>JACCED011805041.1_pt1 | contig 15623 bp, 20 predicted proteins | sample 7455021 | NCBI WGS metagenome assembly JACCED01 (sample SAMN15323456, study PRJNA562643) | freshwater metagenome | isolation source: river surface water | place: USA:Blue River Watershed | collected 2017-08-19 | reverse complement strand
GGAATAGCTACTTTAATTACTAATTTAACTTCAGATATTACAACATTAAAAAATAATTTAAACGCTATGATTCAATTAAATATTAATAGTGAAGAATCATCAAATATATCAGAAATATCAACAACAATTAACAATAATAATGATGTAATCAGTATTAAAAATGATGAATTTATGAGAAGTCAAAATAATTTGAATAATGCTATAAATAAATATAATAATGATTTAGAAATTTATAATAATATGAATAATTATTATAAATTAATACTTACAATAGGTATAATAATAATAATATTTATAATATTATTATTTACAATTAAATCTATTGATAATAATTCTAAAATTGCTATTTTCATAATAATTGCAATTATTATGATAATATTATTTACTGTATATAATAATAAATTAAAAATAGTTGAAGATTTTGCAACCTGCAGATTTAAATATTCTGCTGATGCTGCTGATGCTGCTAATGGTGAAGCAGCAGCATCTATTGGTAGTACTGCTATTGATTTTACTGAGTATAAAAAACAATTAATATCATACACTGCATGGATTATTACAATTTTAGCTATTCAAACTGTTGATGTAAATATACTAAATACAATGACTACATTTATTAATAATACCAATTCTATAAGAACACGTAAAATGATATATTACAATAATAAAATTAATGATTATAAGAATGCATCTGAATTATTAAAAAAATCAGCAAAAGATTATTATTATCTAATAATCTTAATATTTTATAGTATTCTTATTTTAATGTTTGGTATGACATTATACTTATTATATCCAAATATGTTAATAAATGTTCTAGTATTTGCTATTATACCATTCTTAATTTTAGTATTCTATATTGTATATCAACTAAATCGTTCTACAAGAATGGTCGAAAATAAGAATTATTGGGCAATATATAATCCCTCCAAAAGTACACTGGAATCACTATAAATAATAATATTATTCCACTTATATAATATTTGTTACTTTTCATATCATCATTAGCATTATCATTAGCATTAGCATTATCATTATCATTAGCATTATCATTAGCATTAGCATTATCATTATCATTATCATTATCATTAGCATTATCATTATCATTATCATTAGCATTATCATTATCATTAGCATTATCATTAGCATTATTATTAGCATTATCATTATCATTATCATTATCATTATAATGATAATAATTATCAGGTTTATTAAATTTATTATAATTTATTTTTTTGAAACCTTCAATAATAGTTTTCATTTTTAAAGTAGTAATTATGCTTAAATCATATAAATCTAAATTATCATCTGATTCTGATAATTTTGCAGCTTCGCGAATTAATTTTAATAAAATAGCATTTTCGGTTCTTTTATGAATTTTAGCTATTTCATTAATATTTAATACTTTAATTTCTTTCATCAATTTTGTTGTTTCATCAATATTCCATATTTTACCGTGATTTTCTGGATACATTTTATATAAAAATAAATAAATATTATCTTTAAATTTAAATAATTACATATTCTTTTATTAGAAGATATGCACATTGTATTTTTTATAATATGTTTAATATTAATTTATTTAATTATATATTTAGTACTTTATCATAATGTTAATATGATTTATAAAAATAATCCAACTATTACGAATAGCAATAAAACCAATAATGGAACATGTAATATTAAAAGTTGTGGAGCATTAGACCCAGTAAGCGACCCACGATATAATATGCAACAAATAGTTAAACAATCTATATTATTAGAAGAACATTTAACAAATAAAAATAAAAGATGTAGAGATTGTATAACAAAACATTTCCAACATATTATTGGATTAGCTGAAGAAGCACAAATGTTAGCAACATCAAAAATTGATAAATATCCTCTTTTGAATGAAAGTGTAAATTTATATAATGAATTATTTAATTCATGGTTAAAAGATAGAAATAATGAAAATAAAATTATGGAAATTACAGATAAATTAAGAATTCATCGAAAAAAATTAATTGCAATATATTTTTTTGATGATGATTATGATATTAATAATTTTTCAAAATCATCAACTGGTTAAAAAAAGCTACAATAACCACCACCTACTTTCTTTCCTCGTGGTTTCTTTTCAGCAGCCGCCTTCTTAGGAGCAGCTTTAGGTTTCTTTTCAGCAGCCGCCTTCTTAGGAGCTTTAGGTTTCTTTTCAGCAGCAGCTTTTCTGCCTCTTTGTTTCTTTTCAACAACTTGTTCTTTTTCTGGTGAACGTGATAAACTTCTTATTATTTCCATTAAAGTTGGTGCTTTATTTTCATTTTCAGCTTCGGCTTTCTTAGATTTACGAGGTTTCTTTACTTTTTCTTCACCATCGGCTTTCTTAGCTTTACGAGGTTTCTTTACTTTTTCTTCACCATCGGCTTTCTTAGCTTTACGAGGTTTCTTTACTTTTTCTTCACCGGCTTCGGCTTTTTTAGCTTTGGCAGCTTCCTTGCGTTTTTTAGCGGCTTGTTTTTTTAAGATTTCTTTATTAGCTTCGGCTAAATCTTCGGGTAATTCAGCTTTTTTAACTATAATTTTACTATCTAATACAAAAGGAACACCACCACGAGTAAATTCTTTAGGTTCATCTATTTTAACACGTTCAGCAGTATAAGCAAAATATTTATGAAGATTATTACGGTCTGTTCGATATATTACAAAATGTACCATGCTAACTGGTTTTTTTCCATATTTCTTTTTTAATTCTTGATTTATAGGAACTGCAGGGCGTATATAAGCACTTTGTTTACCTTTTGGATTTATTTTTTTTTCTTTTTGTACTTTAACACCACTTTCTAAATCAATATGTCTAATAATAGCTGTAGCAGCCTTTTTGGCAGCACCTATAGTAGTTTTAGATATAAAACGTCCACCTTCATAACTTCCTATGCTAGCTCGTGCAACTTTATATGAACTTTCATCCTCTTCTTTAGCGCCACCATAAAAGAAATCATTTTCATCTGTTAGTTCAACATCATCAACATCATCATCTTCTTCATTATCATATAATTCGTAATTATTTTTTCCACCATAATATTGTTCATTATTCAGTTCCATGCTATTTTATTGTTTCTATATATATATAATATTTATTTTTTATAAAAGTCAATTATTTTTTTATTTACGAAAAAAGAACTTTTATCAATATTTATTATTTTTATATTATTAATATTAGTTGCTCGAGATAACGCAGTATATGTTTGACCCGATACAAATATATCTTCGCCTAAATCTATTTCTAAACAGTCAATTGAAGACCCTTGGGATTTATGAATTGAAATAGCATATGCTAATTTTAGCGGCATAAAACATATTTCATTACCTTTACCATTTTTATTAATATCTTTATGATAATTAATATGATGAATTACAGAATTAATATCTTTAATAATTACAGTATTTTCTAATAGACCTACAACAATTCCACGTGTTCCATTAATTAAATGATTTTCTACCGATATATTTCTAATTACCATAACTTGTGCATTTAATGTTAATGTAATATTATAAGTATCAATATTATCAATTTTATATTTTGAATGTGCTTTGTATACTTTAGTTTGATTATTATTTAATTTAACTAATTTATCGAATTCATTTTGGTTTATAATATCAACATTTTTATTAATTGGAAATAATTTAGTTGGTTTAATACCGTTTTTAAATTTAGTATTACTCAATCCTTCTAAAATTTTATATTTATCATCACTTAATTTACCGGTTCTCATTTCTTCAAGAATTTCTTGTAATATTAAATCGTCTTTTTGTCTTATCAATTCTTTTAAAATAATTATATTAATATTTGCAATATCCCATAAAGGTGATGCAAAACAATAATTATATTTAATTGGCGGTAATTGATAAAAATCACCGACTAATATTAATTGAATACCGCCAAATACTTTATCATTGTCTTTTATTAATTTGAATAAACTATCGATTAATTCAAATAATTCACTATTCATCATGGAAATTTCATCAATTATTAACGCATCTAATTTTTTTAATAAATTAAATTTAGGTTTATATTTTTTAATATCATTATAAATATCTTTTAATTCTTTATTTAATCCTAATGATAAAAATGAATGTAATGTTTGACCATTAATTAAACTTGCCGCACAACCGGTTAAAGCAGTTAATCCATAATTAATATTATTTGATTCAAAATATTCGACAATTCTATTAATAGTAAAAGATTTACCAGTTCCGGCTGAACCTGTTAAAAATATATTATTACCTTTTTTAACATTTTCTAATGCCTCTAGTTGTTTTTCATTCATTTTAATAATTTTATTATAATGAATGTCATTTTTTTAAATTTAAAAAAATGATTTATTTTTATTATAATAATCTTATAAAATGTCAGATTTATATTTTAACTCAAAATATCCAATAATTATTATTGATAATAGTTATTATATATTTTATCGTTATTTCGCCACTATTAGTTGGTTTAGAAGACAAGAAAATGAGATTGACCATATAAATATTATGACAAATAAAGAATTTATTATTGCATTCTTTAAACATTTTGAAGCTGATATAAAAAAATTAATTAAAAAATTTAAAACTATACGCGATAATATAATATTTTGTATTGATTGTCCTAGATTAGATATTTGGAGAAATACTATATATGAAAAATATAAACAATCCAGAGTAAAAAAAGACAATTTTAATAGTAATATATTTTCCTTATTTGAAGATTATTTAAATAACAATAATTTTAAAAATTGTAAATTTGATAATCTTGAAGCTGATGATATTGCATATTTACTTCAATATAAATTATTAACATTAATAAATACTCAACATAAAATATTTATTATTACAAATGATAACGATTATTTACAGATGTATTCAAATAATGTTAATATTTATAATATGCAATTGATGGATTTATCGCTAAAAATTAAATATAACCCAATAGTCGAATTAAATTATAAAATTATTATGGGTGATAAAAGCGATAATATATCTAAAATTCAGAATGGAATGAAAAAAAATATTGCTGAAAAAATTGCATTGATGGATAATCAAGAAAGAAATGATTATTTAATTAAAAATAATATTATGGATGCATTCAAATTAAATAAAACTTTAATCGATTTTAGAGAAATTCCTAAAACTATTATTAAAAATTTTTATGAATTTTATAATATAAGTATCAATTAATGACATCGCCTGACCCTTTATCATCCGCTGTGGTTTTTTTACATCAAGTTTTAATTGTTTGTATTGTAATTGTTTTAATATTTTATTTTTTACAATTTATATGGCTTATTGCATATCCTATCGGAGCTACTGATATGAATCCATTTACAAATATTCAGGGTCTTTCTATTAGTTTATATTATTTTGCATGGATTGTTGTTAAAATTTGTGAAATAATTATTTGTATTTTAGTTGTTTTATTATTTTGGGTTTTTGTTTTCTGGTTACTCATAATTATATTTGTACCATTCATAATTATTTTTCCGATTCCAATAATTCCATTCTTTTTTATTATACCATTAAAACCATTATTATTATTATTAATACCACCATTTAAAGTTCTAACAGATATCGGTACATTACCTTTATTATTAAAAATCTGTACTCGATTAATTAATCCCCAAATATTTACAAATACTTTAAATTATTTATTTTATCCAACTATAAACGACATTGGTAATTATTTTAAAACTCATATTACTAATACTATTAATAATATTATCGGGAAAGATATAGAAAATTTATTTAATACTTCAGAAGAAACATTTGATAATGAACAAATAACTAATAATGAATTAATGAATGATGATAAAGAAGATGTTAAAAAATATAATGAATTTAAAGAAAAACCAAATATTAAATCTTCAATGAAAACAATAGAAGAAGAAACAGAAATGTGTATCAAATTAAATCAAAATTTTAAACCTTATAATTCATCTTATATAGGTGATATTATAACTGATATTGACAATTCATTTAATCCATATAATAAGTGTTATACAAATGCTATAAAATCTTATCTTAAAACAAGTACAACTTAATAATGGATATTATAGATATTATGATATATTTTTTTGTAATTTATGTAAAATTAGTTATTGCTGGAATAATAGGATTGATTATTTTATATCCGATTTATTATATTGCATTTAGTTCTAAACCTGGATTAGTTATTGATTTTTTTAGACATGTTTTTATATTTTTTACAAGTACTTTACCAGATAATACAAAAATTATATTTATTTTAATTACTATATTTTTTGCAATTATGTATGCTATTTATAAAATTATTATGATTGTTGTTCCTGATACAGGAATTTTAACATTATTTATACCACTTAAAGAACTTTTATTATCTATACCACCACTCCCTAAATTACGAAATAATGGTGTTTTTAATATATTTGATAGAACATTTCAAATTATCGGAAATTCTCGTATAGAAGGATTCAAAAATTATTATACTAACTATTTAAGTTTTTTTAAAAATGATATATATGATGTTATTAAATTATTTAATCCTAAATTAAATATGAATAAATTCGAAATTTTAATTGAAAATATGAATAATTATAATAAAGATTCCGAAAAAAGAAATATTAATAATGATATTAATATTTGTATTAGTAATAATAGTACTCTTACTACTCCCAATATGTCTTTTATTGAATTAACTAAAAATAGCATAAATGATATTAAAGCTAATGTTAAATGTAATCTTAATGCATTACCCACTTATATATCTACAAGTGAATAAAAAAAATAATTTAAATTATTAAATATGATAAGTCCTATTAAAAATGTATTTACTAAAGGTTTTACGAGTTTTGAACTTCTTTTGAATATTTCGTTTATTCTCATTTTATTTATTATTATTTACATATTCTATTGGCATTATATTAATAGAAGTATTGCTAAATTAAATAGATGTAAAATTAATCTCAATAGCACTGGTGGAATTTATAATGTATATGCTCTATATGACCAAACTAAACTTTATAAAATTAGATATGATAACTCAACTAATCATAATGTTTCTATAGATTGTTCATGTCCGTCTGGTAATGTTCCAAATACTTTTAAAATACGTGCATATAATAGTGAAACAGATACAATCGAAACAGTTAATAAATATTGTACTTGTGATAAATATTATAATATAGACAATACAAATAAAATTCATTATAACGGTGATGATTTCTTAACAGATTTTTATAAAAATAATAGAAATCAATTAATTTTCCCTTCTGCTGTTTAATATACAAATGCTTTATTTAATATCATTATTAAATTATCCATTTCTGCTGTTTTCAATTGTGGATATGTAATATTAAATTCAATTATCATATTTCCTTTTTTTTGTGTATTATAAATAGGTAAACCTCTATTTTTTAATATATATTGTTTTGATGGATTTATTATTCCAAATTGATTAGTATTTATTTTTATTTGTTCTCCGAAATAATCAATGATTATCATTTTTCCAACAATACTTTCGGTTAATGTTAATGTATATTTATAATATAAATCATTTCCTTGTCTTGTAAAATGTGAATGAGGTAATAATCTAAATTCATAAATTAAATTTCCCGGTTTTTGCCCTGCTATTTGAGGTTGTTCACCGAATCCCTCAAAAATTGTATGATTACTATCAAAACCTTTTGGCATATTCATAACTGCATTTTGTTCAACTTCAAATGAACCACTACCCTTGCATTCTTTACAATCTTTATTATTTTTATTTACTATTTTTGCTCCACCACATCTATTACATGTTATATTAAATATTTGTGTCATTGGTCCTATTTGCATTATTTGTTGTTTCATTCCAGAACCATTACAACCACTACAAGTTGTAAAACATTTCGTACAATGTTTTTTAATTGTTATTTTTATTGTTTTTGATATACCATTATATATATCATCCAATGTTATATTATATTGTTTTATTATATCATTACATCTATTATTTCCGCCAAATTCAAAATCGCCGAATGGATTAAATCCTCCTCCACCTCTTCTATTACCAAATAAATGTTGAAATATTTCATCCATATGACCTGCTTCATGGAAATTACCACCATTTCCTCCACCTTCATTATTATAATTATCGTCTCCTAACATGTCGTATTTTTGTTTTTTTTCTGGGTCAGATAATACTGAATATGCATTTGATATCTCTTTAAATTTTATTTCAGCTTCTTTATTATCCTTATTTTTATCTGGATGATATTGAAATGCTAATTTTTTATAATTTCTTTTAATATCGTCTTGTGATGCATTTTTATCTAGTTCTAATACTTCATATAATTTAAATGTCATAATTAATTAATTTTATTATTAATGTTTATATTTATATATAATGAATTTACGAAAATATAGAATTTTTAATTTAGCTATTTTTGATTATGTCGTAACATTCATTGCAGTTCTTATTTTGCATTCTTATATGTGGATTAATGCTAAAGTTAATTATAAACGAACACTTACACAATATTTTATATCTCTTATTTTTATTTTTATTGCTATGTTAGGGTTAGGAACTATTATTCATTATTTTTTAAATGTTAAATCTACTTTTTCTCATTATATTGGTTTTGCTTAGATTTATTAGTAAAAATTTAAAAAACTGATTCTATTTTAAATAAAATATTTTCATAAGATTCAGTTCTTACGAAATGGAAACTATCAAAATCAGAGGTTGCACTGTTAAGAGAGTTAATGAACTTATTCGGTTTATTAATGCTTCTCTTCGTCATTGTCAATTTGAAGGAGAACAACAAATTGACAAATATATTTTACGCGATACAGAATATCTTACTAAAGATATTATCAGCAAATATGATATTAAATATTGTAAAACAATAATTAAAATTCATGCTAATGATAATATTTATGCTGCTATAATGAAATCTAAATCGGGTAAATTTGACATGTCTAATGAGTTGAATTTCTATAAACAATTGATATTTCCATATGTTTTCGATATTGTTTATAATAATATGAAAATTGCATATTATACAACTTATCCAGTTGGAAAAAATGAAGATTGTGAATGTAGCATTTGTTTAGATAATATTCAATTATCAAAGAAATATACTACAAAATGCAAACATACATTTCATATTGGATGTTATATGAATTGGATTGCATCTGGTGGCAAGTGTTGTCCTAATTGCAGAAATGCATTTAATTAAAACAAATCAGGAAAAATGGCAAAAATTATTTTTGTCATTTAAAAAAAATGATATTTATATTTTTGGTTATTTTTACATGGCTTCGATAAGAATTAAAGGTTGTAAAATTAATGATATAAATAAAATTGTTCATAAAATTAAAAATAATAAAAATCAAAATTATAATATAATTAATGCAAAAATAGAAAAAGAAGCATATAAAAAAGCAGATGATGTTATCGATGATTATGATATTAGTAATTGTCTTACTATTATTAATACTCATTCTAATAGTAATATATTTGAAGCTATTAAAAAATCACGTAAAACATTAGATTTTTCAAATGAAGTTAATTTTTATAGAGAAATTGCATTTCCATATTTATATGAAATTATTTATTATAAAATCCATGCTGCATATTATAATTATTATAATTTAGATACATTTGATTCATCTGAAATTAGAGAATGTAGTATATGTTTAGATACTATTAATGGTTCTAAAGATTTACATATAACAAAATGCAATCATTCTTTTCATAATTTATGCTATTTTAAATACATTAAACATAAAAATAATACAACTTGCCCTAATTGCAGACAATATTTATTTTCAAAATGAGTTATTATATATAATAATTTTTTGTTTTATAAATTAATAACAATATGGGGAATAATAATTCAACCAGACAATATACATATCAACAATATTATAAAGCAGTTATTAAACAAAATAAAGATTATGATTTTTCTAAAATTAATTTAAATTTATTAGACCCATACGAAGTTCTTGAAGTTCCTAAAAATTTTACATGGGAACAATTAAAAATCGCTTATAAATCAACTGCATTATTAACACATCCTGATAAAGAAGGTGGAAATAGAATCATTTTTAATTTTGTTACTGACTGTTTTAAATTATTAGCTGAAGAATATAAAGCAAGAAACGAAAACAAATCACATTTAGAACTAAAAAAACAAGCCAAAGAATATTATTCAAATCAAAATACTGAAGATATTATACCAACTCCTATTACTGGTGAGAATTTTAATGAAAAATTTAATAAAAAATTTGAAATGTGTCGTGTTGTTGATGAAGAAACTGATTTTGGTTATGGTGATATTATGACGGAAAGTTCAAATAATAGAGAAGATTTAAGTGAAATAACATCCAATTTATTTAAAAAAGATAAATTTGATAATCAATCTTTTAATTCTATTTTTGTTAAACATACACCTCCACCTCAAAAAACACAAATAATTAAATATAAAGACCCTGAACCTATGGTTCTAGCAAAAACTATGAATTATACAGAAATTGGAGGCAAAAAACCTGATGATTATAGTAGTAGTGTAGAAAAAAGCAGTAAAAATAATTTAATTTATTCTGATTATAAAATAGCACATTCTAATACTAGATTAGTTGATGATGATGAATTTTCTATCAAGAATTTTAAAAATGTCGAAGAATATCAATTATATAGAAATAAAAAATTTAATAAAGCATTAACTGATAAAGAAAAAAAATATTTTGAACTTAAAAAACTAAAAGAAGAAAAAGAAGAATACGAACGTTTAGAAAGAATAAAACAGCATGATGCTAAAATTCTTATGAATAATGAAAAAGCATCAAGATTATTTCTAAAATAAATCAAATTTATAATTATATTTATTTGATTTATTATTTGTTTTATTATTTTTATTTTTCTTCTTATTATCAGTTTCTTTATTATTAATTTTATTATTTGAAAATTGACCAGATTTATAATTACGATGCATTTTTTTAATTATTTTTTTTTAATTTAAAATAATCATTTTTTTTTAATAATATTCGAAATCACTGTCATCATTATCATTATTATATTCATTTACTTTATAATTATTTCTGAATGAATTATTATTTGATTTTCTTATATTATTGTCTATATATGTTAAAGTAGGACTTATTGATATTCTCTTTTTTTCTGTTATTATCGATTTATTTTCGACATTCTTAATAATACTACATTTACGCATCATAAGTTATTTAAAAGCCCTTTATATATAATAAATAATTTTATTTATTTAAATGATATAAAGACCATGCTAAATAATTTGCAAATATTAACCATAATAAATATGGTATTAATAAAAATACTGATATATATTTCTTATACGAATAAAATAATATCATAACTATTATTAATGTTATTAATGTAAGTAATACTATAAATGCTGATTCTAATAATTTATGATATCTAAATATTACCGGAGTATAACTAAAATTTAATAATAAATGAATTATTGGAATTATCCAATATATTAATTTTTTATTTTTTAATGCCAAATAATATGAAATACCTATCAATAAATATAATATACTCCATGCTATTGAAAATACATATCCTTTAGGTATTAAATATGGTTTCTCTAATTTCTCATACCATTTATCAGGTTTTGTAAAATATCCTATTAAAAATCCTATTATTATTGGAATAAATATTATTATAAATTTCATTCTATATATTAAATATGGAAGAAAAATTATGTTATAAATTTATTTATTGTAATAATTATACTAGTAATTTCAATATCATTTATTGCGATAATACTGAACATAAAATTATAACCCACGAACCAGAAACATTAACAATTTCACCAATACAATTATATAAACAACTATTAGAAATATTGGATATTACAGAAGAACCATTATATAACTATAATTATCATATTTATAATTATTTAACTGATATTTATGATAAAATATCTTTAGCTAATTTACAAAATACTAGAAATTATCATTATTTAATTAATATTGATGATATATATATAAACTGTCCTAAAACATTAGCTATTATTTATACTTATGTTAGAATTTCTGATATTTATATCGATAATATGAATATTATTAATCGTTCTACTTCTCAACAAAAATTTGGCGATTATAAACATGAATTTATGGAAAAAGGATATGAAAACATGTGTAAAGGTGGTAGTTTAAAAATAATTAGTTATCAAAAAAATATTAAACATAATAATATTTGTTATTATCATAATAATCCAGATAAAGTTTTCTTTGAACCTGTTTTATTAGAATATGATAATAATTTTTTATGTGTTGTAGATGGAAATCATAGAGTTGCATACAGTATTTTAAATAATATTGAAGTAATACCTGCAATAATAATTATTCAAAATCCAGAAATATTATTACAACAAAAACAAGAAAAATTATCTATTGTTCGTCCAAAATCGACTATTCAAACACGTTCAAAAACTGCTAATTCTTTTACATCTACTTCAAAGAAGAGAAAACCGTCTTAGCAGTATTAATATAATTTTCTTTTTTATCTTTATTTATTCGTTTTAATAAATTTAATTGAGATTTTATTGAATAAATTTTATTTAATTTTTCTTCATGTTTAATTAAAAAATACCAATATAAAGCATCCCATATATTAAACCAATCTTCTTTTTTATAATCACTCATCTTTTTAATATAATTTGATGATGATATATATGGTCTTGTCATCATACTTATCGATGTTAATGAATATTGAGACATTCCATATACATTTGGTACCATAACCCATTCATAAGCATCTATAAAACATATCATAAACCATTTATATATATCTTTTGGGTCTATTTGTAATAATAATGCAAAATTACCCATTATCATTAATCGTTCGATATGATGCAAATACCCATATTCCTTAACTTTTGAAATCATATCATTTATTATTGTTATATTTCCTGTTTCATTATACCACGATTTAGGAAGTTTATTTTTATGTTCTAAATTATTCATTTTTATCATTTCTTCACCATGATATATATATATAAATCTAACATAACTACGCCATCCTATTAATTGTCTTATAAATGCTTCTACAGATACTAGATTATTATTATTCTTTTTATAATAATTCATTACTTCATTAATAACTATTTTTGGTGTTATTAATCCTATATTTAACATTGGTGATAAAACCGAATGAGAACCAAATATAACTTTCTTTGATATTGCATCTTGATATTTTCCAAATGTTTCAAATTTCTTTATTATAAATTTCTTTAAATGTTCCATTGTTTCTTCATGTGTTATTGGATAATAAAAAATATCTATATTTCCAAAATTATTTTTAAAATTTTTATTTATATATTCTTTCGCTTCTGATATATATTCATTTGAATATGTCTTTATTTTTTCTTCTTTATAATTCTTATCAAATGGATTTCTATTTTCTTTATCATAACTCCATTTATCCCCTACAGGTTTTCCATCTGTTGTCATTAATAAATTTAATTTCTTTCGCATCCATTTATAAAAACTTCTATCATGATAATAATTCTTTTTATTTGTATAATTATTTCTATATTCCTCTAAATCTGCTAATGTTTCTATAAATGCTGGTGTATCTAATATTTTTATATTAAATTTTGCTAATTTATTTATTACAGGTTTATCGATTGGGTCAAATAAATAAATTTCATTATTTAATAAGATTTCATCATAATTAATTTTATTATAATCTAAATATATAACATTTTTATATTTTTTTAATAATTTATTATAATAATATTTCATCGATGCACGATGTAAAATTAATTTCTGTTTATGTTGACTATTTATAAAATAAAATGGTTCCTCTATTATATATATTTTATCCATTTTTTCCAAATATTCATTTTCTTCAAATAAATGAACTGGTAATATCAAAAAAATCTTCATCTATTATTTAAATACCAATTAATTGTTTTATATAAACCCTCATTTAATGAAAATTTTCTTCTCCATCCTAATGTTTTTATTTTTTCATCTGATATATAATATCTCTTATCATTAAATTCTCGGTCTTTTATATATCTTATATAAGGTTCATAATTATCAGTATTTTTAATCATTTTTATTAATTTTTTCGATAATTCAAATATTGATATTTCTTCACCTAATCCTATATTATATATTTCACCTATTTCTCCATTTAATAATATTAACTCTAAACAATTAACTAAATCATCTATATATAAAAATGACCTTACACAATATCCGTTTCCTTGTATTGTACATATCTCATTATTTAATAATTGTGTTATAAATTTTGGTATTACCTTATCTATATATTGTTTTGGACCATAAATATTATTACTTCTTATTATAATTATCGGTAATTTAAATGATTTATAATAAGATATTACCAACATTTCAGCCGCTGCTTTTGTTGCTGCATAAGGATTTGTTGGTAATAATATACTATTTTCATCCTTTTTTATAGTATCTTCTAATAATGATTCTCCATAAACTTCGTCTGTACTCATATGAATAAATTTTTCTATTTTTCCATATATTCTACAGCATTCTAATAATATATGTGTTCCATAAATATTATCATTCGTATAATCCAAAGAATTATTAAAACTATATTCAACGTGTGTCTGAGCCGCAAAATGAAATATAGTATCAATATTATTACCAATTAAATATGATAATAAATATTCTTTATTTTGAAGAGTATTTATTGTTGATTTAAAATTATCTTCATTTTCAATTTCTTTAACATTATCTTTATTTGAACAATATAATAATTTATCATAATTATAAAAATTTATATTTTTATATTTTTTGACTAAATAAACCAAAAAATTAGATGCTATAAATCCATAACCACCAGTTATTAATATATTTTTCATATAATTTTATTTTTATTTTTTTATCTTAAATATATTTATTATTTCATTTAATTTTTTACTTTCAATTATATGATAGTTCAATAATTTATACAATTCATGATTTTCATTTTTAATATAATTCAATTCATTTAATATTGAATTTCCATCTATTATTACTATTATCAACAAAAACGTTATAAATGTTGTATATAAATATTTATAATATTCCGATAAAAAACTGTAAATTATATATGTATTTATATATGATATCAATAATATTATTAGTAATATTATTATATAATAAAACCTCATTATCAACTATTTAAAAATCTTATATCAATTTTTATTTCTTATATATAGAAAATGTTAAAACTTTTTATTATTATTGTATTAATTATTTTAATAATTATAGGTATATTATATTTTTCAAATAATATTGAAAAATTCACTGATGGTAATACATCAACAAAAGATTTAAAAAAAGAATATGAAAAATTACGAGATGATGTCTATGATGAAATAAAACAAGAACAAGATGTTGCAGGTTCAAATAGTTCTAGTATGGCTGGTACTTATACTGGTACTTCTGCTGGTACTTCTGCTGGTACTTCTGCTGGTACTTCTGCTGGTACTTCTGCTGGTACTTCTGCTGGTACTTCTGCTGGTACTTCTACTGGTACTTCTGCTGGTACTTCTGCTGGTACTTCTGCTGGTACTTCTGCTGGTACTTCTACTGGTACTTCTGCTGGTACTTCTGCTGGTACTTCT
>JACCED011596449.1_pt1 | contig 15628 bp, 11 predicted proteins | sample 7455021 | NCBI WGS metagenome assembly JACCED01 (sample SAMN15323456, study PRJNA562643) | freshwater metagenome | isolation source: river surface water | place: USA:Blue River Watershed | collected 2017-08-19 | reverse complement strand
CGTCCAGGGTGGTGCGGCGGTCCGTCGGAGTCACGCCGGGCGGATTCTGAACGTAGAGCACGGGGTCGCCGCCGGCGCGGAGGGCCACGCCGGTGTGCTTCGTGGGCAGGAAGCCGCTGCTCCACATGCGGGTGAAGAGGGCCTGGCCGCCGGCGCTCTTGGGCGTGAGGACCACGAAGGAGGGCAGATCGTCGCTGACGCTGCCGAGTCCGTAGCTGAGCCAGGAGCCGATGCTCGGCTTGCCGGGAATCTCGCTGCCGGTCATGACGAACGTGCACGCCGGGTCGTGGTTGATGGCGGTGGTGCTGACCGACTTCATCACCGCGAGCAGGTCGACCACCTTGGCGGTGTGCGGCAGGAGCTCGCTGATCCAGCGGCCGGACTTCCCGTGCTGGGCGAACTTGAACTTGCTGGGAGCGACCGGGAAGCGCGCTTGCCCCGAGGTCATGGTGGTGATGCGCTGGCCGTTGCGGATGCTGTCCGGCAGGTCCTTGTCGTAATGCGGCTGCAGCTGCGGCTTGTAGTCCCACAGGTCGAGCTGCGAGGGGGCGCCGTTCATGTGCAGGTAGATGATGCGCTTGGCCTTGGGGGCGAAGTGGGGGAAGCCCGGCAGCGGCCGGTGCACGGTGTTCTCGGCCCGCGCCTCGCGGGTGAGTAGGCCGGCGAGGGCGACGCCGCCGACGCCCAGTCCGGCGGATCCAAGGAAGCGGCGGCGGTTGAGCAGCTGGATGCGGTCGAGTACGGGGTCGATCATCGGTTGAGAGTCTCGTCGAGGTTGAGCAGGAGTCCGGCCGTCAGCGTCCACGCCGCCAGCTCCGAGGCGGGCAGGGCGGGGTCGGGCTTGGAATCGCCGAAGGCGACGAGCTTGGCGGCGTCGTCCGGCTTGGCGGCGTAACGGGCGCGGTGCGCCGTGAGGGCCTCGAGGGTGACGGTGGATTCGTCGGGCCGCGGGCGGCGTCCGACCGCGGTGCGCCAGGCGAAGGCGGCGCGGGCGGCGTCATCGGATCCGCCCTCCTTGAGGATGCGCTGGGCGAAGGAGCGGGCGGCCTCGACGTGCTGTACGTCGTTCATCAGGGCCAGCGCCTGGAGCGGGGTGTTGCTGCGCTCCCGCCGCACGCAGCTGGCCTCGCGGGCCGGCGCGTCGAAGGCGGTCATGGAGGGCGGCGGCGCGGTGCGCTTCCAGAAGGTGTAGAGCGAACGGCGATACAGCGCCTCGCCGTTGTCCCGGACGTAGCGCGCGGTGTTGCTGCCGGAGAAGCCGACGGGCTCCCAGACGTTGTCGGGCTGGTAGGGCTTCACGCCCTTGCCGCCGACGCGCGGGCTGAGGAGGCCGGAGACGAACAGCGCCTGGTCGCGGATGACCTCGGCGTCGAGGCGGGAGCGGGGACCGCGGGCCAGGAGGCGGTTCTCGGGATCCTTGGCGAGCAGCTCCGGCGAGGCGGCCGCGCTCTGCCGGTAGGCGGCGCTGGTCACGAGGGAGCGCGCCAGGCGCTTCATGTCCCAGCCGGTCTCGCGGAACTCGACCGCGAGCCAGTCGAGCAGCTCGGGGTGGCTGGGCGGATCGCCCTGCGAGCCGAAGTCGCCGCTGGTCTTGACCAGGCCGGTGCCGAAGAACTGCTGCCAGAACCGGTTCACCGTGACGCGCGCGGTCAGCGGATTGGCGGGCGAAAGCAGCCATTCCGCAAGGTCACGGCGGTCGTACTTGTCCTTCTTGGGCAGCGGATGGAACGCGGCGGGCACGCCGCGGGAGACCGCCTCGCCGGGCTTGTCATACTGGCCGCGCGTCATGACGTGCGCCTGGCGCGGCTGGGGCAGGTCGGCCATCACGAGGGTCGCGGGGATCTGGTCGGTGAGGGCCTTCTTGCGCGACTCTTCGGCGAGCTTCTCGGCGCGCAGTCCGTCGAGCTTCTCCTTGCCGCCCTGGAACTCGTTCTCCAGCCACCAGTCAAGCAGGCGCTTGCGCTCGGCCTCGCTCCATTCGGCGGCCTTCTTGCCGCGCACCAGGTTCTGCAGGTCGTTCGGAAGTCCTTCCACGCGGGAGCCCTGCTTCTTCTCCGACCAGACCTTGAACGACCACTGGACGTCCTTGGCCTCGTCGATGCGATGGCTGACGGCCAGACGGTCCCAGTGCACCGTGCCGTCGAACTGCGTGAAGGCGAAGCCGTCGACTTTCATGCCCGGCTTGAGACCGAGCTTGGCGGTGTCGACCTTGAGCTGGGTCCATTTGCCGGTCTCGGGCAACTTGCCCATGTTCACCTTTTCGGGCGTGCGCACCTTGCCGAAGGGAATCGCACCTTCCTCTCCCCAGTTGGCCCGGTGATTCCAGCCTCCCACGTGGAACTGCAGCATGATCGCCTTCGGAGTGTCGACGGGGTCGAGGTACACCCAGGCTGAGATCACGCCATTGGGCGGAATGTCGAAAGAGGCCCCGTTCTCGAAGTAATCCTGCACGACGCCCTTGCCCTTGCGCGTCAGGGAGCGTTTGCCGCTGTGCACCGGCCCCTTGCCGGCCTCGACGAAGGTGGTGGTGCCGCCCGACCCGTTGACCTTGGCCTTCTCAGGGAAGGCGTCGTCGAACCAGACCGTCTCGCCGGTGCGCACGGGCGGCGGCGGAGTGAGGGTGGTCGGATCGACGTACTTGAGGGACGCGATGGCGTCGCGCACGGCCTTCATGCGGGCGGCGATCTTGGTCTCGAACTCCTTGAGCGCCTTCTCCTGCTCGGGCGTGGCGAGCTGCAGGACCGGCGGGGTCAGGAGGATGTTGCCGTCGAAGCCCGGATCGGCGGCGCTGTAATAGAACGCGTACAGGGAGTAGAACTCCTTGGTGGTGACCGGGTCGAACTTGTGGTCGTGGCAGACGGCGCAGCCCGCGGTCAGGCCCATCCAGACGCCCATGGCGGTCTCGGTCCGGTCGACGGCGTAACGGAAGAGAAGCTCGTCGTTGATGGAGCCGCCTTCGCTCGTCGTCACGTTGCAGCGGTTGAAGCCGCTGGCGATGCGCTGCTCGCGGGTGGCGTCGGGCAGGAGGTCGCCGGCGAGCTGCCAGGTGGTGAAGCGGTCGAAGGGCAGGTTGTCGTTGAAGGCCTTCACGACCCAGTCGCGGTACGGCCACATGCTGCGCTCGTTGTCGAGGTGCAGCCCGTGGGTGTCGGCGTAGCGGGCGGCGTCGAGCCAGCCGCGGGCCATGTGTTCGCCGTAGCGGACGGAGCCGAGCAGACGGTCCACGACGCGCTCGTAGGCGCCGGGCGCGGAGTCGGCCAGGAAGGCGTCGACTTCCGCGGGCGTGGGCGGGAGTCCGGTGAGGTCGAGGGTGACGCGGCGGATGAGCCGTTCACGGTCGGCTTCGGGGGAGGGCTTGAGGCCGTGCTTCGCGAGCTCCTCGCGCAGGAAGGCGTCGATGGGCGAAAGTCCCTCGCCGCCGCCGGGGACGGCCGGACGGCTCGGCGGCTCGAAGCTCCAGTGCTTGCGGTAGGCGGCTCCCTCGGCGATCCAGCGTCGCAGAGTCTCAATCTGCGCGGGCGTGAGCTGCTTGTGCGAATCGGGCGGCGGCATGACCTCCTCGGGGTCCTTGCTCAGCAGGCGCTTGATCAGTTCACTGCCTTCGGGGTCGCCCGGTTTCACGGCCTGCACGCCGTCATTGACCGCGTAGGCGCCTTCGGCGGTGTCGAGCCGGAGGTCGGCCTTGCGCTTCTTGGCGTCGAAGCCGTGGCAGGCGAAGCAGTTGTCCGAAAGGATCGGGCGTATGTCGCGGTTGAAATCGAGCTTCGGGGCGGCGGCGGCCGAGGCGGCGAAAGCGAACAGGATGAAGGTGGGCTTCATGGGGCGGGGGCCGGCGGGGACCGGCCTCACATCAGTAGGGCACGACGCCGGGCGGGGTCAAGCGACCGGACCCGTATCGGGCGTTTCCTCTATCCCCGCTCAGCGCCCCTTGCCCTTCCAGACCACGGGCAGGTTCGCGGCCTCCAGCATCTCCCGGACCCTCGGATACGGCACCTGCTGCACGTCGAGGTTCTCGCGGGCCGCGATGCCGGCGGCCATGGCGCAGGCCTGAGCCAGCTGCATGAAGACCGGCTCCATCCGGATGGATCCGTGGGCGGCGTGGGTGGCGGAGAGGCAGACGGGGACGAGCAGGTTGACGCACTCCTCGCGCCTCGGGGTGAGGCTGCGATAGGAGACTCCGTAAGGGCGGGGCGGCACGTTCCAGATGACCCCGTCACGCTCGACCTTCCCGCGCGCGGTCACGAAGTAACGCACGGCGTGCGAATCGAGTCCGAAGCTGGCCAGCGCGACCGGATCCTCCACGTCGCGTTTGCCGAGGCATTCGTGTTCGGTCATCACGTGGGCGCCGCGCATCCTCCGGGCCTCCCGGATGTAGATCATGGGGGAGAATCCGCCGCGGGCCGGGAACTCGTCCTTGCACAGCCCGTAGGACGCGGCCTTGTCCCTGACCGGCGCCGGCACGCGCGGATGGTTCGCCAAGGTCCAGAGGTGTCCTCGGATGTACAGCTCATGGGCGCGCTCGATCCTGACGCGCGTGGCGTAGTCGGCCTCCGGGTAGTCCCAGTTGGCGCCGACGTAATCGGTGCCGACCGCGTGCATCGAGTTCCAGTCGGACTTCCCCTTCGGCAGCCGATGGATGAGCGCCGGCAGCCGCAGGTCTCCGGCCTCGAAGTTGCGGAGGAGCATCTCGTGGTCGATCTCCCGGTAGCCCTCCGGCTTGGCGAAGGGGATGCGGTTCGCCGGGTCGGTGGTGACGCAGAGTCGGTAGTTGAAGGCCTGGATGCGACGGTCGCCTTCGCCGACCACGGGATCTTCCGCGAAGACGAAGGGGAGCAGGCCGCTGGACGGATCGCCCGGCTTCACGTAAGGGTCCACGTCCTTGATGAAGTGGTCCTTGTCGCCCTGGGTGTAGTGCCGGCGCGGCCTGACGTCTCCGCGTTGGGCGCCGTTGAGCCGCTCGCCGAACTCGGAGTTCGCTTCCCGTCCGACCACGTAGCGGACCCCGGCCGCCGCCATCAGGTCCCCCACGTAGCTGGCGTCGATGAAGACGCGTGCCCGCAGGACCTTGCCGGACTCCAGCCGGACCGCGGTGAGGCGGGCGCCCTCCTTGGTCACTCCGCCCGCGGAACGGTCGAGGCGTTCATTCATCAGCACCGTCACCCCGACGTCCTTCACCAGCCCGTCCACGGCGGCCTGGGCCACGTGGGGTTCGAAATAATCCACGTATCTGCTGCCGTAGTGCGCGCCGATGCGGCCGTAGATCTCGCGCGCCACGCCGCCCACCGCGTCGCGGTGGAAGATGTCGCTGGCTGAGAGACCGCTGCACGTCATGCCGCCGAGGAAGTCGGTCGTGTTCACCAGCACCACGTCCAGTCCCTGGCGTTTCGCCTGCACCGCCGCCGCGACCGCGGCGGAGGAGTCTCCGTAGACCACGACGTCGTGCGGGGTCGAAGGAGGGTCGTCGGCCGCGATCAAGGCCGCCGATAGGGCGAGGAAAAGGACCGCAGGCCGCAGAGGACGTTCAATCATGTCAACATCCGTAAGGATTGGGGCTCACCGCAAGATGTCGAACAATTGGTTATCGCAAGCTGGCAGAAAACATTATCATCGTCGGGTGAGAAACCTCTTCTTCGCGATCTTCGCGCTTCTGCTCTGGCTGCCTTTGAAAGCAGCGGAGGATTGGAAGGGAACGGCCTCGGCGACCTATCATGCCAGTTCGACCCTGCATGAATGGACGGGTCAGGCCCGTTCGTCGCCTTTCGTCGCCGCCGTGGAGCTCAAGGACGGGGCTCCGGCGCGTCTCCGCACCAAGGTCGAATTCCCGGTCTCCGGCATCGGCAGCGAGAACGAGAAGCGTGACGCCAACATGCGGGCGGCGATGAAGGCCGCTGAGCATCCGCTGGTCACGGGGGTCTTTGACGCGGAACTGCCCGCCGCCTTCCTGGCGGGCGAAGAGGCCGAACTGCCGGTCGACGTCACGCTGCTCAGCCGCACGCACCGTCTGAAATGCAAGGCGACCCGTTGGCGGAGCGCCGGCGGCGAGGCCTCGTTCGACGTCGAGTTTCCGATCTCCCTCGAGGCCGTCGGCATCGACATTCCCAGTTTCCTCCTGCTCGTGCGCGTGCACGACGCCGTCCTGGTGCGCACGCACGTCACCTTGTCGTCCCGCTGAAGTCCATGCCCGCCTTCATCCATCATGTAGCCACGGGCAATCCGCCCCATCGCTACGACAACGCGGTCATCCGTGACCGCATGAAGCGCTGGATTCCCGGCGCCCGAGCGGCGCGCCTGATCGACATGGTCTACCGTCGGTCCGGCATCGAGACGCGTCACAGCGCCACGGGTGACTTCGCCCGGGACGACGGAGAGCTCTTCCGCCTCGATGCGGAGGGACGTTTCGTGTCGCCGCCCACGGGTCGACGCAACGCCGCCTACGGACCGGCCGCGCGCGTGCTCGCCGCCGACGTGGCGCGACGCGCCATCGCCGGTTCTCCCGGACTCCGGCCCGAACAGGTCACGCACGTCGTGTTCGCGACCTGCACGGGGTTCGTCAATCCCGGTCCCGACTACCACATCGTCCGGGAGCTGGGGCTGAGGCCGGACGTACAGCGCTACACGGTCGGCTTCATGGGCTGTTACGCCGCCTTCCCGGCGCTCCGCATGGCCGCCGACATCTGCGAGGCCGATTCCTCGGCGGTCGTGCTGGTGGTGTGTCTGGAGCTATGCACGCTCCACGTGCAGGTCGGAGACGATCCCGAAAGCATCACCTCCAACTCCCTCTTCGCCGACGGTGCCGCGGCCACGGTCGTCTCCTCCCGTCCTCCCGGCGACGGACGTCCCTTCTACCGCATCAAGGGGTTTCGTTCCGCCCTCGTGCCTTCCTCCGAGGAGCACATGGCCTGGACGGTGGGTGACCATGGTTTCGACATGGTGCTTTCCTCCTACGTACCCGACCTCATCGGCAAGAATGTGCGCGGGATGCTCGATGACGCCCTCGGTTCCCACGGTCTCGCCGCCGCGCAGGTGGGCGAATGGGCCGTGCACCCCGGCGGCCGTGCGATCCTGGACGAGGTGCAATCAGCCATGGGGCTGCCTGCGGATGCGCTCGAAGCCAGCCGCAACGTGCTCCGGGATTACGGCAACATGAGCAGCCCGACCGTGCTCTTCGTGCTCAAGCGCCTCATGGAGCGCCCCGCCCCGCGTCCTGTCACCACCTGCGCCGTCGCCTTCGGGCCCGGGCTCACGGTGGAGACCGCCGTGCTCGAGCGAGTGGGCGTGCCCGCTCCGGCGCTGGCCGGCACGCTGCACGGGACTGACGCATGACCCGTCCCCCCGAAGTCGCGATCGTGGGCGGCGGTCCGGTGGGGCTGCTGCTCGCCCGTTTGCTGGTGCTCGGCGGAGCACGCGTCACGGTCTTTGAGCGCCGGGCTAGCCCCTGCTCGCATTCCGCGGCGATCGGCATCACGCCTCCTTCCCTCCGCATCCTGCGCAAGGCGGGCCTGCTGGAGGATTTCCTGGCCGCCGGCGTCAGGGTCCGGGAGTGCTTCGTCCACGGTCGTCGCGGCAGGATCGGCACGGTCTCCTTCCGGCACATACCGGACGAGCATCGTTTCGTGCTTTCGTTGCCCCAGGCCGACACGGTTGCCCTCCTCCGCCGTTCGCTGCCCAAGGGGGTGGTGGTCGACGGCTGCGAGGTCACCGGGGTGAGGCAGGTCCGTGACGGCTGCATGGTCAGCACTCCTCAGGGTGAGCGTGCCTTTGACTGGGTCGCGGGCTGTGACGGTTTCCGCGGACCCACCCGGACGTTCGCCGGAATTCCCGCCCAAGTACGGCCCTACGGCTGCCATTTCGTCATGGCGGACTTCGTCGACCGGACCGAGCTGGGCGATGAGGCGCACCTTTTCTTCCGGCCCGAGGGCTCGGTCGAGTCGTTCCCGCTTCCCGGCGGCCTGCGACGCTGGGTCGTGCAGACCGCCGACCATCTGTCCGAACCTCCGTCGGACACCGTCGTGCGACTGACGCGTGAGCGCACGGGCTTCGCCCTCTCAGAGGCGGACCAGTCGCAGCTCAGTCCTTTCACCCCCCACCGCTACCATTGTCCACGTTACCGCGAGGGGCGCATCGTGCTCTGCGGCGACGCCGCGCACGGCATGAGCCCGATCGGGGGGCAGGGCATGAACAGCGGATTCGCCGACGCCGAGTTCCTCGCGCGCGCACTGCTCGACGCGGAGCCGGCGGCCATCCTGCCGGCTTACGAGCGCTGCCGGCGCCGTGCGGTCCGCACGGCCATGTTCCGTGCCGAATGGGGCATGGCGCTCGGGACCCTCCGGGGGCGCGTCGGGGCCGCCGCCCGGGACTTCATTCTCGGCGGACTGCTTTCCCGCTGGCCCTTCGCCTCGCGAATGGGCGCCTTTTACGCGATGCTGACCATCCCCTACGCCACGCTCGACCATGTCTCGGAGGAGGCGCTTCGCTCCTGAACATGGCCGCCGAATACGTTCCGACCGTCGCGGGCGCGGCCTCGCACTACGACGACCTCGACTCCTTCTACCGCGAGATCTGGGGTGAGCACGTGCACCACGGCCTCTGGACGGAAGGGGACGAGTCCGACCTGGAAGCCGCGGAAAACCTGGTCCGGCTCGTCGCGCGCAACGGCGCCATCGGGGCCGGCGACCGGGTGGTCGACGTAGGCTGCGGATATGGGGCAACCACGCGCATCCTCGCGGAACGGCTCGGCGCCGAAGTGACCGGGCTCACGATCTCCTCCGTGCAGCGTGACTACGCCGAGTCGCATAACTCCGTGCCGGGCCGTACGGCCTTCCTGCTCCGTGACTGGTATGACAACGGGCTTCCGGACGCGTCCTTCGACGTCGTGGTCACGGTCGAGAGTCTGGAGCACATGCCCGACCTGCCCGGCTTCTTCCGCGAGTGCCGACGTGTGCTCAAGCCCGGCGGCCGGCTGACGGGCACGGCCTGGATGTCGTGCGAGCAACCCGGCCGGCTGGCCCGTCGACACCTCATCGAAGCCATCACGCGGGAGGCGCAGATCGCCGGCATCCGTCCGGAGTCGGAATTCCGGGCCGCCGCCGAGGGCGCGGGCTTCGCGGGCTGGAGCTTCTCCGACCGGGCCCGGCAGGTGAAGCGCACCTGGCCGCTCTGCGCCGGGCGGACGATCAAGGGCCTGCTCACGCAGTCCCGCTACCGCAAGTTCATCTTCGGTTCGCAGAATCCCAACCGGATCTTCGCCCTCACGCTGTTCCGCATCTGGCTCGCCTACGAGCTGGGGGTCCAGCGCTACGGGGTCTTCTCCGCGCGGTCGGGCTGACTTCAGGCCAGCACGGCCTTCACGACCTTGCCGTGCACGTCGGTCAGGCGGAACTGGCGGCCCTGGAAGCGGTAGGTGAGGCGTTCGTGGTCCACGCCCAGGCAATGCAGGATGGTGGCCTGGAGGTCGTGGATGTGCACCGGGTCCTGCTCGGCGTTGAAGCCGAAGGCGTCGGAGGCGCCGTGGCTCATGCCCCCGCGGATGCCGCCGCCGGCCATCCAGAGGGAGAAGGCCTTGCCGTGGTGGTCGCGTCCGTATTTCTCGCGGTTGGCGCCGCCCTGCGCGTAAGGGGTGCGTCCGAACTCTCCGCCCCAGATGACGAGGGTGTCGTCGAGCATGCCGCGTCGCTTCAGGTCACGGACCAGCGCGGCCGAGGGCTGGTCGACGTCGCGGGCCATCTTCGGCAGCTGGTCGTGCAGGCCGCCGTGGTGGTCCCAGTCGCGGTGGTAGAGCTGGATGAAGCGCACGCCCTTTTCGGCGAGTCGTCGCGCCAGCAGGCAGTTGCGAGCGAAGGACCCGGGGCTGTCCACCTCGGGCCCGTAGGATTCGAGGGTGGCCTTGTCCTCGCGGGAAAGGTCCATCAGGTCCGGCACGCTGGCCTGCATGCGGTAGGCCATCTCAGCCTGCGCGATGCGCGCCGCGATCTCGGGGTCGCCGGCGGCGGCGAGGTGGATGCGGTTGAGCTCGTTGGCTGCGCCGACCAGCGTGCCGCGGCGGTCACGGGTCATGCCGTCGTGGTCGCGGAGGTAGAGCACGGGCTCGCCCGCGCTGCGGAACTGCACGCCCTGGTGCGCGCTCGGCAGGAAGCCGCTGCCCCAGAGTCGGGCCAGCAGTCCCTGGCCCGATCGGTCCTTGTTGGTCGAGACGAGCACCACGAAGGAGGGCAGGTCGTCGTTCATGCGGCCGAGCCCGTAGTCGGTCCAGGCGCCCATGCTGGGGCGGCCCGGCAGCTGGCTGCCGGTCTGGAAGAAGGTGATGGCCGGGTCGTGGTTGATCGCCTCGGTGTGCATCGACCGGATGACGCAGATGTCGTCGGCGATGCCGGCGATGTGCGGGATGAGCTCGCTGAACTCCGTCCCGGCCTTGCCGTGGCGGGTGAACTTGAAGCGGCTGGGCTGGCAGGCGAGGCGCGCCTGGGACGCCACCATGCCGGTGATGCGCTGTCCACGGCGGATGGAGTCGGGCAGGTCCTTGTCGAACTGACGCTCCAGTTCCGGCTTGGGATCGAGGAGGTCGAGGTGCGAGGGGCCGCCGGACTGGAAGAGGCAGATGACGCGCTTGGCCTTGGGTGCGAAGTGCGGGAGGCCGGGCAGGCCGCCCGAGGACGAGGCGGCAGGGGTCGTCGCGCAGCCGCCGAGCAAGTGGGCGAGGGCCGCGCCGCCCACGCCGAGTCCGGCCCGGGCGAGGAATTCGCGTCGGGACGCAAGGGGTTCAGAGCCGGTGCAGCGCATGTCTCAGTTCTTGGAGAGGGTCTCGTCCAGTGAGAGCAGGATCGCGGCCACGCCGGCGTAGGCGGCGGACTCGGCCGGCGACAGGGAAGGGTCGGCGGGGGATTCGCCCACCTTCAGCAGCGCCGTGACGTCGGCAGGCCGGGCCGCGTAGTCGCCGCGCAGCCGATCCAGGGTACGCAGCGTCACCTCGAGCTCCTGGGCGTTCGGTCGCCTTCCCAGCAGCAGTCGGAAGCCGTGCGAGACGCGGGCGGCGTCGTCCGCACCGCCTTCGCGCAGCATGCGCTCCCCGAGCTTCCTGGCCGTCTCGGCCGAGCCGGTCTCGTTCCAGAGCACGAGCGCCTGCAGGGGCGTGTTGGTGCGGGAGCGACGCGCGCTGCAGAATTCCCGGTCGGGCGCGTCCAGCGCGAGCATCGCCGGATGCGGCACGGTGCGTTTCCAGAAAGTGTACAGTGACCGACGGTACAGGTCCGCGCCCTTCGACTGCTCCCAGGTGGTGCTGGGAGACGGGGCGTCGACCACGCTGCCCTTGTAGAGACCCTCCGGCTGGTAGGGACGCACGCTCGGTCCTCCGATCTTGCGGGTGAGCAGGCCGGAGGCGGCGAGGGCCTGGTCGCGGATGGTCTCGGCGGGCAGGCGGAAGCGCGGGCCGCGGGCGAGCAGGCGGTTCTCCGGATCGCGCGCCAGGAGCTCAGGCGTCACGCGGCTGTCCTGCCGGTAAGTGGCGGATAGCACCAAGGTGCGGAAGATTCCCTTCACATCCCATCCGCCGTCGACGAAGTCGCGGGCGAGCAGGTCGAGCGCCTCGGGGTGGCTGGGCCATTCGCCCTGCAGGCCGAAGTCCTCGACGGTCTTGACGATGCCGGTTCCGAAGAGATGGGACCAGAAGCGGTTCACGACGACGCGCGCCGTCAGCGGATGGTCCTTACGCAGGAACCAGCGGGCGAGTCCGAGACGGTTCTTGGGAGCTCCTTCGGGCCAGGGCGCCAGCAGCGCCTCCGGCACGCCGGCGGTGACGGCTTCGCCATGGGCGTCGTAGGCGCCGCGCACCAGCACGAAGGCCGGCCGGGGCTGGCGGGTCTCCGCCATGACCATGGTCGTGGGAATGGAACGCAGGTGCGCCAGTAGTTCGGCACGGGCCCGGTGGAGCGCCGCCCTGACTTCCGGCTTCTGGCCCAGAGCCAGCGCGTCCGCCGTCCAGTCTCCGGCCGGGTCGCGGTCCTTGGACTCCGTCAGACGGACGTCGGCGACCTGGGTGGCGGTGAGCGCGGACGGGTAGGAACGGAGCCCTTCGATGCGCCCTTTGAATTCGGGGGAGACGCCGTCGGCGCCGACGTTCCAGTCGCGCGCCGCAGGAGTGCCGGTGAGGCCGTCATGCCGCACGACCGTCCGAAGCTCGACGCCGTCGACGAAGAGGCGCACGTCCTCATGACGTTCCTTGCCCTGCAGGATGACGGCCACGTGGCGCGGCCTGGCGTGCGCGAGCGAGGCCCCGGCCGTGCGCACCACCGTCGCGTAGGCGGGATACTTCTGGCTCGCGATCCATTCCAGTTCGCCGTCCACGAGGCGCAGTTCCCGGCCGTTCCCGTAGCCCACGCCCGCCGGCGAGCCGGAGCGGTCGAGGGCGCTGAGCAGCGCGACGTCGGCCTGCGGTGCCGCAGGAGGAGTGAGCCAAAGCGTCAACGTCGTCCCCTTCTTGGTGTCTACGGCGACGTCCTTGGCTGAAATGCGGGCGGCGCTGACCGTCGGTCCGGGCGTGCGCACGCCCTTGGCGACGGGGGCCGGTTTGGCCGCGGTCGCCGGCTTGAGTTCACGACCGTTCAGGGCCTTGACGTCGGGAGCGCGCCGATCGGCGCCTTTCGGGACGTCCTGGATCGCGAGCGTCGCCTCCGCTTTCCGGAGGGCCTCCTCCAGCTGCCGTGTGCGCGCCCGTTGCTCCTTGGTCGGCGTGGGGATGAGCGGCACCGCGTTGGCGATGCGTCCGTCCTCCCCGTATTCCGTCACGTTGTTGAAGAACGCGAACAGGCGGTAGTAGTCCTTGGTCGAGAACGGGTCGTATTTGTGGTCGTGGCAGCGAGCGCATTCGGCGGTCAGTCCCAGCAGGGCGGTGCTGGTCGTGCGCACGCGGTCGGCGACGTATTCCACGCGGTATTCCTCGTCGATGATGCCGCCTTCGGAATTGATCACGTGGTTGCGGTTGAAGGCCGTGGCCAGTCTCTGGTCGTCGGTCGCTCCGGGCAGGAGGTCGCCGGCCAGCTGCTCAGTGACGAAGCGGTCGAAGGGCATGCTGGCGTTGAAGGCGTCGATCACCCAGTCGCGCCAGCGCCACATGGATCGGGCGGAGTCGTTGTTGAAGCCGTGGGTGTCGGCGTAGCGCGCGACGTCGAGCCAGTCCTGGGCCAGGCGTTCGCCGAAGTGGGGCGACGCGAGCAGGCGCTCCGCGGCTTCCTCGTAGGCGCGTTCTCCGCGGGACTTCACCGCGGACTCGAAGGCGTCGACTTCGGCGGGCGTGGGCGGCAGCCCGTTGAGGTCGAGCGAGGCGCGGCGCAGCCAGGCGGCGGGAGAGGCCTCGGGGGAGGGCCGCAGGCCTTCCTTTTCCAGCCGGGCCAGCACGAAGCGGTCAAAGCCCGTCCGCGCCCATTTTCCGTCCTTGAGCGCGGGGGGCGCGGCGCGCTTGGGCGGCACGAAGGACCAGTGGCGTTCGTATTCCGCGCCTTCGGCGATCCAGCGTCGGATGATCTCTACCTGGGCGGGCGTGACCGAGCGGTGGGACTTCGGCGGGGGCATGACCTCGTCCGGGTCCTTGGAGAGCATCCGCTGGATGATCGCGCTGCGAGCCGGGTCGCCGGGAACGATGGCGGCCGAGCCGTCTGAGATGGTCACGGCGGAGTCGCGCTCGTCCAGCCGCAGGTCGGCCTCGCGGTGCTTGGGGTCCTGGCCGTGGCAGTGGAAGCAGTTCTCCGAGAGGATGGGCCGGACGTCGCGATTGTAGGAGACCGTGCCGGCCTGGGATGTCGCCGCGAGGAGCAGAAGAAGGATGCGGCCGGGCAGACGCATGGTCACTTGGTCGCCTCGGCGGCCAGCAGCGCCTCGGCGTAGCGTCGGCCGATCTCAAGCGTGCCGACGGCGGTGAAGTGGGTGTGGGAAGGCGGCAGGGTCTCCGCGCCGGCGGTATCGACGTAGCGTGCGCGGGGCAGGGCGGAGGCGACTTCCTTCTGGGCCTCGATGACCTTGGGCATGAAGGCGTTCTTGCCGTTGCCGAAGCGCGTGTTGACCCCGAGCAGCAGGATCAGGTCGGGCGCAGCGAGGTCGGCGCGCAGGCGCTGCAGCATCTTGGTGAGATTGGCCGCGTAGACGGGTGCGTCCTTCGCGTTGGCGTCGCTCTCGCCCTGCACCCAGGCGAACGCGCGGGGCCGCAGGGTGACGCCCCTGGTCTGGGCGGCCGCGATCGCGGCCTTGGCTTCGTCGATCATCGCACGGTAGCACGGGTCGGCCTTGCCGGGGAGTCCGACGTTCCAGTCGCCTGCGACGGATGTGCCGCTGAAGGCGGTCTTGATGACGGCGAGCGGCCGGCTCTCCTTCGTGGCGAGCGTGCGCACCATGCCGATCTCGGGACCGAAGCCGCCTTTCGACTTCTTGTTGAAGTTGCCGTATTGCCGCCCGGTCTTCTTCGCCGCGTCGCCCTCCATGGCGGGCGTCCGGGGCTGGAACTGCAGCGTCGTCCACTGGCGTGCGCTCGTGCCGTCGAACTCGTCAGGGGGCGGGTCGCCCACGCGCCACCAGAACATCGTCGCCGCGTCCTTCGGGTCAGCCGGCAGTTCCTCCGCATACGCGTCGTAGCCGACCGCGTTGGACTGCCCCGCGACCAGGATGAGGTCGCGTGTCTCGGCGTGCGCGAGACAGGTCAGGAGCAGGGCCAGGCCCAGGGGGAGACGGCGAAGCATGGGGTCTCCTTGGGTAATCGCCCGCCCGGAGGAGTTCCACCTTTTCTTACCTCGGTCCGTTGTCCCTTTTCACTCTTTTGTTATGAAATCCACCAGCTCCTGGCAGGCGAAGAACGAAGGACCTACCTTGTGGCCCTCGCCCGGGACGATCTTGACCGTGAACTTGCCGCCGAGGGCTTCGTAGCGGGCCTTCAGAAGGAGCGTGTTGTCCTGATGCGGCACGACGACGTCGTTGTCGCCATGGACGGCGAACATCGGGACCTTGGCGGCCGCGAGGCCGGCGAGGTTGTCAGGCGGGTTGAACTCCTTGAGTCGGGCGGTGAGCTCGGCTTCGGTCAGTCCGAAGTCGGCGAGGGTCTGGGCTTTGGAGTTCTTGAGCGGCCAGCTGGCTAGGTTGCACACGGGATAGATGCCGATCCAGGCCTTCACCTTGTCCGGATTACGGAACGCCCAGGTCAGCGTCATCATGCCGCCACGGCTCTGGCCGAGGAGGATGGGCTTCGGTGAATAGCCGCGCTTCACCATCGCGTCATAGAACTTCGTGAACTGCGCCGTGCTCCTGGGCGCGCCGCGGACTTCACCGAGGTCGTAGCCCGCGATGGCGATGCCGGCCTGCTAGCAGGCGTCGGCGTAGAGCTTGTGCTGGACGATGGAGACGCCGCCTTTGAGCGCGGGCGCATACCAGAGCCAAGGTTTGCCCTCCGCCGGCTTGGCCGCCGGGTGGATCACGCCCTTATGTCCGTCGACCTCGAAGGTCTCGACGGCGAAGAGGGAAGAGCAGAGAAGCAGGGTCAGCAGCGCGACGGTGCGGCGGAGGGGCATGCCCCGACTTAAGAAGACTTACTCCAGCTTTCCGAACATAATCCGATCCGTGCTGCCGCCTTTGCCCTGCGTCACGGCGAACCAGATTG
>JACCED010707607.1_pt1 | contig 15637 bp, 12 predicted proteins | sample 7455021 | NCBI WGS metagenome assembly JACCED01 (sample SAMN15323456, study PRJNA562643) | freshwater metagenome | isolation source: river surface water | place: USA:Blue River Watershed | collected 2017-08-19 | reverse complement strand
CCCCACAGGCACTGCTCCGCGGGCCCCGGACTGCAACCCATTCTCGACGGCGTGTTTCGAACTGCGGCGTCGCAGCAGACGCCGCTGCAACGGGCGCGGATGCACCTCGGTCTTCTGGAGTATCTACTTGAGATCCTATCACTTGCACAGCGAGAGCCAGTGCGCGCCCTGAGCCCCGAAATGGCAGTCGTCGTCGAGCACATCGAACTCCACATCGATGAACCGCTTCCAGTTGAGCGACTTGCAAGGGAGTCAGGACTCTCCATCCCGCGCTTCAAATCCCGTTTCCGCGCCGAGGCCGGGTTTCCTCCGGCCGAATTCGTGCTCAGGCGGCGAATCGAGCGGGCGAGCCGCCTTCTTTCCTCAACCCATGCCACGGTGCTGGAGATAGCGCTACAATCCGGCTTCACAAGTTCACAATACTTCGCAAGTGCCTTTCGCCGAGTCACAGGAATGACGCCGACAGCGTTCCGCGAGAAGATCCAAGAGGCGGAGTGAGCCGGTCGACGTCTCTCTTCATGTTTGATTTTGTATCGCAATATCATTACGCACGACACCCGCGGCGGTTTGCTCTACAAATTCGCCCTCTTCTAAAAATCCCCCCCACATCCTTCACCATGAAATCCTCCCAACACGACCTCTCCCGCCGAACCTTCATTCAAACCTCCTCCGCCGTAGCCGGAAGCTTGGCCATGCCCGCAATCCTGCAGGCGCAACACAAGGCGGAACGAATCAAAATCGGGCTCGTGGGATGCGGAGGACGGGGCACCGGAGCCGCCAACAACGCGCTGAAGGCGGACCCCGGCGTGCAACTGGTGGCAATGGCGGACCTCTTCCCTGAAAGACTGGAGTCCAGTTACAACAACATTAACAACGCCTACTCCTCCACACCGGGCCGTGTCGAGGTTCCCAAGGAGCGCCAGTTTGTGGGCCTTGATGGCTACAAGCAACTGCTTGCGACCGACATCGACGTGGTGCTTCTCGCCGCACCTCCCGGATTTCGTCCATTGCACTTCGCCGCTGCGGTTGAGGCGGGCAAACACATCTTCTGCGAGAAGCCGATGGGCACGGATGCGGTGAACTGCCGCAATCTTTTGGAGAGCGCAAGACGCGCAAAGGAAAAGAAGCTCAGCGTGGTGGCAGGTTTCTGCTGGCGTTACAATTCGAGCCGTCGCGCGATGTTTGAAAAAGTCCAATCGGGGGCGATTGGAAACGTGCGCGGACTGCACCACACCTACCTGACGGGCCCGGTGAAGCCGATGCCCGCGCCGGAGACGCGTCCCGACGGAATGAGCGATGCAGAGTGGCAGTTGCGGAATTGGATGAATTTTGTGTGGCTCTCAGGAGACGGGCTGGTGGAGCAGGCTTGCCACAGCGTGGACAAGATGATGTGGGCGATGAAGGACCAGCCTCCGCTTCGCTGCACTGCGACCGGTGGCCGCCAGAACCCGAATGTCGGAGGCAACATCTATGACCACATCAACGTGAATTACGAGTGGGCAAGTGGTGTGCGGGGCGTGATGGCGCAGCGCCAGATGGGCGGCTGCTTCAACGACAACAACGACTACATCACCGGAGACAAGGGCATTGCAACCACGAAGGGCGGGCCGCTTGTTACCGGGGAAAACCCGTGGAAGCACGAGGGGGCCATCGTCGATATGTACGTGCAGGAGCACATGGAACTCTACAAGTCGGTGCGCGAGGGCAATGGCCATAACGACGGCGAATGGATGTGCCAAAGCACGCTCGTTGCACTCATGGGCCGCATGGCGGCTTACACGGGCCAGGAGGTAACCTGGGAACACATGCTCAAGTCAGAGGAAAATATCTTCCCACAGCATCTGAATTTGAACATGGAACTGCCCGTGCCGCCGATTGCTTCGCCGGGCAAATACCGCTTGCTGTAACGCACAAGATCAGACATCCCCCCACCCTGCCGCATGAAAAATTCACTCCGCTACGGCGCGTTCCTCCTCGGCTTTATCTCCATCGCCACGCAAGGCGCTGAACTCAAAGCGCCTGAGGGTTTCACCCCACTATTCAACGGAACCGACACCAAGGGGTGGAGGGGTGGCTCGACGTTTGACCACCGCACCCTGCTCGAGATGCCAGAGGAAGAGCGCGCTTCGAAGATCGAGAAGTGGACGTCCGACATGCTTGCGCACTGGTCGATCGTCGATGGAGAACTAGTCAATGACGGCAAGGGCGCATACGCGACCACAGAAAAGGACTTTGGCGACTTCGAGCTTCTCCTTGAATACAAAACCGTACCCAAGGCGGATTCAGGCGTTTACCTCCGGGGAGTTCCCCAGGTCCAAATCTGGGACCCGACTGAACCCGATGAAAAGGGTCTTGGCCGCGCAAAGGGCTCTGGTGGCCTTTGGAACAACTCCCCAGGCGCTCCCGGGAAGGATCCCCTTGTGAAAGCGGACAAACCTTTCGGGGAATGGAATCACCTGCGCGTCGTGATGGTTGGGGCGCGAGTCTCGGTGTGGCTCAACGGAATGATGACAGTGGACCACGCGTTGCTGGAAAATTATTACGATCGCGCCTCCAAAAACCCTGAGATCAAAGCCAACCCGCGGCCGATCCCGCGCACGGGCCCCATCCAGCTCCAAACCCACGGGGCAGAGATCCGCTGGAGAAACATTTTCCTGCGTGAAATCAATTCCGAAGAGGCAAACCGGATTCTTTCGGAGCATGGAGAATCCAAGGACTGGAAGAAGCTTTTCAACGGCGAAAATCTTGAGGGCTGGCAAGGACCCGTCGATGAGTACGAAGTGGTGGATGGAACCATCAGGTGCAAGCCCAAAAAGGGAGGAACCCTTCACACGGTTGAATCGTTCGCAAACTTCAAGGTCCGGGTGGAAATCAAACTGCCGCCGGGCGGAAACAACGGCCTTGCCATCCGGTACCCCGGCAAGGGCAATACAGCGTATGTCGGGATGTGCGAACTGCAGGTTCTCGACGATTCCGCTGAGAAATACGCAAAGCTCGACAAACGCCAGTACCACGGGTCCGCGTACGGGATGGTTGCATCGCACCGGGGATACCAGCGGCCTGTGGGCGATTGGAATTTCGAAGAGGTGACTGTCGAAGGTTCTAAAATCAGAGTGGAGCTCAACGGATTTCTGATCTTGAACGCCGATCTCTCCACTGTGACTGAATTTATGGCCAACAGTCCGCATCCTGGGAAGGACGCGACGGCCGGATATTTCGGCTTTGCTGGGCACGGCGACGATGTCAGTTTCAGAGCCGTGCGGGCGCTGCACCTGCCCTGAGCAGTTACTTTACACGCATCCCATTCAGGAAACCTCTCATCCCCCATGTTCATACCACAAAACCGTCGGTCTTTCCTCCATCAACTCGGGACAGCCGGTCTGCTTGCTCCGGCATTTGTACGCAACCTGATTTCAGCGCCCCCGAGTGGCCGCGTCAGGCTTGCGAGCTTCGGCGCGAGCGGCATGGCTTGGAGCGATCTGACCAGTCATCTCACGCATCCGAAGGTGGATCTGGTTACGGTCGCTGAAATCGACTCACGACGCCTTGACAAGATCGCAACGAAATTTCCCGACGGGAAGGTGCGGGTTTATCAGGACTGGCGGCAACTTCTGGAGAAGGAGGCGAAGAGCTTGGATGCAGTCACAATCGCCACCCCAGATCACATGCACGCGCCCATCGGCGTTGCATCAATGCAGCTTGGCCTTCACGCCTACATTCAAAAACCGCTGGCGCATGATCTCCACGAGGTACGCCGGCTCACGGAAATCGCCCGCGAACGGAGGCTCCAAACGCAAATGGGCATCCAGGTACATTCCAGCGGCCAGTACCGGAGTGCAGTGAATCTGATCCATTCCGGTGTGATTGGAAAAATCAAGGAGGTGCACACCTGGAGCAACAAAAAGTGGGGTGACTCCGATCCAGAGCCGACGCATTCGGATCCGGTCCCTGCGGAGTTGAACTGGGATCTTTGGCTCGGGGTGGCTGCGGAGAGACCTTTCGTGAACGGCGTGTATCATCCCGGCAACTGGCGCAAACGGCTCGCTTTCGGGACTGGTACGTTCGGCGATATGGGCTGCCACATTTACGACCCGGTTTTCAAGGCGCTCGGAGTGGGATCGCCGGTAAGCGTCCGAAGCGAAGGGCCCAAGCCAAGCAACTGGAGTTGGGCAATCAATGCGGTCGTGCACTATGTGTTTCCGGGAAGCCAATTCACGGAGGGAAAGACGGTTAAGGTGGTGTGGTACGATGGCGACGAGAAGCCTCCGGCCGACATCCAGAGTCTCATCGAGGGCCAGCCACTGCCCGCTCAGGGATCCATCTTCATCGGCACCAAGGGAAAGATGCTTCTGCCCCACGTGGACTGGCCAAAACTGTTTCCCATCGCGGATTTCAAGGATTACCAAATCGAAAAACTCGCGACCGAGGACCACCGGGGGCAGTTCATCGATGCGGTCCTTGGGGGCCCCACTCCATCGGCGTCGTTCGATTATTCCGGGCCGCTCACGGAGGCGATTCTGCTGGGCGGCGTGGCGAGCTTCCACCCGAAGACAACACTGGAGTGGGACAGTGCTGCCATGCGCTTTCCCAAACATCCGGAGGCAGACAAGCTTGTGAAACGCCCGTACCGCAAAGGTTGGGAAGTCGCTGGTTTGGGATAGCGTGGCAGGCAGCACGCAGGCTAAAAATCCGAGTCATCCGAATCAAAGCACAGCCCAACGTGCAGGCTGTGGTTCGATTCACTGGTATGCTGGCAAAGGTTTTCTCTGCAGCAGTGCAGGGGGTGGAGGGGTTGGAAGTGGAAATCGAGGTGAACTCGTCAGGGGGGGCGACTGGAATCGTGATTGTGGGCCTTCCCGACACTGCGGTGCGGGAGAGTCGCGACCGCGTGACGACGGCGGTCTCCAACAGCGCGATGCACTGGCCGAGAGGGCGCACGACCATCAACCTCGCACCCGCCGACGTGCGTAAGGAGGGCCCCTCCTTTGACCTGCCCATCGCCCTGGGGCTCGTTGGCGCATGCGAAGAGACGCCCTTTACGAATTTGGAACACTTTTGCGTGGTTGGCGAGCTTGCCCTCGACGGAGGCGTGCGTCCGATTCGCGGCGCACTCGCAATCGCCCTTGCCGCGCGCAAAAAAGGGCGTCGAGCTCTAATTTTGCCGGAAGCCAACGCCGAGGAGGCATCCCTTGTGGAGGGAATTGAAATATTCGGCGTCCGAAGCCTCCATCAGACCATTCAATTCCTGCGCGGCGAAATAAAACTCAGCGCGAGCCCGCACCAAACCGGAGCTCTGCTCGCGACGAATTCAAACTGCAGCGCGGTGGATTTCGCGGATGTCAAAGGCCAGCATCTCGCAAAGCGCGCGATCGAGGTGGCTGTAAGCGGCGGCCACAATGTACTCATGCTCGGCGCGCCGGGTTCAGGAAAATCAATGCTAGCCAAACGCATCCCATCCCTACTTCCTCCAATGACCTTGGATGAGGCGATTGAAACCACGAAAATACACAGCGCTTGCGGACTTTTGATTGGGAAGCACCCGGCATTTGTAGCAGAGCGTCCGTTCCGTGCGCCGCATCATACAATCTCCGACGCGGGCCTTCTCGGGGGCTCGGCCAATCCCAGCCCCGGAGAGGTCAGCCTCGCTCACAACGGCGTTCTCTTCTTGGATGAACTCCCTGAATTCAAGCGCACCACCCTTGAAGTGCTTAGACAACCCCTTGAAGACCGATCCGTCACAATCTCGCGCGCCGCCGGCAGCATGACGTTCCCTGCGGACTTCGTATTCGTCGCCGCGTTGAACCCCTGCCCTTGCGGATACTACGGAGACCGCAAAAAGGCATGCCGCTGCTCCGAGCAGCAAATCCACCGCTACCGGCAGCGCATCTCCGGGCCCCTTCTGGACCGCATCGACCTGCATCTCGAGGTACCCGCGCTGAGCTACCACGAATTATCGAAAGGCAGTGAAGGAGAGTCCTCAGCGAGTATTCGCACGCGCGTTCTTCGTGCGCGAGCCAGGCAGGTGTCGCGACTTGGACAAAAAACCCGATGCAACGCGCGGATGACCTCGCGGCAAATCAGAGAAAGCTGTAAGCTCGGCGACCCCGAATCCGCGGTGCTCCAACACGCGGTTACCTCGCTGCACCTGAGCGCCCGCGCATACGACCGCATCCTCAAAGTAGCCCGCACCATCGCGGACTTGGAGGAAGGAGACCAGATCGCATCGCACCATCTTCAGGAGGCAATCGGATACCGCGCACTGGACCGTGAAATCTGGAAATGAGCCAACACCGAGGCAAGGCACACGATCCATGACGTCGATCACTGCGGCACCACATGATTTGAACTTAAAATCTGACAACCAGAGAGCTCGAACAATCCTCCCTTTCGTGCTGATGCGTCATCAAAGCGTCACATTTTACGCCGATAGGCCACCACCTTGGTGCGAAAATGAAGATCATAAATTGTTTTAACGTGGTTCATCCTCATCAGCACCCAAGGTTGGAGAGGCGAACGCCCATTTTTTGTAAGAACAATTTCATCTGCAACATAGGCGCAGGAATGATAAGCGTCGCCGGTTTTCAGATCCGCAAAAAACAAGACGTCCCCGCAATTATACGGGGGGTCAACCACTGTGAAGTTCTCCAGCGTGTACTGAGTAGCTTGAACAGGATCACTCAATCTCTCGAGCGGTTCCACGTTAAAGAAGTTAAGCGATGTCCAGTGGCAATCTGGAAGGTATCCATTCTCGGAAATCAAAGGATTCGGGTACGTGTACAAAATCTTTCGGACCCCGGAAGGAAGCAGATGAATCAAGTCCACTTTCTCCACTCCAGGCACTCGAGCAATGGACTCAAGGAATGGGAGCGTGTTCTTGAAACGAATGCCCTGCCCCCAATAAGTTGCCAGCTCACTGGTTGGAGCGGAATTCAACAACAAATTCCCGACAATTGATGGCGTTCGACTCAATGCTTGCCGGAACCGAAGACGTTCATCCTCCGAGCGACAGATCTTGAGAGCCTCCAGCACGTCTGAAAAAACAAGGCATTCGCCACGCAAGTAACAGGTGCGATCCACGAACTCCAATAGCTCGTCTGAGAATTCATAACCTTTTAGCCACTCACGAGCCGATTCCGCGAATACAATCTCCGGCTCCACATGAAAGCGATTCAAACCACTCTCAGAAAGCTTTTGATAAACCCGCAGCCGTGGTTTGTTCGGGAGTTGCTCGAGAATTGACCGGTCGACGCTAATCGACACCACACCGTCCGAATCCATCCAACGCGAAGGCTTGCAAATTTCAGCCTCAAGGTCCGAGGGCAGATCCAGCTCTTGGATCATTTCCTTCACCTCTGCCGACGTTGTTTTTTGAAAATGCCAAACCGAACGGAAAGAGGCAATCTCGGTCGTCTTCAAAATTGAAAGTGGCGCCTCAAGAAGCACTTCGTAATATTCAAACTGGCCCCAAGCACCCTTCTTTGACTGATTTAACTTCAAACTCTCGCGGAAAGCTCGGCGCTCCTCTGTCGGATTGAGAGGAAGTTTTAAGAGTGGCGGTGGAACCGGCACTTCCGCCGAGGCGAGCCTCGGGAGAAGCGCGATCGATGCGCTCAAGACAACCGCCATCTCCATGACCCCCGCCATCATTCGCCTGCGCTTTTTCACTAATCCACCGGAAAATTGCAAAAAACAGGACTGGAGTGATTTCATGGCCATAATTGACAAGGGACGCGGATTTAACACCGGCAAGAAATGAACGGCTCGGCTTTTTTATAAAACAAAATTAGCGAACCCAGACCTCTCGAATGAAACCGCGCTCAACATGTATAGGGCCGCAGTTTCGGACCGGAGCGTCAGCGAGCCCAAACTTGCCTCGATAGACCCGCGGTCGACAAACGCCTGAACCTCGGCTGGAGTAAAGTCACCCTCGGGCCCCACGATTAACGTGATCGATTCCGATGGATGCATTTTCAGCACTGCGTGCATTGGAATTGCATTTTTCCCAAGCGAGGCAATCACAGATGCTTCCCGAGAGAGCGCTTCAAGCGCAAGTGCCTGCCCAATATCCTCCGGCACGCAAACCTCCGGAATCCAATCTTGGCCACATTGCTTGCAAGCCTCGACTGCAACACGAAACCACTTTTCACGTTTGCGAGCACGCTCGACCGGATCCAGGCGCACCACAGTACGAGCCGAAAGAATCGGAAGGATGCGCGTGGCCCCCAGTTCCACTGATTTCTCGATGATCCACTCCATCAACTGGCCTTTAGGCACCGATTGAATGAGGGTGACCGCAAACGGGGACCTCTGCTGCGTGTGCACGGAGTGCAATTCGAGATCAGCCCCATGCTTTGATGCCGCCTTCAAAACGGCCTTTGCGCGCCTTCCGCAACCATCGAAAACATTGACCGTGTCGCCCGCTTTAAAACGCAAGACCTCCGCCGCATGCCGCCCTTCCGCCGCATCGAGGAAAACCGTATCGCCGGACCACTGGTCGGGCGGAGCGTAGAACCGCGCCATAAAAACGTAACAACAGCGAACAGAACAACCGTCCTAACTGAAGAACTCGCGCGCCTTCTCAAAAAAGCTTTTGTGAATAGGCGAATTATCCTCACCCATCGAGGCGGCGAATTCTTCGAGTTTTCTGCGCTGCTCGCCGTCCAGCTTTGTTGGCACCTCCACGAGAACACGCACCAGCAAGTCGCCCGGCACATTCCGGTTGAGTTGGGGCATTCCCTTGCTCTTCAGTTTGAACATCGTCGCGCCTTGGGTTCCCGCTGGAATTTTAAGCTGCGCCTTGCCCTCGAGAGTCGGCACTAAAACCTCGCCACCTAGCGTTGCCGTGGTGAAAGAAATCGGCACCTCGCAGTAAAGGTTCGCGCCGTCGCGCTCAAACACCGGATGTCTCTTGACGCTTACTATCACGTAAAGATCACCCGGGGCACCGCCCCTGACGCCCGCCTCACCCTGCCCTGTTGAGCGCAAGCGGTTCCCGTCCTCAACCCCAGCCGGAATCTTCAGCTTGATCCGGGAGGGCTGCTCCAGCCTCCCCTCGCCGCTGCACCGCTTGCAGGGCTTGTCAATCAACTGCCCAGTGCCGCGGCAGCGTCCGCAGGTCTGCGCCACTTGGAAAAAACCCTTGGAGGCAAGGACCTGTCCGCGCCCTCGGCAATCCGAGCAGGTGACGACTTTTGCGCCCTGTTCGCCGCCCGACCCCTTGCACGCCGGACAGCGCTCCATTTTCTCCAAAGGCACGTCCTTTTCACAACCGCGCGCCGCCTCCTCGAGACTGATCTCCAAATCATAGCGCAGATCCGCCCCCCGATTCCGGTCCTCCCTCCGGCCTCCATTCCCTCCTCCGCCAAAAAACTGTTCGAAAATTCCGCCTCCACCCCCACCTGCGCCGGCCCCGAACACCTCCCTAAAGATATCAAATGGGTCATGAAACCCGCCTCCCCCGCCGCGTGCGGCGCCGCCACCCTGAGCGAAAGCGTTGTGCCCGAAACGATCATAGGCCGCTCGCTTCTCCGGGTCGGCGAGCACATCGTACGCCTCGCCAAGCTCCTTGAACTTTTCCTCTGCAGACGCGTCCCCCGGATTTTTATCGGGATGAAATTGGACCGCCATCTTGCGGTATGCGCGCTTAATTTCCTCAGCCGAAGCCGTTTTGGAAACCTGCAGCACTTCGTAATAATCTCTTTTGGATGCCATGAATGGGTGGAAAGTAATAGGTGAATCACGCCGTTATCCCAAGCAGGGATTTAGGTGAAAAGCCTACGGCGGGCGCAAGCATCGGCAGCGAAGCCGCCAGCCCCCGCCGCCGCATGACGGGAAAACTTCTCTCAGAACGCCACAACCCGCTTACTAGGCCGCCCCATCGCGCAGCACCACGGCGTTGCCACAAGAAAGCCGCGATCACGCGGGGCCGCCCGAAACCACGACTAGTGCAGCCCGCACCAATCTGTCCCTCAGTCGGTAGCCCTTTCTGAGCTGACGGATCACCTTGCCCTCTGCGATTTCCGGATGAGGTTCCTGCGCCACCGCCTCGTGAAGGTTCGGGTCGAAATCAACCCCCTCCGCCTTCAGCGTCTCCACCCCGATCTGGCTGAGGAAATCTTCGATCTGTTTGCGCACCATCTCCATGCCCGAAACAATCTGCGCCGCACCGTCCGAGGTGCGTGCGGCCTCTAATCCGAGGTCAAAATTATCGAGGATGGGCATCAGTTTTTCCACCAGCGAGAAATTTGCGAACTTCACCGCCTCCTCGCGCTCGCGGATGGATCGCTTGCGATAGTTTTCAAAATCGGCCTGAGAACGGAGCGCGAGATCACGGAATTTCTCCAAATCAGCCTGAAGCTGTGAAACTCCAAGATCGTGTATCCCGCCGAGCACCTCGTCTCCCCCACCGCTGAGAATCTCGGATTCCAATTCCTTGTCTGTTTTAACGTTGTTTTCTGAGCTCATTTCTTACGGATTGCTATCAATGTAATATCATCGTGCTGAGGAGCCTCTCCAACAAATTTTCTTAAACCAGCCGTCAACCGCTCCACCACCACGTCGGCGCCCTTGGGCGCACTCTCGATGATAACACGAGTGACATTCTCAATACCAAACTCTTCTCCAGAGGAATCCAACGCCTCCGTCACGCCATCGGTATACAAAATCAGGCAGTCGCCCGGGAACATCTCGAGAGCGAAATCGTTTGTGACCCGGTTGAAAACCGCACCGCCATCGATTCCGACGGCCATCCCGGGAGGATTAACCCGTGTGCAACTTTGATCCGCTGCCCGATACAGGAAGGGCGCGTCATGGCCAGCCCTGCTGAGAACCACCTTGGGATCATCGCAATGCAGGAGCACATACGCCATGGAGATGAACATGTCCTCCTTCATGTCAGGAAAGACCATGGCATTAACCTTCTTGAGTACCGCAGAGGGGGAATGCTCCCCGCTCGCAACGCTCCGAATCACGCTTCTGCAGGTGGCCATGATCAGCGAAGCAGGCACACCCTTTCCGGAGACGTCCCCTATCACTACTCCGCAGTGATCCGAGTCTACATTGAGAAAATCGTAGTAATCCCCGCTCACGTGCCGCGCCGGGACGTTGATCCCCGCGAGTTCGTACCCTTGGAACTCCGGCGCTTTCGAGGGCAGCAGAATACGCTGTATCTCGTAAGCCACCTGCAAGTCGTGGTCAATCCTGCGCTTTTCAGCCGCCTCCGAGAACACCTCCGCAGAGCGAAGGGTGAAAGCCGACTGCTCCGCAAGAGTCGCCAGAACCTGAGTGTCGGCCGCGGAGAACACTTCCCGCGCCTCGCCGCGGGCCACGATCAACACGCCGAAACAACGCCCACCGTAGAGCAAAGGTGCCACCGCGACGTTGCCCGCCTCAGCGCCCGTCTGCCGGGCCATCTCCAGCATTTCATCCGCGCCGGAGAGAACCTGGGCAGTACCCGCCTCCCAAACCTCTGCGAGAACTCCCTCTCCTTTCCGCACCGTTTTGAGCCGGAGATGCCGCTGCATCGCATCCAAGTCGGAGGGCAACTCCTTTGCGGATGCGAGCGGGAAATTCACAAGGGGGGGACAGCCGCGAGACACGAATGCAGGATGCAGTTCCTTGCCGCTTTCCCCGACCAAATACAGGGCGCCGGACTGCGCGCCCAAAATGCGAAGCACACCGCGCACGATGAGCTCGTGCAAATCCGCGCGCCGCGCGGTTCCGTTGAGCGCCTCACCCAGTCCATGCAAAAAGTCAAAGACCCGGGCTTCCTCGGTTACCACGCGCTCGCGAGCGGTCTTGAGTTCGCGGATAATGCTCCTCTGACGCCAGATCAAGCCACAGGCGACCCCGAGGGATCCACCGGCAAGCGCTGTGAAGAGGAAGCTCATACTTTTTCCCAATTTGACCTAAGGCCCAGCCGCCCGCCAACCTTCATTTCGTGATCCGGATCGGTTCCAGCATCTTTTCTATGCGTTTTTTATAATTTTCAGCGGTCTGCCGCTGATCCGCCGGCAAATCAGGGTCCGCAAGCGCCAGGTCAAACTCTTGGATCGCCTCTCTCCCTTTTCCCGTCATCCCGAACGCCTGCCCCAGATACACGCGAAACCATGAGGCCGAGCGCCCCTCTTTTGCCGCAATCCGGATCAACTTGCGCAAAATCAAAATCTCCTCCTCGATCGCGCCCACCTCATGCGAGATCTTGGCGTGGTTAAAAAGCATCACTGGATCTTCCGGCGCATCATCCAAGAGTTCCTTTGAAAGCAGGTAAGCATCCTCAAAACGACGCGAAAAATACAACCCCTGCGCCTTCACGGACTTCGCCCCCCGATTACGTTTATCCAGTTCCAAGGCCCGATCAGCCGCCGCTACCGCCTTTTCCATCTCGCCACGCGCCAAACGGAAATGCCCCTCCGCAACCCAGACCTCCGCCACCCCTTCACTCCGCTGATGGGCCTTTTCCAGAATCTTGGCTCCCGCCTCCTTGCGATGCGCGGCGACGAGTTTTTCGGAGACACAGGCGAACGCGTACGCCTTCCTTTGGTCAGGAGCACCATCCCAACGGGCCAAAACCTCCGAGATTTTCTCCTCAGAAAAAGAATCAACACTCCCGCGCACGTACACCACACTGAAGGGATCGACCCAGTCAAGCGCCCAGTCGCCCGCCTGCAGCAGATGCTCTTGGAGCGGCTTGTACTGGATGGGATCGCCGCACAGCAAGATCGCATCGAAATGCTCCTGACGGTCAAGCTGGCGAAAAAGTTTGGGGCTGAGAGCAGCCTGCGCCATGCCTCGCACCTTGGGCGATCGAATCGTCCGGTCTTCCTCCCTCAACCAGCCGGGCCACGCCGCAAAGACGCCCGCCACTGCGCCTCCGTTAAAGAAGACGGACTTCACCCCCGTTTGATGCAGCCGCTCCAAAGCCAGCTGAGGCGTGGTCGCAAGCGGATCCCTTTCAGCGCGGCAAGCCGAGAGAAGCAGGAAGCAGACGGCGGCGAGAAAGCCGCCCCTAAAACCGGCGCGATTCATGCGGATCCTTTCCCGTAGTGCACAGCCGTATTTTCGCTCGCGCCTCGCAATCCACCGCCGTCCAGCCCCCCCGCGCACAGGTTTTCACCCCGATGCTCGGCCAAAGCAACACGTCGGACCACCTCCCCAGCAGCGGCAAAACCAAATGCTGCGGTGACGAAGCTCGCCGCGCCGAACCCACTCGCGCAATCGAGCCGCAGCGCACCGCCATCTCCCTCCTTCGCTTCGCAAACACGCCCATCGGACCAAGGATAAACCTGCGCTTCCGCCGAGTAAACGCAAGGAACCCCAAACTCCGTCCCGGCATCGCGAGGAAAGCCGTAATCCTTGCGCAAATCCCTCCGGAGAATCTTCAGGAGGGCATCGCCTTCAGTTTTCGCGAGATCGACCACACGAACCTTCGTCCCATCGCGTCTTCCCCCCGCGCCACCGACGGTCAAAACCGGAATTCCACGCCTCTTGCACTCAGAAATCAGGAGTGCTTTCTGCGCCAGATGGTCGATTGCGTCGATCACCCAGTCGAATCGCTGCGACAAAATGCGGTCCGCAGACGCCGCCAAAAAAAACTCCCCGATTGCACGCACCTTACAGCCCGGCGAAATCGCGCTCATCCGCTCCTGCAGGACAGCGACCTTGGGTCGCCCAACGGCGCCATCAATCGCGGGCAACTGACGATTCGTGTTAGTGAGACAGACCTCATCAAGATCCACCATGGTCACCCCGCCAACGGCCGATCGAACCAAGCCCTCCACGGTCCACGAACCCACACCGCCAACCCCAATCACGCAAATGTGCGCGTCTGCAAGCCGCTCGAGTCCGGCCCGGCCGTAGAGTCTGGAAATCCCACCGAAACGTGGATCGTCAGCAATCATCGCCAAAATTGCCTAGGCCCGCGCCGCAATAAAACCCTCCAAAGCCTCCCGGGTGATGACGTGGCGCGCCCCGCATCTTGGACACCCGATTCGAATCAAGGTCTCCCCCCCGAATAACCCCTCGGGATCCTGCGCCATCACGGGCACCAACACCTCCATCATGCGCTGCTGATTGCAACCGCACTCCCACCGGTAATAGCGTCTTTCAAGTAAACTCAGGGTTTCAAGCTCATCCAAGCGCCCCACGTCTTCCTGCGAGAGCCCTGCGAGCCATTCCTCATCGCAGTCGGGTTGGGCAGAAACCATCACGTAATCCTCCTCCTCCAGTTCGAAAAAGCGCGCCGGACGCTGCTCGCTTCGAGCATAGAACGCCTCCACCGCGCGGAGGACGTTCTCTCCCTCAAAATCCACCGTGCTCCTGCGGGGTTGCTCCGTTCCTTTCACCACATCCGCACAGAAAAGATTTTGGCCGGTTTTGCGGACGTTCTCGCTGAAAAGCTGTCCGACAATCCGTCCCTTCGGGTTGTCTCCGGTCACGAAAAGGTTCAACCCTGCCTTGTCAAGATGGACAGTCCAGCCGATCGTTTCGTTCCAAGGTCTTGATGCGCAGTGCAGAACGAGGGCTGCGAGCGCCTCCTTTAGCAGCCCATCGTGGGATGGAAGGTGCTGGTAACCGTGCTGACCTTGGTGGAGGTAATAATCCAGGTAAAGGTCCGTCATCCGTGAGCGGGTCACCAGTGCATTACGTCCACGCACGAAGTAACTTAAGACTTCGAGGGCACCCTCGGAATTCTCGATGGAGCTGGATTCCATGTGTGGCAGTATCCTCGCGAACACGAGGCGGTCGCGAAAGAAAAATGGAAGTTTTTGAGGCGAGCACGCCGCGGGATCGTCAGAAGGCAGGGCTGCGCAGCTCCACAATTGGTTGTAGATCCGCTGATTTGCGACCGCAACGGGTTGTTGTTTCGGCAATTTTCAGTTGTGCCTATCCCCGCAAACCTTATTGTGGAGCCTCACCTCTTTTCCCGAACCCCCTTTTCCAGCCCCAGGCATTGCCTATGTCAGACCAAGCCGCAACGGACCCGATCGTCAGCTCCCAAGAACTCTACGACGCCTCAAAAATTGACAAACTGGAGGGCCTGGCCGGCGTACGCCAGCGGCCAGGCATGTACATTGGGCCCACAGACGAGCGCGGGCTCCACCATTGCGTGTTTGAGGTCTTGGACAACTCGATCGATGAACATCTTGCGGGCCACTGCAGCAAGATTGATGTCACCCTCCACGCAGATGGCTCATGCTCGCTTAAAGACAACGGACGCGGCATTCCCGTGGATATCCATCCGAAGTTCAAAATCCCCGCGCTGGAACTGGTTCTTACCAACCTCCATGCCGGAGGAAAATTCGGGCAGGGCGCATATAAATACTCCGGCGGCCTACACGGAGTCGGTGCGAAATGCGTAAACGCACTCTCGGACTGGTTCAAGGTGGAGGTGACAAGGGACTCGAAAGTTTACCACATGGCGTTCGAGCGGGGGGTCACCACGCAAAAGCTCAACGTCATCGGTGAAGTCAAAAGCAAAAAGCAAACAGGCACGCTGATCACGTTTTTGCCGGATCCAACCATCTTCACCATCACCACGGAATTTCAAGCGCCCAAACTCGCGTCCCGATTGCGGGAACTAGCGTTCCTGAATCCCGGACTCGAAATCACGCTCACTGACGAGCGCACCGAGGAGATG
>JACCED011399694.1_pt1 | contig 15645 bp, 14 predicted proteins | sample 7455021 | NCBI WGS metagenome assembly JACCED01 (sample SAMN15323456, study PRJNA562643) | freshwater metagenome | isolation source: river surface water | place: USA:Blue River Watershed | collected 2017-08-19 | reverse complement strand
TCCTTGGTCGACTCGTCCCACACCCCATGAACCTTGCCGCCGACCATCGAAACCTTCACGCCATCGGTGTCCTTCGATGTCGAGGCGTTGGCGTCACTGACACCGCGATAGACGAACTGCTGTGCAGGTGGCTTTGAACCACTCGGTGCGAGTGTCCACAGCTTGGTGGTCTCCGCAACGAGGTTGTGCGGCGCAGTGCGCTCATCATCCCGAGTGAATCCGCCGTCCTTGTTCGCCACGGTCCAACTCAAGTCGATGAGGTCGGAATCCTGGATCGCCTCGGTGACCTTGGCATTGCCACCGCTCCACACGAAGAGCGGTTTGTTCAAGGAGCCAACGAGGTTGATGTCCTGGAATCGTCCGCTTCGAATCGGACCGACGGGATCCGAACCCTGACTGTGGAAGACCGCGGCGAAGCGCGTCAGCTTCTCGACGTTCTCTTCGAAGATGATGTCGGCCTGGTTGATGCCATCCTGCGGTCGAGCCTTCGGATGATTGTCGATCTTGACGACCATCGCTGGACGTTCCGCGGCTTCATCGTCGTCGATGGGCAAGCCAGTCAGCGGGTAGACCTCGACGGCAACCGTCGTGGTCGGCGCATCGGTCACCGGGGTGGCCGTATCCGACGAAGAACCTGAACCTCCGCACGCCGCCAGCACAGAGGCTGCAACGATCGCGGAACCAACTACGACAACTCGACGCATGTTCTATATCTCCCTCAGCAGGGCGATTCGCTCTGCCAACGGTGGGTGGGTCTGAAAAAGTTTATGCCATGCACCCAGGCGACCTGCGTCTTTCACTCCCGACAACGGCTGCTCGATCCACATATGGGCCGTCGCCATGCTGGCCGAGTGCGTGACCGTCGAATCGGCCTGCAGCTTCTCCAACGCGGAGATCAGGCCAGGCGGATAGCGGGTCATGCGAACCGCGGAAACGTCCGCCAGCGTCTCTCGTCGCCGACTCACCGTCGCCTGCATGATCTTGCCGATCAGCGGAGCAAGGATCAGGAGAACAATGCCGATGATGGCAAGCGGATTGCCGCGATCGTCACGATCTCCACTGCGATGGACTCGCCCACCGTTCCACCACATCATCCGCAGGGCGATGTCCGTCACGATTGCGATGGTTCCGACGAGCGTGACGGCAAGCGTCGACACCAAGATGTCGTAGTTCTTGATGTGCGACAACTCGTGTGCGACGACACCCTCGAGTTCGACGCGGTTCATCTTGTCGAGCAAGCCCGTCGTCACCGCGATCGCGGCGTGTCGTGGATTCCTGCCCGTTGCGAACGCGTTCGGAGCGGGATCATCGATCACGTACACCTTCGGCTTGGGCAACCCACTGGCGATGCACAGTCCCTCGACGAGATTGTGCAGCCGCTTGTAGGTCGTTTCGTCTGCGGGATGCGCCCTGCTGACAGACAGCGCGATCGAGTCGGACTTCCAATAGGACGTGAAGGCGAACACGGCAGACATCGCGAACGCGATGATCAGACCAGACGTCCCGTTTCCAGCCGCCGCACCGACCGCGACGCCCACGAGGGCGACCAACAGCACGAAGCCAACGAGGAGATAGACGGTGCGGCGCTTGTTCGACGCGATGAGATCGTTCATCACGAACCGAACGACACTGTCGGCGGCGTCGCTGCCGCCGGTTCGGCTTCGAAGAATTCGCGCTCCGCAAATCCGAACATCCGTGCCACGACGACGTTCGGGAACTTCTGGATCGCCGTGTTGTACGAAGCCACCGAGTCTCCATAGAACTGGCGCGCGTACGCGATCCTGCTCTCCGTGTTCGACAGCTCTTCCTGGAGGGACACGAAACTCGCATTGGCCTTCAAGTCCGGATACGCCTCGGAGAGCGCGAACAACTGGCGCAGGGCTCCACTCAACGCATTGTCTGCGGCGGCCTGCTCGTGCGGAGTAGCTCCAGCGGCCAACGAGGCACTGCGCGCGCTGATGACGGCTTCGAGGGCGACCCGCTCGTGATTGGCATAGCCCTTCACGGTCTCCACGAGGTTGGGGATCAGGTCGAGACGACGCTTCAACTGGACATCGATCTGGGACCAGGCGTTGTCGACGTCGATACGTCGACGCACGAGCTGGTTGTAGAGCGCGACCACGGCGATGCCGAGCACGGCAACCACCACGATGACGATGAGGAGGGTGTTCATGCACCCATTCTACGACCGATGGGACTCGGCCGTTAGTTCATGCTTCAGCGTTCGATCGCACGCGATCGCCGAAGGACACGATCCTGGAACATCGTGACGAACCGATTCTGCGGGATGACGAGTTCTCGTTCTTCCTCGGCCCGCAACAACTCGCGATAGATGTCGATGTACCGATGAGCGAGCGACGTCATCGAAAACGTCTCCGCACGCTGCTTGCCACCCTGTACGAGACGATCACGCAATTGTCCGTCTTCGAGAACTGCGCGAAGTGCAGCGCCAAGTTCCACCGCGTTACCAGGAGGAACGAGTAGGGCATTCTCGTCGTGGAGCGCGACATTGCGATAGCCATCGATATCGCTTGCCACGAGGGGCGCGCCAGCTGCCATCGCTTCGAGCAGAACGATGCCGAACGATTCACCACGGAGCGACGGTGCGCAGAACACCGAACACGTGGCGAGTCGATCGAGCTTGTCTTGTTCGGTGATCCGTCCGAGCCAGGAGATTCGCTCGTCTCCCCCGTAGGTGTTGCGCAGATCATCGATACCGATGCCATCCGATGCGACCCACAGACGCACGTCGCGCGGCACGTGGCGCATCGCCTCGAGCAACGTCTCGAGACCCTTGCGTGGTTCATACCGACCACAGAAGAAGATCGTCGGTTGGTCGACTCGTTTGAGATCGGTGCGACGATATCGATCGATCTCGATGCCATTGAACAAGATCGTGTACTCCCCGCCGAGGTATCGCTCGGCGAGTTCACGGGCCGCCTCCGACACTGCAACGCGAATCGAGAGATGGTCCGCTCCCCAGCGTGCGGTCTTGGTCAGGACTCGATACGCGGCCGACTCACCAGCCGAGTGGAACGTCCCCACCGTCGGTGCGAGCTGGAGCAACAGTGCCGTCACCGTCGGTCCTGGCACGAGCGGCTCGTGAAGGTGGATCACGTCGAATGCTTCGTCGTTGAGTGCTCGAATCGTCCTCAGCGCAGCGGACGGGTCTGGTGCGAGCGGAGCGACAGATCCGTTTGCACTCGCCGGAAGACTGTTGCCGAGTGGAGTGACGAACGGTTCGGGTGGCGGTCCGTCACACGGTGCGAGAACCCGCACCTCATGACCGAGCCTGCGCATTTCACGCGCCAGACCGAGCACTTGGGCTTGCACTCCCCCTGGAATGGAGATGCTGTACGGGCTGACCATCGCGACGCGCAGCATGTCCACCTCGTATACGGTAGGCCGACGAACGAAGGAAACGACGGCAGATGAACGCAACGACTCCAATCCAACGACCAGCGGTGAGCCTCGTAGCAACGCCGACCAAGCGACGTGCGATCATCGAACTGGCCACCGAAATCGAACGTCGCGGTTTTGCCGGAATCGCTTGTCCGAGTCTCGGCGCGACCATGTCGCTGTGCACGTCGCTCGCTCACGCAACGTCATCGATCAATTTTTGGACGTCGATCCAACCGATCTATTACAACCACCCGTTCGAACTCGGAAACACCGCTGCACACATCCACGAAATCTCAGGCGGTCGCTTTGCACTCGGCCTCGGCGTGAGCCACGCGCCCGTAACCAAGCGCCTCGGCGTCGAGGTCGCCAAGCCACTCGCCGACATCGAGCGATACGTCGAGCAGATGCGCGCGAACGAGCGCTTCAGTGGCGAGCTACCTCCGATCCTGCTCGCCACTTTGCGCGACAAGATGCTCGCACTCGCTACACGGATTTCCCAAGGAGCGATCTGGGCGAATGCGTCACTCAGTGCCATCCCGCGCCAGGTCGCCTCGATTCCGGAGAGCGCACGAGCGGGATTCCGACTTGCCAACATGATCCCCACCGTGATCGACGACGACGTCGCTGCGGCCCGTGCGGTCAATCGAAAGACGCTCACCGGGTACGTGATCCTCCCCAACTATCGCAACTACTGGCGTGCAGCTGGGTACTCAGCAGAAATGGATGCATTCGAGTCGACGATTTCATCGACCCCGAAGGAAGGCCTCGCCGATGCGCTCACCGCGACGATGAGTGACGCATGGCTGGACGACTGCACGATTTCCGGTTCGGCTTCACACGTGCGTGATCGTCTCGAGGCGTGGGCGGCGACCGGCGTGCAACCCATCGCCGTGATGTCCTCGACGAGCGGCGGTCAGGCCAAGGCGATCGGCGAACTGTTCACCGCGTATCAGTAACCAGGGTCGCTCGGCCAGTTCGGCTGGAACAGGTGCCACTGTTCCGGCGCCCGCCTGATCAGCGCCTCGATCTCGCTCGTGACGATCTGCGAGATGCGCGTCACGTCATCGCGGAGCGAACCCTCACGCTGCGCATGGATTGCAGGGCGAACGACCGCGTGGTGCCCGTCGAGGCGATTCGTGAAGTACGTCGCGAGAGGAACGATCGGCGCACCGGTTCGAAGCGAGAAGAATGCAGGACCGCTCGGCACCGTCGTGGACTCCCCGAAGAACGTGACGTTCGCACCATTGCGGATGCCATCACGTGGAATGTCGCGGTCACACAGCAACGCGACCACGTGGTTCGCGCGCAGTGCCTCGTTGACGGCGATCCCGGCACGGTCGTCCAAGGGAATGATGTTGAATCCGAGTTCCTCGCGAACACCGAGGAACCAATCGAAAAGCTCCTCGTTGTCGAGACGTTCGACGACGGCAGTCAGGGTGTACCCCTGGCCGACCAACCATCGACCGGCCCACTCCCAGCCACCGAGATGTGGAAGCGCAAGGATCGTCCCCTTCCCTGCTTCGGCACTGCGCTCGATGTGCTCCATGCCGTCGACGGTGAATGCCGCGTTGATCCGTCGCATCGGCACCTGCGCGAGACGAAACGTCTCGAGGTAATAGCGGGCGTAGCTTTCGAACGACGCTTGTGTCATCTGTCGGATCGTCAGCGTTGACGCATTCGGCAGAATTCGGCGCAGGTGCCTCTCCACCATCTGACGCTTCGACCGCATCGCAATCGCGAGCGGACCGGACAGCGCGAACGCGGTTCCGGCAACGACCGGCATCGGACTCAATTTCGCCGCAAGTGAGGCGAACCGATAGCCAGCGGTGGTCAGGGCGTCGTTGCCGCTGCGACGTGCGTCGTTCACGACGGCGGTCGACTACGACAGTCGCTTGCGTCGCGCGAATCGAGCGCGATAGTCGTCCCGTCGCGCGCGTCGCGAAGCACGTCGGCTGCGACGAACTTCGATGCGCTCGGCGACGATCGGGGCGACGGCGGCCTGACGCCACACCTTGACGAAACGCTGCAAGGCGGTCATCGTGACGAGGATCAACATCGCCGCCATGATCCACACGATCAGCGACTCGAACAGCAGTCCGACGCAGAGCACGATGATGCGCTCAGCACGCTCCATCAATCCGCCCTTGGCGTTCAATCCGAGCGACTCGGCCTTGGCGCGCTCGTAGGAGATCAACATCGACACGCCCATGATCGCGAACGGGATGAGTGACAACCGAGGGTCCTTGGTCGTGGCAAAGAACCACGCCACGCCACCGAACAGCAGCGCATCGGTGACACGGTCGACGACCGAGTCGAAGAAGGCACCACGCTGGCTCGCCGAATTCGATGCCTTCGCAAGTGCGCCGTCGAGCAGGTCGGGCAACGCCGAACAGATCACGAGGAACAAGCCCAGCTGCAACGCACCAGCACCGATCGAGACCGCAGCGGCGACCGCCACGAGCATGCCGAGGAGGGTCAAGTGGTCGGGAGACAGTCCGGTCTTGCGCAGCGTCTCGCCGACGGGACGCACGACTTTTTCCACCTGGACGCGAAAGCGACCGTCAAACATCGAACTCAGCCTACTGAATCGTCGGAGTCGGGGTTTGCCTCCACGAGACACTCCACGATCGCGCCATCAACCGCATCGACGAGGACGAGCCCACGCTTGAGCGGCGGCTCCTCCGCGCTGTAACACAGCACGCGCCACGTTGGCCTGCTGCGAAGCCCGCGCCACACCTGTTGCGCCGACGCGTGGCCGACGGGAAACTCGACGGCCTGTGACGCACGTACCAGTGCGTCACGTTCGTTGACACCCATCTTCCATGCCGATGTCGACACGAACGCGGCAAAGAGACCAAGACCGATCGCGGCATACAACATGCCGTCGTTGACGAGACCCGAACCAGAGTTGCGCGAAGTGAGCCACAACACCAACAGTGCGATCGCCACGACTGCATAGATGATCGCGGGAATTCTCCGACGTGAGTTGTCGGGGAACTGATATGGACCGACGAATGCAGAAACGTCGAGATCCTCCGGAAGCGAGTCGCGGATTTCATCCCCGCTCATCGAGATGCCTCCACCTGCGCCCACCGGGCACGGACTCGTGAAGCCGTGACGTCGAGTGCCTCTGGGAGAATCTTCGTCATCGCCACCGTCACCATGAAGTTGGTGTCTCCACCCCATCGCGGCACGACGTGCACGTGCAGGTGCTGGGCGACACTGCCGCCGGCAACCGCACCGAGGTTGATTCCGACGTTGATTCCCTGTGGCTTGTACTCGGCCTTCAACACCTGGATTCCCGTCGTGACGAGACTGAACAGCTCGGCGTGCTCCGACGGCGTCAGCGCCTCGACGTCACTCACCTCGCGGTACGGAAGCACGAGGATGTGGCCCGGCGAGTACGGGAATGCGTTCAGGATGACGAAGCACTCCTTGCCTCGGTGAACGATGAAACAGTCCTCGTCGCTCAGTCCCGACTGGAGGATCTCGGTGAACACCGAGACGTCGGTCCGTTGCGCGTGCGAGTCGCGCTGCACGTACTTCGCGCGCCATCCGTTCCAGATGTGCTCGAGGGTCACGACGACAGACCCTGTGGCAGGACACCCTTGGTCTCGGACCGCAGGTCGTTCATGAACGCATCGAACTTCACGCCACGCACGACGTCCCCACCCCGCGGGTTCACACCAACGGTTGCGTTCGCGACGTCATCGTCGCCGACCACGAGCACGTAGGGCAACCGCTCGAGCTTGGCGCTGCGAATGCGCTTGCCGAGCTGTTCGTCGGCAGCAACCATGTCGACGCGGAAACCCTCCGCGCGCAATTCGTTGACGAGCGCTTGTGCGTACTCCTCGTGCACGGTGGTCACCGGCAGTACACGCACCTGCACTGGCGCAAGCCACGTCGGGAATGCGCCACCGTAGTGTTCGAGCAACACGCCAAAGAAGCGCTCGACGGAACCGAAGAGCGCACGGTGCAACATGATCGGTCGATGGCGCGCGTTGTCCGATCCGATGTACTCGAGTCCGAAGCGCTCCGGCAGGTTGAAGTCACACTGAATGGTGCTCAGCTGCCACTTGCGACCGATCGCGTCGCGCACGTCGATGTCGATCTTCGGACCATAGAAGGCTGCGTCACCCTCCTTCACCGAGTACTCCACGTTGTGGCGCTGCAAGGCATCGATCAGCGCAGCCGTCGCCTTCTCCCAGATCTCGTCGCTACCCACGGACTTGTCCGGATCACGCGTGGACAATTTGAACTCGAAGTCCTCGAATCCGAACTGACGCAACACCGAGAGCACGAAGTCGAGCAACGACGTAATCTCGTCGGCCATCTGCTCCTCGGCGCAAAAGATGTGGCTGTCGTCCTGGGTGAAGCCACGGATGCGCAGCAAGCCGTGCAGGGTGCCGGCGCGCTCGTAGCGATACACGGTGCCGAGCTCGAACAGTCGCAGCGGCAACTCGCGATAACTGCGCTGTCGATCGCGATAGATGAGACAGTGCATCGGACAGTTCATCGGCTTCGGGTAGTACGTCCCGTTGTCCATCTCCATCGCCGGATACATGCCGTCCTTGTAGAAGTGCAAGTGACCCGACGTCTCGAACAGATTCGCGTTCGCGATGTGCGGAGTGAAGACGAACTGGTAGCCACCGGTCTGGTGACGGTGTCTGCTGTAGTCCTCCATCAACTTGCGCACGATCGCACCCTTCGGGTGCCACACCGCGAGACCTCCACCGAGTTCCGTCGGGAATGACAGCAAGTCCATCTCGACGGCGAGCTTGCGGTGATCCCGCTTCTCGGCCTCGGCAAGTCGGGTGAGATGCTCCTCGAGCGCAGCCTTCGACTCCCAGGCGGTTCCGTAGATGCGCTGCAGCATCGGACCCTTTTCGTTGCCACGCCAATACGCGCCGGCGACCTTCATGAGGACAAAGTGACCGAGTCGACCGGTCGAGGGAACGTGCGGTCCGCGACACAGATCGACGAAGGAATCAGTGTTGCGATACACGCTCACCGAATCGCCACCACCGACCTCGCCTGCGTCTGCGCCATCACTCGCACCGGAGGTGACGCGCTGGATGATCTCGCACTTGTACGGCTGGTCGGAGAACAGCGCGAGCGCTTCCTTGACACTCATCTCTGCGCGCACGAACGGTTGATCAGCCTTGACGATCTCGCGCATCTTTGCCTCGATGGACTGCAAGTCGTCGTCAGAGAAGGTCTTCCCGCCCGGCAGGTCGAAGTCGTAGTAGAAACCGTCCTCGATCGCTGGGCCAATCGTGAACTTCGCACCCGGGAACAACTGAACGACCGCTTGGGCCAGCACATGCGCGGTGGAATGGCGCAAGACGTGGCGCCCAGCGTCGGTGTCGGCAGTGACGATCGCGACGCGGTCACCCTGAGACAGCGGGCTGGATAGGTCGCGCTCCTCCCCGCCGATGACCGCTGCAACTGCGGCCTTCGCGAGACGTGAGCCGATCGATTGGGCGAGATCGAGCGCGGTCGACGAGGCGGGCACGCTTCGTGCAGAGCCGTCTGGCAGCGTGACGTCGATGGCCTGGGCACTCATTGCGTCAATTCTAGGTTTGCGAGGAGTCCGAATTCCCTTGATTTGCTGACTCGAGTGGACGCGGCGAGGGAGACGATCCCTTGCTCGCATAGACGTTGCGGTACTCCTGCCCAGTCATGGAGCGAATCTCGAACATCACCTCGTCGATCATCTCGCGCAACACGAGATGATCGTCGTGTCGTGACGCATATCGCTCAGGCATGATCGGTCGAGCAATCTCGATACGAACCCGTCCACCTAATCTCGGCAACGCTGCATCAGGTGGCTGAATCTCTGCGGTTCCCGTGATCCCCACCGGGAAGATCGGACAATTCACTTTCATCGCCAATCGCGCGGCGCCGGTCTTGCCGCGATACAACATGCCGTCTCGACTGCGCGTGCCCTCCGGGAAGATGCCGAACAACTCCCCGCGGCGAAGCACGCCTTCGGCGGACTGCAAGGCCTCCTGCGACTTCTCACCACCGGAGCGATCGATTGGAATCATCCCGAGTGCGGGAAACAGGTACCTCGTCTTCCACGAGTCCATGTACTCGCTCTTGCCGACGAAGGAGATGTTGCGTGGGACTTGGATCATCAAGAACGCAGAATCCAAGAAGCTGATGTGATTGGCACACAGGATCGCGGGCCCCGACGTCGGGAGACGATCGAACCCGACGAGTTCGAACTTCCACAGCTTGTTGGCGATCGGACGCACGACCTTTCGCGCGCGAGCCTGCAACTGGGTTGCACCCTCGTACGCGGAGGCGTTCATGTCATCTGCACCCCGAGCAGTTCTGCACTCTCTCGAACACCCACTCCGCGCGATGCGGCATCGTCGATCAGCGAGACCGCGCGAGGAGTGTCGAGGTCGTCATCGAGCGCGGCCCGAACGTCACTCAGGAGCGACGCATCGCTCGCGGACGCCGCGGATCGCCACGTCGAGAGTCGTCGTTCGTTTCGTGCCATCAGTTCGTCGTCCCATTCCCATTCAACCCGATAGTGGTGTTCGATCAGCCCGAGTCGAATCGCTCGTGGGTCGTGCATGGTACGGAGCTTGTCGACGAACACGAGGTTGCCACGCGACTTGGACATCTTGTGGCCGTCCATGAAGACCATCGCCACGTGCATCCAGTGGCGGGCAAACGGGACCCCGGTGGCGGCCTCGGACTGCGCTCGTTCGCACTCATGGTGCGGGAAGATGAGATCACTCCCGCCACCGTGCAAGTCGATGGTCGTGCCGAGTTCGCGAAGTGCGAGCGCCGAACATTCGATGTGCCACCCCGGTCGCCCGGCCCCCCACAAGGTGTCCCAGGACGGCTCGTCGGGCAACGATGGGTGCCACAACACGAAGTCGAGCGGATTGCGCTTGTTCGGGTCCTCGACGTTGCCACCCCGCTCCTTTGCGTAGGCGATCATCGTCGCCTCGTCGTAGTGCGAGACCGACCCGAATTGCGGGAACTTGGACACGTCGAAGTACACCGACCCACCAGATTCATAGGCAAAGCCACGATCGATCACCATGCCGATGAATCCGCGGATGTCGGAGATCGCCGACGACGCGCGAGGCGTGCTGTAGACCTCGAGTGCATTGAGCGCCTTCATGTCGGCCTCGAAACGCGCCTCTTCCCCTGCGGCAAGGTCGAGGTAGTGCACGCCGAGTTCTCGCGCCTTGGCGAACAACGGATCATCGACGTCGGTGACGTTGCGCACGCACTTGACCGTGTGCCCCTTGTCGATGAGTCGACGCATCAGCACGTCATACGAGATGAACGTGAAGGCGTGACCGAGGTGCGTCGCGTCGTACGGCGTGATGCCGCACGTGTACATCAATACTTCTGGTCCTGGCGAGAAATCGACGACGGCGCGTCGCGCGGTGTCGTAGAGCTTCACGGCCGCCACACGTTGGACCGACCGCTGACTGGATCCACGTCAGGGATTCCTGTCAGCCTCGGCGCAACGCGCGTCTTGTACCGGACATTGAGCTGGAGCAACACTGCGGTGAATGCCTCGAGCGCGAGCGCGTTCGACAACGCACCCGTGTTCAACGGACGACAACCGGGAATGTGCGCGACGATGTCGCTCACTACTTCGATCGCCTCGGGATAGTCGGAACAAATCAACACGTCGCTGTCGACGTGATGGTCCAAGTTGCCGAGTTCCTTGGCCGGGAGGTGCTGCATCGCAGCGACGACCCGACTTGCCGGAATCGACGCCTGCACGTGTGCTGCGATACTGCCGCGCGGCGGAACGAGCGGATGAAACTCCTTGCCGACTTTGACGAGCGCGTTGGCCATCGTCACGACGATCTTGCCGCGGAGCGCAGCGGCATGTTCACTCACGATCGTGGCCGTCGAGTCCCACGGCGTAGCAACCACGACGAGGTCACACGCGGCTGCATCGGCGTTGTCACCAGCAACGAGTGTGAGTCCTCGATTGGGCCACGTCTTCAACAGCTCGGCGATCTTTTCCTCCGCGCGATCCTTCGAGCGCGAACCGATGACCACCTCGTAACCCGCGACGTTCAAACGCAGGGCGAGTCCGCTTCCAGCAGGCCCGGTTCCACCAATGATGCCAATACGCATACCGTGAGCCTTACACAAACCCGTGCGGGCAAGTACCGTCAAGGACATGGGAATTCTGGATGGCAAGAACATCGTGGTCACCGGCGTCTTGACGGAGGCCTCGCTTGCCTTCGGAGTCGCCCAACTTGCCCAACGTGAGGGCGCGACGGTGCTCCTCACGGGCGCGGGTCGGGGCCTGTCCATCACTGAGCGAACGGCCCGCAAGCTCGACTCCCCCGCACAGGTGGTGGAGTTCGACGTCACCGTGGCCGACCACGTCGTCTCGGCTCGCGAAGCCGCTCGAACGCACCTTGGTCGAGTTGACGGCGTGCTGCACTCGATCGGATTTGCGCCCGCGTCCTGCCTCGGCGACGACTTCATGGCCGCCCAGTGGACCGACGTCTCGGTCGCGATGGAGATCTCCGCCTATTCCCTGAAGACGCTCGCCGAGAGTTTCGTGCCGCTCATGACCAACGGCGGCGCATTCGTCGGGCTCGACTTCGACAACACGGTGGCGTGGCCCGCCTACAACTGGATGGGAGTCGCCAAGGCCGCACTCGAGGCAACCAATCGCTACCTCGCCAAGGAACTCGGTTCCAAACAGATTCGCTGCAACCTGATCGCAGCAGGTCCCGTCAAGACGATGGCAGCCAAGTCGATCCCCGGCTTCTCGACGTTCGAAGACGTATGGGGTGATCGCGCCCCGCTCGGATGGAACGTGACGGATTCGACGGCAGTCGCCAAGTCGTGCGTCGCCATGCTGTCGGATTGGTTCCCCGCGACGACGGGCGAGATCGTCCACGTCGACGGCGGCTTCCACGCCATGGGTGTCTGAGCGTTGAGATTCTCGCGCAACGTCGTGCGTCGTGTGCTCGTCGCTTCCCTGACGAGCTTCGTCGTCATGGTTGCCGCGGTGGCACCCGCGAGTGCGGCCACCAACGACACCTACAACTCCCAGCAGTGGGGGCTGTCCTCGATCGGTGCGATGACGGTGTGGTCGACGACGCGTGGCGCGGGGGTGATCGTCGCGATCGTCGATAGCGGCACCGGGCCACATCCCGATCTCGATGCCAACATCGATGCTGGCGTGTCGATCACGGGTGGCGTGGAGCAGACCGACGCCACCGACGTGGACAACGAGGGCCACGGCACGCACGTGTCGGGCATCGTCGCTGCGATCGCCGACAACGCACTCGGCGTCGCGGGCGTGGCACCCGCAGCCCGCATCCTTCCCATTCGAGTACTCGATGCAAACGGCTCCGGAGATTCGCGAGACGTTGCACGTGGAATCCGACTCGCCGCCGACCGCGGTGCACGCGTCATCAATCTCTCACTCGGCGGCGCAGTCGAGAGTTCCGGAGTGACCCAAGCAATCGACTACGCAACGTCCAAGGGCGCCCTCGTGGTTGCAGCCGCCGGCAACGGGGGTTCGCTCAGTACGCCAAAGTGGCCTGCCTTCTACGACGCCACCATCGCCGTCACCTCCGTCGATCCGGACGACCAATCCCCAGCGTTCGCCCAACGAGGTGACTACATCGACATCTCCGCGCCCGGAGTGCGCATCCTGTCCACCGCCGAAGGTGAGTACAACCTGCAGAGCGGGACGTCGATGTCGTCGGCATTCGTGAGCGGAGCCGCCGCATTGCTGTTCTCTGCACGTCCGCAACTGAGCCCTGCCGAGGTCCGCGAGATGCTCCTCATGAGCGCGATCGACATCGGTGCGCCAGGACGCGACGCGACCTTCGGCGTCGGTCGATTGAACATTCCGGGCGCTTTTGCGATCCTGAACGCCCGATACCCGTCTACCGCCACGATCTCGATCGACGGATTCGCACGCGTCGGAACGACACTGAATGCGCTCACCGCGGCGGGCGCAACCTCCGTGCAGTGGTATCGATGCCAAGAGATTGGTACCGACTCGAACGTGATCCCCAAGGACTGCGCCGCAATTGGTGGTGCAACCACGACGTCCTACAAGACGACGACCGCCGACCTGCGTAAGACGTTGCGTGTCGGTGCGACGATCGGTGGCCAGACTCGACTCTCGGCGAGCGTCGGCAAGGTCATCGCCATCTGGTCACGCGAGGCGAAGCTGACCGTCGGCGTTCCCGCGAAACTCTCGACGCTGGTCGGCAGCCCATCCACCGGTGCGCGCTCGCTTCGACTACTGAGCGGGAACTGCTCCATCCGCAATCTCACCGTCGTTGCCTTCACACCGGGAACCTGTCGCATCAGGGTCTCCGTGGCAGCCAAGAAGCCATTCCCCGCCCTCGCCATGTCGTTCGACGTCTCCACCAACTAGACACGGTGCCGTGACCAATCGACTCGGGGCGGAAACTTCCCCCTATCTGCGCCAGCACAAGGACAACCCCGTCGACTGGTACGCCTGGGGTTCTGACGCATTCGCGGAGGCAGAACGTCGCAACGTGCCCGTGCTGTTGTCCGTCGGATATTCGGCCTGCCACTGGTGCCACGTGATGGCACACGAATGCTTCGAGGACGATGAGACCGCATCGATCATGAACTCGCTCTTCGTCAACGTCAAAGTCGACCGTGAGGAACGCCCCGACATCGACTCGATCTACATGGATGCCGTCCAGGCAATGACCGGCCGCGGTGGTTGGCCGATGACCGTGTTCCTGACACCAGCTGGTGAACCGTTCTACGGCGGCACGTACTTTCCGAAGCCGACGTTCATCCAATTGATGAATGCGATCACGGATGCGTGGATCAACAAGCGTTCCGACATCGACAACAACGTCGCCGCACTGATGGAGGCCGTCGGACGCACCGCCCTGGTCGGACCCTCCGCAGACCTCGTCGGACCCGAGTTGCTCGACGATTCGGCGAATGCGCTCATCGCAGCGTTCGACCCGACATGGGGAGGATTCGGTGGAGCGCCGAAGTTCCCGAGCACGATGAACCTCGACTTCCTTTTGCGCCGATACGTGAGCCAGCCGAGCGACGAACTCCGACGCGTCATCGAGACCTCCCTGGATGCCATGGCGAGTGGCGGAATGTACGACCACCTCGGTGGCGGTTTCGCTCGCTACAGCGTGGATGCCCAGTGGCTCGTCCCCCACTTCGAAAAGATGCTCTACGACCAGGCTCTCCTCGCGCGCATCTATCTGCGCGCCGGTCTCGCCTGCCGTGAACCGCGGTGGCTCCAGATCGCGACCGAAACGATCGACTTCGTCCTCGACGAACTGCGCCATCCCCGCGGTGGACTCTTCAGCGCGCTCGATGCGGACTCCCTCGACGAACACGGTCACAGCCACGAAGGGCTCTACTACACGTGGACGCCACGCGAAGTGCACGATTGCCTCGGTACGGAAGCGGGCAAAGATGCATGCGCGTGGTACGGCATCAGCGACACGGGCAACTTCGAAGGTCGCTCAATTCCCAATCGCATGCACGCCCGCGGCCGCTTCGATCGCCCGAGTGAGATCGAATCCTCCCGTCGCATCCTCCTCGATGCTCGTGCGAAGCGCCCAAAGCCGGGACTCGACGACAAGGTCATCACCGAGTGGAACGCAATGATGCTCGCCACGATCTCCGAGGCAGCGTTTGCTCTCAACAACACGACTTGGCTGGACGCCGCGGTGTCACTCGGTGACTTTCTCCTCGCAGAACTCCGCGATGCGAATGGTGCATGGCACCGCAGCTGGCACGAGGACGGCTCCCCGCGAGCACGCCACGTCGCGCTCGCCCATGACCTCGCACAGGTCGCAGACGGCTTCGTCTCGCTGTACGAGGCAACAGGTTCTGCGCGCTTCCTCAGCGCAGCACGCGAGGCAGCCAACCAGCTCCTCACCGACTATTGGGATGCGCGCTTCGGCGGCGTATTCACGACCGCCACCCACGCCGAACGTCTCGTCACCCGGCAGAAGGACCTGATGGACAATGCAACCCCATCGGCGAATTCGACCGCGATGGTCGCGCTCCACCGACTCGGCACACACCTCGGAGACGCCACCCTGATCGAACGTGCTCGTGACATCGCTCGTCTCCTCGGACGTGTCGCGCCGAGTGCGCCGAGCGGCTTCGGCAACTTCCTCGGCGCCATGCATCGGATGCATCACGAATCGACCGAGGTCGTGATCGTCGGCGATCGACCAGACCTCGTCGACGTCCTTC
>JACCED011496744.1_pt1 | contig 15652 bp, 12 predicted proteins | sample 7455021 | NCBI WGS metagenome assembly JACCED01 (sample SAMN15323456, study PRJNA562643) | freshwater metagenome | isolation source: river surface water | place: USA:Blue River Watershed | collected 2017-08-19 | reverse complement strand
GTTGGCATTCTTTTGCTCGGCCTCATAACCTGGCGGATTGTGCGGAGAATTCGCCAACAAAAGAATGAATCTCGCTAAAGGGGTAATGCCCAAAGACTAAGATAGTTTAATGATACAAAATTGGTCACAAAATATTTCATTCCAAGGCGAAGTATCAACTCCGAGCAATTTATCTGAACTTCAGAAATTAATTGCAACAAAAAACAAAATACGAGGAATTGGCACGAGGCACAGCTTTAATTCAATTGCTGACTCAGAAGACTTGATTATTAGTTCTGAGAATCTCGACAAGGAAATTCAATTAGATTCTGAATCTGGGATTGTCTCTGTCCCTAGTGGAGTGCCTTATGGAATAGTGGCTCAATATCTTGAAGAAAAAGGATTAGCACTTCATAATTTGGGTTCTTTGCCCCATATTTCTGTCGTGGGAGCGACTGCAACAGGAACACATGGTTCAGGCCGACTTAACCAAAATCTTTCTTCTTCCATCGTCAGAGGAGATTTAGTCCTTGCCTCAGGCGATTTATTGACTATTTCTAATGAAGAATTACCTTATTTGAAAGTATCATTAGGGAGCCTCGGCTTCATCTATAAAGTTTATTTAAAAACAATACCTACCTTTTCCATTTCACAACTGGTCTATTTGAATTTACCTTTCGAAGCATTTATTCAGAATCTATCTGAAATTTTTCTACGAGGTTATAGCGTGAGTGTTTTTCATATTTGGGGCAGAAGAACAGTGGAACAAGTATGGGTAAAAAGTAAAGGTGAAGAAAAAGAATTTAACTACAAGGATTTTGGAGCCCAAATAGCTAGTAAGAAATATCACCCAATATCTAATGCCGATCCATACGCAGCTACAGAACAGATGGGGAATTCTGGTCCCTGGCTGGAAAGATTACCTCACTTTAAATTTGATCAAACCCCAAGTCTTGGGGAAGAGCTTCAAAGTGAGTACTTTGTTCCCTTTGAATTTGGAACTCAGGCTCTTGTTGAATTGGATAAAATTGGAAACATAATAGAACCACTTTTACTAATCTCGGAATTTAGGACCGTTGCCGCCGATGATGCGATTCTAAGTGGAGCTTACGGACGAGAGGTTTTGGCTATACATTTTACTTGGGTCAAAAATGAGCAGAAAGTGAGGGAGCTCTTGCCCGTGATTGAGTCGATTTTATTACAGTTTCAGGCTAAGCCTCATCCTGGCAAAATTTTTACTGCCGAAAATTTCAATTTTCCAAAAATATTCCCTAAATTCTCAGAATTTATGACATTCCGAAATCGATTAGACCCCTCTAAGAAGTTTATTAATCATCAATTAGAACTTTGGGGCTTTTAATTACAGATTTCTTACATCTATCAATTCTGGGTGAATTTCTGGGAGATTTGGCAAACTCTCTTCGATATCGTTCAAATCTTCAGATGTGAGTTGAATGTCAACTCCTTGAAGCGTGTCTAGAATTGACTGAGGGCGCGTTGCACCTGGAATTGGTATCGTCATTTTTGAAGTGGCTAAATGCCATGCAATCGTCAGCGCATAGGCAGAGACAGAGTGTTTTTGAGCCACCTGATTAAATTTGCCGTAATTTCCTGAGGTTAAATTCTCTCCGTTGCCAACACCGCCGAGTGGTGACCACGGGAGATAAGCAATACCTAATTCATCACACCTACGTCGAACATCTTCGTCATGACGATAGCGAGGGCTGTATTCATTCTGTACAGAGACAATTCCACCGTCCTGAGGGCTACCCCCAAGTTTCACTGCTCTGTCTAGTTGAGAAAGATTTATATTACTTAGGCCAATATGCTCTACATACCCATGTTCTTTTAACTTCATCACATTTGTGAATTGAGTTTCAAACGATAATGAGGGATCCAATCGATGATGTTGCCATAGCTGAATCTTGTCCCTTCCTAATCTTGCCGCTGATGCTTCAACTGCCCGGTATAAATAATGCTCGCTGGCATTACGTCCACTGATCCCAAACCAATCCGAGCCTGGAGCTCTGGTTATACCTGCTTTTGTTGCAATAACAATAGATTCCTTTTCTGCGGCCGTTCCATGCCAAGTTCGAAGTGCCTCAGCCACTAAAATTTCATTATGCCCCATGGTGTTCCAGGTTGGCGCATAAATATCTGCGGTATCAAGGAATGAAATTCCAGCATCTAGGGCTGCATGTACAGTAGCGATGGCTTGATCTCGATTTTCAAGCATGTGAGCCCGTGAAGGGGGCATTCCCGACAATGGCATGCAGCCCAAACCAACAGCAGAGACTCGAAATTTTCCAATTTTCTTAAATTGCATGCTTCTAATCCACCCTTCACTGAATATTTCTTCTTAGTCTTCATGTTGAGCAAAAGACAAACACCTAGATTGGATTTAAGCGTAGAGAAATCAGACTTGTTTTGCAAGAGTTCGGTTGATGGTTTATTGCGTATTAATAGATTTAGGGATCTCAAATGACAGCCAACGTCAACAAATTTGATTTATAGAATAATCTTTGGGACATTATTCAAGTGAGCAAGAGAACGCCATCCATTATCGATGTCGCAAGGGCAGCGGGTGTGTCGCATCAGACAGTCTCCCGAGTTATTAATAATAAACCAAACGTAAAAGAATCTACTCGGCTTAAAGTTGAATCGGTAATGGAGGATATTGGATTCAGACCAAATAGTGCTGCACGCGCGCTTGTAACTGGCCAGTCTTCCATCGTTGGCGTCTTGAGTCATGACACCACTTTGTTTGGGCCTGCTTCAGTTTTGCACGCTGTCCAATCCGCGGCTAGAGAAATTGGTTATGCAGTAACTTTAATATCTTTGAAATCTATATATCCAGTAGCAGTTATTGCAGGATTAGAGGAATTCGCCAATTTAGGGGCTGAAGGAGTTGTAATTATTGCCCCTCAAAGTGCCGAGTATGAAGTTCTGAGAAAAATCCCAGGCAATCTCCCTGCCGTGATTATTGAGGGCGAGGAAGTCACATCGATATCTTCTGTTGAGGTAGACCAATTACAAGGTGCGGTTCTTGCAACCCAGCATCTGATAGAACTCGGCCACAAGAATATTGCCCATATTTCAGGGCCAAGTGAATGGTTTGCTGCCCAGCGCAGAAAAGCGGGTTGGCAACAGGCGCTGCACCAGGCTAAGTTGAAAGCAGAAATTTGCCTGGAAGGAGATTGGTCTCCGAAATCAGGCTATTTGGCGACTAAAGAAATTTTAAAGGATAAATCCGTGACCGCTATCTTCTCTGCGAATGATGACATGGCCCTGGGAGCATATCGGGCAATCAATGAACTGGGCTTCTCAATTCCCGACCGCATAAGCCTGGTTGGTTTTGATGATGTTCCTGCAAGCGCCTTTCTTTCCCCTGGGCTCACCTCAATCAGGCAAGATTTTGACCAAGTCGGCCACGTAGCCCTAGGGCTACTGATGAAAATGATCCGTGGGGAAAGACCACGCGCCCGGAAGATCCTTGTTCCTCCTGAGCTCATTGAGCGTCAAAGCACGACCAGGAGGACCAAGAAGTAACATTTTGATAACGTTCACAATTTATCCTTGACCAAAGAATTGTGAGCGTTCACACTTTTACGAACCTATTAGTCAACTCAGAGAAAAGGTTCGAGATGTCCAAAAAATCTTTCGGTCCCGTAAAACTAAATTCTAAAGCCCACACAAAGTCTTTCCCGGTAGCTTTGAACGATGTGCAAATTTCGAAAGATGCTCGCCTAGGTAAATGGCAACAACTAAATTCCTCTAGAACAATCTCGCACCTAATTGACAATCTGATTTCTACAGGCGCAATACAAAATATAGAAAAAATTAATAAGCCAGATTTCAATTTTAAAGGAATGTGGTTTAGTGATTCAGATGTGCACAAATCCTTAGAAGCAATATTTTGGAGCATGTACCAACATACAGAGCCAAAACATGATGAATTTTATGCACGAGCCGCCAAAGCAATTAGAGAAGCACAAGATGAAACTGGATATGTATATTCGTACTTCCAAATGGTAGAACCAGATTACCGATGGAAAAATTTTGGTTGGGGACATGAAATGTACACAGCCGGACATTTAATCCAGGCTGCAGTTGCTGAATCCCGTGTGCTTGGAAATTCCGAAATTTTAAATATTGCAATAAAATTTGCAGATCTTATTGTTAAAAATTTTTCTGCACCGGGAACATTGCAGATGTGTGGACATCCAGAAATTGAAACCGCGCTTATCGAATTGTATCGAGAGACTGGCAAAGTCGAATATCTTGATATGGCTGAAAAGATGATTAGAGGCAGAGGTTATAAGAAGATAAAGGATGAAAAATCGCTCGGTCTGCATCACATGAACCCCTCCTATTTACAGGATCACCTGCCAGTCGAAAAGCAAGTACAAGCAGTTGGGCACTCTGTGCGTCAAATTTACCTAAATATGGCTGTAATTGACCTTTATGCAGAGCGAGGAGACAAAACCCTTCTAGAAACTCAAGAAAAGCAATGGGAAGACATGATTTATTCCAAGATGTATGTAACAGGAGGACTTGGATCACGTCACAAAGATGAAGCTTTTGGAGATTCATACGAATTACCGAATGATCGCGCCTATGCCGAAACTTGTGCATCAATTGCTAACTTCATGTGGAGTTGGCGACTGCTCCTAGCAACTGGGAAATCAAGATATGCAGATGTAATGGAGCTTTCTCTGTATAACATTTTAGAGGGTTCTATCTCTTCCGACGGTTGTAAATTTTTCTACTCAAATCCCTTGCAATACCGCACTGGTCATTTTGTTGCATTCGATACTGATGCTTCCGAGAGACTTCCTTGGTACACATGTTCATGTTGCCCTCCTAACATTGCACGAATCATTGGCACTTTAAATCATTATTTAGTTAGCGTGGAAGAAAATTCTGTGAATTTGCATTTGTATTCTTCGAATCACGTAAAAACAACGACACAGGGTGGATTGCCTGTGGAGTTAGACGTGAAAACCCAGTATCCAGACAATGGGTTAATCACAATAGATGTAAAGTCAGAGGGAAATTTTGGTATCAAATTAAGAATTCCCGAATGGAGTAAAGATTGGAAAATTTCGGTCAACTCTGCTCGTGAAACAGTAAAAGTGAGTGATGAAGGTTACGTTGAGCTAAAGAAAGACTGGAAACCTGGTGACGTCATCATTTTAGATTTGAGCATGCAACCAGAATTTCTACATCCTCACCCTCGAATCGATGCATCTCGAGGTGCAGTTGCAATTCGTCGCGGGCCGGTGATTTTTGCTATTGAAAATGCTGATGTTCCAGACCCCAGCTACTTTGTTGATGATTTTGTGGTCCACACATCGGCTCCAATTGAAGAGACGAAAATAGAACTTCCCAATTACGGGCTCTCCGAAGCTCTGTCAATTCAAGGTCATTTTGAAACTTGGAAGGATTCTAATAGTTACCCGTATGCAGCCAATCTTCCAACAGAGTCATCAAAGATCATGAAAATCACTGCGATTCCCTACGCGCGATGGGGAAATCGAACAAAGGGTGGGATGCGGGTATGGATTCCTGCATCGTAATCTCAACTAAATTTCCTGAAGCGATTCAGGGAATATCCAAAAAGAAAGCTTCACATTTGTGTGTAGTTTTCAGAATACCAAAGGGGAAATAAATGAGGTACACAGTAAAAAGGAAGAGTTGGGCCACGGCACTAGTTGCTGCTGTTGCTGTGGGCAGTTCTTGTCTGGGATTATTGAGTCAGGCAGCCTCAGCTGCTCCGGTGACTCTAACATTTTGGTCAAGACCTCAAGGTGAAGACGGTGGAATCATCAAACTCATGATTGATGAGTTCAATCGGACTCACAAAGATATTCAAGCAAAACTTACAATCATCCCACAAGAACAATTTGTTCAAAAGGTTGCAACTGCTTACCGAAGTGGTGATGCTCCAGATATTACGTCTGTTGATCTAATTTATGTACCTTATTTTGCTAAGGCGGGTGCATTTGAAGATGTAACTGGAATTTATAATTCTGCCAAGCACAAGAACCAATGGTCAAAGGCTCACGTTGCCTTGAGTCGATACAAGAACAAGATGTACTCGTTACCATTTACAGCTGAGGGCTCAGTTTTGTTCTGGAATAAAGACTTATTCAAGCAAGCTGGCCTTGATCCAGAGAAAGCTCCTCGGACTATGGCTGAAATTCTTTCTGCTGCCAAAAAAATTACCGCTCTCGGTGGTGACATTAAGGGATATTACTTCTCAGGCGCATGCTCAGGATGCAATATTTTCACTTTTGCACCATACATTTGGGCACAGGGTGGAGATGTATTAAATAAAGATGGTTCTCCTAACTTTGCATCAAAGGAAGCTAAAGTAGCTCTCAAGTTCTACAAGGATTTATGGGATGCTGGAACGGTTCCCGAGTCAGCTAAGAATGATAACGGTGCTTCATTCGCATCCCCATTCTTAACTGGCAAAGTGGGAATGGTCGGTGCAGGTGCATTCTTCATTCCTGGTCTAGTCAAGGATCATCCTGAAATAAACTTTGGCGTTACACCACTACCTGGTGCAAAAGTTGGACAAAGTTCATCTTTTGCTGGCGGTGACAACATTGCAGTGCTTAAGGGTACAAAATATCCTAAAGAAGCTCGAGCATTCTTGTCATGGGCTACAGATAAGGGTCAAGAATTTCTTGCAAAGCAACCAGTTCTTCCAACCCGCCTTGATGTAGCTCAGAAGACCTACGTCCCTCTTGATCCCGTTAACTACAAGGTCATGTATGACGCGCTACTAGTAGGAAAAACTCCATGGACAACTTCCTACAACTCACTCATCCAGGATAATCAAGGCCCATGGCTAAAGATGTTCACTGGAGCAATCTTTGGTGGCGATATTGATGGCGCCCAGAAGGCTGCACAAAATCAAGCAGTGAAGATATATAAGAAAGAAAAGTAGTAAATAACCACCAGAGGCTTCTCGCGAAGCCTCTGGTGGTTACCTACAATTATCTCGATTACAACTGGAGCAATTCGTGAAAAGTGCAAGTAACTCCACCAAAGCAGGATTTTGGTTCATATTACCCGCCATGATATTCGTACTTGCATTTTTTATAGTTCCCTTAATTGCAGTGCTAGTCATGTCGACAACGAACTTTCCACTTTTAGGAGATGTCACTTATATTGGCTTTCAAAATTACTCTGATATGTTCAGCGATACTGAATTTCATCAGACAATTATTCAGACGCTTATCTATACAGTCCTCGTTACCCCACCTTTATTCATCGTGGGATTGGGAACAGCTCTATTAATCCGTAGGACCAATAAACTTTCAAGTTTTTTTCGGACATTCTTTTTTATGCCCCTAGTTATAGGATTCGGAAGCGCCGCATTTTTATGGTACTGGCTACTAGATCCAGGGACTGGCTATATTCCTCAGCTTCTAAGAGATCTTGGATTTGGAGCCATGGAAAAGCCTATTTTGGGCTACATGCCAGGCGCCCTCATCGCTGTAATTTTGATGGTGGTTTGGAAATTTTCAAGTTTGCAAATGATTCTACTAATGGCAGGAATGCAAGGAATTGATCCTGAAGTTCTTGAATCTTCAGAAATTGATGGAGCCGTTAAATGGAAACAGTTACGGTATATAACTCTCCCTTTAATTAAGCGAACCTTAGGGATGGTCTTTATTCTTTCGATTGCTGGTTCCCTATTGGCTTTTGATCAATTCTTTATCATGACCGGAGGAGGGCCCGAAGGTCAGACTGAAACCATGGTTTTCTATGTTTGGCGTCAGGCGTTTAGAAGTTTCAATTTGGGTTATGCGGCCGCCCTATCAGTTGTGATTTCGATTGCCTTACTACTTGTTTCGCTAATCCAGTTGAGGTTTATCAATGAAAAAGAATGATGTTATGAAGAAAAAGAAGAAGGTTGGTTCTAGAAATTCCTCAATCCCATTCAGAGGGTGGTTAGTAATCTGTATTAGTTTGATGACGTTATTTTTATCACCAATACTCGCAAGCCTGTTTCATAGTCTGAAAACTGCAAAAGATTCCGCCACTAGTCCTCCTACATATCTACCGCCAACATTTTCAATTGAAAATTATAGAAGCTTGGCAAATTCTTCTACCGGAGTCATTTCTGATGGAATTTATTTATACATTTGGAATAGTGTCGTACTCGCAGTAATTACAGTAATCGGTACGTTGATTCTCTCAACACTTGCTGGCTATGGCTTTGCGCGATTCAACTTTAAGGGTAAGGAAGTATTTTTTGCTGCCATTCTTTTGATGATAATGGTTCCATTTCAAGCGTTACTCACACCAATTTATTTTTTGTTTTCCCAAACAGGACTTCAAAACTCACTCTTGGGTTTGGGGCTGATTTATATTACCTATCAACTCCCCTTTTCGATTTTTTTGATGAGAAATACTTTTATGGTCATCCCTAAAGCATTAGGCGAGGCGGCGATGGTTGACGGTTGTTCTCAGTTCAAGATCTTCAAGACCATAATGCTCCCGCTGGCGCGGCCGGGTGTTATTTCCGTAGCGTTATTTGCCTTTTTTGCATCGTGGAATGAGTTTATTGCGGCTTTGACCATGATTAGTGTGCAGGAAAAATATCCACTTCCGGTTGTTTTAACCCTGCTTCTTGATAGACAAATGGGTGCTATTAATTTTGGATTTCTACAAGCAGGCGTCGTCGTGACTATGATTCCATGCATCGCATTATTTCTAGTCCTCCAGAAATACTATGTAAGCGGACTCGTAAGCGGTGGAGTGAAATCATAGTTTTATGAAGAAATCCGATGTAAATTCCCTAATTGTTAACCGTGCATTTGAAATTGATCAAGTAGATATACGACTCTATGGCTCATTTGTTGAACACATGGGTCGAGGTATCTATGGCGGTATTTATGAACCAAATTCAAAATTTTCGAGTGATGAAGGATTTCGACAGGATGTAATTGAACTCGTGAAAGAGCTTGGAATTTCAATCGTGAGATACCCTGGCGGCAATTTTCTATCTGGCTATAACTGGAAGGATGGTGTTGGAAATAAGGAATCGCGTCATCCTCGATTGGATTTGGCCTGGCACTCCCTAGAGAGCAATCAATTTGGCTTAGATGAATTTATGCGGTGGTGTGAATATTCGATGGTTGAGCCCATGTTGGCGGTTAATCTTGGTACTGGTAACTTGAAAGATGCTTTAGAACTATTGGAGTATACAAACGTTGAAAGCAAATCATTTTGGGCTGATTGCAGATCAAAAAATGGGCGACTTCATCCCTACAATGTAAGAGTTTGGTGTCTGGGGAATGAGATGGATGGTCCTTGGCAGCTTGGTCATAAATCTGCAGAGGACTATGGAAAATTAGCTGCGGATGTTGCTCGGGGAATGAGACAGATAGATAAAAATCTTGAATTAGTAATTTGTGGTTCCTCTGGACGTGGAATGGCTACTTTTGGAAGTTGGGAGGATCAGGTCTTAAATATTGCTTATGAACTTATTGATTATATTTCTTTGCACATTTATGTGGAAGAAAGCGATGATTTAAGTTCATTCCTCTCGTGTGCCACAGAACTTGACAAGTTCATTGAGGAGGTTATCAGCATCGCAGATAGTGTAAAGTCAAGGAAAAGGAGTAATAAAAAGATTTATCTTTCCCTTGATGAGTGGAATGTTTGGCGACTTTCCGAGTACCAAAAGAGGGCGACTCCTGATACTTGGGATACCGCGCCGCGACTGATTGAAGACGAATATACAGTTGCTGACGCAGTTGTAGTGGGGAATTTACTAATAAGTTTATTGAGGCATGCTGACAGAGTTAAGATGGCTTGCTTGGCTCAACTCGTAAATGTCATAGCTCCGATACGTACAGAGAAAGATGTACCAGCTTGGCGACAGACTATTTTCTATCCCTTTGCGTTAACATCTAAATATGGAAGGGGTACAGTCCTAGATACAAAAATTCAGAGTAACGTAGTATCTACACAAAAGTTTGGACTTCAGCAAGTAATTGACGCAGTAGTTATTTTCAATAAATCTCTCAATGAACTTGTTATTTTTTGTGTGAACCGAGATGTAAGTAATTTTCAGGTAATTGAGATTTTGATAGAAGGTTTTATGCTTAAAGAAATCATTCAGCAAGAAACTCTGAATAATAAGGATGCATATCTCACTAATACAGCAACAAATCCGTTGGCTGTGGTGCCAAACCCAATAATTACTGCGGAAATTCAAGACAACAAATTATGCGTAAATTTACCCCCAATCTCCTGGCAAATGATCAGAATTAGACTAGAAACAGGAGAATTTGATGGATTCTGAGAAATACGTTATCGGAGTTGATTATGGAACTCTGTCCGGTCGTGCTCTTCTTGTGAGAGTGTCAGACGGGAGCGAAGTAGCTTCTTCTGTGTATGAATATCCTCATGGTGTAATTGAGAGCTATCTTCCTAGAACAGGTGTCAAGCTCCCACCGGATTGGGCTTTACAGGTCCCTTCCGACTATATAGAGGTTTTAAAAAATACAGTTCCAGAGGTACTGAAACTATCTGCAATTGATCCCAAACAAGTTATTGGTATCGCAACAGATTTCACAGCATGCACAGTATTACCAGTCAAGATAGATGGTACTCCACTTTCTGAGTTAGCAGAATTTGCGGAAAATCCACATTCCTACGTGAAATTATGGAAACATCATTCTGCCCAGCCACATGCCGATCGCATTACAAATCTTGCTCATCAACGTAAGGAAACTTGGATTAGTCGATACGGTGGAAAAATTTCTTCTGAATGGGAATTTGCAAAAGCTTTACAGCTACTCGAGGAAGCCCCAGAAATATATGACGCTATGGATAAGTGGGTAGAAGCTGCTGACTGGATTATCTGGCAATTATGTGGAAAGTATGTTCGAAATATCTGTACAGCGGGATACAAAGGAATATATCAGGATGGACGTTATCCTAGTGAAGAATATTTAGAAGCTCTCAATCCCAAATTCGGTAACTTTATATCAGCAAAGTTAGATCATGAGATTGGACAATTAGGCACTATTGCAGGAACGCTAAGTGATAGAGCCTCTAAATGGACAGGGTTGCCGCAGGGCATCGCAGTCGCTGTAGGTAATGTTGATGCTCATGTAACTTCTGCGGCGGCAAATGCCGTAAAACCTGGGCAAATGGTTGCAATTATGGGTACGTCTACGTGTCATGTCATGGTCTCAGATGTTTTAGCGGAAGTACCTGGCATGTGTGGTGTAGTACCCGGTGGAATTGTTGCTGGAAAACTAGGCTACGAAGCCGGTCAAAGTGGGGTAGGCGATATCTTCGCATGGTTTGCAAACAACTACGTACCGGAAGAGTACCAACGCCAAGCCGAAGCCAACGGAATTGATATACATAGTTACCTATCACAACTTGCTGAAAGTCAACCCGTAGGTGCTCATGGTCTTGTTGCACTTGATTGGCAAAGTGGAAACCGCTCCACTTTAGTTGATCACCAACTATCTGGGCTAATAGTTGGAATGACATTGGCAACAAAACCTGAAGAAATCTATCGAGCAATTGTCGAGTCGACAGCCTTTGGTGCAAAAAAAATAGTCGAAACATTCAATAAATCAGGAGTAAAAGTTGAAGAATTTATTGCGGCAGGAGGTCTAATAAAAAATAGATTTGTGATGCAAATTTATGCAGATGTTTTGAATTTGCCAATAACCGTAATTAAATCATCTCAAGGACCTGCGTTAGGTTCAGCAATTCACGCAGCAGTTGCAGCAGGAGTATATTCTGATGTTGTGGAGGCTGCTGCTGTTATGGGTGGCACTGAGGATTTAAAGTATTTACCCAGTCCACAAAACGCTAAAATTTATGATCAACTTTTTGAGCTATATGACACATTGTATGAAAGCTTTGGGCACAACGGCATAATGCATAACCTTCGTCAGATTAGAGATCGAGTTTTGCTGGGAGAAACTGACGATGCTTGATAAAAATATTACAGAAAAAATTTGTGACCTTAACATTGATTTACAGGGATATGGATTAGTTCAATGGACGTCAGGAAATGTTTCAGAAAGACTGCCTGATCGAAAAAGCTTTGTAATTAAACCGAGTGGAGTTAGTTATCGTGATTTAAAACCTTCAATGATGGTTATTTGTGATTTGGATGGAAGAATCGTAGAAGGAGAACTTGCGCCTTCTAGCGACGCAGCCGCTCATGCGTATGTGTATAAACATATGGAGCATGTCAACGGGGTTGTTCACACTCATTCCAATTATGCAACTGCATGGGCCGCGCTTGATCAACCTATACCTTGTGCATTGACTGCTATGGCTGATGAATTTGGTGGAGATATACCAATAGGACCTTTTGCGTTGATTGGAAATGATGACATTGGTAAGGGGATTGTAGAAACTCTCACCGGGCACCGTTCGCCAGCAGTTCTAATGAAAAATCATGGAGTTTTTACAATTGGGAAAGATGCAACTGCAGCAGTGAAAGCGGCTGTGATGTGTGAAGATGTGGCAAAAACGATGTGGATTGCTCGCACCATGGGACAAGTCAAGAGAATAGATCAAAAAAATATAGATTTACTATATATGAGATATCAAAATGTTTATGGTCAAAAAGGTGAAGTCTTGTGATCTCACTTGATAAACAGACATATGAAATCTGGTTTCTCACTGGAACTCAGAATCTTTATGGAGAAGAGACACTTAGAGAAGTGTCAGTACAGTCAAGAGAAGTTTCTGACTTGCTCTCAAAGAATTTGCAATCACCAGTGAGGATAGTTTGGAAACCAATTCTAAAATCAGCGGGAGAAATTCGCAATTTAATGCAAGAGGCTTCAAGGACAGATAATTGCATAGGGGTAATAGTATGGATGCATACTTTTTCTCCCGCAAAGATGTGGATTTCTGGACTACAAGCACTTACAAAACCTCTTTTGCACTTGCATACTCAAGCAAATTCTCAACTCCCTTGGTCAACGATTGACATGGATTTTATGAATCTAAACCAAGCGGCTCATGGCGATCGTGAGCATGGGCATATACAGGCACGATTGAACCGTGGCCGGAAAATTGTTGTAGGTCATGTTAGCGAATCACGAGTCCAAAAAAGAATATCTAATTGGTCGCGAGCTGCAATAGGTTGGCATACTGCCCAGCACTTAAAGTTAGCAAGATACGGTGACAATATGCGTTTTGTAGCTGTTACAGACGGGGATAAAACTAGTGCACAAATTAAATTAGGTTTCTCGGTAGAGGCGTATGGAGTAAACACCCTTGTAGAGGAAGTTTCACGGATTACCCAAAAAGAGATTGATGCGCTGATCCCTGAATATTTGGAAAAATATGAGGTGTCTTCAGAGCTCTTGCCGGGTGGTATTCGGCACGATTCGCTTAGATATGCAGCTTCACAAGAAATAGCGCTTCGAAATCTATTGATTGAAGGAGGTTTTCAGGCCTTTACGACCAACTTTGAGGACCTTGGTGGTTTAAGACAATTGCCTGGGTTGGCAGTTCAGCGACTAATGTCAGATGGCTTCGGATTTGGTGGAGAAGGCGACTGGAAAACTTCTGCATTATTGCGAATCATAAAATCTATGTCTATTGGAGCAGATGGCGGGACTTCATTTATGGAGGATTACACTTACCATTTTGGACCTGGTGAGCCAAAAATCTTAGGTGCACACATGTTAGAAGTCTGCCCATCGATTACATCCACAAAACCTCGCCTGGAAATTCATCCATTAAGCATCGGAAACAGGGAAGATCCAGTTCGACTAGTTTTTGATGCATCTCCAAGTAAAGGATTTGTTGCGTGCCTAACGGATATGGGCGATCACTATAGAATTATTACTAACGAGATAGATGTAGTTTTACCAGATTCTCCGCTCCCAAATCTTCCGGTTGCAAGAGCAGTGTGGAAGCCACTTCCCAGCCTTGAAGTTTCTGCTGAATCTTGGATTTATGCTGGTGGCTCACACCATACGGTTCTTACTACGGCAATTGAACAAGAAGTTATGCAAGATTTTGCAGAAATAGCAGGCGTTGAATTACTCCAAATCAACTCGAAGACGGACCCACATGCATTCCGACAGAATATAAGTTGGAATAGCGCCGCACTGAAATTCAACTAAAAGTATGTCTAATATTGAATTGAGTTCAAGTGGGTATTTTGCAGATATCCGTTTAAAAGGTGGAGGATTAAATTCTCTGACTTTTGATGGTAGAAATTTGATTGAACCTTATCTGGATCACGGTGTAAATAGATACAGCGGAGATATCTTAGCTCCTTGGCCTAACAGAATACGGGATGGAAAATACTCTTACCAAGGCAAAAATTATCAATTAGAAATCACGGAACCAGCTCGACTGAATGCACTACATGGACTAGTAAATAACGGCTTATGGGACTTAGTCTCAAAGAATCCAACATCGGCTGAACTGAGTTATGTACTACAGAAGTCTGATCAATTTCCATCTTCAATAAAATTTCAAATAAAGTATGAATTGAGTCTGGAAGGTTTATTAATTGAAATTAGTGCGAAAAATACTGGGAAAAACCCAGCACCATATGGAGTTTCTATTCACCCATATTTAGTTGCAGATTCCCAATCAAAGGTTGATGACTGGTTTTTGAAGCTGCCTGCTGGTGATTTTTTTTGTGTTGATGAAGTACGTTTACTTCCTACTCAGGTTGAACCTGTACCTTCTTATTTAGATTTCAGAGAGTTACAGCAGATCCGAGATACTTTTATTGATCACGCATTCTTGATAGACGAAAATTTAGACAGCCAAAGAATAGAAATTTTGTCACCGTCAGGATATGGAGTGGCTATGTCGTTCTCTAAAGATTTAAAGTGGATTCAGGTTCATACGGCTGATCGAGAAGGAGGACCGGACTCTAGAAGATCTCTTGCCATTGAGCCAATGTCATGCCCACCAGACGCCTTTAATTCAGGTATTGATTTAATTCACCTTCTTCCTAACGAGACAAAGTCTAGTTTTTGGAGAATTTTCGCGCTCTAATCCTCTAAAAACCTCTTCGCGCCAAACCGTTTAGATTGATATAAATATGGGTTTTAGAGCCAGTAGTTACCGTTAGAATTTGACAGTTTAAAACAGGCTACAATAGAGCCACACTTGGAGACGTCGCATAGCCCGGTCGAGTGCGCCTCACTGCTAACGAGGTAAGGGGTTAACCCCTTCGAGAGTTCAAATCTCTCCGTCTCCGCTCAGAATACCGAATTTATGTGGCAGCTTTAGCAAGTTCTGCAAGGGGCGGTCGGCAGACGATTACATTTGCACCCGAAATTGAATAATTTCCTGCAGCATGTGGAATTACAAGAGCATCACCCTGAGCGATCTCTAAGGCTGGTGCGTTAGTGAATGTGATTGAACCTGCGCCGTTAAGGACAAGTGCAATCGCGAAGCCAGCTTCAAAGTCACCTGTTTGTGGAGCGAGGTGGGCTCTAAAGTAGCCATCAGCCTTGAGTGGAAGAATAGAACGTAGCGCACCACCTGAAAGAGCGCTACGTGCAATGAGTGATTCAAATTCTGTATCGGTAAGCGGATCAAGTTTTAGAGCATCGGTTACTGTTTCAAAACCAAGTCCTAAATGGCCATCTTTAATGCCATCTACTGCAAAACCTTCCCATTCGAG
>JACCED012139847.1_pt1 | contig 15663 bp, 11 predicted proteins | sample 7455021 | NCBI WGS metagenome assembly JACCED01 (sample SAMN15323456, study PRJNA562643) | freshwater metagenome | isolation source: river surface water | place: USA:Blue River Watershed | collected 2017-08-19 | reverse complement strand
CGGGTGCGTTTGCGTGGGGGTGAGTTGGTGAACGGGAGTTTGTTGGCGAACGCGTATGAGTTGGAGAGTGGGACGGTATCCTCGGTGTTCGGAGGTTCGGGATCCCTGGTGAAGACGACGTTGGGCGAAGTGGTGTTGAACAGTGTCAACACGTACTCCGGTTCGACCTTTGTGGAGGCTGGAGCGTTGCGATTGGGGGTTGATCGGGCGTTGCCAGGGACGACGGGGGTTGTCGTGAGTGCTGGGGCGGAGTTGGCGTTGGGCGTGACGCTCCAAGCGGTGGATTCGTTGCGAGTGGAGGGCGGGTCGGTCACTGGAGGGGTGTTGACCGCTCGGTCAGTGGTTTTGGAGGCTGGAACGATTTCGTCGGTTCTTGCGGGGACTGGATCGTTGACGAAGGCGACGGAGGGCGAGGCGTTATTGAGTGCGGTGAACACGTACGTGGGACCAACGGTGGTGCAGGCAGGGCGTTTGGTTTTGGGTGGAGACCATGTGCTGTCGGCGGCGACGGCGGTGACGGTGAATGGCGGGGAGTTGGCGTTGGGCGTGACGCGTCAGTCTGTTGGAGCGGTGACGTTGACGGGTGGGGTCATCCGCGGAGGCGAGTTGGTTGGGACGAGTTATTCGGTGGAGTCGGGTTTGGTGGATTCGGTGCTGTCTGGCGGAGCGGTTTTGACGAAGGGTGGCGGTGGCGAAGTGGTGTTGGGCCGTGCGAACACGTATGTGGGTGGGACGGTTGTGGAGGCAGGTCGGTTGGTGTTGGGGGTCGATGACGCGTTGGTCTCGGGTTCCACTGTGACGGTTCGTGGTGGGGAGTTGGCGTTGGGTGTGACGCGTCAGGTGCTGGGTTCGGTGACGTTGGACGGCGGGACGATCAGCGGCGGCACGGTGGTGGGCGAGCGTTACTTTGTGCGTGAAGGTTTGGTGTCGTCGGTATTGGCAGGGTTGGGTGGGTTGACGAAGGAGAACGAGGGGACGGTTTTGTTGACGGGCGCCAACACCTTTAACGGCGCGGTTCAGGTGAATGCCGGGGTGCTCCGTTTGGAAGGGGCAGGGCAGACGGTTGCCTCGACGGTGGTGGGTGTGGATGGCGGCGTTTTGGAGTTGGGCCGTGGGGAGCAGATTTCTGATTCAGCGGTGATTTCGTTGCGTGGTGGGGTGTTCCGCTTTGCGGCGGGTTTGACGGGTGAGGTTGAGACGGTCCGTACGCTTGTGAATGCGGGAGGGGTGCTGGAAACTGGGGCGAATCTGTTGCGGGGCATTGGAAGCACGATCCGTTTGGCGGGCGGACGGACGATTGTGGGCGATGGGGGAGCGTTGAGTGATCACCATTTGGTGATTTCGGGCGGAGAGAATGTGGTTGAGGCGGGTGGGTCGTTGATTGTCGAGGCGGCGCGTGCGGGTGAGACGGGTTTGGAGTTGGTGGCGAACGGCACTGGATTGGCGTTGTTGACGTTGGGCACGGATGGCATGCGTTCGGCCTCTGTTCGTTTGGCGAATGATGTTTCGATCACGGGCGCGGGTTCCGCGAAGATTGCTGTTTCGGGCACGGGTGTTGTTGCACCGACGATTGTGTTGGAGGGGTTGAGTCGTTCGTTGACCGCGGGTGTTGGGACTGAGTTGAGCGTGGCGGCGGATGTTATGGGGGCGCGGTTGGTGAAGGAGGGTGTGGGTGCTGTGACCGTGGGTGGCGCGCTGACGCTGACTGACGGGGTGGTGGTGAATGGCGGTCGGTTGAGTTTGGATGGGCGCTCGGGTGTCGGACGGGTCGATGTTGGCGAGGGTGCCCGATTGACGGTGGCTGGGGACATCACGGTGACTGGTGCGAGCGAGTTCCGTGGTGCTGCGACATTCAACGGCGGAGCCAGCCTCGGCGGAACGGTGCTTGTTGAGGGCGGAGTTGTCGGGTTGTTCGGATCGAGCCGTATTGGTTCTGATGTACGCGTGGTTGGTGGGCAGTTGAGTTTGGGTGGGACGACGACGATGGATTCGACGAGAACGGTCCGCATGGAGGGTGGGTCTGTCGTCCTAGCCTCGAATGGCGGATTGGGATCTGGGCGGTTGGAGTTCGCGGGAGGGCGGTTGGTGTATGGCGCTGGTGTGACGGCGGATGTTTCGGCTCAGATCACGGGGTTGACGGGTGGGGTCGAGGCGCGCATCGACACGAACAATCAAGGAGTGACGTTTGCGACGGGAGTGGTGGGGGATGGTGTGTTGGTGAAGGAGGGAGCGGGTCGGTTGACGATGAACGGTACGAACGCGTTATCGGGCGGATTGCGGGTGGAGGGCGGCGAGTTTGCGATGGGCGAGCGTGGCGTTCTTGGAACGACGCAGCCGGTGGTTGTGGCGGGCGGCACCTTGAACTTGAACGGGACGGTGCAGACGGTGGGTGATTTCCGGATGCGGTCGGGATCGATTACGGGCGGCGTTGGGTCCGCTATGACGGCTTCGTCTTACGTGATGGAGAGCGGGTTGGTGGATGTGGTGTTGCGCGGGAACGTGGATGTGTTGAAGACCGGAGCCGGTAAAACGGTTTTTGGTCAGAACATGGATTACCGAGGGATGACGAACATTCAGTCGGGGACACTGGAGATTGGACTCGGAGGTTCGGTGGGGATGGTGGGCCCTGGCAGCATCTACATCGCGGAGAGCGCTGTGCTTTCGATTAACCGTTCGGACGACGTGTATTTGGCGAACGAGATTTTTGGTAAGGGCCGCATTGAGTTGGCCGGTGGCGGCACGGTGCGGCTGTCGACGAACAATCGTTTGGAGGGTGGAGCAGCGATCACTGGCGGAACGGTTGTGACACTGACGGATGACCGTGAGTTGGGTACGGTTGCGGATGCAGGAGAGACGAAGATCTTGATCTCGAATGCGACATTGAAGATTCCGACGGGGACGAACCTCGTCTTGAGCCCGAAACGGACGATCGAGTTGGCGGGTTCTGGCGCGGCGGGCAACCTTGAAATCCAAGCGGGCGCGACGTTGGAGTTTGCCGGCCGGATTACGGGTGATGGGGCGCTCGTGAAGCAGGGGGATGGTCAGTTGAAGCTCGCGGGTGAAGGCACTTATTTGGGTAACACCGTGATTTCGTCGGGATCCGTTCTGGTGGCTGATTCGTCCACTGGTTCGGCACGGATGCTTGGGCAGAGCTCTGGGGAGGTGAAGATTGGAGTTGCGGGGCCTGCGCTGGTGATTAACCGCTCTCAAAACATGACGATTGATAACGTCATTTCGGGTGCTGGCGGTATCAAAGCCGATCTCACTGATGCGGTTTTGACCTTGAGTGGGGCTAATACCTTTGCGGGAGAGACCGTTGTGAAGGGGGGTACGCTAGAGATCACAGACCGTTCAGCGGGAGGCGTGGTGGAATCGATCGGCACTCTCGGTCTTGGGTCGGTGAACTTGGATGACGTGAAGTTGAGATTTGCGTTGAACTCCGAGTCTGCAAGGTTGTTGGTGACGAACGATATCCGTGGAAATGCGGACGTTGTGAAGTCGGGGGCTGGAACCGTGGAGTTGACGGGTTCTGTGGATCTCACGGCTGGTTCTGCGGGCAAGGCGCAAGGGAAGGTTGAGATCACGAGTGGCGAGCTCGTGCTTGCGTCTGTGGGACGTCCGGCGTTGTCGAGCCTGAGCGCGTTGGAGATCAGCGGTGGGTTGGTGAAGATACGCGAGAGCGAGCAGATTTCGGAATCGGCTTCGGTGGTGATTTCCTCGGGCGGGCTGATGTTTGACGACTCGGTGACGGGGCGGGTTGAGAAGATATTGAGTTTGCGGAATGTGGCGGGTGTGTTGCGGACGGGCGCGAATACCCTGAAGGGTGTCGGGAGTACGATGGAGTGGTTGGGTGGGACGAACACCATCGATGCAGATGGCCGAATCATCGATCACCACTGGGTGATTTCCGGTGGTTTGAACACGGTGAAGGCGGCTGGAGCCATGGTGGTGGAAGCGGGTACCAGCTCGCCCTCTGGCTTGGAGTTGACGGCGGCTGCTTCGCCGTTGTTGCGGTTGGAGGCTTCCAATGGGACTCCTGGGGTGCTCGAGCTGTCCAATGACGTGACTGTCAGTCCGCTGGCCGGCAGTGCGGTTTCGGCTCAGATTGTGAGCGAAGGGATTGGCTTAAATGCCGGCGTGATGCGGTTGGGGGGTGTCCGCACCTTTAATGTGGCGGGCGGTGACTACGCCGGATTGAGCATTGGGGTTGATCTTGAGGATCTGGCTGGATCGCCGGCGGGTGCTGTGGTGAAGCGCGGCGCGGGCGCGATGGAGTTGGCTGGGTCCGGCCGGTTCACGGGAGGCGTCACGCTTCGTGAAGGGACCTTGGTGCTCTCGAATCATGCCGCATTGGGGACGGGCACCTTGACGATTGAGGGTTCGGGTTTGCGTGTGAAGGCAGGACTCGGGGCGTTGACCATGGCCAACGCGGTGAACCTGAAATCCGATGTGACATTAGGTGCGGTGGGTGGTGCCTCGATGACGTTCACGGGGAATACGGCGCTGAATGGTCGCCGGTCATTGACGCTCGAGAGCGCCGTTTCTCTTGATTCGCTGACGGATGGTTCAGTGACCGGTTCTGCTTTGGTGAAGAACGGGACGGGACAACTGACCCTCACTGGCGTGAACGCCTACACGGGTGAAACGGTGGTGAATGAGGGACGCCTCGTTTTGGCGGCGGGAGCTGGTCTGGTTGGGACACCGAAAATCACGGTTCAGGAAAATGCCTCGATCGACTTGGGGAACTACCAGTTTGGGCAGCGGGTGATTCTCACGGGCGCCGGCCTGTTTGACGGTACGCCAGTGCTGGGCGCTCCGGGTCGGATGGTTTCCTTGAATCCGGGTGAAGTCAGTTCGGCGGGTGCGCTCGCGCCGTTCGCGCGTGGATCCGCAGCGGTCACACGGTTCGGAAATGTGATATTCGAGGGGCACGTGAATGGGCCTGAGTTGAGCAACCTGGTTTCTATCGGATTCAACGCTCGCACCGGCAGTGCGGATCAGATCGAGGTGAACGGACAGGTTACGTTCCGGACGACGGAGGTGGCGCCTGTGGAGGTGACGCAGGTTGACCTGAAGGATGTTGTGAGCTTCCGCGTTGTTCCTGAGGTGCGGGTAACGACGGTTGGTCGGACGGTGATTCCGAAGGCGATTTTGAAGGCGCAGGCGGTGCGCGGCGTGGATGCCAGCGGGCGTGCGCTGGACGTTGTCTCTGACGAGCGCCGGTTGGAGACGTCATCGTCCGCGGTATTGAGCTACCGGTTGAACTACGATGCGACGAACAAAGCGGTCAACTTGGTTGTGGACCGGGCCTCGTACGCTGAGTTTGCGAAGAGCGCGAATTCGGCTTCGCTTGGCCGCTACCTCGACAAGCAGGTCGCGTTCAACGGCGGAGCGGGAGTCATCAAGTTGTCGAATGCGGTGAACGCAGGGCCGCGTGCCGATCGGTACAGCGCGGCGGAGTACAACGACGATTTGTTGGCGTTGCTGGATGATTTGGGTACGGCGGTGGGAGTTGCGGCGGTGTTGGCGCAGTTGGATGGGTCCGCTTATGCGGAGTTGAATCAGGTGGCGCGCAAACGCTTGGTGGATTTGGCGAATCCGATTGACCAACGGTTGAACGCGTTGGCGATGTTCGGGTCGCGCACCAAGGGAACGGATTCCGGGATTGGTACTGGGGTGGAGCGTTGGAGCCTCTGGAATGCGTCGTACGGCACGCAAACGCAGCGTGATGCAGACGGCGCCGCTGGGTTCCGCGGCTACAGCAACAGCTCGCAGGGGTCGATCATGGGGATTGAGTTGCCGACGAACGGTTTCCGGTCGGGCTTGTTGGCTTCGTCATCCACGGACCGGTTTAACTTCGCGATGCCGATGACCGCGGTGCGCACGGAGGCGTGGCATGTTGGGTTGTATTCCGCGACGGCGACGGAGCCTTGGTTTGCTGATGCGATGATGCTGTACGGACGGACCGACAGCACATCGACGCGGCAGATTCACTTGGGGAATGGTGTTTCGAAATCGGCACGGGCGCGTTTCGATGGGGACGAGGCGTTGGTGCAGTTGGGTGTGGGTGCTCAGATGGCTCCGGTGGAGAGCAAATGGGAGATCACGCCGACCGCACGGTTGATGTTGTCGTCAACGAGCACTTCGCGCATTTCGGAGACCGGTGCGGAAGGGCTCGGTTTGGTGGGCTCGAATCGTCGGACGACCGCTGTGACGAGTAAGATCGGGATTGGGATCAGCAAGAGTGGTCAGTATCGCGGGATGCGGACGGTGTTCCGTGCGCGTGCGGATTGGTTCCGGGATCACAGCGGGTTGCGTTCGCAGTTCACGGGTCGCCTCGCGGGAGCGCCGGATGCGGCGTCGATGTTCACGAATCGGAGCGCTTCCGCGTTGAGAGACGCATTCTTGTTCAGCACCTCCATGGAGATTGGGTTCACCGAACGCTTGAGCTTGCGGTTGAGTGGCGAGTACGAGTTGCGGTCGACCATGCGGACGTGGTCGGGGAACGTCTCGATTGGGGTGGAGTTCTAAGGGCGGGGATTTGGGGATGAGGGGAATCCCTCTTGTGGGAACGACGGTGCGGGGTTGTGGGGCGTCGGATGAGCGGACGCTGGTCTGGCTTCGAGGGGTGTTTGGAAAACTCAGGCGAGCTCTTCGAGCGCATTTTCCCAGCGTTGGATGCGCTTTTTTGAATCGCCTTTGAACCGCTTTTTAACGAGGCGAAGCCGCTCTTCCTCGGAGGGAATATTCAGTTTGAGCGCAAGGAAGAACCGGAGTTCGGGATCGGTCACTTCACTTCGAAGGCCGACGAGTTGGTCGCGTTCGCGGATGCCGGCGAGTGTGGGCGGGATCAAGTCGGCCTTTGGGCCGTGCTTTTTACGGAAAGCCTTAAATACCCGCTGCCAAGCGCCTTGGAGCAGGAGCGTTTCAGCGCAGTTTTGAAGAATGAAAAAGCCCCGCTCGAAATCCAGCTCTTCGAGGCAAGTTGCCACGGCATCGCAGTACCCGGGATCTTGAAGCGCTTCCAAGGTATCCAAGATCTGCTTTCGTCGAAGGGTGAGTGTGTCCGAAAGGAACGGATCAACTGCAAGATGAGGCGCAAGGTACGTGAACTGAGGGCCGGCTCCAGGACTCGTGTGTGTGCGAAGAACGACGGTGAGCGATGGCGAATCGAGATGGAAGAGGGCGTGGATGAATCCTGTGCCGGAGACGATCGGGACTGTCTGGCCGGTCTCTAGAAGCTCGGTGGATGTCATGCGGAGATTGCCCGTGCGCAGGTGCGCCGAGACCTCCCTCATGTCATCGAACGAAAAACGGGAATGAATGCTCGAGCCGTGCATCACGTGGAAAGCGCCGTCGAACAGGTGTTGATGGATGTCTGTCGAACCGTCCATCCACACGAGCACCTGGATGTAGAACCGGCTGTGTTCGAACACGATCAACTCGGGTTGTCCGAATCCTGACGTGCTCTGTGGCGGGACATCATCGTTAACCAGAAACTGTTCGAAGAGGTCGCTGGGGCTGACGTGCGTTGAGGGCGGGAGTGCTTCCAGCGAGGCCTGTGCGATGGCAGGGAATGCGGAGGGGTTGAAGTCGGCGGCTTTCCACGCATCGAGAGCGCGGTTGCCGAGGGTGGCGAAGAAGGCGAGAGTTGAAGCGGCAGACATGACTGGGAGAGCGGTTTGCGGTGACAATGGCTGGTCTTGTCATTTGGCGCAAATCGCGGTGTGCATCCGCGGTTCCGAGATGGCCATTTTTCGACACAGCACGCCGCGTCTGGCGAAAATCCGCCAGCGTCGCGAATGGAAAATCGGTCTGTCTCTCTGTAAAATCGAGGTGGCAAGCCCTCTGCTAAAGGGGGTCGCGTGACTATCGCGGATTACCGACCAAACAACGTGTTCGATGAGATGGTGGATCCAGAGGGACGGATCCGTCCGTATTATCGGGCGGTGGCTGATCAGATCGTTGGGATGAGTTCCGGCGATCTGGAGCAGAAGGTGAAAAGCCTTGAGTTGCTGTTCTTAAAGCAGGGGGTGACGTTCACGGTCTACGGTGATCAGCAGGGTACGGAGCGGGTGTTCCCGTTCGATCCGTTCCCTCGGGTGATTCCCGCTTCGGAGTGGGAGACGATTGAGTCTGGATTGGTGCAACGCATCACCGCGCTGAATCTCTTTCTCTACGATGTCTATCACGAACAGAAGATTATGAAGGACGGCGTGGTGCCCGAGGAATTGGTCCGCGGGGCGGCGCACTTCCGGCCGGAGTTCATTGGCGCGAAGGTCCCTCAGGATGTTTACATCCACGTGTGCGGGACGGATCTGATTCGCGACCGCGATGGCCGTTACCTTGTTTTAGAGGATAACGGAAGATGCCCGTCCGGGGTGTCTTACGTGCTGGAGAATCGGGCCGCGATGAAGCGGGTTTTCCCGCAGATGTTCGGTTCTGCGGGTGTCCGATCGGTGGACACCTACCCAACGGATCTTTTGTCGTGTCTGAGGTATGTTGCGCCGCGTGAAAATCCTCATCCCACGGTCGTTCTGTTGACACCTGGCGTTTACAATAGCGCGTACTTTGAGCACTCGTTCTTGGCGCGACAGATGGGAATCGAGATTGTGGAAGGACGGGATTTAGCGGTGATTGACGGTTTTGTGTACATGCGGACGACCCGAGGCTTGCAGCAGGTGGACGTGATTTATCGGCGATTGGATGACGACTTCTTGGACCCCGAGGTTTTCCGGAAGGACTCGATGTTGGGTGTGCCGGGGCTTGTGGATGCGGTTCGGCGGGGGAATGTGGCGTTAGCGAACGCGATTGGGACGGGGGTAGCGGACGACAAGGTGATCTATGCGTTTGTGCCTGAGATGATTCGTTACTATCTCGGACAGGACCCGATCCTTGATCAGGTTCCGACGTATTTACCATGGCGGGAGGATGATCTGCGGTATGTGTTGGATCATCTTCCGGAGCTTGTGGTGAAGGCGGCGAATGAGAGCGGGGGGTATGGGATGCTGATTGGGCCGAAGGCGTCGGCTGCTGAGATTGCGGAGTTCCGCGGACGGATCGTGGCGAATCCGAGGAACTACATTGCGCAACCGGTGGTGTATTTTTCACAGCATCCCACCTTGGTGGATGGTGGGATGGAGGGGCGGCATGTGGATTTGCGTCCGTTCATCCTGTGGGGACAACAGATTAAGGTTTTGCCGGGTGGATTGACGCGCGTGGCGTTGAAGCGGGGGTCATTGGTCGTGAACTCTTCGCAGGGTGGTGGGAGTAAGGACACGTGGGTGTTATCGGACGATGGCAGCAGCCTGAGTTGAGGAGAGAAACGTTCAAGAGATACAAGGACATGCTTTCACGCGTCGCGGATAATCTTTACTGGATGTCGAGGTACATGGAGCGGGCGGAGAATCTTGCCCGGCTGATGTTGGTCTCGACAGAGATGTTACTGGACTCGAGCGCTATAGGTCGGCGTGCTCGGGGTGAGTACTGGATGCCGATTCTTGTTGCCACGGCGATGGAGGGCGCGTTTGCGGAGCTGTATCCGCGGCCTGGAGCAGCGGATGTGGCGCGCTTTTTCGCGCTGGATGCTCGGAATCCGGACTCGATTCTTTCGTGTGTTCGTCAGGCCCGTGAGAACGCGCGCACGGTGCGGGACCAGATCTCGGATGAGATGTGGACGGAGCTGAACGCGTTGCACTTGTTCATCGGTTCGGCTGAGGGGAACGAGATGCATGAGCGTTCGCCTCAGGCGTTTTATGAGAAGGTGATCCAGAGTTCGTTGCTGTTTGACGGGATCACGATGGCGACATTGTCGCGCACGGAGGGTTGGCAGTTCTTGCAGTTGGGGCGGTATTTGGAGCGGGCCGACAAGACGAGTCGGTTCTTGGATATCCGGACGCAAGCGGTGGAGGATTTGGATGCGTTGCAGCAGATTCAAGGGAGCACCATTTTGCGCGCGTGCAGCGCGGCGGCGGCATTCCGTCGGATGTACGGGACTGACTTTGGGGATGCGAACATCCTCGAGTTCTTGTTGTTATCAATGGAGTTTCCGCGATCAGTGCGGTTTTGTGTGCGTACGGTGGACGACATTCTGCACCAGATTTCTGGGACGCCAACGGGCCAGTATTCGAATGGTGCGGAGAAGGTGATGGGGGCGTTATTGGCAAAGCTGAACTTTGCGGGTGTGCACGAAGTGTTGGATTGGGGGGTCCATCAGTATATCGACGAGCTGCAAACCGCTTTTAACGCCGCGGGGCAGGAGATTTTCGAGAAGTATGTGTTGATGCCGCGGGAGGCGAACCGCTTGGCGCGTGTGCCGGGATTTGATGCGAGTGGATATCAGGCGCTGGTCGAGAGGCAGCAGCAACAGCAACAGCAACAGCAGAGACATCGGGTAAACCTGCGCGGGGAGTGAGGGCACGCGAACGGAGTTGGCTGACTGAGTGGGTCTGCTTCACTGTGTTCGATTTTTCTGATGAGACTGAAAATCACGCATCACACGAGGTACCGGTACGCTGGGCCCGTGACGAACAACGCCAATGAGTTGCGGGTCATGCCGATCCGTTCGCCTTGGCAACGGTTGGTTCAAAATCTGATCCGGATCATGCCGGTCGCTCGTCTTCGGACCTTTGTGGATTTTCATCGGAATACGGTTTCGTACTTTGAGGTGGAGGAACCGCATACGGCGTTACTGATCGATGTTCAGAGTGTTGTGGAAACGAGGGATCGGTATGGAGAGGGTGAACCGTTGGATGTGTCTTTGGAGACCCTCAAGCTGGAGGCGGAGCAGGAAGCGTTGGAACCGTTCCTGAAACCGCATGGCATGGTCCAGATTCCGCCGGCGCTGTGGCGTGAAGCGGTGGACCTTCGTGCGGATGCTGCGGGAGTGTTTGAGTTAGCCCGTGCGGTGATGTTTCACCTTCATACGACTTGCGAGTATGTTTCGGGCGTCACGTCGGTGAATACGGATAGCGCGGAGTTTCAACAAGGGCGGCGCGGGGTGTGTCAGGATTTCGCCCATCTGATGTTGGCACTTTGTCGCGCAGTGCAACTGCCTGCTCGCTATGTCAGTGGTTACCTGTATGATGCAAAGCGTGGGGAGGTGAGGGGAGCGCATGCAACCCACGCATGGTGTGAGGTGTGGGTACCCGGTCGAGGATGGTTCGGGATGGATCCGACCAATAACTGTCTGGTGGATGAGCGATATGTGGTGGTCGCAGTTGGACGTGATTACCAGGATGTTGCGCCGGTTCACGGAACATTCCGAGGTGGGGGCGAGCGGACGATGGAGGTGATGGTCCACCTTGAGCGTGGATGACGCGAGGGTTTCGCTCCGTGAGGCATAACACGCACGGATGGAGACGCTTTTTGTAACTACTGGGCGGGTGATGTGGTCACTGCGAGGCGGAGGCACGCGGCTTCGATCCAGAAGAACGTGCTGCAGTGGAGTTGTGGGTAGGGAAGGGTGGCGGCGATGCGGCGAATGGTGGTTGCGTGCTTAGCGACGCGTGCGGGATCGGGATCGAGGGTGACAATCCACGCGGCGGATGTGCCCTCCCGGATGAAGGCGGCCTCGCGGTTTCGTCCGGGCGAAGTTTTCGCAAACTCTTTCAGTTGCAGGAGGGCGAGATCAACGGCTTCTTGCTCGGTGGATTGGGAATGCCACAGGGGGAGCATCGACGCACGCCAATCGACGTTGAAACGCGATGGGATGGCCGGATCGAACCGGTCGCAGAGCTCGATGGATTCGGCTGCAAGCTCGGCGCTTTTTCTCAAGCCCTCCGCATAGGCTGCGCGGAGATCCTCATCGGATTCCATTTCCCAAAGCGCGCGCAGGGCTGCCACGGAACCGCAAGAGGTCCAGTTGTGGGTTTTTGCGTAAAAGAACGACATGCCGTTCTGGCAGATTGTGCGCTTCGTGAGTGCTTGCGGGCCGACCGTTCGTCGGAGCTCCGCCCGATAGTTGCTCTCCCACTCCGAGTTGCCGGTGAGTGCTGCGAGGATCTTCAAGGAGAGCAGCATGCGCGTGACGTCGTCAAAGTGGTGTCCGGCAAAGCTTCCGCGCGATCCAAATGGCTCCTCGGCTGGCATGCGCCAGAGGTTGGTGATGAGGGCTTGGATGGTGTCGGTGAGACGGCCGGAGATTTCCACCTTTTCGTCCGAAGAAGCGACACCCGAGTTCAGGTACTGCCAGAGGCCGAGAAGCCACGGGAGCGTTTGGTCATTGGAGCCCATGGGGAAGTGTGAGTGACCGTCGGAGCTGATTCCGCGGGCGATGAATCCTTTCACTCGGCTGACGGAGTTGAGTCGGATGAGTCCGCGCATGAGGCGCCGGGCTTTTTCGGCATCCTCAGTGGATTGGGTGAGGCGCCAGCGGTTGAGGGCTGCGTCAAGGTAGAGGCCGGTGAACATGGCCCCGTTCTCGGCGGGTTGGAACCATCCGAGTGCGTTGGGTTTCCCCGCACGGCATTCAGCGGGAGTGGGAAGTGGGACGTTTTCATCCAGACCGGTGAAATCCAGAAGGATACCGTTTCGATCGACGAATCGGCTCCAGATTTCGATATGGGCGCCCTCCGATTCTGCGGGTGTCGGTAGTGCTTCGGATTGCGCTGAAAGCAGGGCGAGCAGAAGAGCGACGAGAAGTCCAACCGATGGGCGATTTCGCATCATTTCAGGGTTCAGAGGTCGGTTGCAGCATGGACGATGAACTCAGCGCGGCACTGGGCTCCGAGGCCGGATTGCAGGCAGGCGCGGACGGGTGCGTGGCCGGCGGGAATCCATTGGTCCCAGAGCTGATTGAGGGTTTGGACGTCTTCGAGAGACGCGAGGTGGATGATGACTTCGAGCAGGTCGGCGCGTTCTGAGTGAAGTGCGGCGAGGGTGTCGTCAATCTGTGCGAGAATTTGGCTGATCTGGGAGTGGGAGTCCGCATTGAGGTCAGAGGCAACCTCGACCCATCGGGCGGTATGTTGGTGGATCACAACGTCGGACCAACGAGGGTGGGTTCCGAAGCGACGGATGGTTTGCATGGTGCGGGGATGTTTACGGTTCAGGAAGTCGGGCAAGGAACCGGTCGGTTTGCGACCTGATCGAGGAAGTAGTCGACTAAGGCGCTAGTGCGGGCTGCGGCGGAGACGTGAAGTGTTTTGGTATCTTCAACGAGACGAGCGACATCCACGCCATGTGCTGCGAGTTTGATGTCGTCACCGTTGCGCAGCCAGACATCGAGGGTTTCGGGGTCGATCTCAGGATGGAATTGGACCGCGAGGGTTCGATGGAGGGAGAAGGCTTGGGAGGCGAGCGAGGTGGTGGCGAGTTCGCGGGCATCGGGCGGGAGTTGCCAGCGGTCATTATGACTCTCGAACCATGGGCCCGGCGGAAAACCGTCGTCGGTGAGGGTCTCGACATCCGTCCATCCGAGCTCTGGTTGCGGGCCGGGGGCCACGCTTCCTCCGAGCACGCGGGCCATGAGTTGACCGCCGAAACAGATGCCGAAGATGGGCACCCCTGCGTTGTGCGCTGCTTGGAGAAGTTCGATTTCGGGCAGGAGCCAGTTCCCGATGATGTGATCCTCCCAAACGCCCCACGGCGCGCCCATCGGGATGAGCGCATCGAATGTGTTCAGGTCCGGGAACTGGACGGACACATTGGGAGAGTGAAACCGATCGGGAGGCACGATATTGAAGCGGACGATTTCGTAACCGCGTTGTTGGAAACGGTGCCAGACCTGGCCGCCTGGGCTGACGGGATCATGTTCGATGAACAGGGCGCGGAGTGGGCGATTCATCGTGGGCTGAGATGGTTGTGGATCTGTTGGTTCCACCGAGTGCGTGCTCAGCTTTTTTTGCGGAGGGCATTGATGAGGAGTCCGACGCCGGTGCCAGCGGCGAGGCCGAACGGACCGAAGAAAACGGCGAGGACGCCGAGTCGGGTGAGGAGGGCGTCCAACGGGATGTCGGGATCTTTCATGCGCGGTCCTGCGACCGTGAAGACCATGTAAATTTCGGCAAGGATGAGGCCGCCGATGGCGCAGTTACGAACGAGGTGATTGGTGGGAGGGATGGTCACGGTGCGAGCGGGGAAGAGGTTTGAGCGAGTGCTTCGGCGAGGGGCTGGAGGTGGGGGATCTGACGGAGGACATTAATGAGGCGGGGGATTGCCGCTGGGAAGTGGGTGAGGAAATCGGGCCGTTCGCGTTGGTATCCGAGAAACCCGTAGGCGCCGAGGGCCTGCATCAGGCGTTGCATCGCGGCGAGGGTGAACACTTGATCAAAATCGTCAGGAATGGTTCCTCCGCAGGCGAGTGCGGAATATTTGTAGAACCGGATTCCTGCTTCGATTTCTGCAATGGGCAGATCGACGTACGGGTCGAGCAGCAGGGAGGCGACGTCATATTGAGGGAGTCCCATGCGCATGCCTTGGAAGTCGATGAAGGCAGGGGCCCCATTTTCGATCAGGACATTCTGGCTCTGAAAGTCTCTGTGCACCAGTGATCTAGGGATGCTTGCGAGCTGTTCTGCAATCGCTTCGCCGATTTGGTGCGGGAAGAGTGTCGCAATTTGTGGTTCCGACCAGCCGAGATGACGTCCGAGGCAATGGGTCCGGAAGTAGTCCTGTTCCCAGAGGTAGAGGGTGGTGTCGAACGGAACTTGCAACGGGGGGCGTAGGTGATCGGGAAGCGCGTGGAATGCCTTGGTGGCGCCGACGTGGAGTTTGGCGATGGCTGCGAGGGTTTCCTGGTACAGGGAGTGGCGAATGTCTGGTCTTGTGTTTCGGTAGTGCCAGAGATCGAGAGTGCCGAGGTCTTCGAGCCAGAGGAGTCGGTTTTCCGGTTGATGCGCGATGATTTTCGGGACTCGGATCCCGCAGTTCGAGAGGAAGTTGGCGAGATCCGCATACACTGCGTTTTCGGCGCGCGTGGTACCGTACACGCAAAGAACCATGCGTATTTGTGGTCCGGCAATCCGGAAGTATGCACGATCGGACCCGCCTTTGAGGAGGGGTTCGGCCGAAGCCGATTCGAGCGGCAGTGTGGGAAGGTTCGTGCGGGTGAGGCGCAAGGCTTCGTCGGCAGTACAAAGAGCGGTCATGGTGCTTCGGTGAGATCGGCGTCGGTGTGGCGACCTCCTATTTGCGTGCCGTCGGTCACGACGCAGCGTTGGAGGTGGGCATCAGGAAGGAGGCGGGCATTTTCCCAGACGATGGAGTCGTGGATGATGCAGTTTTCTCCGATGAGTGCGTTGGCGCCGACGGCGGAGGCGCCGGTGATGCGCGCGGTGGGCGCGATGGAAGCGGTGGGGTGGATCCACGGTCCGGAGCCGGTTTGTGATGCAAGAAGGTGGTGCGCTTCCAAGTAGGTTTCCCGATTCCCCAGGTCGTGCCAGGAGCCTTCGTTGATGACGCATCCACCCACAGGTAGGCCCTGTTTAATCAGATCGATATAAATGGGGATGATGCTGATCTTCTGCTGGGCGGGTATGTGGTCGAAGAGCTTTGGGCTGATGAGGGAGATGCCGGTGAAGAGGTAGTCCTTCGAGGAGTCCCGGGAGATGCGGTTGCCGATGTCGGTGATGCGCTGGGTGTCGGGATTGAACGCGATCTGGCGCGGTTCGGCGTTGGAGCGCAGCACGAGAGTGACGAGGTGGTTGTGCTGTTGGTGCGTCT
>JACCED011340897.1_pt1 | contig 15663 bp, 13 predicted proteins | sample 7455021 | NCBI WGS metagenome assembly JACCED01 (sample SAMN15323456, study PRJNA562643) | freshwater metagenome | isolation source: river surface water | place: USA:Blue River Watershed | collected 2017-08-19 | reverse complement strand
GCCTGGCCCAGGGTCAGCGGGCGCGCGTGCCGGTGCAGGTGGAACTTCAACAGCACGAAGGCCAAACCGCGGCCCGGGTGGAAGCCCTGTTCGCGGCCTGAGCGCCGCCCCCCGGGAGGCCGCTCAGGGCACCAAAGGCTGACCCTGCCAAGCAGACTGCGACGGCACCCACACCTGCCGGCACCGCTGGTGCCCCTGGCGGTCGAGTTCCAGGAAGTCCAACTCGCAGACCTGCACCTGCAGCACGGCAAAGTGCCCTCGGGCCCGCAGCCGGGTCGTGGGGTCTTGAGCCGCCGCCCCGCCCGGTGCCGGTGGACCACCCTGCTCGGATGATCCATCGACCAGGGGTGAGCCGGGCGGCAGGGGGCTGGCGTAGTCCAGCTGTGCCCGTTCGGGCACAGTGGCCCAGTGGGCGGCCACCGCTTCGCCGCTGCCATCCAGGGCTGCCTGCCCGGTCATCCGCAGCTGTTGCTGGTGGCGGGGGTCCCAGCACAGCAGGGCCACGCGGTCGCACTGGGCGAGTTCGTGGACCTTGTGGCTGCGCCGGTCGGTGTAGAACACCAGGCGCCGATCCTCTTCGTGCACCTGGCGCAGGATCACGCTGCGGGCACGCGGGCCGTCGGCCCCCTGCGTGCACAGCGCCACCACGCGCCAGGGGTGGTGGCGGTCGGCACTCGCGCGGCGCAGCAGGCGCCACAGGTCGGCTGCGGTGGGCATGCGCCCATCTTGCCACCAAGGCGCTCCACCCCCTGGCTTGGGGTTCCTGTGCAGCCACCACATCGTGTCATGCATTTCTTGCATAACACCAATCCACCCCGCGGTTACTTCGTCGTTACACTCGAAAACGAAGGTGCCGCTCCCGCCCCCTGTGAAGGGGTATTGGGGCGTACAGCCGCCCAAGTCCCTGCGGTTTGGGGCGGAGGAGGCCGGGTGTGATGGGGTCAGGTGGTTGCTCTAACGGCGTGTAACCCGCGCCCATATTGTGGCCAATTGACCCGATCTCATTTCTACAGCCTTCAACTTCCCTGGAATCTCCATGACCCAATTCATTGCTGCCGGCGCCGCGCCGCAGGCCCCCGCCCATGTCCGACATGCCCGCTTGGTGGCGTGGGTGGCTGAAATCGCCGCCCTCACCCAGGCCCGCGACGTGTACTGGTGCGACGGTACCGAAGCGGAATACGACCGTCTGTGTGGTGAATTGGTGGCCGCCGGCACGATGAAAAAGCTCAACCCGGCCCTGCGACCCAACAGCTACCTGGCGTGCAGCGACCCCTCGGACGTGGCGCGCGTGGAAGACCGCACCTTCATTTGCAGCCAGAAGCAGGAAGACGCCGGCCCCACCAACAACTGGATGGCCCCGGCCGAGATGCGCAGCCTCTTGCAGACCGGCGATCAAGCCCTGTTCAAAGGGGCCATGAAGGGCCGAACCCTCTACGTGGTGCCGTTCTCGATGGGCCCCATTGGTTCGCCCATTGCCCACATCGGGGTGGAACTGTCCGACAGCCCCTATGTGGCGGTGAACATGCGCCTGATGACCCGCATGGGCCGCGCGGTGCTGGACGTGCTGGGCGAGGATGGTGAATTCGTGCCTTGCGTGCACACGGTGGGCGCCCCCTTGGCCGAGGGCCAGCCAGACGTGGCCTGGCCCTGTAACAAGACCAAGTACATCGTTCACTACCCCGAAACGCGCGAGATTTGGAGCTACGGCTCGGGCTACGGTGGCAACGCGCTGTTGGGCAAGAAGTGCTTTGCCTTGCGCATTGCCTCCACCATGGGCCGCGACCAGGGCTGGTTGGCCGAGCACATGCTGGTGCTGGGCGTGACACAGCCCAACGGCGTCAAGCGCCATGTGGCGGCTGCCTTCCCCAGCGCCTGCGGCAAGACCAACTTCGCCATGTTGATTCCCCCGGCGGGCCTGAAGGACGCGCAAGGCCACACCTGGAAGGTGACCACCATCGGCGACGACATCGCCTGGATCAAGCCGGGCCCCGATGGCCGCCTGTACGCGATCAACCCCGAGGCGGGCTACTTCGGCGTGGCCCCCGGCACCAACCACAAGACCAACCCGAACTGCATGGCGTCCCTGCAGCGCGACGCCATCTTCACGAACGTGGCGCTCACGCCCGAGGGTGATGTGTGGTGGGAAGGCATGACCGATGTGCCCCCGGCCGAGCTCACCGACTGGCAAGGCCAGCGCTGGACCCCGGCCATCGCCAAGGAAACCGGTGCCAAGGCGGCCCACCCGAATGCCCGCTTCACCGTCGCGGCCACCAACAACCCCGTGCTCGACGCTGACTGGGACCAGCCGCAGGGCGTGGCCATCGACGCCTTCATCTTCGGCGGCCGGCGCAGCACCACGGTGCCGCTGGTGACCGAGGCCCGCAACTGGGTGGAAGGCGTCTACATGGCCGCCACCATGGGCAGCGAAACCACCGCCGCGGCCGCAGGCCAGCAAGGCGTGGTGCGCCGAGACCCCTTCGCCATGCTGCCCTTCATGGGCTACAACATGAGCGACTACTTCCAGCACTGGCTGGCCCTGGGCAAGAAGCTGCAGGCCCAGGGGGTCACCTTGCCGCGCATCTACTGCGTGAATTGGTTCCGCAAGGGGGCCGATGGCAAGTTCGTGTGGCCGGGCTACGGCGAGAACATGCGGGTGCTCAAGTGGATGCTCGAGCGCGTGGAGGGCAAGGCCGAGGGCGTGGAGCACGCCGTGGGCATCAGCCCGCGCTATGAAGATTTGTCCTGGGCCGGTTTGGAATTCAGCCGCGACCAGTTCGACAGCGTGATCAGCATTGACCAAGCGGCCTGGGCCGAGGAGCTCAAGCTGCACGACGAGCTGTTTGAGCAACTCGCCTACCACCTGCCCGAGGAGCTGCGCCAGACCAAGGCACAGATCGCCCAGCGCCTGGCGGCCTGAAGGCTTGGGGCATTCCGGTGCCCCAGCCGGAGCCCCTGCCGGTGCACGCGACAATCGCGGCATGAAGGCCGACCTCACCAACACCGAAATCGACGAACTCGACACCCTGCTGCAGCGGGCCCCTGAGCCGCTGCAGCCCTTGGATGTCGTGTCCCTGGACGGCTACTTGTGCGCGGTGGCGGTGCAGCCGCGCATCGTGGCGCCGGCAGATTGGCTGGCGCATGCGCTGGACACCGACGGCAGCCGCTGGCCACCGGCGGGCTTGGACGAGGCCTGGCTGGCCCGGGTGCGCGCCCTGATGCAACGGCGCTTTGAGGCCTTGGTGCGCGGACTGTCGGAAGAAGGCGGCTTCGACCCGGTGGTCAGCGACCTCCAAGCCGCTGGACCAACACCTGACGACCCGGCCGAAGAGGGGGCCGAAGGGGTGGCCGAAGAAGCCCCCGATGAAGAGATCGCGGCCCTGCCCGAGCACTCCCGCCCGCTGGTCTACTGGGCATCGGGGTTCCTGTATGGCGCGCAGACCTTCGAGGGGCTGATGGACCACCCCGACGATGCGGTGCATCTGGCGATTTCGCGCATCTTGCGGCACCTGCCGCCGCAGACCGAGGAAGACCGTGCCTTGGTGGCGGAGTTGAACGAACAGGTGCCGCTGCGCGACGACACGCACGCCATTGAGGACACGGTGGAGGCCGCCGTCACGCTGTGGGGCCTGACCGCCCAAGACCGCCTGGCCGTGCGAACCGTGCAGCGCGAGGGCGCGAAGGTGGGCCGCAACGACCCCTGCCCCTGTGGCAGCGGCAAGAAGTTCAAGCAGTGCCACGGCCGGGCCTGAAGCGAACCGGCTGGTTCTGATGCGGTTGCAGATCCTGTCCGACCTGCACCTGGAGACCGAGGCGTTTGAGCCCGAGCCCGCGCCCGGAGCCGAGCTCTTGGTGTTGGCCGGAGACATCGACTCCACGTGGCAAGGCTATGCCCGCTTCGCCGGCTGGCCGGTGCCGGTTCTGGTGGTGCCGGGCAACCACGAGTTTGACCGGCGGGAGTTGAGAAGCGCCCTGCCGGCTTTTCGCGACCACTGCGCGCGGCTGGGCCTTCGCGTACTGGAGTGCGACGAATGGGTGCACACCACGCCGCAAGGGCGGCGCGTGCGCTTCTTGGGCACCGTGCGCTGGAGCGACTTCGAGGTGTTCGGCCCGGCCTTGCAGGCCAAGGCCCTGAAGGCCGCCTCTTATTTTCAGAAGGTGATGCAGGCCACCTGTGACGGCCAGGTGTTCGATGCTGCAGCGGTGCGCGGGGAAGGCCTGGCCTGCCGGGCCTGGTTGCAGGCGCAGTTGGACCCAGGAGCTGGACCCGCGCAGATAGCCGACGCCACCGTTGTGATCACCCACTTCGCCCCCAGCCTACACAGTGCGGATCCCCGCTACGGACACCAACCCACCACGGCGAGCTTTTGCAACGCCGATGAAGACCTCTTGGCCCACGCCGATGCCTGGATCCATGGCCATGTGCACTGGCGCGGCGACTACCGCTGGCCCCGCGCCGGCGGCGGGTACAGCCGCGTGATCTGCCAGGCGCGGGGTCTGCTGCGCAAAGGCGAATCCGAGGGATTTGAGCCCTTGCGCCTCTTTGAGGTTTGACCCAACGCAAAGCCGGCGGGTGCCCCCGCTCCTACAGTGCTTTCGTTGGTTTGACCTTCAGCACAGATGGAGCCTGGCATGAACATTCTTCTGGCCGTTGACGGAAGCCCCTGCACGAAGCGGATGTTGGCCTATGTGGCCGCGCACGATGAGTGGCTGGGTGGGCGCCACCAGTACACCATCGTCACCGCCGTGCCGGCCGTGACGCCGCGCGCCTCCGCGGTGTTGGACAAGGACGTGCTCAAGGCCTACTACGAAGAAGAGGCCGAAAAGGTGCTTCAGCCGGTGCGCGCTTTTTTCGAGCGCCAGGTGTCCACGCAGGCGCACTTCGAAATGAAGGTGGGGCCGGCGGCCGAGCAGATTGACGCGGTGGTCCAGCAGTGCAAGCCCGACCTGTTGATCATGGGCTCCCATGGTCACGGCAGCCTGGCCAACGTGGTGATGGGCTCGGTGGCCACACAGGTGCTGGCGCGCACCAAGGTGCCTGTCTTGCTGGTGCGCTGAAGGGCGGCGCTCAGCGCGGCGGCTGGCCGCCTGGTCCGCCAGGCCTGTTGCGCCGTGCGCGCGGGTGCCCTGGCAAGCCATGGCGCCCCACCGGGCGGCTCAGGTCGGCCATCAGCAGGCAGCCCCGCACCAGGCTTTCCACGGCCTCCTCCATCGAAGCCGGTGGTTCCAGCGATTCGATTTCGGCCAGCAAGGCATCGGCGTCTTCCAGGTCGGCCGGGTCCAGGTGTTGGTACAGCTGGGCCAGGGCTTCGATCAACTCGGGGCTGTCGCTGCCCGGGCCTTCGGTCAGCTCGGCAAACTCGCCGCAGGCCGTGGCAAAGCCCAGCACCCAAGCCTGCACGGCCTGGGTGGGCAGGGTGTCTTCCTCCACGTCGGTGATCCAAGGGTCAAACCACTGACGGGCTTCGATCAGCGCATCAAGCTCGGCGTGCCGTTGCCCGATCAGCTGCTGCAGCCGCCGGCCGGGGGCCCAGGTGGCGGGCCAGGGGCGGCCGTTCTCGTCGGTGGCCAGGGGCAACCAGCGCGCGGCCGGGATGCGGCGCGGCTGCAGCAGCACACCGGCCAGAAAGCCATCCAAGCCGCTGAGGTCCAGCGCCTGAAGCGGGGCGGGCACCTGGGCCAACAGCGCATCGAGCTCGTCCAGCTCGGCGTCGCTCAAAGGGGTGGCGCTGCGACCGGGGTGACCGGCGCCGCCGGGGCCACCAGAGCCCCCTTGGCGCGCCGGGCGGCCCTGGGTCCCTGGGGACGCCTTGGGCGGACGAGAGGGGCGGGAGGGGGGCGGCCGATGGTTCACGCCGGCATTGTCGCCTCCTGCCGCCAGCGGGGCTTGGCGGTGCCGGCGCCCCAATCCCGACCGCACACGGGCCCGCGCCGGCAACCGTAGACTGCGGGTGAACCCGTTTTTTGATTGGAGACCCGAATGGGCGCACCCGAAGCATTCACCGCCACAACCGACATCACCCACTGGATCGGGGGGCAGCGCGTGGCCTCTTCCGGGGCTCGGCGCCAGGCGGTCTACAACCCGGCCACTGGCGCCGTGGCTCGCCAATTGCACCTGGCCGAAACCGCCGATGTGCACGCGGCTGTGGCCAGCGCCCAGGCGGCCTTCCCCGCCTGGGCCGATACGCCGCCCATCCGCCGCGCACGGGTCATGAACCAGTTCCTGGCCCTGGTCAACCAACACAAAGACACCCTGGCGGCCATGATCACCGCCGAGCATGGCAAGGTGTTCACCGATGCGCAGGGTGAGGTGATGCGCGGCATCGACATCATCGAATTCGCTTGCGGCATTCCGCAGCTGCTCAAGGGCGACTACACCGATCAGGTGTCCACCGGCATCGACAACTGGACGATGCGCCAACCCCTGGGTGTGGTGGCCGGCGTCACGCCCTTCAACTTCCCGGTCATGGTGCCCTGCTGGATGTTCCCGGTGGCCTTGGCCTGCGGCAACGCCTTCATCCTCAAGCCTTCCGAGCGCGACCCCTCTCCTTCTTTGTTCATGGCCGAGCTGCTCAAGCAGGCCGGCTTGCCCGATGGCGTGTTCAACGTGGTGCAGGGCGACAAGGTGGCCGTCGATGCGCTCTTGGCCCACGACGATGTGAAGGCCCTGAGCTTTGTGGGCTCCACGCCCATTGCGCAATACATCTACGAAACCGGCGCGCGCCACGGCAAGCGGGTGCAGGCCCTGGGCGGCGCGAAGAACCACATGGTGGTGATGCCTGACGCCGACATCGACCAAGCGGTCGATGCCCTGATTGGCGCGGGCTACGGCAGCGCGGGCGAGCGCTGCATGGCCATTTCAGTGGCGGTGCTGGTGGGCGATGTGGCCGACAAGGTCATCCCCAAGTTGGCCGAACGGGCGCGCGCCCTGAAGATCAAGAACGGCATGGAGCTCGACGCCGAGATGGGCCCCATCGTCACCCGCGAGGCGCGCGACCGCATCGAGGGCTACATCAAGCTCGGCGTGGAAGAGGGCGCGAAGCTGGTGGTGGACGGCCGGGGCTTCAAGGTGCCGGGGCATGAGAACGGCTTCTTCACCGGCGGCACGCTGTTCGACCACGTGACGCCCTCGATGCGCATCTACAAGGAAGAGATCTTCGGCCCCGTGCTGGGTTGCGTGCGGGTGCCCGATTTCGGCGCGGCCGTGGAGCTGATCAACGCCCACGAATTCGGCAACGGCGTGGCCTGCTTCACCAGCGATGGCAACGTGGCCCGCGAGTTCGCGCGTCGCATTCAGGTGGGCATGGTGGGCATCAACGTGCCCATTCCCGTGCCCATGGCCTGGCACGGCTTTGGCGGGTGGAAGAAGAGCCTGTTTGGCGATATGCACGCCTACGGCGAAGAAGGTGTGCGGTTCTACACCAAGCAAAAGAGCGTGATGCAGCGCTGGCCGGCCAGCATCGGCAAGGGCGCTGAATTCGTGATGCCCACGGCGAAGTAGGGTCTGCACGCGCAGGCCCTGTTCGGGCCTTGCGCCGTTTCAGGGGCCTAGGCCCCGATCACACCACCGTCGCGCCGGCGCACCACCACGGTGGCCGAACGGGGCCGGCCATCGGGCCGGAAATCAGGCCAGTTGGAGTTCTGGCGCGGGTTCTGCGGATTCACCCGCTCGCCGGCCCCTTCGCCGGGGTGCTGGATGTTCAGGAACAGGGTGCGCCCATCGGGCGTCCAGGTGGCGCCGGTGACCTCGCAGTTCACAGGGCCCACCAGGAAACGCCGCACCTCGCCGGTGGCCACATCACAGGCCAACATTTGGTTGTTGCCCAAGGGCTGGTGCACGCCCTTCTTGAGGCTGACGGACCCCACATCGGTTTGGATCCACAGCACCCCACGCGGGTCGAAGGCCATACCGTCAGGGCACGCGAAGGCGTCGCCCCGGATGTTGCCGCGGGCATTGGGGTCGCTGGATTGCGCCAGCCCGGCCAGCATCAGGTGGTTCCAGATGAAGGTCTCGCCGTCAAAGTCGCCGCGCTCTTGCCAGCGGATGATCTGGCCCATCTCGTTCTTGGGCCGCGGGTTGGCCGCATCCACACCGGGGTGGCCCGCCGTGCCGCGCGCGGTGTTGTTGGTCAGCGTGCAGTAGACCCAGCGGCTGCGCTCATCAATGGCCAGCCACTCGGGCCGGTCCATCTTGGTGGCGCCCAACAGGTCGCTGGCCTGGCGGGCCTTGATCACCACTTCGCCCTGGTCCTTGAAGCCGTTGGCGGCGGTCAAGGGGCCTTGGCCGTGCACCAGGGGCAGCCAGCGGCCGGTGCCATCGGCCTCAAAGCGGGCCACATACAGCGTGCCATGGTCCAACAGCTCGCGGTTGGCCTGAGCGGCCGTCAGGCCGTGCCCTGCAGGCTTGATGCGGTCGCGGCTGACGAACTTGTAGATGTATTCAAAGCGGGCGTCCTCTCCGGAATACACCACTGCACGGCCTTCGCGCGTGGTGGCCACCCACGCACCCTCGTGGGCAGCACGGCCCAAGGCGGTGCGCTTGACCGGTGTGCTGGTGGGGTCCATGGGGTCGAGCTCCACGATCCAGCCAAAGCGGTTGGGCTCATTGGGGTGCAGGGCCGCGTTGAATCGTTCGTCGTGTTCGTGCCACCGGTTCCAGCCGCCATTGGCGCGAATGCCCCAGCGCCGTTCGTGTTCGCTGGGCTGCGCCGGGCCCCGGAAGTAGCCTGCCCAGTTCTCTTCGCCTGAGAGGTAGGTGCCCCACGGCGTTTGGCCGCTGGCGCAGTTGTTCATGGTGCCCAGGATGCGCCGGCCGGTGGGGTCGGCTGCCGTGCACATCAGCGGATGGCCCGCGGCCGGGCCACCCACGGCGAACGGCGAGGACGCCGTGACACGCCTGGCGTACGGAGAAGGCCTCACCATTTGCCATTGGCCTTCGCGCAGGGCCACCTCGATCACCGACAGGCCGTGTGCGTTCTGGCTCTTGCGCACCTTTTCCGCCGACCCCTGGCCCAGGCCATCGGGGTGCAGCAGACCTTCATCGGTGTACTCGTGGTTCATCACCAACAAGCCGCGGCTGTTGCCCTGGTCCCCCAGCGGGTAGAAGTGAAGACCGTCGTGGTGCATGCCCATCTGAAGCGCCTGGTCGTCTGCACTGTTGGAGGCGTCAAAGCGAAAGGCCGGCATCCGCCCGGGCACACCCACGGGCTCACCCCAGGCAGCCAAGGGGGTGGCCACATAGCCGGGCGGCACCTGCACGGCATCGGCGGTGCTGGGGGGAATCCCTTGAAAGCCCAGCCCCGTGGGCTGGCGTCCGCCGGCCGAGGCGGGCGCGCTGCCAGGGGCTGTGGCACAGCCGGCCACGGCCGCCGCTGCACCCAAGGAACCCAGTGTGGTGGCGGTGCCGGACCCCGCCAGTGCGCCCGCCAACCGGCCCCAGGCGGACCACACGGCGGCGCTGCCGGCTCCGCGCAACCACAGCCGCCGCTCAGGGCTGGAGACGTCGTGGATGCTGGGGTTGGAGGACCGGTTGCTGTCCTCCATGGTGTCGAAATCCTTGGGCATGTCCGATGGCGCGGGAGAGGTCGTGTTCCTGTCTACTGTAGCCACACCGCAGCGGGCCCGGCTGCCAAGCCAAGGCGCCATGACCACGCTACAGTGTTTGGATGATGCGTCCTCACCTTTACCGCAGGTCCCAAGGGTCACCAAGCCACCCCCGTAACCAGCGGCTGGCCAAGGCGCTGCTGGTGGCGGCCTTCTTGGCTTCGTTCGGCGTGTGGTGCATCGGTCTGCCCGCACAGGCGGGCAGCATCACCTCTTCGGCGGCGTCTTCTGCGCTGGACAGCTTGAGCACTTCGGTGGGCGTGTTTTCTGGCGCGGTCAGCGGCGTGAGCACCTCGTCTTCGCCCGGTGGTGGCAAGGTGGCGCAGGGGGATTACCGCATCGAGCGGGCCACGGCCATGGACGGCACCCCGATGCGCATGGCCCTGCGGCTGCAAGCCGTGCCTGAACCGACGGCGGCGGGCGAGGTTTGGGCCGCGCCCGATGCGCCGCACGGCCGCGCGTGGACCTTGCAGCTGCCGCAGGCCGTGGTGGTGGCCCAAGCGCTGGAGCTGGGCCAGGTGCTGACCGTGCGCGAGCGCCCCTATGGTTTCGGACTTTGGAAAACAGGCCAGGCGCAGCCCTTCTACCTGGTGGTGCACGACGCCTGGGCCCAGGCTTTGCAGGCCCATCCCATACCCTAGTGGCTTCTGGCGTCACAGGCGGCCCGCGCGCCTGGGCCTCAGCCCTGCCCTTGGTCTTGTCGCTGTGGGGTGTGGGCTTGCCCGCACAAGCCGGCCTGCCCGAGTGGGCCGCCTGCCCCACACCACCGCCGGCACCGGCCGCGGTGTTGGACACCCACCTCCAGTTGGCCGCCCTGATCCAGCAGGAGTGGCAGCGCGCAGGTGCGCCCGTGGCCCTCATTGCACGATCAGGTCTGAACCTGCGGTCGATCGGCCACCGGTATTCGCATGCGGGCTTCCTGCGCCCGGGACCAACCGTGGCACCGGCCGAGCCGCAGGCCCGGACAGCGTCGGTGCAGGCGACGGACCCAGCGACGGACCCCGCAGCGCCCGCAGCGGTTCGCCAGCTGTACTTCGACTGCCCAACGGCCCGACCCCGCGTCTTCGACGAGGGCCTGGCGGGCTTCGTGCGTGGTGTGGATGCCGGCGCTTTGCCGCGCTTGAGCACCGTGTGGTGGCCGCCGGACGATGCGCCTGTGCTGGCCCGAGCGGTGGCCGACGATGCCTTGGCCGTGACCCTGTTGAGCCCCCACTACCAAGCCCAGGCCCATGTGTGGAGCCTGCAGTCGCAGAACTGCAACCAGTGGTTGGTGGAGATGCTGGGGGCCGCCTTCGGTGGTGCCCGCGACCGCCCTGCGGCACAGCAGTGGTTGCGCGACCAGGGCTACACCGGCAGCGTGGTGCAGTTGCCCTGGGTGGGCTGGTTGCTGGCCGCGGCCGTGTGGCCCCATATGGGCCTGCGGGACCACCCCACACGGGACCTGCAAGCCTTGCAACTGGAGGTGTCGATGCCGGCCTCGGTGGAGCACTTCGTGCGTGCACGCTGGCCCCGCGCGCAGCGGGTGGAATGGTGCCTGCGCGACCGCGAGGTGGTGGTGCGGCGTTCCTGGACCCCTCTGGACGAAGCCTGTACCGCAGGTCCCCAGGACGAGCGCGTGCCACTGGCGGGCCCGCCCTGACCGGGCCTGCAAAATCCCTTTTCAAACAAACGTTTGAAAGATCGGCAGAATGGGGGGTTCCAAGCGCCCCAATCAAGATGTCACGCCCTGGCCCGTCTACCGCTGCCGACTCGGCTGCCCACACCCGCAGCCGAATCCTGGACACCGCCCTGCGCCTGTTCAGCCAGGGCGGCTACGACAAAGTCTCGGTCCGGGACATCGCGCAGGCGGCACAGGTGAACCTGGCGGCCATCAGCTACCACTTCGGGGGCAAGCCAGGCCTGTACCGGGCCGCGCTCACCGAGCCCTTGGGCAGCGCTCGCGACGAGATTGCGCTGTTCGACCAACCCCACTTCAGCCTGCGTGAATCGCTGGCCGGCTTGTTCGAGAGCCTGCTGCTGCCGCACGCCAGCGACCCACGCGCCCAACAGTGTGTGCGCCTGCATCTGCGGGAGATGTTGGACACCACGGGTGTGTGGGCCGAGCAGGTTCAAAACGATTTCCGGCCAGCCCACAAAGCCCTGCTGCGGGTTTTGCAGCGCCACCTGCAACTGCCGCAGGTCGACGACGACCTGGTCTACCTGAGCATGGCCATCACCGGCTTGGCCGTTCACTTGCACCTCACGCGCGATGTGGCCGAGGCGGTGCGCCCAGGCCTGCTGGCCGACCAGGCGCACGTGAGCCGCTGGGGCCAGCGCCTGGTGGATCAGGCGCTGGCCCTGGTGCAGGACGAAGCCCGCCGGCGCCGCCTGCCCTTTTCAGCCGACAACCCCATGTCCCCCACACCATGAGACCACAATCCCCTACACCCTGTGCGCAGGGCTCGGCAGCCGTGCTGGCCGCGCTGGCCACCCTGGTGCTCGGCGGCTGCGCCACCGGGCCGGCTGCAGTGCCGCCGCCGGCTTCGGCCGCCGCCCCTGCGCAATGGGCCGCGCCCCTGCCCAATGAAGCGGCCTGGCCGCACGAAGGCCGCCTGGAGCAGCTGCTCAACTGGTGGCAGCAGCAGGGCGACCCTGTACTGGCCGCCTTTATCGAAGCCGCGCAGGCCGCCAGCCCCAGCATCAGCAGCGCGGCCGCGCGGCGGGCCCAGGCGCAAGCGGAGCGCAGGGCCGTGGGTGCCGCATCGGCACCTCAGTTGGATGTGGCCGGCAGTGCGCAGCGGCGCAGTGCCACCCCGCCGTTTCCGGCCGGCGAGATCGCCCAGGCCACCTTGCAGGTGAGCTGGGAGCTCGATGTCTTCGGGGGCCTTCGTGCCCAGCGGCAGGCGGCTCAATGGCGCCTGCAGTCGGCCGATGCGGCCTGGCATGACGCCCGTGTGTCCCTGGCTGCCGATGTGGCCTTGCAGGTGCAGTCGTGGCGGCATTGCCATGCGGTGCTGGACGTGCTCCAGCAAGATGCCGACACCGCGGGCCGCAGCGCGCAGCTGGTGCGCCGCCTGGCCGATGCCGGCCTGCAGCCGGCCGAGCAGGCGGGGCTGGCGGAGTTGGCTGCTGCCGAGGCCCGCAACCGCAGCCGCGCGCAGGCGCAGCGCTGCGACTCCGATGTCAAGGCTTTGGTGCAGTACAGCGCCTGGCCGGAGGCCCGGGTGCGGGCCCAACTGAGCACGCCCACCCGCGCGCAGGCGCTGCGCCATGTGCCCGCCCTGCCCGCGGCCACACTGGCACAGCGGCCCGATGTCTTCATGGCCGCCGCTGCGGTGGCCGCCGCAGCGGCCGACCTGGGCGCGCAGCAGGCACAGCGCTACCCACGGGTGGGGCTCAATGGCAGCATCGGCCGCCTGAACAGCCAGAGCGCGGCCGGCAGCTTCACGCTGGACACCTGGTCGGTTGGCCCCCTGAGCGTGAGCCTGCCCGTTTTTGATGCGGGCCGCCGTGCTGCGCAGGTCGAGGCCGCGCGCGCGCAGTACGACGATGCGCGGGTGCAGCACCAGGCCACGGTGCGCCGCGCCGTGCGGGAAGTGGAAGAAGCCCTGCTGAGCCTGGACAGCACCGCGCAACAGGAGCGCGATGCCCAGTTGGTTCTGGAGCAGGCCCAGGCCGCCTTGAGGGCGGTGGAGTTGCGCGAGCGTGGCGGGCTGGCCTCGGCCTTGCAGGTGGACGAAGCCCGTCGTCGAGCACTGGCGGCCCGCGCCGCGTGGTTGGACCTGCAGCGCACTCGGCAAGGCGCTTGGGTAGGGCTGTACCGCGCTGCCGGCGGCGGGTGGACCGAGCCGCCAGGCATGAAGACCTGGGCTGCAGGCGAACAAGCGAAATGAATTCAGGACACAGACGATGAACCAGCAGAACACACCCACCCTTTGCGCCCGCCGTGCGGCGATGATGTTGACGCCTCTCACCACACCGGCTGTGCCGCTGCGCCGCGGCTTCGGTCAGGCCTTGGCGCCGGGTTTGGTGCTGGCTTTGGCCTGCACCGCCCTGTTGGGCAACGCGCCATCATCGGCCTGGGCGCAAGCCAGCTCGCCGGATGGCGGCAGCAAGGGTGGTGCAGCGGCAAGCACCGCAAGCGCAACAGCGGCCAAGGCCGCCCTCACGGTGCAGGTGGTCAGCCCCAAGCCCGGCCAATGGACCAGCACCTTGCCCGTCAACGGCAACGTGGCGCCCTGGTCAGAGGCCATCATCGGCAGCCAGGTCAGCGGGCTGCGCCTGGTGGAGGTGGTGGCGCAGGTGGGCGACGCGGTGAGCGCGGGACAGTTGTTGGCCCGCTTTGACGACGCCCCCGTGCAGACCGATCTGGCCCAGGCCAAAGCGGCTTTGCAGGAGGCACAGGCGCAGTTGCAGGAGGCCGCCGCCAACGCCCAACGAGCCAAGGGCCTGGCGGGCACGGGCGCCTTGAGCGCGCAGCAGATGGGCCAGTTCGAGGCCAACGAGGCGGTGGCCCGCGCGCGTGTGGCCACCGCGCAAGCCGCCGTGGCCGCGCAGGAGCTGCGCTTGCAGCACACGCGGGTGGTGGCACCAGACGCCGGCCTGATCAGCGGGCGCAGCGCCACCCTGGGCGCGGTGGCCGGGCCGGGTACCGAGTTGTTCAAGTTGATCCGCCAGTCCCGCCTGGAGTGGCGGGCCGAGGTGCCGGCGGCCGAAGTGGCCCGGGTCAAGCCCGGCGTGGCCGCGCGCTTGACCACGCCCTCGGGGGCTGTGGTGTTGGGCACGGTGCGCAAGGTGTCGCCTTCCGTGGACCCGCAGACCCGCAACGCGGTGGTGTATGTCGACCTGAAGCCCGGCGACAGCAGCCAGGCCCGCGCCGGCATGTTTGCCCGCGGCGAACTGCGCTTTGATGCGCGTCGGTCGCTCACGCTTCCATCATCGGCTGTGCTGTTGCGTGAAGGCTTCGACGTGGTCTTGGTGGTGGACGCTCAGCAGCGCGTGCGGCAGACCAAGGTGAGGGTGCTCGCGCGTGAAGGCGAACAGGTCGCGCTGGAGGGTGTTGACGAAGGCGCCCGTGTGGTGGCCCGCGGAGGCGCCTTCCTGGCCGATGGAGATGCCGTGCGCGTGGTGGAGGCGACTGCCAAATGAACGTCTCCTCCTGGTCGATCCGGAACCCGATTCCGGCCATCATGCTCTTCGTGCTGCTCACGCTGGCGGGCGCGCTGAGCTTCAAGGCCATGAAGATCCAGAACTTTCCCGATCTGGATTTGCCCACCATCAGCGTGGTGGCCTCGCTGCCGGGCGCATCACCCGCACAACTCGAAACCGAGGTGGCGCGCAAGATCGAGAACTCCTTGGCAGCGGTGCAGGGGCTCAAGCACATTTATTCCAAGATCCAGGACGGCACCGTCACCATCACCGCGGAGTTCCGCTTGGAAAAGGGCACGCAGGAGGCCTTGGATGAGGTGCGCGATGCGGTCAACCGTGTGCGCTCAGAGCTGCCAGGCGATCTGCGCGATCCCCTGATCAGCAAGCTCAACCTGGCGGGCGCACCCATCCTGAGCTATTCGATTGCCAGCGCGCAGATGGACGATGAGTCGCTGAGCTGGTTCGTGGACAACGAGGTCAGCAAAGCCTTGCTCGGTGTCAGTGGTGTGGGCAGCGTGGCCCGCGTGGGCGGTGTCACCCGCGAGGTACAAGTGGCACTGGACCCCGCCCGCATGCTGGCCTTGGGGGTGACCGCTTCGGACATTTCACGCCGGCTGCGCGCGGTGCAGCAGGAATCCTCCGGTGGGCGCGTGGACTTCGGGGGCGCTGAACAGGCCGTGCGCACCCTGGCCACGGTGCAGTCGGCCGCGCAGCTGGCCGCCTTGGACATCCCCCTGAACGATGGCCGCCGCGTGATGCTGTCTCAGGTGGCCACGGTGCGCGACACCGTGGCTGAACAGCGCAGCGCCGCCCTGCTCAATGGAAAGCCGGTGGTGGGCTTTGAAGTCACCCGCAGCAAGGGTGCGTCAGAGGTGGATGTGCGCGCGGGCGTGGAGGCCGCACTGGCCAAGCTCAAGGCGCAGCATGCCGACGTGG
>JACCED011497852.1_pt1 | contig 15664 bp, 14 predicted proteins | sample 7455021 | NCBI WGS metagenome assembly JACCED01 (sample SAMN15323456, study PRJNA562643) | freshwater metagenome | isolation source: river surface water | place: USA:Blue River Watershed | collected 2017-08-19 | reverse complement strand
GTATTTACATAGAAATAGTAGAAGTAAATTTGGTAATTCTCAAAGAAATTATGCATTAGATTTAGTGAAAGAAGGGTATGTTTATTTTAATGATGATGATACTTCGATGCACAAAGATTTCTGGGAAAATGTTAAAAATTTAGATAATGATTTCATACATTTTAAACAATCATTAAAAAACGGTATAATAAGATTAAAAGGGGACCAAGTTAAATTACAAAAAATAGATAGTCATAATTTTTTAGTATCTGTTGATGTTATTGGTGAATCAAGATGGATGTTACCAACATATGAAGCCGACGGATATTTTGCAATTGAGTGTTATGATAAGTCACAAAATAAAAAATTTATCGATAAAGTTTTATCGATATACAATTCATTAAGATGAGAAATATTTCATTTGTTTTGGCAGTTTTAAACAAGTTAGATTTAACTAAAAATTGTTATCGTCGGGTGAGGGAATTGTATCCAGAAGTTCCGTTTGTTATTAGTAGTGGCGGTTCAAGTGACGGAACAAAAGAGTGGTTAATGGAGATGTCAGAAACTGACGATTATTTAACAATATTTCATGATGATGATAGGTTAACATTTTCCGATACATATAACACCGCAATTAAATTAGTTGATACTGAAAAATTAGTTCTTATCCATAACGATATGATTATTGGTGAAGGATTTTTAGAGTCTATTGAAAGGTTGTTGGAACCGAATATGTTATTGTCTTATACCACAATCGAACCTCCAATTTTTGCGGGTCATAAAAGACCTGGTAAAGTTATAATGGATTTAGGTTCGGGATTTGGGGATTTTAATTATAATGATTTTAACAACTATGTGAATCAACAAAAAGAAAGTGACAAACTATATAATGGTGCTGTATTTTTTATGAGTGGTTATAAAAAATTATTTGAGGATGTGGGTTATTTTGATGGTTTTACATTTGCACCACTATTTTGTGAGGATGATGATTTTTTAATTCGTGCGAAACTAAAAGGATACGAATTGAAAACATGTGATTCCGCAATAACCTATCATTTTGTTTCGCAGACATCACGATTTGGCGATGATTATAAAAATGATAGATTAAAAATAGAATTATCGTCAAATCGAAACTTTGTTCGTAAATGGGGTGTACCAATACACGCATTTAATGAATTACATTATTGGGATGACTCGGTTTTTACATATAAAACATTTACAATGGGATTGAAAACTCGTAGTAAAAATAAATTATTTGATGTTGAACCATTTTTTGATAAAATCGATTTAGGTGAGATTCCTGAGGATTACATTAACAACGAACAAAAGAATACACGTTATGATTTAAGGTCTAAATTTACCCTTACAGATACGGTAGATGTCGTTATAATAGAAGTAGAGCCGTTTACAAATGAAGATATAATAAATCTTCATAAGCTTCGTTTGTCTATTCCCTATTATGAACCTGGTGAGTATCAAATTGGTAACATGTTAATAGAAATAAAAAAGGGACTCAATTGAGTCCCTTTCTTTTATTGTAATTTAGATTTTAATTCATCTATTTGTTTTTGTTGGTCTTTAACACATTCGATAAGTAAAGCAACTAATCTTTCGTATTTAACCGCTTTGTAACCATTCTCCCTTGTTGTTACGATTTCAGGTAATATTGATTCAATTTCCTGTGCTATTACCCCAATGTCATGTCCTTCATTTTCGTGAATACCTTCCATCGGAATCCAATCGTATTCATAACCACCTATTTGTTGAATCTTCTCAATAGGGTTTGAAATTGGTGTTACATTTTCTTTTAATCTACTATCTGAACCATAATATGCAATAACGTCATTGGTTGCTCTAATCAAACCTGTTGTTGTTGGGGTATTAGTTCCAACACCTAATGCTCCTGCAATGTATGCGGTGGTACCATTAAATGTGAAGTTAGCCTCACCATTTAACCCTACACCACCTGTACTCGTCATTACTCTATCCTCAGCAGCATTTGTTATCGTTGTTGTACCTGAACTACCTGATGAACCAGAACTTCCTGATGACCCTGATGTTCCACTACTTCCCGAACTACCACTAGACCCCGATGTTCCCGATGAACCGGAACTTCCCGAGGAACCTGAAGTTCCACTACTTCCTGAAGAACCTGAAGAACCAGAAGTTCCTGAAGAACCACTAGAACCCGAGGTACCACTCGAACCACTGGAACCTGAACTACCAGACGTTCCACTACTTCCTGAAGTACCACTTGAACCACTAGAACCTGATGTACCCGATGAACCCGAACTACCTGATGAACCCGATGTTCCCGATGTACCTGAAGTGGCAGCAGAATAAGATGTGCCATTGATGGTTAGTGATGGAACATTAACTTTCTTATTAAAATTCCAACTATCATCGGTATTAACATACGTCATCGTGGCTGCCGTTGTCGGTCCCACCACTTCGATACCCGCACCATTAGCTGCGGCTGCTGTTGCCGACCCACTCGCTAATGTTATTAATTTATCTTCAATTAATAAATTATTAACCTGTAAACTTGTTGTTGAACCTTGGACTAATAAATTATTAGTTATTAAAATATCACCCGTAACAGTTAATGTCGTACCGTCAAATGTTAAATTAGATTCTGCGGTTACATTTGGTGAGGACCCGTTAAGTGTTAATACACCGTTATTAGTTGTACCCGATAATGTTACTGTTCCCGAAGAACCACTAGAACCTGAACTTCCTGAAGTGCCGGATGTTCCTGAACTTCCACTACTCCCTGAACTTCCTGAAGAACCAGATGTTCCTGAACTACCTGACGTACCAGAAGTTCCTGAAGAACCACTAGAACCTGAACTACCCGATGTTCCTGAACTTCCCGAAGAACCTGATGTCCCTGATGAGCCACTAGACCCCGATGAACCTGAGGTACCTGAACTTCCACTTGTTCCTGAAGAACCTGATGTTCCTGATGAACCATTAGACCCCGAGCTACCTGAAGAACCTGAGCTACCTGAAGAACCACTAGAACCTGATGTTCCACTAGTTCCTGATGAACCCGAGGTACCTGAAGAACCATTAGACCCCGAGCTACCTGAAGAACCACTAGAACCTGATGTTCCACTAGTTCCTGATGAACCGTTAGAACCGGAGGTTCCACTAGTTCCTGATGAACCCGATGTTCCTGAAGAACCCGAGCTACCCGAAGAACCGGATGTTCCCGATGTACCTGAAGTACCAGAACTCGCAGCAGTATACTGTGTTCCGTTTATGTATAAGTCACCATCAATCTTAATAGAGCCGGTAACAATTTGGTCATCACTAAAAGTGTTACTACCTGTCGTTGCCAATCTTGAAGAATCGATGCCGTCTATTGTATCTGCATTAGACGCATATGACGCACTGATAGCATTGGAAGTTGTACCACTAATTGTCGCATTTATCGTCCCCAAAACGGTTAAATCACCTTGGATATGTGCCGACCCAGATACTGAAATAGACCCCGTAATAAATGGTTCAAATATTTTCATCTAGATATTATATTATACCATATAAATACTCGTCAATTGTATTTAAGTATCTAATTATCTATGACTCATAAAAATTTTTCAATTTTCTCGATAACACTGTGGTGTGTGATTTCTTTTGAACATTCAAAATGTCTATCGGTATTTTTATGTACAGGGCACCAATACCAATCACCGGGATTAAAATCATAAACATGCCAACATCCATGACAAACCTCTTTATTAATAACTCTTTCAATACCTTCAAAAGGTTCCAAATAAACATCTGTGAATCCAGATATCAATATAACAGGTACTTCTCCACCCCATGCTAACCAACTTAAACCGCTACTAATCCCAATAAAAAATTCAGATTCTTGTATTGTTTTTAATATTTCTCTAACAGTACTTTCAGGTTGTTGAGTAACCCCTTTGGGGTTAATGTTACCCATGTAACCATCTTCTTCTTTGGATAAAAGTCTAACCTCATAACCTTTGGATTTAAGATAATTAACGACCTCCTGCCATCCACCTTTGTTATTCCAATATTTTGCTTGTGATGTTGAGTGAACCGCAATGGTCACCATTTTTTTCTTTTTTTTACCTAATTTTGGTAATTTAGGTCGTATTTCCTCATATTGTAATCCTAAAATATCGGACGCCACTTTTTGTAGTGGTTCTTTTATTGGGTCATATGGGTGGAATTCATAATTTATTTCTTTAGTGTTATCTGAATTCGTAATATTAAAAATACCTAAACGGTATAAACCGTATATATTATCAACTGTGGAACCCGGTAAAACAAAAGTGATATTAGGATATTGTTCTTTAAATAAATCATTGTGGAATGTTGTACAAATTACTTCACATTCATTTTCCTTTGCAAACTTATCGACATAAGGTATGAATGCTATATTATCCCCCAATGATTTTGTTTCAAAACTTATTAAAAATCTTTTACCTTTTGGGTTGAACTGATACACACCTTCGTAATCGTTATCAATTCCTTTGATTCTAATTTCCCATTCGATATAATATTTTTGAGAGGCTTTGGCCCAATGGTTACTTCTAAGTTCTGTTTGATAAACGATTTGACCATTTTTTTTGTCCACAAATTGGACTAAGTATCTATAGTCAATGTCATTCAAAATCTCAACAAATGGTCCGTCAACAAAATTGATGTTGACTTTAAGATTGGATTTATCAGTATTCCAAACTAAAGTGTTCTTACGTTTAAATGTTTCCAAATCGTCTTTTAACTCTTGTTTGAATACCTCAACTCCCTGATAAAAAACTTTAACCGTTTCTCCTTGTTTATAATCACCCAATGATTCTAATGAATATGTATCTTTACCCACCTTATAAAAAAGATTCCTATCATGGTAATTTATCTCAACAAGATAATCTTTATCGGCCGGCTTTTCGGAAAACCCTGAAATAAAATGAACGTAAAGTTTGTTATGGTTATCCACCGCCAAATAAGTTTGGAAACGAGCACCATTTCTTAAGATACCATTTCTATTCCAAGCCGCATATATGTTTAATTCCTCATCATTTGGTATGTACTTACTGACAAAAACATTATTCGTTATTGTTTTTAACGTTTGATAAAAAACTTTCTCTAATTGCCATCCATTGGTCCTATTTTTAAAATATTCCTCTTTAGTGTTAATCTTAGAAATTAACTCGACAGCAATATCGGTCTTTATTGAAAATATATAGGTAGAACTGTATGGTTGACTTTCTTTGGTGGAACCTTCAGAATACTCAAGGACAACCGCATCAAAACTTCTAACATATTCCATGAATGATTGTCGATATTGTACCTCGTCGGGTAAATTATCGTATTCCAAAAAATGGATATATTTTTTACCGAGTTGTTTTGCTAAATTAAAAGCATTTCTCATCGTTATCCATATTGCATAGTCATGATGGAAATCTACTTTGTTGAAGATTTTATAATTGTTCATTATCGTCCATCTATCACTAACAACTCCGTATTCGTTAAAATCTTTTTCTAATAGAATATCATTATTCTTATCATATAAAAAATAATCAACTTCTTTTTGTATCTCCAGTTTAACAGGATAATGTCCACATAATATTATTGGTACGTTAAAAATTTTAACTCGATTTATTAAGTTCAAAAGAGTTTTCTCTTTTTCCTCCGTATCCAACCAACAATCGATTATAAAAACATCATCATCAAAAGTATATCCCATTATCGTTTAGTTATAATAATAATTCCATTTAGAAAGTTTATTGATTCTATATTTGTCACACAACCTGGTTGGACTTGTTTTGATAATTCAACTAATACGTCTTCTCTTCTTGCGTGTACATTAGTGTGATTCATATTCATTAACCCTCTAAAATTAACATCATCAGAGAGTCTTTTAAAATATTCAACTGCCGAGTTTTGATTCAAGTATCCTCCACCATAATCAGACCAATAGGAACAACCAATATCCTCAATTACGTAGACACCACCCGATTTAACGGATTGGAACAAGTGTTCAAAAGAATAAATCATGTGTTCATTCATATGTGACCCATCATCTAATATCATATCAAAAGGACCATATTCTCTCATGATATCATTTAAAAAAACGTGGTCATCCTGTGAACCAATTTCAACTTTTATCCTATCCTCTTCATATTTCTTACAATCAGGATTAATATCAATACCTAATATGTTAGAACGGTAGTAATATTCTTTCCAAGTTAGGAGTGATTTACCATCCAACACACCAATTTCTAAAATATTTAACTTATCATATCGTTTAAATGGTAAGTATTTTTCATATTTAACACAGTAATTGTGGTTATCGGAAGATTTATCGGTTCCGAACGATTTCGCTATTTTATCTAAAGTACTCATCTTGTGAAATATAACATTTGTAATGCATTATTTGAACCCATAAACATTAAATAAGAATTGAATCCTAATTTTAACATTCTGTCTATTAAATTTTGTCTTAGTGTTTCATCGTAGTTAAAATGACTGTGATGGTATTCCATTGATATTGTTTTAACCTTCATTAAGTTTTCATCACTTATTCCTTGGATTGCATAATGTTCAGCACCCTCAATGTCCACTTTTAAGAAATCAATCTTGTCAATTAACCCACTTTCAAAAAGATAGTCTAACGTATATGTTCTAACTAAATAACCATCATCACTATCACCTAATATTGTGGACCCACCTAAATGTTCGGTTTCGTGTAATCTTATCTCACCAACAGAATTAGACATCGCACCATTAAAAAGAATTGAACGTGGGTCAGCGTTTAATGATAATAGTTTAAAGTATCTTCTATCAGGTTCAAATGATATTACTCTACTTGCACCCTCACTATAAGCCCATCTGTTGAAGATTCCGATGTTTCCACCTAAATCTACTACGGTGTCCCCTTCATGTATTCTTTTTTCTCTATCTTTGTAATAATCTCTAAGGTTGTAAATTTCATGGAATATCGCAGGTGCCCAACCAAATTTTTCAGCAACTTGCATTGTACTACCTTCGTATTCATATAAATCATCAAATTTTTCTATTTTATAAACGTCAGTGTAAAATGACTTAGATTTATAGAACGATTTATCTCGTTGCATTTTTATAAATTCAATCATTTTATCTGAAATCTCCGCGTTTTTATTTCCGTGAAAATAAATGATTTGTGATTTATCTTTCGGTATGTATTGGTATCCGAATATTCTATTAAAGTTTTGTGGTCCCTCTTCGTTCCAAAATTTATAAAACTGATGTAATGTTTTATCAATAAATCCCTCATCACCGTCATAAGATGATGTATCAAAATTTGATAGTGGTAAATGATTAGTATAACCATTAACCCATCTCAATGCATTATCAATACCTTCATCGTTCCATAAAAAATACTTACTGTAATCTTTAGGGTTTTCCTTTATTAACGTTCGGTATTCTGTTAATATTTGTAGGAAGTGTGATTTTGAACCGTTATTATAAACAAAGAAACAAATATGCATGTATGGTTGACCCTTTTCTATTCCCCATTTTTTGGCAAGTTCTTCGTTGAATAATTGTGATTTATTTCCATTATCATACATCCCAAAGAATTCTTCTTGGACATGAATATCTGACAACGGATATCTACCTACTTTATTAAAATATTTTCTAACAGTATCAATATTATGATTCACAACCACATCACCATCAATCCATATCAGATATTCAAATCCTTCATTTAGTGATTCTAAACAAGCATATTGTTTCCAATACCACTTATCGTGTTCAGATATTTTTGGTGGGTCAATTCTTCGTTTGATTACATTGGGGTAATCGAAAGGTACATCACAATCTACACCGTAAACTATAATCTTTTGTTCTGAAAATTCTAGTAATGATTGTACCAATTTTTCAATTACGGGCATATAACCTAAATTACCAGTTGTCACAAATGCAAATGGTTTCTTGTTTCTTTCCAAAATTTCACACGCACCTTTGGCAATCGAATCCCAATTGAATTTTTCGTGAATATCTTTAGAGTCTCCGACTGCTTTTATCCACATCGCAGTATTGTAATCATACGCTTGTCTCATCTGTCTCTTCAAATCATCCCAGTCCGGTTCACAATATTCACCCGGCCACTCCTTATGTTCAATGTTTGCGGGTCTCAATCCTTTAATTTGAACCGGAACACCTTTACCTTCGGCAAATTGTAGTTGACCTCCCCAATCTGAGTATATTGAAGGTGTTCCACACGCCATTGCCTCAATTAGAGGTAAATTCCATCCCTCACTTCGAGCACACGAAACAAATACGTGTGCGGTTTGTAAATAATTTACATATTCTTCTCTTGATGGGAAATTTAGAAACTTGATATTCTTGGTATCGATACCATAATGTTTAACTCTTTCTTCGGTTGAGTTCATTCCATCGTATGGATATGGGTTTTCAACTGATGCCAGAAGTTCGACATCGTCAACATCTTTAAATTCTTCTGCAAATGCTTGTAATATTTCTGTAGTACCTTTTCTATAATCCCATCTACCAAAATGTACAAAACGTATTTTTTCTCTTTTTGGGAACTTTTTAATTGGTTTAAAGGTTTCGATATCCACACCTTCAGGTACAATGAATATCTTTTCTTTTGGATAACCTTGTTCAACTAAACAATCAAATTGCCATTGAGTCGGTACCCAAACTTCGTCAAAATAAAATAATCTTTTAAAGAATTCATCAGGATATCTTGTTGATTCCCATACATTGTATGCAATTTTATAACCTTCATATTCTTCATAGAAATAATGATTATTGGTCTCCATTAAGATAATATGGACGTCGGGAACAAAGTCACCTTTATAATCGTACATATTATGGTCGTTTCTAGACCCGTCTTGATTGTATAGTGTCTGTAAAATTAACATGTCACCAATTTCATCCGTGAAATATGGTTCTCCGTCATGTGGACGATTATTCATTCCCTTCCAACTATTACCAATGGTTAGATTACGAACTTTTACGGTATGATATTTGTTTAATGCACAAAAAAATGAACGTGCATGATTGGCGTATCCTGTTGTTCCAATAAACGGTGCGTGGGCTAATATCTTCATTAAGTAAAATATATATAATTTTACCTATTAAATCAACTTTGTGGGTAAGATTTCACCGAAATTGGTTAGATTAAATTCAATAAAATTTTTGTTATAAAAGATATTTTCAGGTAATTCAAGTTTTAATGCAACAACAACATAGTCAACAACAATTTCATCTCCAATACTAATATTTGATTTTGAATATAGATTCCAAACATCCCCCTCAAAAAATATCTCACTGTTAGGGTTAAAACTATGGTTAACGTACCTACAAATTTCACTTTCCCATAACCCCGAATCCATAATATTCTTACCTATATTGTTAGGTGTTCTTGAAATATATTCCCCGATTAAACTTCCACTTTCTAAGTTTATTTCACTAAATAATGACATACCTTTTTTATTGGTCTTAACGATTCTATATGTCATATTATTTTTTGAAATAGGTGTGGTTTAACCTTTTTTAATTCATCAACATCTTCTCTTTTCAAATCCAATAGTGAAAAATCATTTTTAGGATTGAAAACTCCTTTAAACCCGTTTATTGGTTCATATTTTAATAGGAAATCGAAAATATGTTCGTAAAAATTGTTTGGTTTACTATTTTCTACTCCTTTTATTTGTACAATAAAATTGTCATTACTTATAACAATTAAAACGTGCATTAAATTTTCCTTAGTATTCTTTTGTTCTCTTAATAAAACTAAATTTTGCTCGACACCAACTCTACCACAGTTATTCATATTAAACATCATGTCAACACTGTAATGAGTATTAAGATTAACCCAATAATAACCTATATCATTTTCTCGATAATCAAATAATACAGTTCCTCGGTTCGAATTAGTTATATTTGAATAGTTTATTTTATTATAGTTAAACCATTCATCATATTCTTGTTGAATTGTGTTAATTGTTTTATCATTGACAGATGAAAAATCTCCTGCGTGGATAAAATCAACGTAATTGGAAATTAAATTTGAAACTTTTAAAACAAAATTAGACGACCTTTGTGATATATTAATTTTTTCTTTATCTAATTTATTTAGAATATGTTTTGCATTGTCACCAAACACACTGTAAAGAAGTTCAATATTTTTAATTTTGGACGCCACTATATAATAGATTTGAATCTTTCTTTTGTATTATCGATTCTAATTTTAAAAGAATCTGAAATTATATATTTTTGAATTAAATCGTTTCTTAAATCTAAATTTAAATATGAAAATAGATTTGATATTGTATCAACATTTTTATCGATAAACAAATCTTCAAAATAGAAAATAGGGTATCCTTTTTGAGAAAAGGCATGTTTTTTTTCTGAGTCTCTGATTAATATGTTTCTACTATTTTCAATTTCTTCTTTTTCTATTTTAGATAAATCATAAAATTGTTTTCTTTGCCAACTATAAAAATCTTTATTTTTTAAATGGTAGGTTAGGCTTTCACTTTGTAACTCCTTATCTTTCCTATCTAAAATTATTACTTTGTCAAAGTACGTAAAAAACCAATTCCAATATGATTCCTCATCGTCCTTAAATTCTTTTGGTCTTTGTAAATCACTCACAAATGTTTTAATAAAGACGTTTTCTTTTTCCTCAAAAAAGGATGTGTCATATAACTTTAAACCTGTGGGATTTCTCCAAAAAGAATTAAATGGTTCTGATATACAAACATAACCTTTTGGTTTGAGGATTTCCTCGAATAAATGGTATAAACTGGTTGACCCACTTCTAGCTGACGTCAGTATTGCAACTTTCATATTAAACTTTTATTTTGTTTATGACTATTATATTTAAAATCTGTATTCGTCATCCAAATATTCAAAGCACATCGAATTCCATTTGTTACCGGTAAAACACCATGGAAAGTTTTACTACCATCAAACGTAATTCCTTGACCGATTTCTATTCTATAGTCCTCAATCTTCACCATATCCTTAGATAAGATAAAGTTTCCACCATCAAAATTTTCACTTAATAATATTACCGTTGTGAGTTGGGATGTTAGGTCCTTGTGTAATTCCAAAAATCTACCGTCATAATATCTGGTCAAACTTACGTTAATGTCTCTGATGTCAAATTCATCTAAATTAAACCATAGATTTAATTTTTTACTTTCGTATAAATTTTTAAATTTATCTAATATATCAGATTTAAACTTGTCATCATAAATTCTTTTACAATCCCACGAATTTTTTTCTGATTCAAGGTATGAAAATTGGACACCGTTTTCCAATGCAAAATTCAATAACCCATCACATTCATCTTTTGTGAAAAAATTATTTATTGAAAAATCAATCATATTAAATTAAACTTATTCAAAAGTGGATATGTTAAAATTTGATTGTCATTTATAAATTGGTGAAGTTCATTTGCAATCAATTCATATCCATGTTTATTTGGGTGTTTTCCACTGGACTCACCCCAAGGTATAAAATCCTCCCATATATCACCTTTATTTGTGGAAATCAAAAAATCCCTAATCGTTTTCTCTTTTAAACCCCAATAACGATTAGTATTAATTAAATGTGTGTTATCAATTTCATGATAGATGTTTGAAGAAAACATTAAATCGAAAGCATCACAAAAAACATATCGTATATTGAGATTCTCAAACATATGTTGTAAAAATAAAATGTAATTTTGATTTACGTAATCATAGTATATGTTTGAAAATAGATTTTCCATAAAAAATAATTTATAGGAACCTAAACTTTCATTGTACTTCGGATTTGTACTATGTTTTTTGTTTAAAAATGTGTGGAATATGTGTTTTTTTTCTTTAAATCGGTTACCCCATATGTGCCACTCTGATTCGGGAAAATATGGAACATCATCTCGTAATGAAGAACTCCACATAACAACAACTAAATCACCTTCAGAAATGATATCTTTTTTTAATATTTGGGTAATGTTTTCAAATATGTTTTTATTTGAAGCACCTCCAACACCATAGTTAAAATGTGATATGGATAATAAATCAGATAGGTATTTGGGCCATGAGTGTTGGTTCCTAAAATGTGTTTTTTCAGAATTATCTAAAATTTTAGTTTCATTTTTTAAATCACAACCAACACCTTCTGTATAACTATCCCCGAACGCAAACAATTTCATACCACATTGTGTTATGATAAATGTTTCTCTTTAATTTTATTAACTACTTCTTGAATGGCACCTGAAATTTTAACCTTTAATGCTTCATTGATTGATGTAACATTTGTTTTAATTGTTTGTGCCGGTCTTTCTATTCTTTCTTTAATTGCCATAATATTTTTTATTTAATTTAATTATAATTTTGTTTCACCCCCACCACCACATGATGGGCAATACCAACTGTTACAGTAGTATCCACAATAGTTCCACGGACACCAACATGAGTTGTGCATCACACCAAATAACCCATCACCAATGTCGACTAAAAATAAATCAGAGGGTTCAAAATCTAAATCATAAATGGTTTTAACTGCATATTCCATTTCTAAACCGGTTATTTCAACAGTTGTCAATTGGTTTGTTTGTGAATCAGTCACCACTAATTTATCACCTATGAGCATATTATTAACCTTTTCGAATCTAGTATATGTTGACCCAGATTCTTCAATATAGTACTTACAACTTGGTGAATCGGTCCATGTTAATCCATTCGATAATGTAATTCTTACAAACATGGTGTCGACATTTGCCGATGTTTTACCTAATAATTCTGATTGTAGGACTTCTAATGTTTCATTTGTTTTTTCCATTGTTCCGTCCCACCCATATACTGATAACACCTCTTCTTCAAAATCACCGGCATTATTACCATTGTTATCTTGGAAATTAATTGACTTGATAAAATTACCCAATTGTATCGTATCAACATCTTGTAGTGTACCGTCATAATTTAAAATCATGGTATCATCATCTACGTGATAGTTAATTGTTGAGAAATTACCAAGTTCTTTGGTGATATATTTGTATCTAGTTTTTTGATTTATTTTATTAGTGTTTTCAACAAACTCGTTTTCAGTAAACGATAATGGTATTATTGTTGATTGTCTATATCCTCCTAAATTAATCACTTCCAAAGTTGACCCATAGATTATATCAATACTTCTAATTATTGAATATCTACCGTCCACCACATTTGAATCGTCGTAAATAAATTCTTGTATTAAATTATTCAATTCGGGATTATTGTCCGCCTTTAAATCAGTTAATTCTTGGTTATCGTTTAAAACGTAAATAGCGGGATAATCCATTGGTTCATATTGTGGATATCTGTGTTTTTTAATAATGTTTGGGTGGCCCGTATTTGAAGTGTCTACCGTTGTTAAGGTGTCCATATTAATATCCGTCGAATTTAGGAATGTGTTAGGGACATAAGTTGACCCACTCATTAATTTGAAAAACTCAAATTTGTCGGCACAATATGTTTCGTCAACTAATGCTGTAGTATCGAAAGATTGTCTCAATATAAACTTATTCGAAGAATCTTCGATATATGGGACAGTAACAGAATTTCTAGGTACCAAATACGGATAATATGTAATGTTCAATTCCGTACATTTATCTATCAATTTTTTCTCGAATCTAAATTCACTCGGTAACGGCGCATGTGACGAACTCTCTGTATATATAAAATGTAATTCTGTTATGTTATTTCCGGTTAAAACCGAAAAAAATGCGTCATAATCTAACATATCTGCACCAGAATTATAAATCGTTGTGTTTGTGTTGATTTCCAGTATTTTTACTGAGTCTCCCTTCTCTAATAAATCGGTACCAATAATTGTTCCTTTCATAATATTTAGTTTCTTTTAATATAAATATTTATTTTTTGTTTTTAAATCTTATATATAAATATATAATTTTATATTAGTGTTATTTTTTCTTTTTGTAAATCATAAAAATCATAAATCTCATCGTATTTCATAATAAATTCATCATTAAACTCAATTCTACATTCAATGTGTTTACTTGAATTCACAGATTCTAACTTAAACGGTTTACGTGTAATATTTGAAACCCATTCTTCCATTTCACCCATTCTATTGAAGTCGAACCAAATAATTTTATTACTATTGTTTGTTAATGTCGATATTGGGGTTAATAGGATTTCTAATATGTTTATTATATAAAGGTTTTTATCTTGTCTGTAGTAGTCACCCCTTTTCTTCATTGGTGCAATCACCTTATCCATTGTCATGTTTTTATCAAACAATCCTCTATCGACTAAAAAAGTGAAAATTTTTGTCCAAATTGATTTTTTGGTTAATAGGTCATTTTTAGTAAAGAAAAACAGTTCATCTACTGTTAATTTAGAAAATAAATCATAAAAATCATCTAAACCAAACCTTTTAAAATCCGATAAAATATGTTTATAAAGTGAAAAAAACCTCTCATGTCTTTCTCGTCTAACCGCAATAATTGGAAATTCTGAACCAAATTTCAACTGTAAATCACTCAAACTTTCATGTCCATGGTAAATGTAATTCATTATATCAACTTTATTTATTTTGGTGAAGTCAATTTTACCATTCTCTTTTGTCCAACCGTCATCACAAGTTTTAACGTCTAAATTATTTAAGATACAAGAATAATGAAATGACGTGGATGCACATCTTGGTAAACTTAAATAAATGAATTTATTATCTATTAACATTATATTAATGATTTTTCTTTTTTAATATACTCAAACCCAACATTACCAGCCATAACAATTCTATCGTTTGTTGACCGTGGTGCATTATTTGGTGCATGAGGCATAGTTGCTTCCATTATTATTAAATCATCCTCCTCAGGTCTAATCCAAAATTCGTCATTGTTTTCATTTTTAAAATATAATACACCATCGTCCCCATCCATAATATTAGGCATCTGTATATAATAAACATACGTATAGTGTGGTACGAAGGAATTCATTTCTTTATTGATGACTGTATGTACATGGTACTTATCAACGTGTTTTAATTCTTCGTGTCTAAACTGTAACTGTACAGGATTTTTTGAACGTACTACGTTAACCCACGCATCGGTGTTTATTCTATTATAGGGTGTTTTTGTTTCCTCATATAATTCTTTACATAAATTTATACCGGTTTGTACAATCTCATCTAAATTATTTTTAATTGTAACTTCACCCATAAAATTAATGTTTTTATCTTCTTTTTTGTAGGCAAACCCATCCGTCTTTATATCTGGTTGTGAATCGATTACCTCCTTTGCTTCCAAAACAATTTGTTCTTTTAAATGACTTAGATTTAGTTTGGTTTTCCAAATGTAAGTATTATCGTCGAAATACATTTTTTCCATATTATATCAATTCTTTTTTGTTCGATTTTTTATTCTTTTTAAATATTGTCAAATAATTCTTCACAAAAAATGTAAGTTCGTTTGGTGTAATGTCTTCTAATTCGAATAATTTTAGTAACTCCACATCATTCTTGGCAATGATTGAATTGTTTTTATCGAGTATTTTTTTTAATTTGTTAGGTATCGGCATCGATGTACAGTCTCTCCAAAATTGAGTGTCGTCTCTTTCACACAAATAGTGATACCTTATAAAGTTTAAATTCTGTTCGTTTATTTGATAACACCAATTATTGTATTTGTCCATATTACCCT
>JACCED011223508.1_pt1 | contig 15667 bp, 20 predicted proteins | sample 7455021 | NCBI WGS metagenome assembly JACCED01 (sample SAMN15323456, study PRJNA562643) | freshwater metagenome | isolation source: river surface water | place: USA:Blue River Watershed | collected 2017-08-19 | reverse complement strand
GCTGATCAACATGAGGTTCTATCGCCCACCAATCCATCCAAAGTTTTCCACCGTTCGTATGTAACTCAATGTTCCCACCAGCATCTTTACATTGTTTTAATAACATCGGAAAATCGAACATATCTAAAGGTTCGCCGCCTGTAAATACCCAGTGAATCTTTCTTCCTAGTTTAACTGAATAATGATCAATGAACTTTTGAGCAACATCAACATACTCTAAAATTCCTCGTGGTTCGGGTCCTCCCCAATATCGTGTTGGGCAATAAGAACATTGGGCTGTGCAAAACCCGTTTAACATCCATTGTATTTTTGTAATCATTTCATTTGACAAATCTAAATATTTGTGTATAATTACTTATCTACCCAAGGAATACTATGGATCCAAAGATCAAGGAAGTAATGGACATTACTCAAGAAGAATGTGCTGAGGTGATTCAAGCAATTAGTAAAATTAGCAGGTTTGGTATTGATAATTTGAAACCCAGCAAACCTAAAACTAATCGTGAACACCTAGAAGAAGAACTAGGCGATATGCTTGCAATGGTTGATATTATGCTAGAAAAGGGTGTAGTATCATTAGACAACCTAAATATTGCCAAAGCCGCAAAAATTGAAAAACTAAAGAAATGGTCAAATATCTATGAGCAAAATTAAAGTATCTGAATTATTCTATTCAGTCCAAGGCGAAGGTCGCTATATGGGCGTCCCTAGTATTTTTTTACGAACCTATGGTTGTAACTTTACCTGTCAAGGCTTTGGCATGCCACAAGGGAAACTGAGCAAAGAAGCCAACGAAGTTGCAGTAATGCACGCCAAGACTCCTTTTAAAGACTATAAAGATCTACCGTTAGTCTCTACAGGTTGCGACAGCTATGCTAGTTGGCATCCTGACTTTAAAGATCTAAGCCCCATGGTGAATGTAGACGGGTTAGCCCAATCAATTGTAGATATCCTTCCTTACAAAGAATGGCGTGATGAACATCTTGTTATTACAGGAGGCGAACCTTTGCTAGGTTGGCAACGTGCTTATCCAGATCTTCTTGAGCAGGAGTGCATGAAAGGTTTGAAAGAAATTACTTTTGAAACAAATGGCACGATGAGATTGACCAGTGCATTTAAAGAGTATCTGTTAAAATGGCAAATGCCTAACACAGAATTTAATCGTGAGATTACATTTAGTGTGAGTGCTAAACTTCCATGCAGTGGAGAACCATGGAAGGATGCCATTAAGCCAGGAGTTGTAGTAGACTATCAAAACTATGGATATGTCTATTTGAAATTTGTCGTAGCAACAGAGGAGGACTTAAAAGATGCTGAACGAGCTGTTGACGAATATCGTGCGGCAGGGTTTACGGGTCCTGTTTATATTATGCCTGTTGGTGGTGTTGAGCGGGTGTATACCCTTAACAATCGTGCAGTGGCAGAAATGGCAATGCGAAAAGGATGGAGGTATAGTGACCGACTACAAGTGCCACTCTTCAAGAACGAGTGGGGAACCTGATGGAGACAAAAAAACGAACTCTAGCAAGGATGGTCAGTTATAGAATAACTGCTTGGCTTTTTACAATCTTTTATACATGGTTGTTTACAGGCAGCATTGGTCAGGCTACAGGATTTGCTACTGTATTACACATTCTTCTCAGTGTTGATTATTATATCCACGAGAGAATTTGGTTGAAAATTAAATGGGGAAGAACTGATGAGAAAAATCCTTGAAAAAATATTTGGCATAGATAAAATCAAGGCCGAAACTGAAGCTGCCATTCGAAGAGCAGAAGAAGCCAAGAAGGTTGCAGAGGCCGCGGCGGAGGCTGCTGAACGTGCCAAAGAAGTCGAAAGGCAGGCAAAATTAACTCCAAAAGAATTAGCTACAGAAAAGAAAGAACCTTGGGTGGCGGTTTTAGATACTCATGTAAATGGAGAGAATATTCGGAACGGTTTCTTTGAGCTTGACTGGAATGAATATTTTGTGTTACAATTGCGTCAAGCTGGATATACTGGTGAAACGGAAGAAGCTGTTGTAGATCAATGGTTTCAAGAATTGTGTAGGAACATCGGAGCCGAATCTGATATCAATATGGAACGTAGAGGTAGCGGATTTGTTAACCGAGCATTGCGTGACGATGGTAAAACGGAAATATTCTAAATGAGTAAAACATATATTCTTGTCGACACTGCTAATACTTTTTTTAGAGCTAGGCATGTAGTCAGAGGCAATCTTGAAGACAAGGTAGGTATGAGTCTTCATACCATCTTAGGTAGTGTGCGTAAGGCATGGAGAGATTTTAACGGTGACCATGTTGTATTCTGCCTAGAAGGTCGTTCGTGGCGTAAAGATCATTATGCGCCTTATAAAAGAAATCGCAGTGATGCCCGTGCGGCGCTGAGCCCTCGAGAGGCAGAAGAAGATAAAGTGTTCTGGGAAACATTTGACCAGTTCAAAGATTTCATTATCAATAAAACAAATACCAGCGTCTTGCATCATCCACAACTAGAAGCAGACGACCTTATTGCAGGTTGGATTCAAAGTCATCCTGAAGACAATCATGTTATCATTAGCACCGATGGAGATTTCGCACAGCTAGTCGGAAATAACGTTAAACAATACAATGGTGTAACACAGATTACAACTACGCACGAAGGATACTTTGATGAAAAGGGTAAGCCTGTTAAAGATAAGAAAACTGGCGAAGTCAAGGCCGCGCCGGACCCACAATGGCTACTCTTTGAGAAGTGTATGCGTGGCGACACCTCCGACAACATCTTTAGTGCTTATCCGGGAGTTCGTGAAAAAGGCACAAAGAATAAGGTTGGTCTCCGTGAAGCCTTTGCCGATAGAGACAGCAAAGGTTGGGCGTGGAACAACATGATGCTTCAGCGTTGGGTCGATCACGAAGGTGTTGAGCATCGTGTAATGGACGATTACTTCCGTAATGTCAAGCTGTGTGACTTGACCGCACAACCCGACGATATTAGAACTTTAATTAAAGAAACAATTGACACTGAAGTCAACAAAGAAAAAAATATTGCACAAGTTGGCATTCGTTTGCTTAAATTTTGTGCCGAATACGATTTACAAAAGATCAGCGAACAGGTGCAAACTTATGCTGAACCGCTCAATGCGAGGTATGCCACATGAATTCTGTAGCTAAAGTTTTAGTTCCTAATAAGGAATGGATCATTGCAGACGATGGAAAGAAACTATTAACCGTTTCTAAAAACAAAAAAGGTTATGCCATCCTGCACAAAGGAAAACTCTTTGGTCCTAAAAGTCTAAGTGAACTAGAAAAAGAACTAGGTGTAGAACTCGACAATAAAAAAGTCGTTGATAAACCTGTTGAAAATCTAGAACATGTAATCTACAATTTTCCATGCAGTTCAAAACCTTATGAACCTATATATAATGTTAGGAAAAAATTACCTCTATTTGCCAAAAGTGCAAAAAGTAAAAGCCAATATTGTGCAGGTTATTATGTAATTAAATTTAGAAAAGGATGGGTCAAGAGCTTTTGTCCTAAATTAATTACATTAGAAAGATATCCGTATCATGGACCTTATAGAACTGAAACAGAAATGAAAATCATGTTAAATACAGTTAATAAGCTATGAAACAATTAAACACATTACCTATAGAAGATTTCTTAGATAAGGCAAGAATTGCAATAAAAAGTAATCAAAAAAGCCTTACTTTGAGCATAAAAGAGGTTTCTGATCTACAAAATAGTCTTAGTATTGTTATGACTAGATTAGCAGGTAATTTAGACCAAGTTGCCTCTTCAAAGAAAATAGATGAAGTGATTACCATTAAAATGGATGGTGGAAAATTTTAAAATAGCTGATAAATATATACGCACTTTTCGGAGACGAGCGTATATGAGCAGACCTAAGCCAAATGTTTTATTAGAGGTCACTAATAAAAAGAATTATAAAACCGACCAAGTTTTGGAAGCAGATGCCATCTGGGCTGTGTTCTACCAAGATAAACCTATTAATCTCAAAACCACTAGTTTAGTTGCCCAACAATTAGGTCCAAAATATAAAAAAGTTAGTTTTTCAAATAGCGGACATGCATTTAATCTAGCAGAAAAATTAAATAAAATGTTCAACTCAACTGACTTTTCTGTGTTCAAACTGACCACCGGGCAAAAAGTTGCCAATGAATCAGAAGTATAATCTAACCAAAATAGTTCTAGAAAATCTGGGGCTGAATACTGACGACAAAACAATTAAAAGAACTAGTCAGGTTTGGTGGACAAATCAAAGAAAAAAAGACAAAGGTGGGTTAAGATTAACCAGTGAAGGCTTTGAGCAATTCCAAAAAGCCGATATTAAATTTTACGAAGTAAAATTTGATGAACCGTTGTTTTTTACCAACAAACTTGCAATTTGGGTAGATCAAAATATTGACTGCCCATTTTTTATCACCAATAAAAAAATCTTCGTGTCAAGTGAAAAAATGGCTATCCAATTGGTGTTGTTTTCCGGCAACATTGCTAAATTTCAGCGAGCAAAGGAAAGATTTGCAGAAAAAGTCCTTGACAATCAAGGCTAGATGCAGTATACTAATAAAACTGTAAACAAGTTCCACCCAACAGTTTTTTTAGAAAGAGCACTATGTCAAAAGAAATGAGCGCAAATCGCACTGTCAGCCCGAACGAAGCTAAGGCTGCAATTCGTAAATGTATTAAGAAAAAGCGTCCGGTGTTTATGTGGGGCCCCCCTGGCATCGGCAAGTCAGACATTATCAAGCAAATCGGTGACGAGCAAGATCGTGAAGTTATTGATGTCCGTTTGAGCCTTTGGGAACCTACCGACATTAAGGGCATTCCTTATTACAATAGCCAAGCCAATACTATGAGCTGGGCTCCTCCTGCAGAATTGCCTACTGATCCCGAATCCACTGCTATTTTGTTTCTAGACGAATTGAACTCTGCGGCTCCTGCTACCCAAGCGGCTGCTTATCAGCTGGTCTTGAACCGCCGTGTTGGCACTTATGTATTGCCTAAAGGTGTTTCAATTGTTGCCGCAGGTAACCGCGAAACTGACAAGGGCGTTACTTATCGTATGCCTGCTCCGCTGGCAAACCGTTTCCTCCACCTTGAACTCCGTGTAGACTTTGATGACTGGCACCAATGGGCTGTTAGCAATCGTATCCACGAACAGGTTGTCGGTTACGTGGGCTTTGCCAAACAAGACCTCTACGACTTTGATCCTAAGTCTAGCTCACGCTCTTTTGCTACTCCTCGTTCTTGGAGTTTTGTTAGCGAACTGCTTGACGACGACGATGTTGCAGAAAACACTTTGACTGATTTGGTTGCAGGTGCTGTTGGCGAAGGTCTTGCTGTTAAGTTTATGGCTCACCGTAAGGTTGCCAAGCAGATGCCTAAGCCCGAAGATATTCTGCAAGGCAAAGTTAAGAAGTGCGATATCAAAGAAATCTCTGCAATGTATTCTTTGACTATTAGCCTGTGCTATGAGCTTCAAGAGGGCGACCGCAAGAAGGTTAAAAACTGGGACGAAATGGCAGATAACTTCTTTGGTTTCATGATGGATAATTTCCCAACTGAACTAGTTGTTATGGGTGCCAAGGTTGCATTGACTAACTATCAATTGCCGTTTGATGCTAGTAAGCTGAAGAACTTTGATCAATTCCATGACAAATACGGTAAGTATATCATTACCGCAATGGAAGGCTAAAAAAGGGCCCGAAAGGGCCCTTTTTACTTGCTTTTTAATTATTTTGAGTATATAATATATACATCAACAAAGGAAGTTTCTATGTCTAGTGTAATGAAACAAGAGCGTCAAAAAAAACAAGACTGGCTTGGCAAAGAATTTAGTTCTTCTCAAAAGGCCGCTATTCTTGATAAACTAATTACTGCCCGGGTAGGCCTGTTGCTACGCCATCCGTTTTTTGGTAACCTTGCTACTCGTCTTAAACTAATTGAAGCAGGTGAATGGTGTGCCACCTTGGCTACTGATGGTAGGAATTTTTACTACAATCCTGCATTCGTAGATAAGCTCAGTCCTAAAGAATGTGAGTTTGGCTTCGCACACGAAGTTCTACATAATGTATTCGACCACATGGGTCGCCGTGAAGGACGTCATCCTGAACTGAGCAATATTGCCGCAGATTATGCCGCTAATCAAATCCTTAAAGATGAGCGCATTGGCACCGTTCCTAAGTTTATTAAAATCTTCCAAGACGACAAATATCGCGGCTGGAGCTATGAACAGATTTATGCAGAATTGGATGAGAATGCAGTCAAAATAAATCTAAGTGAACTGGGCGAACTTCTTGACGAGCACCTTGACGGAGAAGGTGACGGAGAAGGTGATGGCGATGGAGACGAAGGAAAAGAAAGTAAGGGCAAAGGTCGTCCTAAACTCTCAGCAGAAGAAAAGAAAAGAATCCGAGATGAAATTAAAGAAGCCGTAGTTGCGGCCGCACAGAGTGCCGGTGCTGGCAAAGTTCCTGCTGGAATTGCCCGCATGATCAAAGATTTCACTGAGCCTAAGATGGACTGGCGTCAATTGCTTCGTATGAATATCCAAAGTATTCTAAAGAGCAATTTTAGCTTTACTCGTCCTAACCGTAAGAGCCAACATTGCGGCGCTATTTTGCCCGGAATGATGAATGAAGAAACCATTGACGTTAGTATTGCTATTGATATGAGCGGTTCAATTGGCGACGATCAGGCCAAAGACTTCCTCAGCGAAGTAAAAGGTATTATGGACGAATACAAAGATTTTAAACTAGATCTTTGGTGCTTTGATACTCAGGTATATAACTATGCAAGTTTTACCGGAGATACTGCCGACGAGATTATGGATTATAAAGTTGCCGGTGGTGGTGGCACTGACTTTGATGTAAATTTTGAGTTCATGAAAGAGCAAGGAATTGAACCCAAAAAGTTCATCATGTTTACTGACGGATACCCATGCGGTAGCTGGGGTGACGAAGATTACTGTGATACATTGTTCATTATTCATGGAAATGATTCCATAATTTCTCCCTTCGGCCAGACTGCACATTATAAATAATATAGGTAGTTTATGGCTCTTAATAGAGGAATAGTTAATCCACTGAACGTTCTGGGATTTAGGAAATTACCCTTTATCCCAGAACATTTTTCAAAAATTTCTGTGGATCATAAATTCGACGTTAAAGCCGTGGAGCATTGGATTGAGTATAATCTCAATAGTAGATATGCAATCAAAATGAACCACGGTGTAGATACAGATAGGAAAATTGTTCCTATCACAGAAATCGGATTAGAAGATCCAAAAGAATTAACTATGCTATCTTTAGGATGCCAACATTTACATAAGAAATAAGGATTAACAAATGGAAAACAACGAACAGACTACGCAACAACCGCAAGAGTCCGCTCAACCCGAATTAACTGTTAATGATCTTAATGCTCTAAGATCAGTCATCGATGTTGCAGTTCGCCGTGGAACGTTTAACGCAAACGAAATTTCTAGTGTAGGAGCTGTCTATGACAAGCTCAATACATTTTTAAATGCTGTTGCAAAACAAGCTTCGGCTGAAACAAAATAAAGGAAAATAGATATGAAACACGTGGGAAAAATGAAAAATAATTCTGCTAGAGTAGCAGTGGTATATAGGACACTTCCTGGTGAACCAATGAATGCACTTGTAGTTGGCACCCACGGACTTCCGGATGCTTATCACGATTCATTAATGAATCTTATTGAAAGTGAGGCGGGCCAGCAAGCCAACGAACTAGCAGATATTCTTGCCAGCCGTAGATTTCCAGATGGAGAAATTATGCTCCAATGGTTGCATAGTAGGAGCCAATTGAAAAAGGTTCCGACTAACATGGTATTCATGACTCCTAATGCAAAAACAAATTTGCCGTTAAACGAACTTAACGAAGTTATTGCACAACAAAAAGGAGTCAAAGTAGAAGACCTTGCAGTATCAGATGGTAAGAAAGAAACCAAACAAAAAGAAGAAGTGATTGTTGATGAAGTTGTTACCGACGTTGTTATTCCGGAAACAACTCCTACTATCGATCAACCGGTCACTGCATCCGACCTTCGCTCTATGGCTGATAAACTTTTTAAAGAGGCACAGGCTCTCCGTAAAAAGGCAGATGAGATTGAACCTCCAGTTAAGAAAACAGCTAAAACAAAAGCAACGGCTTAATGATTAACTGTATCGTAGCAGTTGAAAAAAACCAGGGTATAGGATTTAATGGTTCTATGCCCTGGCCTCGCCTTGCTGGTGACATGCGTTGGTTTAAAGAAAAGACCACTGACCAAATTGTTATTATGGGTCGCAAGACTTGGGAAAGCATTGGCAGTAAAAATTTACCTAACCGTATCAATATTGTTATTAGCCGACAATTCATAGAAGAAGCAGACCGTTGCTTCTCAGATACAGATCGTGCATTAGGTTTTTGCACAATGTTCTACCCCTATAAACAAATCTATATTATAGGCGGAAGTGCCATTTATGAGTCATATCTAGACATTGTAGACAGATTCTACATTACAGAAATTGATGCCGAGTATGAATGCGATACATTCTTTGATTTAGATTATGTTCAAAATAACTTTACAAAAGTTACAGAACATGCTACATTTAATGAACCAATAAAATATACAATAAAAGAATATAATCTATGACACATTCAGAATACTCTTATCTAAATGCTTTAAAAGACATTTTAGAAACAGGAGAGCATCGTCCGGATCGAACAGGAGTCGGAACTATTAGTAAGTTTGGTGTGCAATTGCGATTCGATCTGTCTCGCGGATTTCCAGCAATCACAACAAAGAAACTAGCATGGCGTGCAGTTGTTAGTGAGCTACTTTGGTTCATCGAAGGTAGCGGGGATGAATATAGACTAAGAGAAATTCTCCACGGAGAACGATATACTGATAAGAAAACTATTTGGACAGATAATGCAACCGCCCCTTATTGGACAGAAAAGCGTTTACAAAGACACCCGGGCGATCTTGGTAGGGTTTACGGAGTTCAATGGCGCAAATGGCGTAAACCTTTGATTCGAATTAATAAGGTTGTCTTACAAAATTTAGATCAGCTGGCAGAATTAATCGAAGGAATTAAAAAAGATCCTTACGGTCGAAGACATATTATCACAGCGTGGAATCCAGGTGAATTGGATATCATGGCATTGCCGCCTTGCCATATGATGAGTCAATTTTATGTGTCTAATAACAAGCTCAGTTGTCAAATGTATCAGCGGTCAGCTGATATGTTTTTAGGAGTTCCATTTAATATTGCATCATATGCGTTGTTTACTCATATGATCGCACAGGTATGTAACTTAGAAGTAGGTGAATTGATTATCTCTTTAGGAGATGCTCACATCTATGCAAACCATGTTGATCAAGTAAAAGAACAGTTAGAAAGAGTTCCGTTGCCACTTCCATTGTTGCAACTAAATCCAAGCATCATTGATATAAACAAATTTACAATGAGTGATATAACTCTTATTAATTATAACAGTCACGATGCTATTAAAGCACCGATGGCTGTTTAAACTTTAATTTCAATTATTCCAAAGAGCCCTACATGATCTTGTAGGGCTTTTCCTATTACAGCAGAATCAGAATCTCCAGGTATTTTAGCCTCTGCATGACCTCTATGTATACTTGTTACAAGGAGATCTCCCCTTTTAATTTTTCCAAATACTTTACAAGGAACTCGACCTTTTAGTGCAACAGGAGGATGTGTTTCATCACTACCAGCTCCCGAATTCATTAAGTAAGCTGGATTTTTTGATACTACGCCTGCTACAGCAGTATCTGCTCGAACCTGTGTAAGAGTAATTTCTTTTTCACCGCCAATTACTACCACAGTGCCTGCATCATATACAGCATCTGCGGCATATCTTTCTGCAAGGTCTGCATAATAAGCAGAAGAAGCCGTGCCATTAAAGAAATCTGTAGTAAGAGTTTTGGTGTAAGGATTGTAAGTGAAGAAAGAACTTACCTTTAAAGATCCTACATCGCCAGTAAGTTGATCACCAAAGTAGGGGTAAAATACATCGTTAGTAGTTGTGTTAACTTCAAACACTACATTTTCTGCATTAGTAGCTGTGTTTGCTTTCAATGCATGGCTAGCTGATCCCCAGAAGTAAGATTCAGCTGCTTCACTTGATCCACTGGCATCAGTTCCAATCAGCTGAATTCCTTTATAGACGTTTGTAGTTGCAGGATATAAAGGAAAGCTATCACTACCTTCTAATATAGTATAGGTTTCATTTGAAACTAATGCTACAACTTCATCATTTGGTCCTACAACCGCTTTAATATTATACTTGGAAGTTCCTGGTCCAGACTCGATACTATATTCAAACGAACCCCTCCATCCTGCACGAGTATCTGCACCCGTTGGAGGGCCAATTAATGTGTAGCCGCTACCATTATAGGCGTGTAACTGTTGTTCGGTGCTGTTATACCATAAATCTCCAACGTCGGGTGTCTTACCTGTCCTAGTAGTAGGTGCCGCTGTATCAACTTCTAAGTTAGCTAAATTTTTCCATTCAGGATCTCTATATACTGTAAGTTGTTTTTTTACAGTATCATACCAAAGTTGCCCCTCAATTGGTCGTGGTGGGGCAGAAGTATTTGCAAAATTCTCTAATAACTTTAGAAAATTTTCATTCTGAGTTTCACCGTAACCGGCATAGTTTCTACCCAAAAATACAAGATCTGTTGTTAAGTCTAAACTAGCATCTTGAACTGTTGTTATTTCGGTTCCGTTGGTTTTGTTTAAAATATATGGCATCGAAAATAATTCCTCTTATACAACAATATTAGTCACTGTATTTGTCCAAGTGCTAAAATACAAATTATATGGTTCCCATCTAACAGCAGGTGGATATCTTTCTTCTAATCTAAACAATCTTACTGATGTTGATGGTGATTGTAAGAATGTTTGTGTGTTATAATAACATAATACTCTTACTTCAGAATTTATTGAGTAAGTTGCAGTCGAAAATAATAAAGCAAGATCATCTCTAATAGTTTGATTTGCGGCGTTTACATAAATTAAATTGTTTCCTGTGTCGCCACTTCTCCAATTTCCAAAAGATGTAATGTCATAGAACGCTGTTAAAGATTTATTAGGCGGAACTTGTTTAATTCCGTCTATATAGATATCTCCCTTTACATCTAAATCATCTATAATTGTAATTCCTTCTACTACTGTTGTAGCAGTCGAAGTGTTAAAATAGATTGTTGCAGATGTTGCCTGCATTGTAAATGAAGCAGTAGTTGCCAATAACACAGGGGATCCATAAGAATACAGGACTGAAACATCTTGTGGAATTTGTGTATCATCAGACTTAATAACTACAACTGGAGGTTCTAAGCCAAATTTACCTTTGAGGGCAGTCACTGCTGGACCTACTAATTTAAATTCAGCTCCATTATAAATTTTAAACTGACTGTTAACAGTATCATACCATATATCACCAGTGCTGGTTGTAATTGGCGCGGTTCCGCTAACGGTTGCACCATAGGTAGGTTTAAATTCTGTTCCGTTATATACAGTTAATCTTTGTAGTGTAGTATTAAACCACAATTGACCAGTTTGAGGGCTTCGAGGTTCTTGGCTGTTAGCAAAACTTGTTAGTAACTTAACTAAATCATTATTAAAAAAAGATCCATAGTTATCAACATTTTTACCTATAAGATCCAAACTGGTAGTAACAGAGTCAATTTCACCCTCTGGCAAAGTTAATAATACTGTTCCGTCATTGTTATAAATTATATAGGCCATATTTTTATGTCTTTATCATGTATTTTACGTAGGTAGCTGTGCTAAATGATAACACTGTTCCAGCAGGAATATCTGCAAATGTTGCAGAATTTAATGTTATAACGAACGGCCCTGTAGATTGGACTATAGTTCCATAAGGAATTGCGCCGGAACCTTCAACAATATAGCTGCCATTAATATTGGTTGTAGTTGTTACAGAAATTGTTGTTGCGCCTGCCGATGTTAGAGCACTAGTTTCAACCGCAGCTTCTGTAGTCTTAGTTTTTATAGTCGATCTAGATAAGTCAGGAACTCGGAATGTGCCCGGACCTGCTGTCCCATAAGTTGTTCCAATATCAGCATAAAGATCTACATAGGTTAATTGGCTATATGAAGAGCCGTCACAGGTTAAAAATCCCGCTTTTGCTGTGGAGGAACTATAAGCAACAATCATTCCAGGCTGGAATATTGATCCGTAGATGTCTGATAAGAAATGCTTTTTAGATATCGATTGTATCGATGTGGCTGTAGTAGCTGTATCTAAAACAAGAATGGTCTGTGTAGCAGTTGTGCTAGTTGTTATGCCACCTGTTGGGCTTGCGATTGCATTTCTTGCTATAGTAGCTGTAAAGATTACATTGGCTGTTCCATTAAATGTTGAAGTGCTGGCTTCTATTTGACCTCTAATGCTAAAATTACGAGCTGTAGCTAGTTGAGTTACTGATCCAATTACAGTTCCGTATATGTCAACATTAGTGCCTGTTGCTCCAATTTGAGAAACAAACAACTTTCTAAATGCAGTTGATGTTGTTCCTAAATCGTAAACATTGTTCGATGCAGGTTCTAATATTGTTCCGCTGCCTGAAACAGATCCTAGAACTAATTTTCCTGTTGCAGTAGTAATTCCTGTTACTGTAATTCCTTGACCTACAACTAGATTTCCACCAATACCAACTCCGCCGACTACAGTTAATGCACCGGCTGATGTGCTAATAGTGTTAGTTTCGCTTCTAACTGCTAAACTATCCTTAAAGGATCCTCCTCCGTAGACTGTAAGTGTAGGAGATTGTGCAGTCGTTGATGTGTTGATGCCAACATTTCCATGAAATGCATTGAATTTGATATAAGATTTATCTTCAATACCAACCCTAAAATTAGTAGATGCAGTATTTGAAAAATTAACATAGGCTGCACCAGATGCATTATATATTCTTAAGTTTTGATTATACAATGCATTTTGAACATAAAGGTCACCAGTTTCAATTCTAAAGGTCCCTGTATGAGTTTGGCTTGTGGCTCTGTTCTTTAAAACGTCTGTGGCATTAATTAATGTGCCATTAGGCATTAACAATGCTAGAGCTTTTTCCGCTGTTCCGTTATATTTTGCGTTATTTCTAGTTGTTAAATTTGTTCCTGCCTTAATACCGCTGAACCCTTCGATGACTGTTCTAGGCACAAATGCAGTCTGTGATATAATTTCAACAACTTTTCCATTTACCCAATTTAAAATAACAGGAAAATCAGTTCCTGTATTGCTTTCAATTGTAGTAACTTCTGCACCTGAACGAGTTTCTCCTGCAGAGAAGCCCGGACCAACTACAGTCCAATCTGATCCGTATCTAATTTTTAATTGATTATTTCCTGTATCAACCCACAAATCACCTTCTTTAATACTAACAGTATACTCTACCGCAGGATCATTTGTTTGTTGATAAATTCCACTTGCACTTGGCCACCTAGAACTAGTTAATGTTCCATTGTGAACCCTTAAAACTTTTCTATTTGGGTTGCTTGTATCATACCACAACTGCCCTTCAATAGCATTGCTAGGAGCGTGTGGGCTGGAAAAATTTTCTAAAAGTTTAACAAAGTTTTGAGCTATTGATTGTCCGTAAGCTACATAGCCAGGTCCAACTAGATCTAAACTTGTATCGTAATTATTTCTTCCAGGACTTGTTGTAGTTCCCGGAACAATAATAGTGTCAGTCTTTGTAGGATCTGAAAATGTTAAAGTGTAAAGATACTGTGTTGGCATAATTAAATTCCGGTGCTCAAACTTTGTATTCTAATTGTATAATCAATCTGAATCATTCTGTTCAAACTCTTTTGAACAGGGTGGAATATTACATGAGTTAATAACATTCCTGTATTAGGGCCAGACGGATTATAAGATTTTAATCCCAATTCATCAAAAACAAAGGTTCCATTTGAGTTTGTTTCATTATCAAACGCAGCTTGGCCTGCTGGTTCACCAAAATCTAATAGACAGCTTACTAAAACATCTGTGTAGGTAACACCTGCGATATGTCTAGTTTCCATAAAATTTCTTGCAGGGTCTAGAGAAGAAGCATTTTTAGAATCAACAGTCTTATAATAAGTCTGATTGTATAGTGCGGCTTCACTTCCAACAGTATTAGGTGTTAGATATGTTATAATTCCTGTAGGGTCTACTCGTGTTCCACCATTACCAAAAACCATCTCTGCGATAGGACCTTCTCCTTGATTAGCAATACTTTGTGCCATAGCAATGGAAAAATTTTCGTAATGGATAGCGTTTCTTTTATCAATAAAGACTTCTTTAGATTGAGGATCATAAATTTTAATATGTCCTTGAATCCTAAAAGAACCATTTTCGTTTGGTTTAGATTGTGGTAAATTGCTCATCTTTTTGTTATCCATAATGATATTTATTCCGTGTATTTTCTTAGCTGTTTATCTTTCTCTTAGTTCTAGGATAAAGAGCACCTGATGCAGGGCGGGTTCCATAATTTACACCTGATCTATTGACAGATCCATCGATAAAAGCTCGTCTATTAGGTGTTCCTGTTAGCTCGTTACTAGCAATTCCCCCGTTAGTGCCTTGCCCCGAAAATATACTAAGATTATTATTATCAGTGCCATAATAAAATTGTGTTGCAGGAATTGCAGTGGTTGCGGGCGGTGCGCTAGCCCAGTTAGTTGCTGTTACCGCATATAAAATTCCCTTTTCAGATTCTGAAAATAACATGTCTTTTGCCTGAGCAGGAGTAGGCCACGATCCAGTATAATACCTATATTTTTCCATTAGACAAGCAAGAACTCCGGCAACCGTCGGTGTTGCACAGCTTGTTCCACTAAAGAATCCCCATCTATGGCCTCCAGAGTATACAGTTACTGGATAAGCTGTCCATGTTCTGGCTCCCATACCAGTGATATCGGCACCCGGTCCTCTGGTCGAATAACTATCTAAAACTGGATAACTGTCAGAGTTTTGACCTGCGGCAACATCAATTCCTAATGAAGATCCGTTTGGTCCGTATGGAGCGAGAGGTGCAAATTCCTCTCCTGAAGAAGTGTAAGATGCAAACCCAATCGAGGTAAAGCCTGTATTATAAGTTATTGTAGCACCAGAATCAACTACAATAGTTGAATTAGCCCTCGGGTCAGATGCCTTTACAAATATTCCGGCGTCATTGCCTGCGGCGCAGATACTAGTAATTCCAGCATCTACAGCAGCATCAATAGCCGAAATTAGTGCCGAGAAGGAAGTACCAGGGACTATAATACACCAAGTGTATCCTACTGTAGGAAGATTTACTCGTTTGACATTGAAATTTCTACTAACAAACGGAGTAAGGTCGTTGCCCCAACCACCGACGGGTCTATTTACAGTTGTATAGTTTCCCGATTCGTCATACCATTTTATTTGATTAATGTCAGAAATTTTAACAAATGATGAATTAGAAGCTAGATATTGATATTCATGTATTAATATTGTAGGGTTTTTAACGCCAGTGGTAGGATTTACAGCTTTACTGTTGTGCCATCTTATTACTTCGTTAACTGAACTAACTGAACTAGTCAAATAAATTACTCTTAAATTTGCATTTTTAGCATAACCACAATAAGTTCCGCCGGCGGCGC
>JACCED011156027.1_pt1 | contig 15670 bp, 9 predicted proteins | sample 7455021 | NCBI WGS metagenome assembly JACCED01 (sample SAMN15323456, study PRJNA562643) | freshwater metagenome | isolation source: river surface water | place: USA:Blue River Watershed | collected 2017-08-19 | reverse complement strand
GCCAAGAGTAAGTGACTCTTTATTTGCACTTGGTACCTCGTGCGCACTATTCCATAGTTGTTCGAATCCCTTGGCGCCATCGATCTGCGGCATGGTGACGGTAGTGCTGGTCTCGCTTCCGTGAATTACAAGCAGGAGAGAGTTTTTTGAACCATCTTCAAAGACTCGCTCGCTGTGACGAGAAATTGTTCGACACTCTGAATTGTGCCAATCTGCTTCACTCATTATCTCGCCGGTTGGGTTGTACCAACGCAGCAGGTCATGCTCGGGGGTTGCTTCGTTGAAATCACCAAATGTCTTCGGCCTAAGCACCGGGTTTTCTCGACGAAGCTTGGTAAGAAAGCAAAAAGTTTCTTCGAGGTCTTGCTGTTGCCGGGTCAGGTCCCAGTTCAGCCATGTCATTACGCTGTCTTGGCAGTAGGCGTTGTTGTTCCCATTTTGAGTCTTGCCGCGCTCGTCGCCAGAGGTAATCATGGGTACCCCCGAAGAAAAAAGAACGGTACCCAACATATTGCGAATCGCTTTTCTTCTCTGGATCCGAATTTCTTCGCTGGCAGCTTCGCCTTCGTGACCATGATTGAAGGAACTGTTGTTGTTTGCACCGTCGCGGTTGCTTTCACCGTTTGCGTTGTTGTGCTTAACGTCGTAGCTCACCAGGTCGTGCAAGCAGAAACCGTCGTGGGCGGTGATGAAGTTAATTCCGCCAAGTGGCCCCGATGGACCGTCAATGATGTCTCGTGATCCTGAAAGCCTGGTGGCTAGATCGGCCACGCCGTTCCAGTGGCTACCTCCGTTGCGTGCAGCTGCAACGTCGCTCAACCAAAAACGACGGGTACTGTCACGGAATCTATCATTCCATTCGCTAAATCTGTCCGGGAAATTTCCTGTTTGCCAGCCGCCAAGGCCAACATCCCACGGCTCAACAATCATTTTTGTGTTTGTGAAGTTCTGGTCGTCGTTGATGGCTCGAAGCAGCGGGTGATTTGAATCGAAATGGTTGTTGTCGTTTCGAGCCAGAGTGGTGGCCAGGTCAAAACGATAGCCATCGATTTGCAAATCGTTAGTCCAATATCTCAGTGAATCCAGCGTCAGTTGAACAACGTGCGGATTTGAGAAGTCAAGTGAATTTCCGCAGCCCGTGGTGTCTTGGTAATGACCATTGTCATCTTGACGGTAATAACTTGAGTTATCGATGCCGCGGTAAGAATAGGTGAGGCCACCGGCACCGCCCTCGGCAGTGTGGTTATAAACGACATCCAAAATTACTTCGATGCCGTTCCTGTGAAGCTCGCGGATCGCTGTTTTCAATTCAGCGATGATAGCTTCCGGTCCTGCCTGGATGGCTGCCGCCGTCGCGTATCGGTGGTGGGGAGTAAAAAAGTTGATGGTGTTATAGCCCCAGTAGTTGATCAGCCCGTTCTTGATCAGGTGGGGCTCAGAAATCAACATCTGAATAGGAAGTAATTCAACCGCGTTGACACCAATTTTCTTGAGGTGCGTAATGGTGCTCTCGTGTCCGAGCGCGGCATAGGTTCCACGGAGGTCATCGGGCAAGGCTTTATTTCCACGCGTTAGACCACGAGCGTGAGCCTCGTAAATGACCAGGTCCTCGAGCGGAATATTTGGCTTGGCAACGCCCTGCCAATCAAATTGGCCATCAATTACCACGCAGTGGTATTCGCGGGCGCTTTCTCGGACGACGCCTTTGGCATATGGGTCAATCAGGAAGATGCTGCTATTGAACCGGTTCCTTGGCGCTTCGGGACCGTCAACACGCAAGGCGTATTTGGTGCCAAGGGTAAGGTCAGGGTCGGTGGCCTGCCAAATACCCCCATCGCCTGGCTGCAGAGAAATGGACTTAGCGACTTGGCGAGTGTCATCAGGGTTCAGAATGCAGAGTTCAACCGTCGAGGCCGTCTCTGAGTAGACCCGAATCGTGCCAACCCCATTCTGCAGAGTCACACCCATTGCTCGCGCTACGGCGGAATGGTTCTGGGCTTCTGGCGAGGACATTCATCAATCCTAACTAGAGCCCTGTCTATGACAGGTTTGGGGTCCCAAGCGGAAAGTAGGCTTATCCCATGGCCATTTATCTAGACCACGCCGCTACCACGCCCATGAGGCCTGAACTAGTAGATGGCTATTTGGCTCAATTGCAGGTTGTGGGCAACCCCTCGTCGGTGCACGGATCAGGGCAAAAGGCACGCCGGGCCCTTGAAGATGCCCGAGACAAGCTGGCCTTAGCGCTTGACTGCCATCGCAGTGAGGTTCTTTTTACCTCTGGCGGCACCGAAAGTAACAACTTGGCGATCAAGGGTATTTATTTGCAGCGAGCGACTGAGGATCCCAAGCGCACCATCATCATTACGGCAGGTACCGAGCATCATGCAGGTATTGACCCGGTTGAGTGGTTAGAAGCAGCCGAAGGAGCCGAAGCAGTGTGGGCGCCGGTTGATGAATTCGGCGTTGTAGACCGGAAATGGCTCCAGGTGTTTATCGCCGAAAACGCAGACAAAATAGCTCTAATTTCGTTTATGTGGGTAAATAACGAAACTGGCCTAATTACACCGATAGCCGAAGTCACCGCTATGGCGGCACAGCATGGGATTCCAGTGCACTCTGATGGGGTGGCCGCGCTTGGACATGTGCCGATCAGTTTCAAAAACAGCGGACTAGCAACCATGGCCGTTTCAGGACACAAACTCGGCGCACCAGTAGGCGTGGGAGCGTTAATTGTGGCTCGTGATGCAAAATTGGCCGTCACAAGTCACGGCGGTGGGCAAGAGCGCGGGATTCGATCAGGCACACTAAGTTCTCCGCTCGCCTTCGCGTTCGGTGAAGCGGCTGCGCTCGCCGAAGCAGAACGAGTTGAGCTGCACAGCCGGCTAGAAGGCTTCAGTCAGCAGATAGTTGCATCCGTAATGGAATGTGCACCAAATGCAATTTTCACAAGAGGGGATAAGCCGGGTTTCAGTGGGATCATTCACTTCACATTCCCTGGTTGTAGCGGCGATTCTTTGTTGTTCTTGCTGGACACCGCGGGTGTATTTGTTTCTACCGGTTCAGCCTGCCGTGCAGGCGTCGCACAGGCATCGCACGTGATCATGGCCATGGGTCGTACTGAAGATGAGGCCAGGGGGAGTCTAAGAATCTCACTCGGCTACACGACCACCCAGGCAGATGTAGATGGTTTCCTTGAAGCTTTTCCTAGGGCATATGCGGGCGCACTCAAGGCTGGATTGCCATCTAAATAAGTCCTGCCCAAAAGTTAGACTGGACTCATGAAGGTTTTAGCGGCATGAAGGTTTTAGCGGCGATGTCTGGCGGCGTTGATTCCGCCGTAGCCGCAGCCCGTGCCGTAGAAGCCGGCCATGAAGTAGTGGGGGTTCACCTGGCGCTGTCTCGTAACTCGGGGACTTTGAGAACTGGTTCAAGGGGCTGCTGCACAATCGAAGATTCGATGGACGCGCAACGAGCAGCGAACGTTTTGGGTATTCCTTATTACGTGTGGGATTTCTCGGAAAAATTTAAGACTGATGTCGTTGACGATTTTGTTGCCGAATACCAGGCGGGCAGAACACCAAACCCCTGCATGCGTTGCAATGAAAGAATTAAGTTTGCGGCGTTATTGGAGAAAGCATTGGCGCTGGGTTTTGATGCCGTGTGCACGGGCCACTACGCAAGTCTTGTAACTGACCCCGATGGCAATCTGGAATTGCACAGAAGCAACGAAGTTGCCAAAGATCAGTCCTACGTTCTTGGAGTGCTAACCGCTGAGCAACTTAAACACTCCATGTTTCCATTGGGCGCGAGCGCTTCGAAAACCGAAATTCGTAGAGAGGCGGATCGCCGCGGCCTCTCGGTGGCAAATAAGCCAGATAGCTATGACATTTGCTTTATTCCCGAGGGGGATACCCAGGATTGGCTTTCCGACAAAGTCGGTAAGGCCCCGGGGCAAATTATCGACCGTGCCGGTGAAGTTCTGGGCAGCCACGAAGGCACTCACGAGTTCACCGTAGGTCAACGTAAGGGGCTATCCATTGGTCGCCCGGCTGCCGACGGAAAGCCGCGTTATGTTCTTGAGATCAGACCAAAAACAAACACCGTAGTAGTGGGCCCACAGGCGGCATTAGCAATTTCAGAGATGGCCGGTTCGCGCTTCACTTGGTGTGGAATGCCACCTAAGCAAACATCGGAGTGGAGTGAAGTGCTGGTCCAAGTCAGAGCACACGGAGAAGCGCTTGCGGCGAAGTTTGCAATCGTCGACGACGAAATGGTGATTCGAGTATTGGAACCATTGTTAGGTGTTGCCCCTGGACAAACCGCTGTCATATATGCGGGAACGAGAGTGCTCGGACAAACCACCATTGACAGAACCGTAAGCGCAGTACCCGTGGGTGTGTAGTGACTGAAAAGTTAAATACACACGAAGTTGCGGCGAAACGAGTGTCAGAACTTGTTGATGAACTAAATAAACACCGCAGAGCGTATTACGAAGGCAATACGGTATTGATCAGCGATGCCGATTATGACGATTTACTCAAGGAGCTTGAGTCTCTTGAAAATAAGTATCCAGAACTAATTACCGGCGATAGCCCAACCCAAACAGTTGGCGGTTTAGCCAATCAGGCATTTGCGCCGGTAGAACATCTAGATCGCATGATGAGCTTGGATAATGTCTTTTCTCACGATGAGTTTCAGGTTTGGTCTGAGCGAGCGGGCCAGGGGCCATACCTATGTGAATTGAAAATTGATGGATTGGCCGTCAACCTTCGCTACCTGAATGGCGAGTTGGTATCTGCGGCAACTCGAGGTGACGGTGTAGTTGGCGAAGACGTGACGGCAAATGTCTTAACCATCGCCTCGATTCCTAGAAAACTCAAAGGCAGCGGACATCCTAAGCAAGTGGAAATTCGGGGCGAAATATTTTTTGGGGTGGATGACTTTGCCAAACTAAACGAGGGTCTGGTGGCCGAAGGAAAAGCGCCATTCGCAAACCCCCGTAACTCTGCTTCAGGTTCTCTGCGACAAAAAGATCCAAAAATTACTGCCTCGCGACCGCTGCAAATGTTGGTCCACGGCATTGGGGCCTGGGCTGATGCCCCGGTAAAGAATCAGTCTGAGCTTTACCATTTGCTTGCGAAGTGGGGATTGCCCACCACCGATAAATTCCGCGTGGTGAATACACCTGCTGATGTTTTGAGATACATCGATGAATTTGAAAAGATTCGCCACAAACTAGAACACGAGATAGATGGCGTGGTGGTGAAGATTGATTCGCTGGCCAGGCAAGCTGAGCTGGGCTTCACAAGCCGTGCTCCTCGTTGGGCGATCGCCTATAAATATGCACCTGAGCAAGTGAATACAAAACTTGTTGACATACGAGTTTCTGTAGGAAGGACAGGGCGTGCCACGCCGTACGCAGTCGTCGAGCCTGTAAAGGTCGCTGGGTCTGTTGTTGAATTTGCAACATTGCACAATCAAGATGTGGTCAAGGCAAAGGGTGTCTTGATTGGCGACACCGTCGTTATTAGAAAAGCTGGGGACGTGATTCCTGAGATTCTTGGGCCAGTGGTTGAATTGCGCGATGGCACGGAGCGAGCATTCGTAATGCCAAAAACTTGCCCAGACTGCAACTCTGTGTTGAAACCGTCAACTGAAGGCGATGTTGATCTGCGTTGTCAGAACTCCAAAGATTGCCCGGCACAACTCCGAGAGCGAGTCGCATACCTTGGTTCCCGCGGTGTTTTAGACATCGAAGCCCTTGGCTATGTAGCGGCGTGCGCCTTGACCCAACCAATCGAAAACACGAAAGCGCCTTTAGCTACAGAAGCTGACCTTTTCGATCTGACCCTTGAGCAGCTGCTGCCAATAAGGGCAGCGGTGTTGGACCCCGATACGGGATTGCCAAAGCTTGATGACAATGGACAGCCAAAGATTGTGGATTTCTTCAAGAAGAAAGACGGCACACCAGCAGAAGTTGCCCTGAAGCTGCTTAAGAATCTTGAAGAGGCAAAAACCAAACCGTTGTGGAGACTGCTCGTGGCCCTTTCTATTCGTCACGTTGGTCCGGTAGCGGCAAGATCGTTGACGACTTACTTTGGTTCTCTCGACAGAATCTTCTCAGCGACTGAAGATGAATTGTCCCAGGTAGATGGAGTTGGTCAAACTTTGGCGCTATCTATAAAAGAGTGGATTGGGGTTGACTGGCATCGCGAGATAGTTGAGAGATGGCGCAAGGCTGGGGTGCTCCTTGAGGTGCCAGGACACGCTGGCCCAGGTGCGGTTCCGGCTACAGAGGGGATTTTCAGCGGAATGAGTATCGTGGCGACCGGCTCACTGAAATCATTTACGCGCGAAGAGATCGAAGAGGCCATTATTTCCAACGGAGGAAAAGCGGCGTCTTCAGTGTCAAAGAAAACAACATTTGTTGTTGCCGGTGAAAATGCGGGCTCGAAGTTAGCCAAGGCAGAAGAGCTAGGCATCGAGGTAATTTCCGAAGAGGAATTCCAACGTCGCCTAAATTCGTAGCTATTTAAATGAAAAATCCTCGAGAAGTTATCTTCTCGAGGATTTTCTAAACTTTTTAGTGCTCTTCGAGCTGCTCAACAGCAGAGTTCTCATCTGCTGCAACCATTGACTCAGTTGTCATTAAGTTTCGAAGGGTTCCCAAGAATTCTTCGATGTCAGTGCGTTCAGCCTTCATGCGGTTTAAGCGCTCTTCGCTGTCTTTAATTGCATTGTTTGCGTAGCCCTCTGCCTTTCGGCTAAGCATGTCTGCACGGCGACGTGACTGGTTGATCAAGTTAGTAGCGGTGCGGTTAGCATCTTCGAGCTGTTGACTTGAGTTCTCTTGTGCGTCACGCATGATTGCATCCGCTTCAGAAATTAGTTGTGCAGCACGAGCAGATGCTTCGGCAAGTGTCGCATTAGCTTCGTCAGTAACCTGCTGTGCCTGAGATACGGCGTTTTGGTAAAGTCGCAAAGCCTCTTGTTCAGTTTCATCGCGCTTTGCCTTGATCTCGGCTTCAAGCTCAACACGTGCCTGGGCAGTTTTCTGTGAAAGTTCAGTTGCTAGAGCGCGAGCCTCTTCAGTTTCGCGGTGCACTTGTGCACGAAGCTCTGCGGCGTATCGCTCGCCCTCAGATTTGATGGCTGATGCTTCACGCTGTGCGGTTCCAATTTTTTCAGCGGCTTCGGATTCGCGTGTCTTAGCACTGCTTAGGATTTCTGCAGCGAGGCGTTCTGCGTCGATGCGCGCTTCGTTTAGCTTTGCTTCGGCGTCAGCAATTACGCGATCCGCCTTAGCCTGAGCTTTGCGAGTAAGTTGTTCGCTCTCTGCCTTTGCAGTTTCGCGAATTCGAATCGCGTCCTGGCCAGCATCGGATACAAGTTTTTTTGCCTGCTCTTCAGCAAGACGCAGAGTCTGCTCAAACTGGGCGCCTAGTTCAGCATATCCAGGAGCTCCACCCTTTTTTACCTGGCTCTTTAGTGATTCAAGTTCTGACTTGAGTGTCTCAACTTCGCTAGATGCGCTGAAGTTGTACTCGCGAACGTGCTCAAGCTCGGCACGAAGTTCGGTCAGGACGCGGTCAACCTCGTCCTTTTCGTAGCCACGGAAAGCAATCGTGAACTGTTCGTTTTCCAAAATAATGAGCCTTCACTGATAAGGGGTCAGCACTTAGCAACTATGGGGTAGCCACTACGTTTGCTTGTCTGAGTTTACAGGCATTTTGGGCCTATTTGCCTGAAAATCCTAGGCGCTAGCGCGTTTGTTCGGGGAACTCCACATTTGGCCGTTTGGTAGGCTAAAGGTAAATCATCAATTGCCCAGCGAGTGGATCTATGTCTGAAATTACCCCCGACCTGGTTAGGCATCTTGCCAACCTGGCCCGAATCGACGTCACCGACCAGGAAGTAGACCTATTTGCGGGTCAATTGGGGCTAATAGTGGAGTCAATGGCCACTATCAAGGCAGCCGTCTCTGGCGATGTGCCGGCAACCAGCCATCCAATTCCAATGGCAAATGTCTATCGAGAAGACGTGGTTGAGCCTTCGCTCAGCCAGGCTGAGGCGCTTTCTGCCGCGCCAGATAGCGCTGATGGTCGTTTCCGCGTTCACGCAATTTTGGACGAGGAGTAGGCCCAAATGTCAGAACTAATTCGTAAAAATGCTTCAGAGCTTGCGGAGCTTCTGAAAAAGGGCGAGATTTCATCGGTGGAATTGACCCAGGCTCATCTTGACCGCACTTCTCTGGTGGATGGGGCCGTACACAGCTACCTCCACGTTGGCCCTGATGCAGCTTTGGCTGCAGCGGCAGAGATCGATCGCCGTCGTGCTGCGGGTGAAAAACTTCATGATCTAGCGGGTTTGCCGATTGCCGTGAAGGACAATCTGACAACAACCGATGCACCCACTACGTCGGGTTCCAAAATTCTTGAGGGCTGGATTCCTCAATACGACGCGACCGTGGTCAAGAAATTGCGCGCCGCTGGCATGCCGATTCTTGGTAAAACCAACATGGATGAGTTTGCGATGGGTTCATCGACTGAATTCTCTGCCTATGGCCCAAGCAAAAACCCTTGGGATCTCGGCCGAATTCCAGGTGGTTCCGGTGGCGGTTCGAGTTCTGTAGTTGCTTCATTCCAAGCCCCGCTTGCCATCGGTTCTGACACCGGTGGTTCCATTCGGTATCCGGCTTTTGTGACCGGGACAGTTGGCACTAAGCCAACCTATGGTGCGGTGTCGCGATACGGTTTGGTGGCTTTGGCCAGTTCACTTGATCAGATCGGTCCGGTTTCTCGAAATGTTTTGGATGCTGCACTGCTTCAGGACGTAATCGCAGGGCACGATCCGCATGACAGCACCTCGCTTCCGGAATCACTTGGTTCAATGACCGAGGCAGCCAAGAAATTGGATGTCAAGGGATTGCGCATCGGTGTGATCAAGCAACTAACCGGCGAAGGTTTCCAACCAGAAGTTTCAGCGAGATTCAACGAAAGTCTGGAGCTTCTAAAAAATGCCGGAGCAGAAATCGTTGAAGTTTCATGCCCAAGTTTTGAGTATGCAATTGCGGCTTACTACTTGATTTTGCCTGCGGAAGCTTCTTCTAACTTGGCAAAATTTGACTCAGTGCGTTTTGGCTTGCGGGTGACACCTGAAGGTGCGCCAACAATCGAGCGAGTTATGTCAGCTACACGTGAGGCCGGTTTTGGTCCTGAGGTTAAGCGCAGAATCATTCTTGGAACCTATGCGCTGTCGAGCGGCTACTACGACGCTTATTACGGTTCAGCCCAGAAGGTTCGTACTTTGATTCAGCGCGATTTTGATGCAGCGTTTGGAAAGGCCGACGTTCTAGTGTCGCCAACAGCTCCGGCTACCGCTTTTAAGTTTGGTGAGAAGCTTGAAGACCCACTAGCTATGTATCTGAACGACATTGCTACTATTCCGGCAAACCTTGCCGGTATTCCAGGCATGGCAATTCCAAACGGTATAGCCGAGAACAACATGCCTTCAGGTATTCAATTACTAGCGCCAGCTCGTGGCGATGCGAGACTTTATCAGGTTGGCGCCGCACTTGAAAAAATGCATGAAGAAGTCTGGGGTAAGCGAATGATTGATTTTGCACCTGAGCTGGAGGTGAGCAACTAATGGCTAAAGATGAATTGATGAACTACGAAAAGGCACTTGAGCAGTTCGAGGTAGTAATCGGTCTTGAGGTTCACGTTGAACTCAACACCAACACCAAAATGTTCTGCGGTTGCCGAAACGAGTTCGGCGACGAGCCAAACACTAATGTTTGCCCAATTTGCATTGGTCTACCTGGCTCACTGCCAGCGGTAAACAAGAGGGCTGTTGAGTCAAGCATCAAGATTGGTTTGGCCCTTGGTTGCGAGATTGCCCCAACCGGACGCTTTGCACGAAAGAACTATTTCTACCCAGACTTGGCCAAGAACTTCCAAACATCGCAGTATGACGAACCGATCGCGTTTGAGGGCGCTCTGGATGTAGAGGTGCCATCGGGAAAAACTTTCACCGTGCACATTGAACGAGCACATATGGAAGAGGATGCTGGAAAGCTGACTCACGTAGGTGGTTCAACCGGCCGCATCCAGGGCGCTGAGTACTCGTTGGTTGACTACAACCGCGCTGGTGTGCCGCTGGTAGAAATTGTGACTAAGCCCGTTTACGGTGCCGGGGCAGAAGCGCCGGAATTGGCAGCCGCCTATGTTCGATCGATTCGAGAAATCGTTAAAGGTTTAGGCGTTTCAGACGCAAAGATGGAGCGCGGAAATGTGCGTTGTGACGCTAACGTTTCGCTTCGTCCGCACGGCCAAGAAAAACTTGGTACTCGAACAGAAACCAAAAACGTAAACTCGCTTCGTTCAATTGAGCGAGCCGTGCGTTATGAAATTCAACGCCAGGCAGCATTGCTAGCAAAGGGCACCGCGATCATCCAAGAAACTAGACACTGGCATGAAGATAAGGGCGCAACCTCATCGGGTCGTCCAAAGTCCGATGCCGATGACTACCGTTACTTCCCAGAGCCAGATTTAGTTCCAGTTCAGCCTTCAAAGGATTGGATTGAAGAACTTCGCGCTGGACTTCCAGAGAAACCGTCCGAGCGACGTAAACGAGTCCAGGCAGAGTGGGGCTTTGCTGACCTAGAATTCCGCGACGTAGTAAACGCGGGTCTCATGGATCAAATTGAAGAAACCGTTTCTGCCGGTGCAAAGCCACAGGCGGCGCGTAAGTGGTGGACCGGTGAACTCGCTCGTATCGCAAACAGCCAAGATAAAGACGTAATCGATCTTGAAATTTCGGGAGCCTATGTTGCAGAACTTGCAGGTCTTGTTGACGCCGGAAAGATTAACGACCGCTTGGCTCGAGAAGTTCTGACTTATGTGCTTGATGGCGAAGGTAGCCCTAGTGAAGTTGTCGCAAAGCGTGGGCTCGAAGTTGTCTCTGATGACGGTGCACTGATTGCGGCAATTGAAGCTGCGTTGGCAAAGCAACCAGATGTGCTTGATGCGATCCGTGAGGGTCGCATGCAGGCAGCGGGAGCTGTCATTGGTGCAGTTATGCAGGCCATGAAGGGCTCAGCTGATGCTGGCCGTGTGCGCGAACTTCTAATCGAAATGGCAAATAAGTAAGTAGAAAATTTCTAACCAAATAGAAAACCCAGACTTCGGTCTGGGTTTTTTAATAAAAAGGGTTTCGCCCCAATGCACAAAACTCCCGGAATTTATTTCCGGGAGTTTGATAGGTGCATTGGGGTGAGTAACGGGGCTTGAACCCGCGACCCCCTGGACCACAACCAGGTGCTCTACCAGCTGAGCTATACCCACCAAGTGTTGTGCGCTAGGCGCAACAACCGAATAAGTCTATCAGTTCAGGGCTAAAGATTTGCCGAGACATTTTCTGAGGCAGCACGGGCCTCTTCTGTTGTTGGCCCTGGCGCTGGAACCATTACGGTTTCACGGTAGTAGCGAAGTTCCTTAATCGATTCGAGAATGTCTGCCAGCGCGCGGTGGCCGCCGTCTTTCTTGGGCATTTGGAAATAGACCCTTGGGTACCACCGGCGGGTTAGTTCTTTGATTGAACTGACATCGATGTTGCGATAATGAAGGTGTTGATCTAGGGCAGGCATGTATTTATTTAGAAACATGCGGTCAGTTCCGATGGTGTTTCCTGCTAGCGGCGCCTCTTTGGCGTTGGGAACAAACTTCTTTATGTAGTCAAGGATGACTTGTTCGGCAGCTTCGAGCTCTAATCCATTTTCAACTTCATTAATCAGACCTGACTCAGTGTGCATGTTGCGAACGAAATCATTCATGTTTTGCCACGAGTCTGGGCGAGGTTTGATGACTACATCTAGACCGGCATCAAGGATTTCTAGTTCAGAGTTGGTAATGACTACGGCAACTTCCACCAAGCAGTCAGCTTCCGGGTTGAGGCCCGTCATCTCGCAGTCGATCCAGACTAAATTTTCTGAAATTTCAATCACAATCCAAAAATAGGGGAGGCCCGTGACAAAAGCCACGGACCTCCCAATTCTAGACTGGCGAATTAGGCGAGAGTTGCCTTTCGGCGAGCATGAGCCTTATTCTCTTTCTTCTCTTTGCGAATGGCCTTGCGCTCCTTACGTCCTTCAACCAACCAATAAAGAACTGGCACGATAACCAGGGTCAAAATAGTTGAAGAGAAAAGTCCACCTATAACAACAACGGCCAATGGCTGAGAAATGAATCCGCCACCACCGGTGATACCGAGGGCCATCGGGGTTAGAGCAAAGATTGTTGCCAAGGCGGTCATCAGAATTGGACGAAGGCGCTGTCTTGCGCCATCCATGATGGCCTGCTGAATTGGTCGTCCTTGCTTGCGGTACTGGTTAATCAAATCGATCAGCACGATTGCGTTTGTTACAACAACGCCAACCAATAGCAACATACCAATCAGCGATGGAACTCCAAGTGGAGTATCAGTGATCAATAGGAGCCCAAGGGCACCGGTTGCAGCAAACGGAATTGAGATCAACAGAATCAACGGCTGAATCAAGCTAGAGAAGGTGGCAACCATCACCACGAAAACAATCGCAACAGCCGCAAGCAGTGCTAGGCCCAACTGGCTGAATGAGTCAGCCTGATCAGCACTAATTCCACCTAGCGTTGCAGTTGTTCCTAGCGGAAGGCTCACGCCCTCGAGTCGCTTAGTCACTTCAGCAGAGATTGCACCTAGATTGTCTCCGCTCGGAGTCAGTGAGACCTTCGCTGTGCGGTCACCCTTTTCACTTGTTATTGAGACCGGTACTTCTACCTGTTCAATTTTTGCAATTGTTGAAAGCTTCACCATGCCCGAGGCACTTGGAACGTTGATGTTCTTAACGTCTTCAACTGTCTCTGGAATGTCTGTTTGAACTACATAGATTGCAGTTTCAACGTTTTCGATATTTACTTTGCCGATGCTGCCTGGGCGAAGCTTTGACGCCACAATCCCACCCACAGTAATCTCGGTCAGACCCTTTGCTGCGGCTGCCTTGCGATCAACTGTCACTCGAAGCGTACGTTGGGTCTCAGCTAGCGAGTTGGTGACTTCAGAGGTGTCTGGCGTGCCGACCATAGCCGCTTGGATTTTATCGATTGCCTCCAGCAACTTTTCATCGTCAGGAGCCAGAACCTTAATATCGATGGTGCTTGATGAGCCAAAGCCTGGTCCACCACCTGAGCTAAATTTCACTTCGCCAAGGGACAAATCTTTGGCAAATTTTTCTTCAAGATCAGCTTGGATAGCAACCGCATCCGCGTCATCGACTAAAGAAACCTGCAGCGATGTGCCACCTGCAGAGGCACCAAAAGCGACTCGACCGTCTCCGGAGGAACCGATAGAAGTTTGCACTACCTCAATTTCCTTGTTTGCCAGCAGTAAGCCTTCAAGTTTTGCGGCGGCAGCATCTTTCTGCTCGAAGGTTGCTCCCGCAGGAAGGGTTTGATTAATCACAAATCCGTTTGAGCCGGAACTTCCAATGAAGTCGGTCTTTAGGAATGGAACTAGCCCAAACGTGAAAACCAAGATGAGAAGGGAAGAAATCACGGTGATAACCGGGTGGCGCTGAGTACCGCGCAAGACCGGCAAGTAGCCGCGCTGTAACCAGCTCTTGCGCTCTTTCTCTTCTTCTGTTTTGCGCGCTTGTTCTGCAAACACCGATGCTTCGAACTCGCTTGCAGAAGCTAGTTGCACAGGGTTCTTCAAGAACCAGTAGGCAAGAACAGGAACGATGGTTAGTGAAACAAAGAGGGAGGCAACCAACGCGATGGTGAAGGTGAAGGCAAATGGGCGGAAGATTTCACCAATTAGTCCACTCACGAGCGCGATGGGCAAGAACACGGCGACAGTAGTTATCGTCGCTGCCGTGATGGCACCCGAGACTTCCTTCACGGCGTCGAGAATTGCCTGCTTCTTTGGTTCACCGTATGAAAGGTGTCGATTGATGTTTTCAATAACCACAATTGAGTCATCAACTACACGACCAATAGCAATTGTCAAAGCGCTCAAGGTGAGGATATTTAGGCTGTAGCCAAATTGCCCAAGACCGATAAAGGTAATCAGCACGGATGTTGGAATCGAGATAGCTGTCACGAGAGTAGAGCGCACGGAAAGCAAGAACACGAGAATGATCAAGATTGCGAAGCCAAGACCCAGCAAGCCTTCGGTAGTTAGGTTTTCAAGAGATTTCTCAACGAACGGAGCCTGATCAAAAACAGTCACGATGGTAACGTCGCCAAGTTTTTTCTTTAGCTCAGCGATTTTATCCTGAACTCCGTGTGACACTGCAACCGTGTTTCCGTCTTGAGTCTTCACGATGGAGATTGAAAGGGCTTCTTTGCCATTTGTTCTGGCGATACTCGTCGTTGGTGCGTTTTCCAAAGTAACTGTCGCAACATCGGCCACTGTTAGAGCAGAAGGCTTAGCCGCGCTTGGAATTGATATTCCAGATGGAATTTGTGAGTTTCCAGAAAAACTTGGCATGCCTGAAGGTGCGCTTGAAGTTGAGCTGCCGATTAGGGCCAGATTCTTGAAATCTTCAAGGGTTGCCACAGGCGTTCCAACCTCAACAGATATGGAACCCTTTTCATCATCGATTGTTCCTGCAGGAATTACAAAGCCATTTGCTTGAAGGGCACTCACGATTGATTGCTGAGTGAGCCCATTCGCTGCCATCACTGCTGTCTTGAACTCTAAGTTGATTCGTTTTTCTTTGACTCCAGCGATGTTCACATCTCGAACACCTTTAATCTGAGAAAAGAGCGGGGTAGCAATGTCGCTCAAATCTTGAGCGAGAGCCTCGTTATCGCCATTGTTGGCAGAGATACCCAGGGCAATAATCGGAACGGAATCAAAGCTTCCTGAAAGAACGCTTGGTTCCACATCTTTTGGCAAATCAGTTTTGATCTTTGCAATCGCGGCTGCTAAAAGTTCAGAAACTTTAGCCGTGGTAGTGCCGTATTCAAATTCCACGCGCACGATAGAGATATTGCTTTGTGAAGTTGAAGTCGAGTTGGCTAGACCATCAATCTTTCTAACTTCATCTTCAATTACCTTGCTGACCTGGTTGTCGACTACCTCAGGCGATGCACCAGGGTAGGCGGTGACAATCGCAGCTTGTGGCACCTCGAACGATGGAATCAACTCTTGCTTTAGTGCCCCAAGGGAGATGAATCCAAATATCGCTGTGATTACCGTAATCAGAGCAACAACGGAGCGATTGGCAACACTTAGTTTGGCAAGACGAAACACAAAAACCTCTTTCAGGTGAATACCTCTAGGCTAACCGCCTCGAAAGGGGGCCTATTCCATGGTTCTAAATACCCAGCGCATTCTCAGGGTTAGGCTTGGAAAATGACTGAAAAACTACCGAATTGCCCGGCCTGCAACAGTGAATACACCTACGAAATGGGCAATCTTTTGGTCTGCCCAGAATGTGCCCACGAATGGACTAGTCAAGACGACGAACCTGAAGAGACCGCATCGGTGGTTAGGGATGCTGTAGGAAACGTCCTGGTAGACGGCGACAGTGTGACGATCATCAAGGACCTGAAAGTTAAGGGAAGCGCGACTTCGGTAAAGGTGGGCACAAAGGTTCGCAATATTCGTTTGATCAGCCCGGTCGACG
>JACCED010131685.1_pt1 | contig 15679 bp, 13 predicted proteins | sample 7455021 | NCBI WGS metagenome assembly JACCED01 (sample SAMN15323456, study PRJNA562643) | freshwater metagenome | isolation source: river surface water | place: USA:Blue River Watershed | collected 2017-08-19 | reverse complement strand
GGCAAAAGTTTTTTATGCTTTTGATTGTAGAGAAAAAGAATTAGCAATTATTTCAATTGTTGAGTACGCTGGCTCAATGGGCGGCGGCGAAGTTGTTTTTTCCCACGCGTGGAAAGACAATGAATGGGATTGGGATCCCATTGTGCCTGGTTCATTTGACGATCAGAACTGGAAAATCGCTTGTGGAAAACAGTGATCGTGATTTTAGTGCAAGCACGATCAGATAGCAGAATAAAGAAAAATCGGAATGTTTTGCGAGGCTGAGTTTCTGACTAGCACCTTTCGGTACTCACCTCGCCCTTGCGCAGTGGCATGGAGTCAATGAAGGCGAAAAGCTCTGTTATAGATGTGCTATTGGTGCTTAGTTTAACTTTGCCGTCTTTGCCGACAAGTATTAATTTGAATTCTTTGTCTGTGATTGAAAACTTTTTTCCGAGCGTCTGGTAAGCGCTTGAGCCGGCGATCAAATCGATGTGTACCAGATCGCGCTTTCTGAATTCACAGGGATACTGCGCTATCTGTTTGATAATCGACAGGCGCTCGGGCGCTGATTTTTCAGACGAGAACGTCACGATGACTCGGTTTGTCCACAAGTATTCCTTGAGTTGCTCGGCACGTGAACAAAAGCAGATGGCCAACAGTGCTATTGCAGTCAGCAGCTTGTAGGCGAGCAAGCGCCTATGCAATAGCCATGCAAATGTTTGTGGCTGAAAAAATGGCGTCAAGGCGTTTGTTTTCCAGGCAGCCGAGGCAGACGGCTCCTCTGGATGGCCATAAATCGCATATTTAGTCGGCGTTTCCCTGAATCGAACTAACGCTCTCATAGTCTCTGAAAATCACGTGCACAGAATCACTTCGCAGGGGAGGGCAGGTTTTGCGCCTGCAAGACCCTTCAGATGGCCTTCCCGCTACTCGCTATTGTTTACGGATAATGTAGGTCACTGTGCCCCAGATGGGAAGCGGTTTGCCACCATTTTCTGGTGTGTCTGGCAAATTAATTGCGATCTTGGCTGCCTGCACATGGTGACGCCTGATTTTTAGCTCATTATTTGTTGAAATAATAACGAGCTGCCTGTCGACGGGAATGATTGTTCGGTCTACGACAAGCAGGTCACCGGGTTTGAGCTCATACTGAGCTGCGGAGAGATCATGGACGGGGAAGATAACCGTCGATGCCGGTCTGGGTATGAGGAGATCGTCCAGCGTCAGGGCTAAGTTGCTGGGATTGTCTGATTTAGCGCCAATAATCTGACCCGCAGCGTCTTTTGAGGCGCCGGGCGAAGAAAGAACAAGACTTTGGGACAGATCAGACATGAGGCGAGATTACTGTATATTCGTACAGTAATCAAGCGGGCCGAGATAATTGTCTAATAAATAATATTTTTTGTTGATTACCGTATCAGTGAGTAAACAAGGGCAACTGACATGAAACGAACTCTATGCTGTTTGCTGATGATGACGTGCCCGATGACTTGGGCGGAGTGGGAGATAACCTCTGGGGCGCCCGAGCAAGTTGTTTATCACGACAAGACGACGAAGCTCAGAAAAGGAAACGTCGTCAAAATGTGGACGATGACAGATTTTCCGGAAGTCAAAGAGGATGAGTTTGGAAATTTTTTATCAATCAAGACCTATGATGCGTTTGATTGCAAAGAGAAGTTTCACGCCTTGGTTCAAGCGTTTTTCTATGCCGATAAACTGGCAACGGGCACGGTGATTCACTCACTGAAAATCAAGGACGCTGAGTTGGACTGGCTGCCGATCAAGCCTGAGACGGTCGCTGAGGAAGAACTGCGAATTGCGTGTAAAAACTGAAATTTATTTATTCGATGGGCGCCTTCTTGCGCAGTAGTGCTGCGCTTTAGCTTTGATAGCCAGCCAAAAGCGCTGGATCGTGTGCTGCCCTGACCTGTATGACCCGTCGCGTCGCTTCACTTTGCGTTGCTCGGATTTCGAGACTTACGCCATTTAAGGATGAAGGTTTATTCTGGACGCGCCTCGATAATGCGGTCCAGTAGTCCGGCCATGGTATTTTGGACGAAAATGCCATCGCGCTCTGTTTAGTGGTGCCCAAACGCTAGAAAAAAAGGTGATCAGCGGTTGATCCGATAGCGGCGCTGCGTATTTTGTTCGGTAATGTATGCTTACTCAAACCTCGGTGTTTTGACAACTTGTGCGAAGGGCTCACAATTCCGCCTGATCATTGTCGATGGCAGACCGTGAAAAAAGGATTGAGTAAGCACCAGTAATGGCGAGCTTATGCTTGGGCTGGAAATATGAGTTCGTAGCCGATTTTCAAACAGGCACTGACCCGATTGACGTTTTTCTTAACTTGCTGATTGAGACAATATGACCGCACCTGCTCGTAGTCTGCCGCCGATTCTTCAGAAGATTGATTTCCCAGTCATTGGCAGTCCGCTTTTTATTATCAGTAATCCCAAACTCGTCATCGCCCAGTGCATCGCTGGCGTTGTGGGCTCCATGCCAGCACTGAATGCGCGGCCTGCTTCTCAGCTTGATGAATGGCTTGCCGAAATCACCGAGGCTTTGGCGGCCCATGACAAAGCCCATCCGGATCGTCCTGCTGCGCCGTTTGCGATCAATCAGATCGTCCACAAAAGCAATGATCGTCTCGAACATGATTTGCAGATTTGCGAAAAATACAAAGTGCCCATTACGATTACCAGTCTGGGCGCGCGCGAAGATGTGAATCAGGCGGTGCATAGCTGGGGAGGCGTGGTGCTGCATGATGTGATCAATAACGTCTACGCGCACAAGGCGATTGAAAAGGGCGCCGATGGCCTTATTCCAGTGGCTGCCGGCGCAGGTGGTCATGCCAGTGTGAAAAGTCCGTTTGCAATGATCCAGGAAATTCGTGAGTGGTTTGGTGGTCCGGTGGCGCTCTCGGGTTCAATCGCGTCGGGTGGCGCTATCCTTGCGGCGCAGGCGATGGGTGCTGATTTTGCGTATATCGGCTCAGCTTTTATTGCGACTGATGAGGCACGTGCAGCCGATGCTTACAAAGAGATGATTACGACATCCAATTCGGACGATATCGTTTACAGTAATTTCTACACGGGTGTGCATGGCAATTATCTCAAGGGCAGCATCAGAAATGCGGGTATGGATCCGGATAACCTGCCTCAGAGTGATCCGAGCAAAATGAATTTCAGCAGCGGCGACAGCGGCGTCAGCGCCAAGGCATGGAAAGATATCTGGGGCTGCGGTCAGGGTATAGGCGCTGTGCGTGAAGTGGTGCCAGCGGCTGAATTAATTGCACGGTTTCAGCGTGAGTATGCCGAGGCGAAAGCGCGTATTTGCGCGAGTTGATTATCGGGTACGGGATAAAGCCTCGAGGTCTATACAAACGAGGTCGATCATGGTGAGTCCTGTTGCGTGAATCAGATTGCGCCACTGGCGCGCAGGCCGCTGATGGTCGCTTCGTCGATACCCCAATCCCGCAGGATCGCTTCACTGTGCTCACCGGCTGCCGCGACTGACGCAGGCGGTGCTGGTGGTGTACGAGAAAAGCGCGGTGCCGGTGCGGGCTGGGCTACGCCATCAATCTCAATGAAAGTATCGCGTGCGCGATTGTGTGGATGATGGATCGCCTCATCCCAATCGAGTACCGGTGCAAAACAGGCATCGCTGCCTTCGAGCAGTTCGCACCATTCGTCTCGGGTTCTGAGTGCAAACAGCGCGGCAGTTTTTTCTTTCAATGCGGGCCATGCTGCGCTGTCATTCTGCGCATCGAATGCAGCGTCGGTGGCGCCGATTTTCTCGCGCAGCAGCGCATAGAACTGCGGTTCGATGGCGCCTACGCTCACAGACTTGCCATCCGCGCCGCGGTAGTTGTCGTAGAAATGCGCAGCGCCATCGAGGAAATTGGAATGACGCGTGTTATCCCACATGCCACCGGCCTTGAAGCCGTAGAACATCGCTGACAGCAGCGCAGCGCCATCGGTCATCGCAGCGTCAATCACCTGACCTTTACCGGTGGTTTTTGCTTCAAGCAGTGCGCACACGATACCAAAGGCCAGCATCATTCCGCCGCCACCAAAGTCGCCAACGAGGTTGAGTGGCACAGGCGGCGGCGCACTCTCGGATCCCATCGCATGCAGCGCGCCGGAGAGCGCCACATAATTCAGGTCATGACCAGCTGCTTGCGCCAGCGGCCCATGCTGACCCCAGCCTGTCATTCGGCCATAGATCAGTTTGGGATTGCGTGCGTGGCAGACCTCGGGCGCCAAACCAAGACGCTCCATGACACCGGGCCGAAAGCCTTCGATCAGACCATCTGCTTGTTCGATTAACTTCAGCACGGTCTCAACCGCGTCTGGCTTTTTGAGATCGATAGCAAGAGAGCGTCGGCCACGCGCCATCACATCAAAGCGCGTGTTCAGAATCGGAAAGGTAGGTGTCTTGTCTTTGGCGTGCAGGCGAATCACTTCAGCGCCCATATCGGCGAGCATCATCGCGCAAAATGGACCCGGTCCCAGGCCCACGAATTCGATCAGACGCACACCCGCCAGCGGGCCAGCCTGTTTACCAGTGGGCGTCATCAGCGAGTGGTCAAGATGCCGATCATGCCGACACCGGCAAGGCAGACTTCCTTGGACATGGCAAGAATTTCCTCTTGTGATTGACAGCCAGCGCGCGCGTTTGTGTGCAAGCAGAACTGCAGTAGCTCGTTTTTTTCGCCAGAGCGCCGGCACCAGCATGTACGAATGGCGGCCTGCTCATGGGAAAAGATTCTCGCATACTCGGGACCGGTTCACCGGAGCCCGAGCAGCTCGAGCAATCAGTCGAGAAAGTCGGGTTGCTCTTTCAGGATGCGCGCGTAGAGCGGCTGAAACTGAAACCAGCCGGCAAAGGAAGAACCCGTGAGTGCGTAGGTTTGTTGGGCAGATTCAGGCGATACGTGGACCAGAGGTCGTCCGTTGGCAGCAGCTTCTGTCATCAGCTGCACCTGGCAGCTGCGCTCAAACGCGATGTACCACCAGGCTGCAGCATCGACGCTGTCACCCACAGTCAGCAGACCATGATTTTGCAAAATCACGGCTTTGTTGTTGCCCAGTGCCTTGGCGATTCTGGCGCCTTCGTCGAGCTCGACGGCGACGCCACCAAAATCGGTGTAGACAGCATGGTCATTGTAAAAAGCACAGACATCTTGCGTGATTGGATCGAGTTTGCGACCGAATGCAGACCATGATCGCCCGTGGATTGCGTGAGTGTGCGCCGCCGCCACTGCGTCCGGACGTGCGCTGTGAACGTTGGAGTGAATCGCAAACGCAGCCGCATTGACCGGCAAATTGCCTTCGACCACATTGCCGTGATGGTCAACCCGAATCAGGTTCGAGACCTTGATCTGGCTGAAGTGGACACCGAAAGGGTTCACCCAGAATGAATCCGGGAATTCAGGATCGCGCGCTGTGACATGTCCTGCCACACCTTCATCAAAACCGAATTTTGAAAACAGGCGGAAAGTCGCTGCCAAACGCTGCTTGCGATGCAGGCGCTCGTCCGCCACGTTGTCGAATTTGGGGGGCGAGGGCAGAGGCGGGTTGGACTGACCGCCTACCTCAGCGTGGCAGGCATGCATGGCAGAGATTTTTTCGGGTGCGTTCATGATGCAGGGCTTTCTTCAGAGAGGTTGGCAGTCGATGATGCGTGATGTGGTTGATGGATAGGCGCAGATCATGAAGCACTGAAAGCAGTATTTCAAGGTCTGGCCAAACTGCCCAAAGATATCAAAACCTGGGGCGATCGCGACGTTTTGCGGTGAGAATTGTTGAAATTAATGTGCTGCAAGGCGATGTAGCCGTGATCTGTAACGCATTGGTGGCACGATGCCGGCTGCTAGAGCTGTCGTAATGGCAACTTGATAAAGCGCAATCCCGAAAAACCCCCGTCAGTGAAGCCGGCCGAATTTTTACGGCCGCATCAACATCGACCGTCACCCCGGCAGAACGGCCGTGGCGTACTCGCCGTGGCGCGTCTTGCAAGGGTGGGTCTCGTGTCGTTCGCTGCACGCTGACAGCTCCAGTGTTTAACGGGCTTGGGACTGTCTTATTTTTTCTGTTCAGGCACTGATCCCGTACTGCCTCCAGACTTGCCACTCGCCGCGCCTGAACTCGTCTCGGCCAGTGCCTGCTTGAGCGAATCGGAGGCTGGATTTTTTACCTTGCCGTCGATGACCTCCATCGCCGATGTGGTTTTGCCGTAGTACGCACTTGTCATTCTTTCGTTGTAGCGAATGTCGTTGACACCAATGGTGGCGACATTGCCGAACAAGCCTTTGGTACCCGACCACGCGATCACATCACCTTCGCCGGTCGATCCTTGCGCGATCTTTGTCCAGTTGACTACCGTGATACCCGCATCGGCAGTCAGTGAGAAATTGTTTTTATCGGTGAAACGCTGCACCGCTTTTTCGTTTTTCAGTACGAACGCAACTGCGCCGCCCTCAACGCCGGCTTGCGCACCGATACTGATACCACCGATGTTGTAGAACGCGGGATCACTCCAATCGGGACCTTGCCGAATCAGCAGTACGCCAGCGCCGCCCTGCCCACCAACACCCAGAGCTGCACGGCCATAGGTCGGCACGATATAAATGCCTTTGGCATCAATCATGACGCGTTGCATGGTGGGGTCGGACTCCATGCGCTTGACAACGGATACGGCGTTCTTCACGTGCTTGTTGGCGCTGTTCTCATAAGCTTCCTGAGTTTCGCGTTTTTGTGCCGCTTGCGCGAGTGCAGACGATGGTGCTGCAGCTGCCGCAATAAGCGCCAGAGGAATGATGCACTGAATGATGAAGTTTGATTTCGAGCTGGTCATGAGAGTTCCTTTTCAATCTTGTCGTGATGTCGAAACGGAGATAGAGCACCACCGATGCTCTACTTGTCCCGAGGCGAGCGCTTGCGCTGTCGCAGCATCAGCTACTCTCCTGGATGATCGAGCGCAAGAATGGAGAAAGCGAGCAGGAGAAATTCAAATGCTCAATGACGGAGAGGAACGCAGATCAGTCGGCATGATTCGGCAGCAACCGAATTGGTACTGAAGGAGGTCTGGTATTCAGCCTGGCGGCCTAATGCCCAGTAATTCAAAAAATTTGTCGAGCGAGCCAGCTGAGGCACTGACATCGCGAATCATGTCCGGCAAACTCAGTTGGCCTAATTCGACTGCACGCTGTATGAGATAGGGTGTCGGACTGTGCGGCTCAATGCGCTGCAAGTAGACTGCAATTGACATCAGTGCTGCATAGGCTTGATCGCGGTCGGTAATCGCGGTCGCGCCCAGATGGATTTCTGCGCCGGCTGTCGTAGCCTTCGCTGGTGCTTCAGCTTGGTTTGTGGATGGGCTAGCACCGCCTGACACAGAATCTGTGCCACCACCTGAGCCATTTTCCAAGGGCATTGTTTCGACAGGTACCGGTAATTCTTTCAGCAGGCTTTGTGCCGCTTGCCGCAAGCTAGCGATGGCATCCGCAAGTTTAGACAGCGAGGGCGAGGCTGCTACCAATTGCGTGTCGAGCAAATGGGACAGTCTCTCAAGTGTGGCCAGTGCCTCGTCAGAGCGAAGATCAATCGCTTGCAGCCATTCGGCATCTGACAGTTTCACACTCTCGCGTATTTCGCGACGGCTAAGCTGTGCACCTTCCGGCATTCTGGCATCGTCGGCACTCGGTGCGCGCTCCCAATCGAGCAGCGTGACCGTTGTTTCGCGATGCAAGATCGGCCGCAGCAGCACATTGCTCAACCTGAGCGTCAAGGGCAGATTTGCATTCATCCACACAAAGGGTGCGACGCGGCGCTCTGCATCATCATCTTCCATGGCGGGCCAGGCTGATGTCCAGTAGCGCTCAGCCATACCGGCAATCAGGTTCAGCCCGGCGTGCAGTCCGTGCAGACCCGAAGTCCGTGTCCATGCATCGCACAACCATGCGGCCACCTGAAAATCCTTGGTTTCCTTATCCAGCAACTGTATGCAGGCCTGCGCGACCTTGCGCCAGTCTGCTTTCACCAGGGGTCGTTCCCATTCACCCATGGGCAAAAGAGGATTGTCTTCTTCGCGCAGACGTGCGATGTCTGTAAACGCACGCTCGTAGCGCATCCATCGCCCAGCAGGCTCGGCGTCCGTCAGCGGCGCCAGCAGTTGCTGCACGAGTTCATCCAGATGATCGTTGGCCATCATCGCTCCACCAAGGGTGCGCGTTCGGGGAATACGGCAGGCCAGGGCAAGGGCGCGGTCTTGCCCGGCTCGGACAGCGTGACACCTACGAAAATGCGCACGGGTTTCTCGCGCAGCGCAGTCTCCTTGTTGTCGCTCTGTACGGGTATGTCGAATTTGAGCGCAGAGGTACGTGCATCGGAGGATTCCGCAACGCGAAGCAGCTGCACCATATCGAGCAGCGCCCACGGACCATCAAAACGGAACACCACCTGTTTGCGACTGACCTCCAGATGCGCATTATCCGGATCGGCGCGGGGTACGAGCGTCGCATCATTGGCAAATCGCAGCGTCAGTCGTACAGGGTCACCTGCTTTCCAGCGCAGCGGGCGTGGCGGATCGCGAAGTTTCAGTGTCTGGTCACCTATCGTGATGGTCCAATCGATAATCTTGTTCCCATCGATTTCGGCATTCACATTTGTTCGGAAACGCAGACTGACGTCATAAGCCGCTGGCTGCGAGGCATCGGCAGGGAACAAGGGCGCAAGTAGCTGTCGTACCTGCAGTACCTGCGTGGCGAAGTCTCGAATCGGTGCAATTGATCCTTCGGGGACGTTATTGCGTGCGAAAACTTCAGGTGAAACAACCGGCAGTCGCGCCAGCAGGGCGGCAGTTTCCGACAAATCTGCTGCGGTGATAGCAGCATACTCGCTGGCCTTGATGCCGCTGCGATTACCGATGAAAGGTCGACGGCCTTTGAGCAGTCGATTGAACTCATTGGCAAAGCCGGTCCACTGCTCCGTGAAAGACCGACGATCCAGCGCCAAGCAGCGACGTGTGACTGCCTTGTGCAATTCCACATGACGATCAGCGAAATAATTGTTGGGCCGTTTCGGCGGCTCATTGGCCTTGAGTACAGTCAGACATGCGTTGGCATCGAGCTCGCGGCCAAGTTCGATCATGAAACGCTCCAGCTTGATGAGGCTGCCTTTCGGATCTTTGGCGGTGTAAAGATCAAGCTCGCGTATGATGCCGTTCCATCGCGTCATGTCAGCGTTGTTGCGCACCTCGGCAGGCAGCGTGCCTCGAAGGATCTGCACATGAGCAGACAAGGACTGCACTCGGGTGAGCTGCTGATTCAGATATTCAGGCACATCACCACCCGAGAATACATTCAGAACAGAGCGCTGATCTGACTTGCCATCATCGGTATCGTCGACAATCTGATAAGGCCGCTCATCCAGCAATTCCTTGTTCAGCATCTGCAGACGAGCACTTGCATCATTGCCGAGTATGGTCTGCAATGTACGTGACTCGGTCTCCTGACCCAGATCTTTCAGTATGGCGATCAGTCGTTTGACATGGCTGCTGGTGAGCTCGAATGAAGCCGATGACGTTGCTGCCGCGTTGTTGCGCAAGTCCTCAGCATCGATCGGGCTGTACGCGCGGCTGATCAGATCTGCCAGACGCAAAGCATACTGATAATCGATGACAGTGCTGGCGCTCTCCTGCATTTCGGCCGGGAATTTGGGTAATTCATCGATGATGAATTTTTTATGGCTTTCTCCCAGCCTGACTGCTTTGGTCAGTTGCTCATTATCCCAACGCAGCAGGGTGCCGCGTTGCGTAGCAACCAGCGCATCGCCGATGGCAGGTGTCATGAAGGGCTGGCTCAGGAAATGCTCAATCACAGGCAGTACAGCCTGCCGAGTTTTTGACTGGGCCAGCTTGCCATTACCGGCGACAATGATCTCACCACCGTCACCAAACAAAGAGACATAGCGCTGTCGCAGTCGCGCATGCTCCTGACGCTGTTTGCGGCGTACCTGTTCCACCAGCTCGGTACCGATCAGTTTGTTATCAGCAAATTGCTGCAGCATTTTTTCATGCGACTCACCCAGATTGAGTGTGTCATTTGCCATCCAGCCGCCATGTCCCTGAGCGAGCAAGGCTTTTTGCTCCAGCAGAGCTTCGAATAGTGACTTGTAGGCCGCGATCATTTCGGCGCTGCTTGGATCGGCCTGGCCATCAAACAAATTCGTCACGGCAGCAAGCGTAGAGCGAACTCTTTCTTCGCTGCGGATCAACGGGTTATCGATGAACAGCTTGTGGTTCAGTGCCTCCATGCCTTTGACAAAGCTGCACTGTGTGGCGCGCTCAATCGCCTGCTGATTAATCAGCGAGGCTTCGCTGGCAGTTGCCGAGCGAAACAGGGCGAGACTGCCATTCAGGTCACCTGGCAGTTCCGCACCCAGGGTATCCAGCACGAGCATGCGCAATTCCTGCTCGCTGTTCCTATGCGGCGACTTGAGTCTTTGCAGGGCGCCCACATCAAAACTCAAGCGGTGCATTTCCTGAGCGTAGTGCGACATGACGGAGAATTCGCTCAGATTTTCTGCCAGTAGCGCATTGCGGACTGCGCCCGGAGTGACGGTGGTTTTATGAATCGGTGAATCGCAGTCGGATGGGCCACCCGAGAGCGTGTACGTGGTCGGATTGCTTGGGGCATTGGTCAGCTCGGCGGTGCGGCGATAAATCGCATGCTGCAGCGTGCGCAGCCCCAGCTCGGCGAAATCCTGTTCTATGCGCTTGTATGCGCGCATGAAAACATCATCAAAGATAGGCCATGATCCTGGCATGAAAGGATTGAGCGCTGTGCCATCATAAAAACTCAGGCGTTTCGATACTCGTCTCGATTGCAGTTCTTCGAGGCCCATCATGAGTGACAGAGCGGTCTTTCGATACCACTCGAATTCGATGCGTTCGCCTTTGTTGCTGGCATTGGTGCGGTAGGCTTTATCGCGGTTCAATCCTTCCAATCCCTCGGCCAAAAACGGCAAGGTGCGGTTGAGCTGCATCGTACTCAACAGGATACCCAGACCGAAGACTAGGGGTAGCCCCACGGCCACCCAGCGGAATACCCGGCCCAGCAAGGGACGCGACAGTTTCTGTGCATGGGCGGCGCGCGAGAGGCCGAATTCGGCAAACACTTTTTCATCCAGCAAATCGCGCAGGAAAAACGGCTGATGGCCGTTACCGCTCAAGTAAATGCCACGCAAGAAAAAGGGATCGTGAAAAGCATTGGGTTGCATCAGTGCTTGCAGATAATCCGCCGCGCCCGCACGCAATGCCGCAATGCGCGAGGGAAGCAGGAACAGGGCTGCAGATGCGGGCACATCGGTGTTTGAGGCAAACAGCTCGGCTGTGATGTCGGCGACATCTTGTTCGATCTGATCAAATGCTTGCGCAACCCAGTTCGACTGGTACATCGCCGCTGGCTGATAGGGCGACGACCAGCCCAGCATGCTGTGGCGAAGTGCATCAGGCAGCGACCAGGCCAGTGCATCAAATCCGGGCAAGTCCTCGACGCCGGAAATGACGACATACACGGCAAAGCGCATTGCATAGCGATTTTGTGCAATCCAGATACGGCGGCTGATCGCATCGGCGCGCTCGCGCAGACGCTCCCGGCCTTCGGGCGTTCGATCCAGCAGCAAGCTGGCGGACACCGACACGATCATGGAATCGAGAGGTCGCTGTGGCCGGTATTTACCGCACAGTGCGACAAACTCTTCCCAGCGTTTTTCCTGAGCGTCGGCACCTGCAGGATCATCAAGTTGATCCGAGTTCAGCTCAACGATGACGCCCCGATCAAACAAATGCCAGCGCGGCGCATCTTCGGCGGGTGGCTCAGCTTCGCTCTGCAATACTTGCGACAGGCCACAGGCTTCAATTGCTGGCCTTGCATCGCTACTTCCATCGTGCAGCAGAACGACCCAGGGGATGTCGTAGCGTTTTTCATGGCTGACAATATTGGCTTCGATCCTGCCGGTGGCGGCGCGGAAAGATGAGCGTAGTCGGCCGATATCCAGCGCGATGCGACGCGCACCGGCTTTGTCGCTCGAACGATCAATCCCGTAGCGCAGTGCAATGACGAGTACTGTCAGCACTGTCACCAGCAGCACGGCGATCCAGACGATGGAGAAACTGTTATCCACGATCGCCCCCATTGGGAACGTTTTGCTGCATGCGTACCGGTGCCGCTGGCTCCAGTGCTTTGCGAACAGGCGCCGAGGTGACGCGCCATAAAACTTGAGACAAAACCAGCAGGAGCAGCATCACACCAATGAATCCGACAAAGCCGCGGCTGAAACGGAAAAAGCGCACAGGTACGATATTCGAGAGTGGGTATCGATACGCCTGCGCCGAAAGCACGCGGTCAGCATTGGCGGGCTGGCTTGCCAATCCGGGTGCGAGCGCAGGTTCGCGACGATAAATTTTTCGGAACAAGGCATCGCGCAAGGGCTGCAGATGATGATCTGCCTGATCGCCGCGATAGCGACCTTCGAAACCAATGGCAATCGCAAACAGATAGAGTGGCGCCATCTGGGGTGGCGGGCCGCTGGCTTCTGCTAGCAGGGCATCAATTTGCTCAAATATCTTGTCACCTGAAACACTGCTGCCGAACAGTCGCGTTTCAATCAGCGTCTCGGTGAACCGTGATTGTCCGGGCCAGCGTCGAGACAGCAAAAATTCATCTGCAATCGCCGCTTTCAGGTAGCGCAATTCTTCCACGGCGGCGCGGTCTGCTGGCGTGCCTACCCGCGATATTTCCATGGTTTGCGCGTCAATCTCTCGTGCCAGTTTGTCACAGACTTCCTCGGCAGCAGCATGCGCCATGGATGCCTCTTCATCCGGCCCGATGCGATGGTTGTCGTAGCTTTCGATAATGCGCAAGACCTCGGCGACAAACAGCCGCAACTGCCGCAACAACAAGGAATCGGTGGGCAGGCTTGCTGCCTGCGTCGTCGACGCCCATGGCTCGGATGCCGATGCCGGGATCAAGGCTGTGATCGCAGGTGTCGGTGTTCGAGTTGGAAGAGTGAGCTTGCCCATGGATGCCGACCTCAATACCCCTGGGTGTGAATGAAGAGCGCGATACTGGCGGGTCGGCTCGTGCTGGCGGAGCGGCCAGAGGGACCCATCACCAGCCTGCTGTCAGCCTGACTCAGCTCCGGCCCAGGCAGAATTTCATAGAGCATCACATCAGGCAAGCTGCGCAATTGCATCTCGGGTGCTTCGGTGATGCGCGCGCGCCGGTACCCCAGTACGCGTTTTTCGCGCAACTCGGCAAATACATGCGCCGGTCCGATCACAGCGGTGTCCATCCATCGCTCGATCTCGGAGGGCTTTGCGCCTTTCACACCAATGACCAGGCGCTTGCTGATCCACTCTGGTCGCAGTACCAGCTCAAAGGCACCGTTCACCCATTCAAGATTGATCTCGCGATAATCCTGACTGACTTCCGACAAGTTTTCGCTAAGCTCTTTGAGCAGTGGCAGCAAAGTGCGATGCGGTTGCGCATGCTCGTAAGGCGGTGGGGTGATTGGCAGCGCGCCGGGACGCAGCAGCGACAGCGGGCCCAGCAGATTGCACAGCGCGAGGTAGAGTGGGTAGGGTGAAATCACCGGACTCTGCAAATGCGCCTCCAGTACCGGTAAGGCGGGCACCATGCAGGAGAGTCGCTGTAACAGCACCAGCCGCTCGGCGCGCTGCTCGGCAATCGAGACGCCAGCGGCCTGTCGCGCAACAAACGCGGCTTTGCTTCGCAGCAGATGCACCATGTCGCGAAATTGCTCCAGCAGCTCGGGTACGGCATGTAAATCGAGCAGTGCGGGCAGCGTGTCATTCAGTTTGATCACGCCATCATCTTCAAGTACGGCGCCAATGGCCATGCTGACCATCAGCGCGGGAGGTGTTTCGCCCACGGCTAGCGAGAGGTTGGGTATCAGACGCGGTATATCTGCGGGTGCGGCTTCTGAAACTTCATCTTCGACAGGATCGGTTTTCACCGACAGGAAACGCGGCGCCATTTCAGGCATTTTCATGTTGCGTGAAACGGGCAGACACAGCCAGATTGTTTGTGGCCCTTGTGACAGCGCGTCCTTGATCGCATCGAGACGGATGGACAGATCAATGCCCTGGGTCTCGTCATGCGAGAGCGCAATCGCGGTGCCATCCGGCAGGATGGCTTCAAGCTCAAGTATCCGCACGGTACCTGAGGCCAGCAGCGCCAGATCAAATTTCAGGCGTTTCACGCCCCACGCATAGGGCGTACCTGTCAGTGTGTGCCAGGCGATAAGTGCGTCAATACGCGCTGACTCCAGCTGAAAATGCTGTGGCGAGAGCAGCATGCCCTCATGCCACTGAATGCGATCAGGACATTTCATGCGTCTGCTCCGTGTAACTGGATTGGATTATTCATTTATTTCTCCGAGGCGCTGACTGAAAAATCGGTCGCGCCCAATTCAATACTGAGCTTGCCTTTGAAGGTATCGACTCGCACATTGTGTTCACCTGAGGTGAAATAGTCCGCCATGATCACGGCAAGGAACACACGTTTTTCCGTAAAGCGTTTGCCGGGCAAGGTGATCGTTGCGCCCGGTACCAGCTCAAGACTTTCGATGTCCAGATCACCGGGATTGGCCTTGATCAATCCAGCGCGTGAAGTGAACCAGTCGGCCGCCTTCATGGTGGAGATTTTTCTGGCCAGCGCTTCATCCATGACCAGCACAATGTCGACGGCCACCGGAAAATCCCGGTTCGAGCTCGCCGCAGTGGTGAGCGATACCAGATCCCAGTCAAGTTTCACACCCGGTGGGAACAAGGTTTTTTTCACCATGCTGCAGCCGCTCAGACTCAGCATGAGCATTAGCAGTGTCAGCCAGCGGGATAATGCGGCAGTCATCGCTATTTGCCTTTCCCCGGTGCAGTCGCGTTGTACATCACCGAGCTGGCTGTGGGCAGCACGACGGGCGAATACGTTACTGCGCTCTTGTTCTCTGCCGAGGCTTGCATCCTGGCTTCGTAATCTGCCTTGGCCGATTGATGGCCCAGCTCAAAGCCGAGCATGACCAGGAGGGCGATCAGCAGCACAGAACACACAGTGCAAATCATCACCAGACGCGGTGTCATCAGCAGCGTGATTTTCATGCGACCTCCACCGTCATTTGGCCGGGCATCGATACCTCTATCGATCCTCCCCAATTGCACATCAGCTTGGAGCCATCATTCAGCGCAGGCATGTTGGCGATCTGTACGGTGGGCGAGCCCGGCACCCAGGGCGCGACTGTCATGGGTATGCACGGCATGGGCGTGAGCACACCCAAGGCGGCTGCAGTGGCGGCAGCCACCATGGGATTGGCCATGGACTGACACATGCCAAAGGGCATGATGTTCATCATGGGCACGTTATCCATGATGTTGGCCGATGGGGCGCCCGACATCACGCAATTCATCGGCAGCACATTCAGCGTCCCCGGTGCCATACCGAAAGAGCATTTCAACATCGCGCCTGAACAAACCAGTTTGCCCATCAGCTTCCCCTGAACAGTTTTTCGAACCGTTCCGCCATACGCGGTGCTTCGCCACCTTGCGGTTTACCGTTCTGATCAAAGCGCGCCGCATCACCCACACTCAATCCCCTGTCAAAACTGCTGCGTTC
>JACCED010841862.1_pt1 | contig 15682 bp, 17 predicted proteins | sample 7455021 | NCBI WGS metagenome assembly JACCED01 (sample SAMN15323456, study PRJNA562643) | freshwater metagenome | isolation source: river surface water | place: USA:Blue River Watershed | collected 2017-08-19 | reverse complement strand
AAATTTTTATTCCATCTGGTGCATCTAAAAAGTAGGTATTACTTACAACCCGATTGCCATTTATTTCAATAGCCAAAGCTCCTGCGTCTCTTAATTCTTGAACTGCGTCTAACAAGGTGAAGGCGCTGACGGAGTACAAGTCACCTGTAATTCGAATTTGAATACCTGGTCCACTAACCGGTGCACTTCCTGAAAGAACAATCAATTGGTCAAGTCTTCTTTGCGCAGCAATTTTTGCTTCCTCACTTGACCCGTTCCTTAGCGAATCTAAAACTTGCCGTTGTTTAACTAATTCCTGTTCCAAGTTGTTGGTTTGTTTTACTAAGTCATCAAGAATAAGGACTAACTCATCTTCTCTTGCAGAAGATAACACTTCAGGTTCATCATTTTGTCTTATTGACCAAGTAATTAGTAAACCAAAAAAAACGGTAATAAATACTAAATAGTATTTTTGATAATTTCTTTTTTTAGTTTTAGATTTTCTCTTTGCCATTATCGATTAAAAATATTTCGTCGAATAGCAGCAGCGTTAGCAAATATTCGCATAGCTAGTACGACTACTACACCTGTTGAAAGCTGAGAACCAACACCAAGCTGATCTCCTAAGAAAACTATAAGTGCGGCGATAGCGATGTTACTTAAAAATGATGTGATGAATATTCGATCATCAAAATTATTCTCTTGATTAGCTCTAATTGCACCAAAGACAGCATCAAGTGCTGCAATTACAGCTATAGGTAAATATGGTTGCACCCAAAGTGGCACTGTTGGATCTAGGACAATTCCAACTATTACACCTATTAAAAGACCAATCACAGGAATCATAATCAGTTTCCTACTCTAATACCATCGATGTCAGGTAACTCAATGCCAATGGCAGGTATTTCGACATTGTCTATTTTTTCAATTTTGTATTCAAGCCCATAAGTAGTGACAACGTATTGGAAATCCTTAAAGTCAGGATTTTCAACCAATTGTTTGCTAACTTCTTCATTGCCAATAAAAACAATCTCATATGGTGGTAACAAAGGTCGATAGTTAATCAATATCGCTTCTCCAGCAGATCTAATAGCAGTTGTTGTGGTAATCCTTTGATTATTCACTGAGATAGCTTGAGCACCACTTGCCCATAATGCATTAGTTATAAGTTGTAAATCTGAGTCAAAAACTTTGGCTAAATTCACTTCTTGAAAATCTAATGAATCAGTTCTTCGAGCATCATTTATGACAATCTTGAAGCCTGAACCAGTAATGGACTTCACACCAGAAACTATTTGTAAATCAGTTTCATTTAAGTTCAGTATTCCCCTGTTTGAAACATCTCCAATTTGAATATTTTGATTATTTATCTCATCATTAATCTCTGAAAGTCTGTCACTGAGTGATGCTAAACTTGAAACTCTATTTTCAATTGAGATTCTTAAATCTTGTTTACTCTTTTCAATCAAAGGAACTTGTCTTTGAAAATTCGCAATTGCAATACCAAGAAAAATACCTGCGAAACTTAAAACTGTAAAAATCCACCATTTAGGATCTTTTGATACTTGAAATCCCTTTGGTAAATCTTGATAATCATTTGTTTGTATCTCTTTATTTAGCAAATTCAATATGTTCATTGATTTTGAATCTTCTATTTCAAAAAAATTATCTTTAGCCATGGCTCTTTAGTATAGATCTTGCTTGGTTAATATATTTTACTGTGGAAAATAGATAGAGAAAAACTCCCCAAAGTAGAAAAGACCACCCTATTGTCAACCAAATAAATTCTTGGCTAGGAAATGCTTTAGCAAATATAAGTCCTGGTATTCCAATTAGTAAGTTAAAGGCACCCATTTTTCCAAGATAATGAACGGGTAAACCGGTTATATCTTTGGTTTTTAAGTAAACCATTAAAATTGTCATGGATATCTCCCTTAAAATTATTATGACAATTAAGGGGATATTTAAAGCATCTAAATAGTAAACAATAAATAAAAGTGTCAGAATATAAATTCTGTCCGAAATTGGATCTAGTAGTTCACCAAGTCTTGAAAATTGGTTAAACCTTCTTGCAATGTAACCATCCAACCAATCGGAAAAAGATGAGATAAATATCAGGATACAGACAAGAACCAATTGATTGGTAAAAGTTAAATACAGAATTATTGGTGTGACTGCAATTCTTATCAAAGTAATTGAATTAGGTAAATTGAGAATTATCATCTTTTTCTTTGTCTTATTTTAACTTTAATGTGTATCGGAGAACCTTCGAAACCGAATTGTTCACGTAATTTTCTCTCAAGATGTCTTTGATACGTCAAGTCCAAAGCTCCTGTTGTAAAAAGAGCAAAAGTAGGTGGTTTATCAGAAATCTGAGTGGCGAACAGGATTTTTGATTGCTTACCACCCCTTAAAGGATGAGGATTTGCTGCAACAAATTCTTTAACAAACTGATTCAATTTTCCCGTAGAAATTCGCGTGGTCCATCCTTGATAGGAAATTTTTAAAGCCTTGTTAATTTTGTCCACATGCCAACCAGTTTTCGCTGACAAATTAACTCTTGGCGCCCAAGCAACATTTCGTAAATCACTTGATATTTCTCGTTCTAACTCCAGATGTCTATCCTCATCTATCAAATCCCATTTGTTGAACACCAAAACCAGAGCTTTTCCAGAATCAATTACTTGACTAATCAGTCGTCTATCTTGATCAGCTATAACTTGGTCAGACTCTATTATCAAAAGAATTATTTCTGATCTTTCTAAAGTTGCACTAGTTCGCAATGTTGCATAATACTCAAAACCACTTGATTCCTTGAATCTCTTTCGAATACCAGCAGTGTCAATAAAATGCCAGTCTTGACCATTCAAATTTATGATTTCATCAACTGGATCTACTGTCGTTCCAGAAATTTCTGAGACTATTGATCTATTTGTTTTCGATAATTTATTCAAAAGACTACTTTTGCCAACGTTAGGTTTACCTATAATTGCAACTTTTACAGGTCCTTTTTTTGAATCTTTGAATTTAGATTCATTTGGTAAGTTTTCTTTAATCTTTTCTAATAGTTCACCTGATCCTCTGCCATGTAATGCACTAACTGGAATTGGTTCACCAAGACCAAGTGACCAAAGCTCGCCAATCTGATTTTCAGCTTCTGCCCCATCTACTTTATTTGCAACAAGTAATACTGGAGTTTTTGTCTTTCTAATTAACTTGATTACATCTTGATCTTCTTGAGTAATTCCGACTTTAAAATCAAGAACAAAAAGAATTAGATCTGACTCATCTATTGCTTTTTGAACTTGGGTAGATATTTGACTCATCATCTCTGAAGAATCTTGTGTCCAACCTCCGGTATCAATTAAAATAAATTCCTTACCATCCCATTGAGCGTCATAATAGACACGATCTTTTGTTACCCCAGGAATGTCTTGAACAACAGCTTCCCTTCTACCAATAATTCGATTTATTAATGTTGACTTACCAACATTAGGTCTGCCAATCAGTGAAACTCTAGGTCTATTAAGTACCACTTCTTCAAAAATTTGTTCATCGAAAGTACTTTGGTAATTGTCTTCTAAATCTTTAATGTCTTGCGAATCATCATTATTATTCGAAAACCATATTTCATCTGTTGATTTGAAGGAATCCTGATTAATTAAATCTTCAGACATTTTGCACTAGTCCTATAAAACTATTTACCGATTCTTCGAAAGTTAGAGAACTAGTGTCTAACTCAATAGAATCATCAGGCTTAATTAATGGGGATATTTCTCGTTTGGAATCTTTCTCATCACGTATTTTTTGATCAATCAACACTTGCTCCAATGACGAGTTAAGTTCTTTCGATCTTCTCAGAGCTCTAATTTCTTCGCTTGCAGTGACATATATCTTTAAGTCAGCATCAGGAATTACAACACTTCCTATGTCTCTTCCTTCGATAACAATACTTTTGCTTGATTCATTAATTAGGTTTCTTTGTTTACCTACTAGAAAGTTACGAACTTTTCTTAACGAGGCATAATATGAGACTTTTTTTGAGATTAATTCTGTTCTGATTATTTTTGAAACATCTTCTCCATTTAATTTAAATTGAACTTCCTCAGGGTTTATTGATACACCAAAATTTATCTCTTTTGTAGAAATAGCATTTTCTATTTCACTTTCATTTTCTATTCCATTTCTAGATAAATAATAGGTAATCATTCGATACATAGCACCGGTGTCTAAAAAATTGAAACCTAATCTTCTTGCTGCTTCTCTGCTGATACTAGATTTGCCAGATCCACTTGGGCCATCAACAGCAATGACCAATTTTTGGCGAGTGGCATTACTCGCGTTCATTATTGAGCCAAATCTTGTCGAAGAACTTCAGCGCCTCTTAAGTAGATGTGTTTTATCTGATTTCTTTCTAATTTGGTATTAACGTGCATAAGGATCCGAACAACTTTTGCAGGAGCATTAGGTACATCAATTTCTTGGGAACAAATCAGGGGCACATCACCAAGACCTAGTTTTCTGGCTGCTGCTGCTGGAAATGAACAATTCAAATCTTTGGTGGAGGTAAAAAAAATGCTTATCAAATCATTATTTTGAATGCCATTTTTCTCAAACAATTCTTGCAGTAATTCAATTACGGCTTCATTCATTTCCTCTGAATTATTTTCTTTAAGCATCGTTGCACCACGAACACCTCTAACTGTCATTGTGCAACCTTTACTAAATTTAAACCAGCCGCCTTGTATAAACTCGCGACTTCTGTGTGACCTAAAACTCTAGTTTTACCAACTTTTAGATCACCTAATTTTATCGGACCGAATTGAACTCTAACCAATTGAATTACTTCATGACCTATAGCTTCTGCTAAACGTCTTATAATTCGATTTCTTCCCTCATGGATACTTATTTCAAGAGCGGTTTCACCTTGACTTGTACCAATAATTTTTACCTTATCTGCTCTGGCAAAACCATCACTTAAATTTATACCTTGCATAAGTTGGTCAATTTCATTTTTTGTCACAAATCCTTTCAATCTTGCTAAGTAAATTTTTGAAACTTCAGATGAAGGATGAGTCAATCCATGTGCCAAATCACCATCATTTGTCATCAACAAAAGACCTTCAGTATCAGCATCTAATCTGCCGACATGAAAAAGACGATCTGGTTTATCAGGCAAATAATCAGAAACGATTGATCGTTTATCTTCCCTTTTCATTGAAGTGACCACTCCCACAGGTTTATTCAAAGCTAAAACTATGAATCCTGAAGTTGCAGCAACTGGTTCTCCATCAACAAGTATTTGGTCGACACCAGGAATAACTCTTTTACCTTGTTCATTTACTTTCTTACCGTTAACAGTCACTCTGCCTTGTGAGATCAAATCTTCGCAAGATCTTCTACTTCCAAGTCCTGCAGCAGCTAAAACTTTTTGAAGTCTTATGCCCTCATCACTATTCATTTAATTTAAAGTTTCATCAATTAAGGCATCTAGTGCTGCCATGTTAGGAAGATAATCAGCAACAGGAGGTAGTTCATCCAAGCTAGCGATACCTAGTCTTTCCAAAAAGTATGGCGTTGTTTTATATAAAATTGCTTGAGAATCTGTTTCAGAACCTGATTCCTCGATTAATCCTCTGTTTAATAAAGTTCTTACAACACCATCAACATTTACACCTCTAATTGCAGCAATTCTTCCTCTTGATACAGGTTGTTTATAAGCAATTACAGCTAAGGTTTCTAATGATGCTTGGGTTAATCTTGCAGTCATTCCATCTTTAAGAAATCTTTCCACAACTTCTGCTGAATTTTCATTTGTATAAAAGCGCCATCCCCCAGCAACTTCTCTTAAAGTAATACCACCATCTCTTTGTTCAAATTCTTTTTGTAATTTCTTTAATTCTTTAACAACTTCAATTTCAGGTGTATTAGTTACTTGAGCAATAGTTAATACTGAAACTGGTTCATCAACTACCAACAAAATGGCTTCAATTGCAGATTTTAAAGATGGAGCTCCTAATGAAACAACTTCATCATTGGGAAAATTTTCAGTCATTATTATTTCCCAAATCTACTACATTGCTTCTATCTTCCATTTCTTGATCAAACTCGTCAGTAACAGAAATATCACCCTCGTTTGAACCAACCCATTTGATGTATAAATCTTTTAAGGGCGCTTCTTGTTCTAAAGTAATTTGTGACTCTCTAAATAACTCAAGAACAGCTAAGAACCTTGCAACAATTACTGGAATTTCAACTCCGGTTATCAACGATCTAAAAGATGTAACTCCCACCTTTCTTAAACGCTCTACAATAATTCCAGCTTGTTCTCTAACACTTACTAAAGGTGCATGTAAATGTGCTAATGAAACACTTGGAATTTTCCTAGCTTCAAGAGCTCTTGCTGCAAGACGTGCAAGCTCATGTGGTCCTAAACCTAGTAACACTTCTGGTAATAAATTTGCAAATTGAGGTTCTAGTGATACTGATCTTGGAAATCTTCTTGCTTCCAAATTGAAATTATCATTTATCCAAACTGACACTTCTTTGAATGCTTTATATTGCATTAATCGTGCTAGCAATAGATCTCTTGCTTCTAGTCTTGCAATATCTTCTTCATCTTCTACTTCACCAGATGGAAGCAGACGTGCCGTTTTTAAATCTAAAAGTGTTGCAGCGATTACTAAAAATTCAGTAGCTTCATTGAGGTCCCATTCGGAACCTTGACTTTTTATATATTGCAAAAAGTCATCAGTAACTACATGAAGCGCAAGTGCTGTGACTTCTAATTCATGTTTAGCTATAAGACTTAATAAGAGATCAAAAGGGCCTTCAAATTGATTTAATTTAACGCTAAATTGTTTGGTGGTTTTTTCTACCACTTCATTTTCTGTAGTAGATATTGTCATTTGATTTTATGAATGAGCTCTCGAGCTAATCTTTTATATGCTTTTGCTGCTGGCGAAGATGGTGCATATTCAGTAATTGGTGAACCAGCTGCAGTAGTTTCTGGAAATTTAACAGTTCTTGCGATTACGGTTTCAAATACTTTGTCTCCAAAAGCATCTTCAACTCGTTCGAGAACTTCTCTTCCATGCACAGTTCTTGGGTCATACATGGTTGGAAGAATTCCTAAAATTTGTAAATTTGGATTTATTCTTCCTTTGATCTTGTCAATGGTTTGGGTGAGTAATGCAAGTCCTCTTAATGCAAAATATTCTGTTTCAAGTGGCACAATACAACCTTCAGAAGCTGCTAAAGCGTTTACTGTTAGAAGTCCTAATGAAGGTTGACAATCAATAATTATGAAATCATATTCGTTTAGAAGTGGAGATAAAGCACTCTTTAATACCTGCTCTCTACCAACTTCGCTTACAAGTTCAAGTTCAGCAGCAGAAAGTTCAATATTTGAAGGCAGAAGATCTAAACCATCGACTTTAGTTTTTACTAAAACATCACGCGCAGGTACTTGTTCACCTACTAAAACATGTCGCAAAGTTTTTTCTAATTGGTAAACAGGAATTCCTAGTCCAACGGATAGTGCACCTTGTGGATCAAAATCAACAAGTAAAACTTTTCGACCATAACTTGCTAATGCTGCACCTAAATTTATTGTGCTTGTAGTTTTACCGACTCCACCTTTTTGATTAACCATGGAAATAATGTGTGCTGGCCCATGTTGGGATAAAGGTTGAGGAACAGGAAAATCAGAGGCAGTTTTTTGACCTTTAGCGATTCTGGTTCCATCATCTTTAACAGACGGAGTTGCCATGACAAGTCCAACTTTCTGCACAACCGCCCCGGTTGGGCCACAGACTTAAGCCTATGTCAAACGATTAATAAATTCTTTGAATTAGTGAGGTTTTAGTGTCTGGCACGAGGATGAGTTTGAATAAAAGTTTCCCTTAACTTATCAACTGTCACATGCGTATAAATCTGAGTCGTATTAATTGAACTATGACCCAACAATTCCTGCACTACTCTTACATCTGCTCCACCTTCAAGAAGGTGAGTTGCAAAGGCGTGACGCAAGGTGTGAGGTGTTAGATCTTTGATTCCTTGTTCTTGAGCATATTTATTAATAACCGTCCAAATTGATTGTCTGGTAAGACGTTTACCTTTGGAATTAAGTAATAATGCATCAATCTTTTGAAAATTTGGCACATTATTTCTAACTTGAATCACATAAGCTTCTATAGAATTTTTTAGACTTTTACCTAATGGAATTAATCTTTGTTTTGAGCCTTTTCCGAATCTAATTTTTACAATATTTGATTCAAAATCTATATCTTGTAAATCAGTGTTTACCAATTCGCTAATTCTACAACCGGTTCCATATAGAAATTCAAAAATTAATCTATCTCTTATAGATTTTGGACTATCTGGTTTTATGTTTTCAATAAGTGAAATAACTGTAATTATATCAAGTGTCTTTGGTAGAGATATTTTTGTTGATATCGATTCAATATTTGATCCAAAATCATTCTTTATGTGTCCTTCAATATATAGGTATTTAATGAAACTTTTTATGCATGCAGTAATTCTTAAAACTGATTTTTCACTATGAGAAGAACTATAACTTTTGATCACTTTTATACAAGAATCTAAACTTAGATTTTTTAAGTCGTTATTTAATTGTTGAGTTAAGTAATCTAAATCTCTTGAATAGGCTTGAATTGTGTTAGTGGCAAGATTTCGTTCAAGTTCAAGGTGATTCAGAAATTTCTGTTTTACTGAACCTAAATCCATCTCAATTCAATATATTTTCAGGTTTAATATATTCAAGATTGAAAGCATCGGCGACAGCTTTATAAGTTACTTTTCCTTCATGAACATTTAAACCAAGTCTTAGGGATTTATCATCACTTAATGCTTTCTTCCAACCTTTATTTGCAATCGCTTTTGCATAAGGCATTGTCACATTTGTTAGGGCAAAAGTTGAAGTGTTTGGAACTGAGCCTGGCATGTTTGCTACACAGTAAAAAATTGAATTGTGCACTTTGTAGGTTGGATCAGCGTGCGTGGTTGGTTTTGAATCTTCAAAACATCCGCCTTGATCAATTGCGATATCAACTAAAACTGATCCTGGTTTCATTCTTTTAACTAAATCATTGGTAATAAGTTTTGGAGCTTTAGCACCTGGAACTAAAACAGCACCTATAACAAGATCTGCTTCTAAGACATTTCTCTCAATTTCATAGGCATTTGAAACAAGTGTTTGAACTTTACCTTCAAACAATTCATTTAATTCTTTAAGTCGATCAACATTTAAATCTAAAATCGTTACATTTGCTTCTAATCCAAGTGCAATAGTTGCAGCATGTTGACCAGAAACGCCTCCACCGATAACAACAACGTTACCTTTTCTAACGCCAGGGACTCCACCTAAAAGTAATCCTCTGCCACCTTGAAATTTCAATAATGAATGTGCACCAACTTGTGTTGCTAATCTGCCTGCAACTTCAGACATTGGTGCAAGAAGAGGCAGCGATCCATCTTCTAATTCAACTGTTTCATAAGCAATAGCAGTAGTTTCAGACTTAATAAGTGCATCAGTGCAATCTTTAGATGCGGCAAGATGAAGATAAGTAAATAGGATTTGTCCTTTTTTTAATCTTTCATATTCTTCTTTAATTGGTTCCTTAACCTTCAAGATCATTTCTGCACTTTGCCAAACTTCATCAGCACTGGCTAAAATTTTTGCGCCTGCTTTTTCATATTCTTCATTTGCAATAGCACTACCTAAACCAGCATCTTTTTCAATAATTACTTGATGACCGTTCTTAACAAAATCAACTACTCCACTTGGAGTTATCGCAACACGATATTCATGGTTCTTAATTTCTTTAGGCACACCTATTAACAATTTAATCTCCTACCAAAAATTGCCCAGTTAATTATCTTACGCCTGAATCAATATTTTGAGAAACAGCAGTCAAAATGGCTTCTACTTTTTGTTATTCAAGGCTGCTTTAATCAAACCTTGAAATAACGGATGAGCGTGAGTCGGTCTTGATTTAAATTCTGGATGAGCCTGTGTAGATACATAATAGGGATGAATATTTCTATCAAGTTCTACGAATTCAACTAATTTTTTATCTGGGGAAAGTCCTGAGAATATTAAGCCGTTTTCACTTAATTTATCCCTGTATTCGTTATTAACTTCATATCGATGACGATGTCTTTCTGTTACTACATTCTTGCCATAAACTTCATGGACTATTGAATTTGAAAGAAGATGAGCTTCATAACTTCCTAATCTCATTGATCCGCCCATATCTTTTTTGCCACTTACAACTTCAACTTGATCACTCATAGTTGCAATTACTGGATATGCAGTGTCGGCATCGAATTCAAGAGATGATGCACCGGACATACCGGCGACATTTCGTGCATATTCAATAACCATGCACTGTAAACCTAAACAAATACCTAAGGTAGGGATTTTATTTAACCGCGCAAATTTTAAAGCCCCTAATTTTCCTTCTATTCCTCTTACTCCAAATCCACCAGGGATTAACATTGCATCTACATCGGATAAAACATCTTTTGCACCATTTTCATCGGCACAATCATCAGATGCAACCCATTTGATTATTACTTTTGCATTATTTGCAAAACCGCCTGCTCTTAAAGCTTCTGAAACAGAAAGATAGGCATCTGGTAAATCAATATATTTTCCAACTAAAGCAACTGTGACTTCATGTTGAGGTTTGTGAACTCTTTCAAGTAATGCATCCCAACTCTTCCAATTAACATCTCTAAATGGCAAGCCAAGACGTCTCACAACAAAAGCGTCTAAACCCTCTCTATGTAAAACTCGAGGAATATCATAAATACTTGGAGCGTCTACTGCCGCAACTACACCTTCTTGATCAACATCGCACATTAACGATATTTTTTTCTTAATACTTTCAGAAACTAAACGATCAGAGCGTAGAACTATTGCGTCAGGTTGCAATCCTATATTTCTCATAGCTGCAACGCTGTGTTGAGTAGGTTTTGTTTTCTGTTCCCCTGATGGTCCGATATATGGCAATAAACTTACGTGTAAGAAAAAAGTATTTTCTCTGCCTATTTCATGGCGTATTTGTCTTACAGCTTCTAAAAATGGTAGGGATTCAATATCACCAACAGTTCCACCGATTTCAGTTATAACTACATCAACATCAGCACTAGCCATTCCTCTAATTCGACTTTTGATTTCATTTGTTATATGAGGAATAACTTGAACAGTATCTCCTAAATATTCTCCACGTCTTTCTCTTGCGATAACACTTGAATAAACTTGTCCGGTTGTAACATTTGCTGATTTTGATAAATCAACATTTAAAAATCTTTCATAATGTCCCACATCTAAATCAGTTTCACCTCCATCTTCAGTGACAAATACTTCTCCGTGTTGAAATGGATTCATTGTTCCTGGATCAACGTTTAAATACGGATCAAGTTTTTGCATTGTGACTTTTAAACCGCGTGAAACTAATAAATTGCCTAAGGAAGATGCGGTTAGACCTTTTCCTAAAGAGGAGGCGACTCCACCGGTTACGAATATGTGTTTAACACTTCCGGTGTTCATTTATCTCCCGTGTTTAAATTGTTAGAAATCCTAACCCCACGGGATTACAGTTTATAACGAAACACTTCTCGATAAGTCAATGAGTTCTCTAGCGTGTTCTATGGCTGAGGAGGAATCAGATAGACCTGCCATCATTCGAGCAATTTCAGTAAGTCTTTGTTCTTTGTCTAGCAAGACAACATTTGTTTTTGTCACATCAGCCTCTGTAGTTTTTGCAACTTTTAAGTGAGTATCGGCAAAAGCTGCCACTTGAGGTAAATGTGTAACCACAACAACTTGATGTTTTTGTGCCAGTAACTTAAGTCTTTTTCCAACTTCTATTGCTGCTTCTCCACCAATACCTGCGTCAACTTCATCAAAAATCATGGTTCTCTTTTGTGCCTTTTTAGAAAAAATTAATTCAATTGCCAGCATAATCCTAGACATTTCGCCACCACTTGCGATTTTGTTTATAGGTTGAAGTGGCTGACCAGGGTTAGCGCTGAATTCAAACCTAACTTGATCTACTCCAAAAGAATCAAAAGAATAATTTTTGGATTCAATTTCTAAGCCATCGGAAACTTCATTTTGAAAAACAGTGACACTGAACTTTGCCCCAGGCATAGATAACTGAACTAGTTCATTCTCTATTTCCTTTGAAATAATTTTTGAAAACTTAGTCCTATTTTTTGATAATTTTGAAGCAGTCTCCGAAAGATTTAACCTAATTTTACTTATTTGTTCAGTTTTTTCTTTTATCAGTTCTGGAAGATTATTATTTCCATCTAAAATTTCCTGAAATTTATTAATTTTTTCAATAGCGTCTTTTGATGTTGGACCATATTTTATCAATAATTTATTTAATAGAGATCTTCTTGCTTCTAATTGATCGATTACTTCAGGATCTCGATCTAGAGATATTAAGTCTTTGCCGATTTCTTGAGCTAAATCTTTTAGTTCTATTTCATTCTTTACAACTATATCCCGTAAAGTTTCAATTCTTTTACTCTTTGAACTTGCTGAATCGAGAATTTTTCTTAAATTAGACACAAGAGATGTTATAGAACTTTGAGTGGAATCCTCCCCTCCACTCAGTAATTGATCTGCCTGCTTTAAAGTTTCAAAAATATTTTCACTTGAATTTATAAGATTGAGCTTTTCAGTGATCGTTTTCTCTTCATCTAACTGGATATTGGCACTCTTTAATTCTGATAAGGCTTTCTCGATCTCTTCTGTATCTTTATTACTTTTATTTTGAGTTTGTATTAATTCATTTAGTTCATTCTCAAACTCTTTCAAAATTCGATAGGATTCCTCATATTTTTTAAGATTTTCTAAATGTTCTGAACCAATATAGGTATCTAAAAGGGCTCTTTGATAAGTGCTTTTATTAAGAGAAGTTTGATCACCTTGACCATGAATTGTAACCAATTCTTGGGTTAAATCTTTTAAAACATTTCCAGAGATACTTCTACTGCCTAGAAATGTTTTTCCTCTTGAGGAATTAGAGATTGATCGACTTATTAAAACTCCCTTATCTTCTAAATCTATTTCTAATTCTTTGATATTTCTCTTTAATTCGTCATTTGTTACTTCGATAAAGGCTTCAACTAAGGCTGTTTCCTCATTAACCCGAATGATTGAGTTATCAACTTTTTCTCCACAGATCATTTCAAAGGAAGATAAGACCATAGTTTTACCAGCTCCAGTTTCACCTGTTAGAACTGTAAAACCGTCAGATAAATCAAGAGAGATATCTTCTATCACACCAATGTTTTTTATTCGAAGATCTTTAATCATTTACGTTTCGAATTTCCACGCCAACCTTCAACGGGTAATTGAAATTTTTTCACTAAAGTTTGGCTAAATGATTTATTTTCCATTCTTGCTAAGTGAACATAATCTTGAGATTTAGTTATTTCAATTCTCATACCTGGAAATAGGTCAAATGATCTTCTGCCATCTGCTGTTAGATGTCCATTTGTGCCATTGGCTGGAATCTCTATAGCGATTTTAGATAGAGGTGAAACAACTAAAGGTTTAGCAAATAAAGCATGAGCACTTATAGGCACTACACATATTGCTTCCACACTTGGCCAAACAACAGGTCCACCTGCACTAAAAGCGTAAGCAGTGGACCCAGTTGGTGTTGCGCAAACTAATCCATCTCCTGATAAGCGTGAAACTGGTTGAGAATCAATTTCCAGAATCACATCAAACATATGTCCTGGTTCAGATTTTTCAATTGAAACATCATTTAGTGCAAAAGTAGAAAAAACTTTATTGTTTTCTTTAAATACAGAAACTTCTAAAGCTAAACGATCTTCTTCTATCCATGAATGGTCAACTATCGATTTGACAACATCTTCCAAATGTTCCAATTCTGCTTCAGCTAAGAAACCAACATGACCAAGATTTATTCCAAGTATTGGAATATTTCTGCCTCTTGAAACTTCGACTGCTCTCAAAATTGTTCCATCACCACCAAAAACTAAAGCAAGATTTGGTGATGTTTCATTTTTATTATCAAATATTTGAACTTTAACTCCAGCTTTTTCTAATAATTTGCAGTCCTCAAGGGGTGCAAAAATTTCAATCTTTTTATCTTTTAATTGTTGGCAAACTTGAGCGGCAACACTTTCTGCTTCTTGTGAATTATTGTGAATAATTACTAAAACTCTAGGCAAATTACTCACGACTGAGGTCCTTTTGCGATCGCGTCTTCAATTTCTCTATCACTTATTATTCTTCCACCTTTTTTAAGCCAACAAAAATACTCCACATTTCCTTTAGGGCCAGGCAATGCTGAGGCAACTACTCCATTGCATCCAAGTCCCAATTGAGCACCTGAATCTATAACTCTTCTAATTGCTTCTTTTCTTAAAACTGGATCTCTAACAACGCCACCTGCGCCCAGGGATTCTTTTCCAACTTCAAATTGAGGTTTGACCATTAATAAAAAATCTGCATTTTCCTCAGCATTAGCTATCAATGCTGGTAAAACTTGGGATAAAGAAATAAAAGATAAATCTGCTACAACAATTTTTGGTTCGGGTTGTAAAGATTTTGGGGCAAGATTTCTAATATTTGTTCTTTCCATGACAACAACTTGTGGATGATTTCTAACTTCCCAAGCAAGTTGACCGTATCCAACATCAACACAATAAACTTTTGCCGCTTTTCTTTCTAATAAAACTTGGCTAAATCCACCAGTAGAAGATCCAGCATCTAAACAAACATGACCCTCAACTTTTATTTCATTCCATTCATCTAAGGCACTAATTAACTTATGCGCACCACGTGACACATAATGATCTACTTCAGTTTCAATAACGATGGAAACATCTTGATTAACTCTTCTATCTGGTTTGAGTGCAGGTACATGATCAACTAAAACAGATCCTGACAGGATTAACTCGTTGGCAATTTCTCTAGATCTTGCTAGGCCACGCCTAACAAGTTCTTGATCTAATCGATTTAATTTCACTCGGAATTATTGGTTAAAGATTCGTGAAGTCTTCTGTGAACATCTTCAAACACTGAAACATGTTCAATGGCAGGCAAATTACTTAATTCATTTAAGCGATCCATGGCACCATCAACTCTTGTTTCCCCAGTTGGCACGATGGGTTTTAGGTTTCCTAAAGTCAATTCTTCTTGTCTGGTTTCAGACCATTCTTGATTGTCCATGACTACCAACTTACAAGAGAATTGTTATCTAGCAATGCACTCAAGTCTTTTCCCACATAAGTTGGGCCTGTGGATGAGTTGGTGTTCTTGATTTGATTTAAATCTGTTACTCCTGTTAATACACACAAGGACTTAAAGCCTGCTTTAATAGCCCCAGCAATATCGGTATCAAGTCGATCCCCCACAACTAAAGGATTCTTTGAGTTAAATATTTTCGCAGCTTGGAGAAACATAAATGGCTCAGGTTTTCCCATCAAGATCGGACTTTTACCAGTTATTGAAGTGATGAGTGCATTAAATGAACCATTTCCCGGAGCTAATCCTTTTTCGGTGGGAAATGTGTAATCGTTATTGGTTGAAATCCATTTGGCACCTTTTGCAATGGCATAACACATTTCCGCTAAATCTTTTTGAGCAATTTCTGCATCAATGCCATTAACCACAATTGCAGGATTT
>JACCED010508749.1_pt1 | contig 15684 bp, 11 predicted proteins | sample 7455021 | NCBI WGS metagenome assembly JACCED01 (sample SAMN15323456, study PRJNA562643) | freshwater metagenome | isolation source: river surface water | place: USA:Blue River Watershed | collected 2017-08-19 | reverse complement strand
GGCGTCAGCAGACGCAGACCATCGAGATTGGCCAGGCAGACATCGGCAACTGGGCGCTGCCCATCGCGCACGATCCCTATCCGATTCGCAACTTCATCGGCCGCATCGACGAACTGACCTTGTGGAAGGTCGCGCTGAGCGAGGCTCAGCTGCACGCCATTTATCAAAAGACGCACCCGTGATTCTACCCCGGCACATGACTCGTTACTTTCCTCGTTCTCTCGCGCTGCTCGTGGCGCTGCACTCATCGTTGAAGGCGGCTGCGCCCGAGGCGCTATTCCCCGAGAAGCATCGCGCGGTGCTGAAGCAGCACTGCTTTTCCTGCCACAATGCGGAGAAGCAGAAGGGCAAGGTGCGGCTCGACGATCTTTCCTTTTCCATCGGCGACAGTCACAGCGCGGAGCGGTGGCAGGCGGTGCTAGACGCGGTGAACTCAGGGGACATGCCGCCCGAGGACGAGAAACCGCTGCCTACGGAGGCAAAGACAGACCTGCTCGACGACCTCAATCAGACGCTCGTGGTTGCGCGCAAGGTTCTGGGCGATAAAGGCGAGCGGGCCACGATGCGCCGCCTCAATCGCCGCGAGTATGCGAACACGATTCGCGATCTCCTCGGCATCACCATCGACACGCGACAGCTTCCGCCCGACGAGCGGGAAGGTGCCTTCGACACGTTCCCGACGACGCTCTTCATGTCATCGGACCAGTTTGAACTCTACCGCACCACAGGCAAACAGGCAGTCACCGACGCTTTCCGCGCCGCGATGAATTCCGATGTGAAAAAGAAGGTCGTCGAGCCGGAGGTTGCCACGGCAAAATTCGCGCGGGACGAGATCATGCGGTTGGTCAGTTTGGAGAAGCGATTCATCCTCTGGAAGAAGGCGGTGGATGCCGCCGCAAGCCGACCTGAAAACGCGAAGGCGGTCGCGGCCGTGAAAGAGCAGTTCAAGGCCAACTCGCAACCCGTGTTGTTCGGCTGGGAGTCAATCAAGGGAGCGCCGTCGCCTTCGGAGTTCGGGTTCCTTGATGCATTGGCGGGCGTGCAGGCTCATGTCGCATACGAGAGGGATATTCCCCTCCGGATCAATCCGCTCTCGTTGCCCGCCTCGGACCGCGGCGTCTATCTCGGCTGGGCGGATTTCGATCTGCCGTCGCAGGCTCCGGGCGATTATACTATCCGGGTCCGTGCGGCGCGGGTCGGTCGGATGCCGCTCCAAAAGAATTACGAGGATCGCAAGCAGTTCCTGCTCGAGGCCCCGGACCCGAGTCGTTACTTCGTCGAGTTCGGCGACCGCTTCGACCACTGGCGGCGAGTCGCCGTGTATGAAGTGACGGGCACGGTGGAATCGCCGCAGGAGCTGGTTTGGAAGTTCCGCCAGGAAGCGGGAAACCAAGGCCTGCTCCAGATTCGGGAGCGCGGAGGGCTCGATCGGCGACCGGCTTTGATGGCCGCGCGCGCCTCGACTTACACCGGCTTCGGTGGCCAGTATGTCTATGATCCTGCCGTGTGGATCGACTCCATCGAAGTGGAAGGCCCCTTCCACGATCCGCGCGAGGCGGAGCGGCTGGCCCGGTGGCGCTCCGAGCTAGAGAAGTTCGATGCACGCACGCTCGATGCTCGCGGATTCATCAACGCGTTCGCCGCTGAGGCGCTGCGCGGTCGTCAGCCGACGACCGAATTCCTCGACCGCATCGCCAAGCGATACGATGGACTGACGGCGCGTGGGCAAAAGCCCCGCGACGCGCTGGTCGAGTGCCTGTCGCTCGTGCTCGCGTCGCCGAGCTTTCTCTATCTCGGCGAACTGGCGGCCGCGTCGCCGGGCCGCGAACTCACGGACGTGGAGCTGGCAGCGCGACTCTCCTATTTCCTCTGGAGCGCTCCTCCGGATGCCGAACTGCTCGGCCTCGCCAAGGCAGGCACGCTTCGCCAGCCTGCGATGCTAGATAAACAGGTGGACCGCATGCTCGCCGACGAGCGGGCACGCGGCTTCATCGAGTCGTTCGTGAGCCAGTGGCTCGGCATGTCGCGGCTCGACTTCTTCCAGTTCAACCAGCGGCGCTTCCCCGACTTTGATCGCGGCACGAAGGAAGCGGCCCGTCGAGAGGTCTATGAGAGCTTTGCTCATCTGCTCGCACACGACGGCAGCCTGTCGCAGCTCCTCAAGTCCGACACCGTCGTGATCAACAGCCTGCTCGCGAACTACTACGGCATCGCCGATGTCGCGGGAGATGAGTTTCGCGCGGTGAAAGTGCCCGCCGATTCGCCGCGCGGCGGCCTGCTCGGCATGGCCGCCATCATGGCCATGGGCAGCACTGGCGAGGTCACGAATCCCGTCGAGCGTGGAGCGTGGGTGATGCGGAAACTCCTGCACGATCCACCGCCACCCGCGCCACCGAATGTCCCGCAGCTCTCGCGGCTCGAGGGCAAACTGCTCACCACCCGCGAGCGGCTTCAGATGCATCAGGAACAGCCGCAGTGCGCCTCCTGCCACCGCCGCATCGATCCCATCGGCTTCGCTTTGGAAAACTTCGATGCGGTCGGCAAGTGGCGGACCAAGGACTCCTACAGCAAGGACGAAGTGGGGACGAAGACGTGGGACATCGAGACGTCCGGCCAGTTCCACCGCGGCCCAGCGTTCAAGAACTTCTTCGAGCTGCGCGACCTCATCGCCGCCCGCGCGGATGACTTCGCCCGTGGCTTCAGCACCGCGCTGGTCGAGTATGCGCTCGGTCATCCTGCGGGCTTCAGCGACGATCCACTCATCAAGACGATGACTACCGAAGCGAAGGCGAAAAACTTCGCCCCGCGCACCTTCATCCACACGCTCATCCAGAGCCGCGAATTTCAAACCAAGTAACCCTCACCGCTGAAGGAAGCCATGCAAACGCTCCTCCGAGCCATCCCCCACACGATTGCGATCATCGCTGCGTTTCTTCCAGCGCATCTCATTTGCTGCGCAGCAGAGCCAGCGCTCCGCCTTGGCGAACCTGCGCCGCCCGTCGCTGTCGGCTCATGGGTGCAGGGCGAACCCATCACGAAGCTGGATAGCACCAAAGCCTACTTGATTGATTTCTGGGCGATATGGTGTGGCCCTTGCGTGGCGGAGGTTCCGCATCTCAATGAACTGTATCTCAAGTTCAAAGATAAGGGGCTCGTGGTCATCGGGCAGGCGGTGTCGAAGCAGGATCAGGAGAAGGTGAAACCCTTCGTCAGCAAGATGGCCGATAAGATGACTTATCGCGTGGCGCTTGATGACTTTAGCAACTCGGAGCGCGGGGCGATGGCCGCGAGCTGGTATGACGCCGTTTGGTTGAAGACCCTTCCTTCGGCGATTCTCGTCGGCAAGGATGGCAGGATCGGATGGATCGGCGGCCCGCGGAACTTGAAGGACAGCCTCATTGAGGACGCGCTCTCCGGAACCCTCGATCCGGTAAAGGTAAAGGCGGAGGCGATGAAACTGCAGGAAGCCGCACCTGCGGGAGAGAAAGCGACGATGGCCTTCCTCCAATGCGTCACTGAGAAGAAGTGGGACAAGGCCGACAAAGCACTCACCGCACTTTCCAAGATACCGGATGCACTCCAGTCAGGAATGCTGCTCGTCTTCCGGCTGATGATTCTGGTCGGCAAAGGCGACTTCGATGGAGTGGATGCGCTTCTCAGTCAGGAGAAGCTTTCCGAGGACGCATTGAAAGCAGTGAGCGGCATCCTCTCCGACGCGAACCGCGAAGCTGGCGGCAAAAATGCGCGCATCCTTTCCGCTTTTGCCCGCGTGGCACGGATGAAGGGCCGCGATGCCAATCCTGACTCCCAATCATCTAGTCTCCCAAAATAGCACCCCAGCAGAACAGCCCTCCGCAACTCCGAACTACTGTTCATCACACCTCCTGCAATCAATCAAAACAAACAGCCCCATGAGGACCGCCATCACCACACTGCTAACAGCCATCGCCATCACATTCAGCGCCTCGGCTTCCCCAGCGCTGCTTGTCGAAACAACGATCACTGAGCAACACCCCAAGGGTGGCAAAGATGTCTTGGCTGCGCCACGCATCACCGTTGAGAGCGGCAAGAAGGCCACCATCCGAGTCGGCAAGCTTGAATACACGATCACTCCCACCCTCTTCGACGATGGCACTATCGAACTTAGAGCCGTCATAACCGAACACAACGGAAAGACGGCGGACAAACTGGCCGAACCCCGAATCAACGCCAAACTCGGTCATACCGCTGAGATTCAAGTCGGACCATTCGCGCTCGCAACCAAGACATCGCTGGCGAAGTGACCGCAACGCCCGGCCATCACCTGTAGCAATCCGCTCTGCAAATCGACCCAGCAGAATTGCCCAAATAGCAAGTCGCTGAGCTTCTCTCTGCCGGGCCAACCGAAACCTGCAATTCCCACCGCATAATGATCACTATGCTCCCCCGCGGCCACTTCCTCCGTTCCAGCACCGCGCTCCTCGCGCTCCTTTCCTTCCACGCCTTCGTCTTCGCTGCCGATGTCCCGCGCACGCTGGATGAGCTGTGGGAGGACTTTCCCATGCTCGACAAGACGACGCCGCTGGAAAGCGAGGTGTTGAAGGAATGGAAGCAGGACGGCGTGGTGTGCCGCATCGTGCGGTATCAGGTGGGTGTCTTCAAAGGCGCACCGTCGCGCGTCGCCGGGTTCTACGCGTTTCCGAAAGGCGGGACGAAACTGCCCGCGATCTTGGAGATGCACGGCGGTGGTCAGTCCGCGTCGCTCGACAGCGTTGTGACTTATGCGAAGCGCGGCTACGCGAGCCTTTCGCTGAATTGGGGTGGTAACAAAATGAGCCTCGGGAAGGAAACGTGGAGCGGGCCGCAGACGGACTGGGGCAAGCTCGACGCCACGCACCCGCCGCAACGCACCAAGGCGAATCATTTCGCCGGCCCGCTTACGCCGGACGAGTACACGCTCGATGCCGTGGAATCGCCGCGGAACAGCAACTGGTTCGTGGTGCTCATGGCGGCGAGACGGGCGATCACGTGGCTCGGGCAGCAGCCGGAAGTGGACGCATCGCGCATCGGGGTGCGAGGACATTCCATGGGCGGCAAGCTGACGACGCAGCTCGCGGGCATTGAGCCGCGCATTAAGGCCGCAGTGCCGTCGTGCGGCGGCGCGGGTAATCTGACGGAAGGCGACGATGTGCCCGGAGGCACGCGGCCGAAATACACGCCGATGGAAGCAGTCTCCATGTCCGACAACGCCTACATCCCCCGCATCACCTGCCCGATCCTTTGGCTATCGCCGACGAACGATTTCAACGCGAACATGGACAACATGGCGTGGACCTGGCGCCAACTGCCGGACGACCGCACCCGCTTCAGCATCTCGCCGCACCTCAATCATTTTCACACGAGTGAGCACTCGCTCAGCCAGTATTTGTGGTTTGAGCAGCACGTGAAGGGCGCGCCTATCAAGATGCCGCGTACGCCGCAAATCGTGCTGAATCTGCAAACCAAAAGCGGAGTGCCGAGCGTCACCGTCACGCCGGACTCGTCACTGCTGGTGCAGCGGGTGGACATCTACTACTCGCTCGATCCGCACACGCTCACGCGTTTCTGGCGCGATGCGCGCGCGGTGAAAGACGGCACGCAGTGGAAAGCCGAGTGCCCCGTGATGAGCCTCGACCAGCCGGTCTTCATCTACGCCGACGTGGCCTACGCGACGCCGCCGGAGTATCGCAAACTCCCGCAGATGGCGGGCGGCAGTGATAGCGACACCTTTGCCATCAGTTCGCGCATGCTCTCCGCAGGCCCCGCGCAACTGCGAACCGCCAAGGTGAAAGCCACCGACCAGCCGGAGCGACTGATCGACGACGGCTCACGAGGCTGGCACGACTGGTATCAGCTCAACTGGGGCCACCCACCGCTGTGGAAGGCCACGACTCTGAAACTGAAAGATGCCAAGTGGCGCGGCCCGGACGGCGCAGCATTGAACTTTGAGATCAAATGCGAGGGCGACAACCAGCTCGTCGTCACCGTCAACTGCAACGCCTGGGGTGCCTTCGCCCAAGGCCCGCCAGCGATCACTTACACGGTCATCAAGCCGCTGAAAGGCTCTCCGGACTGGCAGAGCGTCGCCGTGAAACTCGACGAACTCGTCGCGCTCGATCCGAAAGTCACCGCGCCGCCCGCGAACTGGCAGACCGTCACCGAGTTCAGCATCTCCCCCAGCGGCTCGACGATGAAGGACGGACAGAAAGTGAGCATGAACGGCCTGCCGTGGAAAGGCCCGCGCGAGATCCGCAAGCTGCGCTGGGAAGGCGGCCAATACACCCAGGGCAGCACCGTCGCAGCTCCCGTGAATCCCAACGACCTGCAAAAGAACTTCAACGACGCGATCAAGAAATCCCTGGAGCAGGAGAAGGCCGACCAGTGGCCCAAGTAACGCGCTGCTCCAATCACTCAGCTACCCCCGCCGCTTGAACCTCACCATGAAACCCGTGCTCGCCTTCCTCACCGCCTTTCTGCTCGCGGCAGTGGCCTCACCTGATGCCCGTGCAGCCGCAAAGACAGCGGAGCAATGGGACATCTTCGAGAACTCGTTCGCCTCGGGCCGAACGTATGAAAATCCGTTCGTCGATGTGGAGGTGGATGTCGTGTTTCGCTGCGGGGATAAGAGTTGGGTGATGCCTGCATTCTGGGCTGGCGGTGACAAATGGACCGTTCGCTTCGCGCCGCCGGTGCGCGGGGACTACACCTTTCAGGTCAAGTGCTCGGACCCTTCGAATACGGAACTAAACGGCGACGAACAGCCTTTACGCGTGTCCGGTTACGCAGGTGGCAATAGGTTGCGCCAGCACGGTTTTCTCCGCGCGGCATCGGACCAGCGGCACTTTGAGCACGCCGACGGCACGCCGTTTCTCTGGCTCGGCGACACGTGGTGGAAATGTCTTTGCAAACGCATGTCTTGGGAGGCCTTCCAGGAACTGACTGCTGACCGTAAGGCCAAGGGATTTAACGCCGTGCAGATTGTTTGCGGTCCGTATCCAGACGAGAACATGATGGAATCGCGTTGGGAAAACGAAGGCGGCATGCCCTACACCACGAAGGACTTCAGCGTGGTGAACCCGCGTTACTTTGAGTTCGCGGACCGGCGCATCCGGCACCTCGTGGAAGCGGGAATGGTGCCGGTGATCGTCGGTGGCTGGGGACGGCCGCAGGGCGGCGGCAAAAGCACCCTCACGCAGGTGGGCTTGGAGGGCTTCAAGAGACACTGGCGGAATCTCATCGCCCGTTTCGGAGCCTACCCGGTGGTCTGGGTGGTCGGCGGCGAGGCGCGCGACAGTTTCGGCCCGTGGTCGGAACTGTCGGCCTACGTCCGAGAGACCGATCCGCTTCACCAACTGCTCTGCTACCACTCCCCAGATCACCCGCGCCGAGCGCTTCGGGATAACAGCATGTTCGACTTCGACATGATTGGTATTGGCCATGATGGCCTCACCACAGCGGCGGGATCGTTGGGGTTGATGAAGGACTGCTTCTCCCAGAAACCGCAGAGACCGGCACTGTGCGGCGAAGCGTGTTACGAGGGCCACATGCAGACCAACTTTCAGGATCTGCAACGTCATCTGTTTTGGAGCTTCATGCTGAGCGGAGCCGCCGGACATACCTATGGTGCCGCCGGAGTCTGGCACGCTAGCGTCGAGGGCGATCCAGGCATCGAGCCGATCTATGACTGGACGACATGGCGTGAGGGCATGAACTACCCCGGCTCGAAGCAGATTGGCCTCGGCAAGAAGCTGCTCGAAGAATATCCGTGGTCACGCTTCGAAGTGCATCCCGAATGGGTCGAAGCGGGTAACTTTTGCGCCGGCATTCCGGGTGAGGTGCGGATGATCTACGTCCCGAAGCGTCGCATCTACAAATGGGACGGCCCCACCGTGAAAGGCCTCGAATCGAATATCTCCTGGCACGCCTTCTACTTCGACCCGGCAACCGGACGTCGATTTGGCCTCGGCATCCTCAAGGCGAAGACCGAAGCGGCCGACACGAGCGCTGGACCGGTCGAGTTCAAGAAAAAGCTCCCGTCTCCGCAGGACTGGATCCTCGTGCTGGAGCGCGCCAAGCCGTGAGCCAGAAAGTTCTAACCAAGTAACCCGCAATACGGAAAGCTATGAACACCCGCCGCCACTTCCTCCGCTCCAGCACTGCGCTCCTCGCGCTACCCGTTCTCGAATCCCTCGGCTTCCGCCGCTTCGTGCGCGCCGCCGATGCCTCGGCACGGCCCAAGCGGCTCGTGTTTCTTGGCATCGGCTTCGGCGTGACGGAGGAGACGTGGTATCCGAAGCAGGACGACGTCGGCCTCGGCTACACCTTGCCCGCAGGCCTCGCACCGCTGGCGAGGCACAAGAGCGACTTCACAATCATCCAGAACTGCTGGAATGAGTTCGCCACCGATCCGCACGGAGGCAGCAGCGTCTGGCTCAGCGGCGGCAACAAGGACCGGCTCCTCGGCAAGTCGAACGCCATGGCAATCTCGGCCGACCAGGTCGCGGCGGCGCAGTTCGGAGTCCACACGCGTTTCATGTCGATGCAGCTCGATCCCTCGGAATCCGTCGGCTATGGCCACGGTTCCTTCATGTCGTGGGATGCGAAGGGCAAGCCCATGCCCACTTTCCCGAGTCCCGTCGTGACTTTCCACAAACTCTTCTCCGCCGAGAGCGTGCCGCTCGCGCAGCGGCAGCAGATGCTCGCGGACGACCGGAGCGTGCTCGACGACATGCTCGCCGACGCACGGAGTCTCGAGCGCGGCCTCGGCGCGGCCGATCGCGACAAGCTCGAAGAGTATTTCGACAGCATCCGCGCTATCGAGACGCGGCTGGCGAAAGAAGAACGGTGGCTCGGTGTCGCTAAGCCGAAGACCCCGCTCGCCGAGCCCCGCCAGGGTCTCGTCGGCCGCGAGGAAGTGCGCGTGATGTATGACCTCATCGTCGCCGCCTTGCAGACCGACAGCACGCGCGTCATCAGCTATCGCCAGCCCATCACCGCCTTGCTCCGCAGCCTCAAGATCGAACTCGCCGGCCACGACGTGAGCCACTACATGCCCGGTGCCCGAATGGAGGCCTCGCAGATGCGCGACCGCGCCCTCAGCGAGCTTCTGGCCACACTCCTCGATAAGCTCAAGGCGACGAAGGAGCCGGACGGCTCTAGCCTCTTCGACCACACCACCGTGGCCTTCGGCGGCAACATTCGATCCATCCACTACCTCGACAACTGCCCGACCCTCATCGCCGGTCGCGGCGCTGGCATCCGCCTCGGCCAGCACCTCGTCGCGCCCAAGCACACCCCGCTGAGCAACGTCTGGCTCACCCTCCTGCAAGGCAGCGGCGTGAAAGTCGAGCGCCACGGCGACAGCACGGGTGTGGTGAAGGAATTGATTGCCTGAAACCTGACGAATGTCTCGCTACGCGATCCCGCCGCTCATCCGACACCATCTGCCTCGAAATCCGTCGCAACGCTTGACCTTCTGCCGTCTGCTTCCTGTGCCGATGAACGCCGAAGACTCGCCGTCCTGATCGCCCAAAGTTGGTCACGCACTGATATCAACACCGCCAGGAACGCCGTCGCACACTCCAGCATGAACGCCTCCGAGAAGCGGATCATGTTCAATGAACTCCGGGGATGAACGACCATGCCAGACGCCCGCAACTACGACGCCCACGACTACGCCGAGCGCATCCGCGAGCGGCTGCCGAGGCGCTTGCAAGAGATTCGCGAGGCGGCCAGTTTCACCAGCATCAACAAAGTGCAAGTCCTCGACATCCCCGGCGATCCCGCGAGGGACGAAGTGTGGCGCTGAGAAAGTCGCTTCGGCTTCAGCCGAATGTCCACGGAATGGGGCGAATGCCGCAGCGACGACTGGCCGATGCCGGGGAAGAGGTGAAGCGATGAGTCCCGTTAACTCAAAAGTCGTGACACCAGTGATGGGAGGTTTTGCCTGCATCGAGGGCTCAAACCAAGGAGTCCGTGGGACGAATAGAATGAAGCGCTCGATGCAGGATCGCGCGTAGCCCCTCCTCGATGCGGCGATTCAGATCAAAAGGGTTCAGCGCAGTTCTCTAGAGCGAGAGAATCGGCTCTGGGAGGGTGCGCTCGATTTCCTCGAGGCGGTAGCCGAAGCCGGGACCGCGGAGAGTGGTGAGATCGAGATGTCCGTTGCGGCGGTGGAAAATGCCGGGATGGATGACCGCTTCTGGCGCGGAAGCAGCCGGATAGAACTGCATGGCGTTGCATTCGATACCCGCGATGGTCGGGAGATGAGCGGCAAGTTGGCAGTGAGAGATCATCGCGAGCATTGGATTGGTCAAATCCTGGACCATGAGGGTCATCCCATTTGCTTGCGCCCATGCGGCTGATAGGAGCGCGCCGGTGAGCGTCTTACATGTCTTGAGTGCGACCCCGTTCCAGCCCAGTTGACGACCTGCCTCCACCACTCGCCAATCGTGAGCGCTTTCATCGAGGAAGAGGGGTTTTCGTGAGGTAATCGATGCTGCCGGAATCGGATGCTCGTCGAGTTCGTAAGGGAAGGGCTGCTCCACATAAAGGAGTCGTCCGTACGCGCGGGGCGCGTCCACGCGAAGGCGGTCCAAAATCTCGGTGACGTAGGCCGGCTCGTGCACACAGCAGTTGAAGTCCGCGCTCAGCCAATCGACATCATGTCCTTCAGCGAGTTCGCCGACGCGAACGAGGCGTTCGTAATCCCATGCTGCGTCAGTTCCTCGGAGCTTTACCTTGAGGGCCTTGAGCCCGTCAGTGCGAATCCAGTCGTCGAGGAACACGGGCACTCCATCGTTGGGCTGGGTTCCGACGGGGTCGTCTTTGGTCAGAGGATCCAGCCCCCCGACGAGGTGCCAAACGAGGAGAGAATCTTTCCTCGTTGGCAGAAGGTAGTCCGAGATGGATCTGCTCGGGAGGTCCTTTGGGGCGCGGGCGGCATCGACGAACGATCCGAGTTGATCGGGGAGCGTTTCCTTGTTGAAAAGTGAGAACACCGTGCGGTCCAGTAATTGGCCGACGGCGTCGTAGAGGGCTAGGTCGAAGGCGGAAAAGACCACGAGGGAGGCCAAGGTCGTGATGGCGACCTTTTTACCGGAACTGGGGTCGGTGGGTGCGCTCTGGCGAAAGGAGGCGACACTTGCGGGGAGGATTTGCTCGATGAAGTGGTGTTCGAAGCGGAACGGGTGGGAGAAACCCTGGGCGCCTGCGGTGGCCCAAGCGGATGCGACCTGCTTTGCGAACGCGATCATCTGCTCCAGACGCATTGCGAACGGGGAGGAATCAGGCCAGGCCCACTGGACGGCGACGGGCGTTTCACCGTACCCGGTTGCTTTCCGTCCGGAAGCGTCCACAACGGTGCACGCGATCCTGAGACACTCGACGGAGGTGACGATTTCGGCTCCGAACTTGAGGGGCAGACGGTTGTTTGCGGGGATGAGGCGGAGCTGGACGGAGTCGATGGCGATGCGGTTCATGGCTTATTCGGGAAGGGGTTTTCCGTGGGTTTCGGGTGCGAACCAGATCACGATCATGCCGATGGCATAGACGAGGGTGATGATGGCGCCTGCGTTGGCGTAACCGCCCAGCAGTTTGACAAGTTCGCCGCCGAGGACGGCTCCGAAGGCTGCGACGAAGCGACCGGTGTTGTAGGCAACGCCCTGGCCGGTGGCGCGGACGGCGGTGGGGAAGAGTTCAGGCAGGTAGAGGGGAAAGAAACCGTAAAACGCGGCGGTGATGAGCCCGCAGACGATGGTGAGTTGGAAGAAGGTTTCTCCGAGTTCGGGTTTCAGGCGGAACATGAGCTGACAAACCGTGAGGGAAAGCGCGCAGAGCACGAAGAATCCAAGCCGCCGTGAGAACTTCGCGCACAGGATTGGGGCGAGGAGGGATCCAACAACGGCCCCGATGGTGAGCATGAGTTGGGCGTTCGCTTTGGCGCCGGGATTGGCGGGACCGGCGAGCTCATCGGCCCAGAGCGGAATCCATTGCACCGAGCCCCATGTGCCAATGAGCGCCACGGCGGAGAGGATAATTCCGATGAGGGTTTTGCGTCGAAGTGCACGAGAGAAAATGGCGGCCATCGGGTATTCAAGATGGGACATTTTTCCGGTCTGCACGTCCTTTCGTGATTGGTGCCAGCGCTCGGATTCAGGGACAAAAAAGCGGATCAGGAGCGTGATGACTGCGGGGGCGGCTCCCACGAGAAAGACCCAGCGCCACGACTCTGGCGTGACGGGAATCTTCTTCGCAATGAGGGCGATGAGGAGCATCCCGCAGTTAGCGGCAGTGCCGATGGCTCCGGCGAGGTAGGGCCGTTTGTTTTCGGGCCAGACTTCCATGATGAGCGCGACGCCGAGCGCCCATTCTCCGCCCATCCCGAGGGCTGAGACGAAGCGGCAGGCTGCGAGATGCCATGGGGCGTCCGCGAAATAACCTGCGGCGCTGAACAGCGAGTAGGTGAGGATACTGAGGCTCATCGAGCGTACCCGTCCGATTTTGTCTCCAAGCCATCCGAATACCGCTCCGCCGAAAGCGGCACCGATGAGGAATGCAGCAGTGATGTAGCCCATCCATTGTCCCACCGCACCTTCGCCGCCTTCGGTGAGCAGGCTTCGAAGTGCGGGCCGCGCGATTACGGGAAATAGGCCGATTTCGAATCCGTCGAAGAACCAACCGAGGAACGCGGCGATGAGCGCGAGCATCGCGCCTTTCTGGGGGACTTGTTGGTTCTGGTGCATAGGCGCGTCCGTGAGAGGCAGATGCTGTGCCCGATAATCCCAGCGCAGGCTGATTGGAGCGAAGGGAGCATCATTGATGGAGTCAATCGATGCCGCTGAATGAATCAATGGGCGGGGAACTGGCTCGCGATGATACGGTTCGAGCGCAATGGAAACGAACGATCGAAAGTGGGACTCGGCGTCTTCGAGCGTGCTGCCGTGGTGCGTGCGTGCGGCACGGGCGAGCGATTCGGCGTGGATTGCACAGCAGCGGCATGCCGTCTACGCGCGCGAACTGGGCCAGCTTCCTGAGAACACGGAGGGATGTTATCGCGACGCGTTGGATGAGCGGAATCAGTACCTTGTTTTGGAACGGAGCGGAGAGCGGGTTGGATTCATCAGTCTGACGTCGCCCGACGCGAAGCCGTTCTCGGTTCACAAGTATTTCTCCAAGGACCAACTCGCGTTTCTGGAACAGGGCCGATGGTTTGAAGTCCGGATTTTAACGCTGAATCGCTGCGATCGGCGGGGGCCGGGAGCGGCGCTCTTGATGTACGCGGCTTATCGATGGGCTCAGGCACACGGAGGGACGCATCTGGTCATTCTGGGACGGGATGCGCTGGAAGACCTTTACCGAACGGTTGGATTCCGCGGGATGGGTGTTCAGACAAAGGCAGGCAGTGTGCGCTACGTCCTGATGCAGAGTGCAATCCAGGTTGTCTCAACTTATGTGGAGAAGCGGCGCGCAGTGTTCCGAAAGCTCGAGGGGCTTGTGAAGTGGGATTTGCCGTTTGCATTTCGCAGTCCAGCAGCGTGTTTCCATGGCGGACGGTTCTTCGAAGCGGTCGGGGAGCGGTTTGATGATCTTTCGCGAAGGGACGCGATCATCAATGCGGACGTACTGGACGCTTGGTTTCCCCCCGCACCCGGTGTTTTGGACGCGGTGCGCGGCCATCTCGATTGGGTGATGCGGACCTCTCCTCCGACCGGTTGTGAGGGCTTTTTGAGTGTGTTGGCTGACGCGCGCAGTGTGCACGTCTCATGTTTGGTCGCTGGAGCGGGTTCCTCTGATCTCATTTTTCGAGCGTTTTTGCGATGGCTGACTCCTTCATCGCGGGTGTTGTTATTGGACCCGACATACGGCGAATATGCGCATGTACTTGAACGGGTAATACGGTGCGATGTGGAGCGTATTGAGCTCCGCGCATCGAATGGATTCCGCGTGCCGCTTGCCGAGTTGGAGCGTCGGATGTGTGAAGGATTTGACCTTGTTGTGTTGGTGAATCCGAACAGTCCCACGGGGCAGTATCTGTCGGTGGCGGAGTTGGCGCCTTTGCTGCGTAGGGTTCCCGAAACGACGCGGGTTTGGATTGATGAGACTTATGGGGAATACGCGGGAAGAGGGGCTTCACTCGAGCCGTTTGCGGTGTCTCGGCAGAACGTCTTTGTCTGCAAATCCATGTCGAAGGTTTACGCGTTGAGCGGGTGCCGTGTTGCCTACCTCTGCGGGGGCGCTCCGGCGATGGAGGACTTGCGGTCAGTGACGCCGCCCTGGGTGGTAGGGTTAGGCGCGCAAATCGCCGCAGTGCGCGCGTTGGAAGATCCAGATTATTATGCTGCACGGTATGCAGAAACGCATCAGCAGCGCGGAGTGATGGCCCGTGGCCTCCGCGCGATGGGGGTTGAGGTGATCGAGGGGATCGCGAACTTCCTCTTGTGTCGGCTCGCGGACCATGCGCCCTCGGTGGCTGAGGTTGTGCGGAGGATGGCCGACCGGGGCGTTTTCATTCGCGACGTGTCAGTGATGGGAGGGCCGCTTCGTGGACGCTGGATTCGAATCGCGGTGAAGAGCGAGCGGGAGAACGTGTGTATCCTTCGGGAACTACGACGGGCGCTCGATGCACAGCCTGTTCAGCGTCAGCGAATGGAAGATGAGAATGATCGAGAGCATCTACCTGAGGCCACGCACGTTTGAGCCCGAGGCGATGTATGACGAGGGGAGGGGGCTTACCGCCCGCTCCAGAAGGTGCGTACAACGCGCTCCCATTCGTCGGCCATCAGTTGGTGGCCGCGGTAGGTCGGATGAACGCGGTCCCAGATCCAGTAATCCGCAGGGGTTTCGGGGGTGATGGCGGCGTCGAACACCTTCTGGAACTCGACGAGAGCGGCACCATACTTTGACGCAAGTTTCGCAACGATGGATTGTCGGGCGATGATGTCGTCGGATGCTTTTGGTCCGGCGTGCTTTTCGAACGGTGCACACAGCACGAGTTTGAGTTTCGGATTCGCGGCGCGTGCTGTGGAGAGGAGTTCATCGTAGGTCCGCTCGTACTCGTCTAACGGAACGCGCTTTGAACTGTCGTTCACGCCGATCATGACGCTGAGGATGTCGGGTTTCAGATCGATGGCATCGGCGGACCAGCGTTTAAGCAAATCGCGGACGGTGTTGCCGCTGACGCCGCGGTTGAGGAAATCCAGTTTGGCAGCGGGAAACGCTGCGCCGTGGCGGGCAGCGGTGATGAAGACGTAGCCGTGACCGAGGATGTGATTGGGGTCGGCACTACGTCCGCGATTTCCGTCCGTGATGGAATCCCCTTGGAACAGGATCCGGCTTCCTGGGGTGAAAGCGGGGAGGGGATCCAGTGCGAGGAGTGGCGTGCAGCCGAGGAACGATACGAGAGCGAGGAGAGGGGAACGACTCATGTGGACACGATAACTCAGCGAAGGAGGTCTCGAAAGCACGCGCGGCGCTCGTTGCCAAACCCGCGAGGGCTGCCGTGTTCGACGGGGTGACCAATGGTTGAACTGGCGCGAAGCGTTGAAAGGGTGATCGCGTGGGCGCGGGCGGGATGGTGTGCTGTGGTTCACACGGGATGAGTGGGATTGCGGAATGACGATTTGTTCTTTGAGCACAACGGCGGGCCGGAGCGGTTGACGGGTGTGG
>JACCED012426293.1_pt1 | contig 15693 bp, 17 predicted proteins | sample 7455021 | NCBI WGS metagenome assembly JACCED01 (sample SAMN15323456, study PRJNA562643) | freshwater metagenome | isolation source: river surface water | place: USA:Blue River Watershed | collected 2017-08-19 | reverse complement strand
TCACTGCTGAGAATTTGGCAGACAAACTTAGTGTTAAATTTGAATCATTTGCTAATAAACTTCTCACTATAAATCTTCTTGTGAAGCCAGATGATTTTATTGGTCTTTCACTCGCAAGTGATATTGCTGCTCTTTATAATTATAGAGTTGAAGATGTTGCTTTCAGTGAGGAAGAGGTTCTGAATAAAAAAGCAGGGGAAGATAAATCTGGTTTCCCTCTACGTAATCCTATTATTACGATTATGGGCCACGTGGATCACGGTAAAACGTCACTCCTTGATTATATTAGAAAAGCAAAAGTTGCTTCAGGTGAGGCTGGCGGTATTACTCAACATATTGGTGCTTATTCCGTTCCAGTTAAAGGATCTACGTTAACTTTCTTAGATACTCCAGGTCACGCAGCTTTTGCGGCGATGAGACAGCGTGGGGCCAATGTTACAGATATTGTTGTTCTCGTTGTGGCCGCAGATGATGGTGTGATGCCACAGACAGTTGAATCAATTAGATTCTGTAAAAATGCAAAAGTTCCAATTATCGTAGCCGTTAACAAGATCGATAAACCTGCTGCAAATCCTGATAAGGTTAAACAAGGTCTTACTGAGTTTGAACTTCTTCCAGAAGAATGGGGAGGGGAGACTCAGTATGTACATGTTTCAGCTATGACTGGAGAGGGTGTAGATAATCTACTTGAATCCATTCAGCTTCAAGCTGAAATGATGGAATTACGAGAAAATCCAAAAGGAAACACCGAGGGTGTTGTGATCGAATCCAAAATTGAAGTTGGAAGAGGTCCAGTTGCAACAGTTCTGGTTCAGAAGGGAACACTCAACAAAGGTGATGCTATTGTTGTTGGTGAGACTTCAGGTCGTGCCCGCTCTCTCATGGACTTTGCTGGAAAAATGGTAAACTCTGCTGGTCCTTCGACTCCAGTTCAAATCTTAGGTCTTGAGTCAGTTCCTTCACCTGGTGATATCGTAAACGTTGTTAAGAATGAAAGAGAAGCTTCTAAAATTGTTGAGAACAGAATCAACGAAAGAAAAGCTCTCGCTAATACAAGTATTGAAGCTAAAAAAGTTTCTCTTGAAGATTTCTTTGCTACTGCTCAGAACAATTCTGAAGCAGAGAAGAAAGTTCTTAAGCTCATTATTCGCTCAGATGTTCAGGGGTCATACGAGGCCATTCGTTCGGCTGTTGAGCAACTTGGAAACAGCGAAGTATCGGTTGAAGTTATTGGTGGTGGCGTTGGTGCAATCACAGATAATGACGTTAACTTAGCAGCTTCTTCTAAAGGCTTTATTCTTGGATTTAACATGCGTCCCGTAACTACGGCCCGCAGAATTGCTGAAGAGAAAGGCGTCGATATTAAGACCTATTCAATTATTTATGAACTCATCAATGAAGTGACTCTTGCCCTTGAAGGTATGTTAACTCCAGAGAAAGTTGAAAAATACATTGGTAGGGCCCAAGTTCGTGATACTTTTGCCATTCCAAAAATTGGGACGATTGCTGGTACAGCTGTGGTTGATGGTAAAATTGAACGTGGTTGTAATATCAGGCTTCTTCGTGATGGAAAAATCATCTACGACGGAAAACTCTCAACTCTTAGACGCTTTAAAGATGATGTTAAAGAAGTTAAGAACGGTTATGAGTGTGGTATGTCTCTTGAAAACTTTAACGATGTTAAAGTGGAAGATATTATTGAGGCGTACATTATGGAAGATAAGAAAAGAACTCTTACTTCTGACCTCACCCTTTAAGGATAGATTGTGGCCGGACGTGGGAATAAATTTTCTAAAATAAAATACGAGGAAAGGGTCCGCGATGAGATTAATCTCGCTCTTAGAAGAGAGTTCGCGGATCCTCGACTTTTTAACGTCTCTGTGACCCATGTTGAGTTAACCCAAGATTATTCCCATGCCAAAGTTTATTGGGATACCTTTAATGCGGCAACGAGGGGTGATGCTAAAACGGCCATTGAAAGTACTGCAGGAAGAATGCGAAAGCTGTTGTCTGAAAAGATGGAAGTTCGTCATACTCCAGAAATTCATTATATCTACAACTCCCAATTCGAAGACTCTAATAAAATTGATAAGCTGTTGAAAGATTCAGCGGATGAAGAGTAAGAAAGAGTCGCTTTTCCCTCCACTCGTTTTTAATGTATTTAAACCGGCAAGGGTCACTTCCTATGATGTCGTTCGCCACTTTAAGCGCCATCTTCCACAAGGTTTTGGTAAAATTGGACATTTTGGAACGTTAGATCCATTTGCGTCTGGAGTGCTCATGATCGGAATCTGCGGGGCCGCTAGACTCAATGATTTCATCCACGATTTTTTGCCGAAAACTTATCTTGCCGTTGGGAAATTAGGAATTGAGACTCCGACAGGAGATTACACTTCCGAGATTACTCAAAAAGATGAGTCGCTTTATTTGAGCCGAGAAATCGCAAGTTTTTCCAGAGAATTCATTGAAGAAAAATTAAAAGAAAAGTTTATTGGTGACTACTGGCAGGCCCCACATAAGTACTCAGCTTCAAAATTCATGGGTAAAAATTTACATGAGTGGGCAAGAGAGGGAGTAGAGGTTAAAAAGGAAGCTGTCCTTCGTAAAGTTTATAAAATAGAAGTCGTTAAATACGTCTTTCCCTATCTCTCCATTCGAGTCGAAGTGAGTTCAGGAACGTATGTGAGAACTTTATTTGCTGATATGGCAAATTTTCTTGGAACACTTGGCTCACTTATTTCTCTAGTGAGAGAAAGTGTCGGAGCGATAGGCTTTAACCATGCAATAAAAAAATCGCACTGGCCTCTTGAGAGGTCTTTAGACATTATTTCTCATGGAATCCCAATCGATAAAGTATTACCTTTTTCTAAATTTTCTCTCACTGCTCAGCAATCTCTAGCGTTTAAAAATGGGGCGTTCTTTGATCCTGAAAAATTAAATCTAACAGATCATAGTTATTTATCTGATAAATATTTCTGGGTTTTAGATAATGAGAACAAATTAATTGGCCTTGGAGAAAAATCATTTCCCCAAGAGTTTAGACCTAAAATTAATTTTCATTCAGAGGAGAAAGCTTCTCTCTCATCTGATCATGACCTTTAATCACTTGGTTCCAGCAAGCTTCAGCGAAGCTATCGGCCGTTTCAAAATTTTTTGGATCAATTTCTTTATGAACGATAATTCCCACATGCTTATTGGGGTGAATGAGGCCACGATCTCCAAAAACACCTCGGGTACCGTAAATACTTGTTGGAATGACTGGAATTTTTTCGTTGTAAGCAAAGACTAATAATGTTTTTTTGATCTCTTTAAAAGATTTGGGAAAGGATGTTCTCGATCTTGTTCCCTCTGGGTAGACCTGGAGTCCAATTTTTTCTTTTAATATTCTCTTTTTAGCTTTCTCAAAGACTTTTCTCCTCGATGAGGTGCTGTTTCTCGAAACAGGAATGGCACCAGAAATCCATGCCATCCAACCAAAGATGGGAATATTTAAGATTTCTTTTTTCATGATAGGAGGAGCCTGATAGGCCAGGGTGAGGAGAGGAATATCTAAAAAACTTTGGTGGTTCGCCACATAGATGCCATAACAAGGAGTGCCACCAAACTCCGGCGAGCGATGGTCCTCGTAGTGACTGATCCTCGTATGACAAGCAAAACGCAAAAGAAATCGCCCCAAACGGGCCCAAACCGGACCCACTATTTTGAGTCTCGTTCTCAAAGAAAAGGGGATAACCAAAAGACAGATTGGCATTAGTACAAATACCAGACTGAATAGGGCCAAAAAAATAGCTTTTATTTGAATCAAAATGAACATGGGCCGATTGTACTTAGAAATGGACTAGTCAGACAACAAAGAGGTGCGATCTTTTTGTTCTAATTTTCCAATATTTAGGGTAAAATTTCTCCTATTAAACGGGATAATTAGGAGTCTACTGTGTCAACCAGCTTAATCGCCATGGGCGTTGCTCTCTTCCTGATAATCAACCTTGTTGTTGGTCTAGCAGCTTTAAGCTTATTATTTGGAACTTTCGAGACGCTTTTTGGTAAACCAAAACTAACGATACTTCGCTCAACCAAAAGCGGTAATTATTTTGCCTTTGGTTTCAAATGGAACTCGGCGAAGGAGCCGGCATCAATTGATCAAGTTACGATCAGACTGTTCAATCCGTTTGGTCGACCAACTCAAGTAGAAGTTTCTAAAAATTTTGAAGCTAAAACCTCTTCATTTGCAACGGATGTTGAAATGGGACCTGGTTTTTTAGAGCTTCTTGGAGCTGAAAAATTCGACCTCGCCACTCTACAGGTTGTTGTGCAGTCTTCGAAGTCTGGGATTAGCTGGCAATTTGATATGAAAGGTCCAAAATTCAGAAAACTTGTTTCTGAAGCAAAACTCACTGTTGATCAATTCATCGGCGATTATAAAATGGATTCTTCAAAAGAATCGAAACCACCAATCGACATACCGATGAGATCATTTATTGCAGATACAGTTCCTGGTAAAGGAGCACAGATCGCGATCCCTACAAACCCAGCTTTTGCTGCTCATTTCGCTGGAATGGGTGGAGGAGCTTCTGGTGCTGCGGCCACTGGCGGAGCAGCGGCAACTGCCGAAAACTTTAAAGTCGCTAAAGTTTGGATTGAGCCAGGTTGTATCGTCTGTAATGCTTGTGAAGATATCTATAAAGATGTTTTCGAAGTTAAGGCCGACACTTGTATCATTAGACCAAATGCTCCTCTTGATGATGGATTAAGAATCCAAGAAGCAGCTGAGGCGTGTCCTGTAGAAGTCATTAAATATACAAAAGCATCATAAAAAGGCTCCTCTCGGAGCCTTTTTTTTAAACAATTATTTAATTTTTTGCCAGATAAGTTCGCTTGCAAAGAAGTCTTTTAAACCCTTCTCATTTTCGTTCCATATTTCTTTTAAGCTTTCACGATGTGTTTTAAGTTCTGGGCATTCAAAAGTTAAAACTGGTGATTGATATTTTTCAACAGCAAATGTTCCCAGGGATCCTGGCGTTGGGTAACCAATGTCTCCGGCCATTTCATAGTTATTATACTTATTAAAAAACTCTGCAACGTCCTTGCACTCACCATTAAAATTCAAGATGGGTTTCCAAGTGTGGAAGGAAATAATAAACCCCGGCTTGTATTTATCCATGAGCTTTACGAGAAATTGGTTCTCTGGTTCAGATAAAGGTTTTGGCCCTGGATTATAACGAGGCTCCTTATGGTCAGTTGACCAGTCCTTCGTAGGAAGGTTTCTATTCAAATCCACGAGATGTGCGTTCACTCTTGTGCGATTCTGATACCCATCAACATTAAGAATCGGAATGACGATCATGGGTAAATCTTTCAGTGAGTGTTCTGATTTAAGCCAGCTAAAAAGCTCTTTTAAAACATAAACTCCTTCAACTTCATCGCCATGGACTCCGCCGATAAGATAAAGATATTTTTGTGCTTTGATGTCAGTTTTAAAGGCCGGAATCGAATGTCCCTCAAGGGAGTGACCACTTTCTAATTCAGAAAAAATCATACCTATTCTTTATGAAGATAAACAGCAGACTGTCCTGGTGTCTCTTCAACCTCCACTTCTAAACTTTTAAAAGAAAAACCAAATTGATCTCTAACTTTAACTCTGATTTCATCACAAATGTAAACTGCAATACGTTCAGCACTTGTGTTCAAAATGGGTAGCAATAGAACATCTGACATAGGTATTGAGAAAATACTTTCATCAGGAGTTTGAATGACGTAATTTTTTTTATCAGTATAAATTTTAAGATGCTTATTATCTTTAGGAATAAGAAGTTTATGATCAAGAGAATCACAAACATCTCTTACGATGGGTTTAATATTTAAGAAATCAAATACCATGTCCCCTGCAAGCTGTGGAACTTCACCTCTGACCTGAACTCTATAATTATGACCGTGAAGTGGCTCTCTTCCTCCATCTTCAAAAATCATGAAGTGTGAGGATGCAAAATTAAAGTATTGCTTATAGACTTTAATTGAAAATGGAAGACTCAAAGGTCATTTCCTGGTTGAGTTTAAACTTTAAGACACGATACTATCGCGTTAATTACTTGGTAAAGTATTTAGATTATTGTTGCAAACAGTCAAAGGCAAAAATGAAGAAAAAGCATTTAAAAGCTCTCAGTTCTCTCCAAAATTGGCTCTCAAAAGAGGAGCTTTTGTCTAATGATCTACTTGACTCCATAAATTCACTTCGAAAAGTTATTGAAAAGGCAAAGGATGAGACGGAGCTAAATGAGGATATCCTTCCGCCTCCTGCTGAGATATCTGGGGAGCCCATGGCGATTGCTCTTTACTCCGACGGGGGCTGTAGAGGAAATCCTGGTCCAGGTGCTTATGCCTATTTAGTTCAAAATGTTGAAGGAAAAATACTCGCCGAAGGTGTCGAGTTCGAAGTTCATACGACCAATAATAAAATGGAATTAAGTGGCCCCATAAAAGGTTTAACAGAAATAAGGGAGCTATTACCTTCACTAGGCCAAGATGCACTCTTAACAAAAATTAAAGTCATGACGGACTCAAAATATGTTGTTGATGGAATGAAGAGTTGGGTCAATGGGTGGAAGGCCAGAGGTTGGAAAAAGGCCGATAATAAGACCCCAGAGAACCTTGAGTTGTGGCAACAATTAGATGACATTAAAAATTCCTTTTTTGAGATAGAGTGGGTTTGGGTGAAAGGCCACGGTGGTCATCCTCAAAACGAGTACTGTGATAAAAAGGCCAATGAGGTCATGGATGAAAATATTCGTTAGTTTTGTTTTTCTTTGTTTTTGTCAAAGTTCTTGGTCTGTTTGTTCTTTCAAGTCTCCATTAAAAAAAGTCATCTCCCTCTCTGGGCCGATGACGATTCTTTTGCGTGAAATAGGTCTTCTTAATGATCCAGCACTTCAAGGGATTTCTGTTTTCAATCCGATAGCTGATAAAGACTTTAAAAAGACGAGGTATCCTGGGGGAGTATTCCTTTCTCGCACGACACTAAATGAGTTCCACCACTCAGTTGTCTTTTACGATGAAGGGAGAGAGTTAAATAAAATATTATCCTCCGCTAAGGACATTCAGTCTTTTGAAATTAAAACCAGACATAAATTACCAATGGAAGTCGTTGATTCACTTGTCGAAATTCTTAAACCCTTCATTACTGGATGCAATGATGAGTTAGGGGCCTTTAAAACCAATGCACTAAATATGCAGAAAGAGATCTTAGAGAAATTGCCTGATTCATTTAAGGTGATTTTTTATCTGGGCCGATTTGTTAATGATCGCCCACCAGAACTTGTTATCGTGAATGATGGAGTCGTAAAAAAACTTGTAAGTGAAAAAAAAATTGTAACTTATCCAAGCGATTTGTCCTATGTGAATTGGTCGTCCAAAATTATGTCGGGTCTGGGTCAGGATTTTATTCATCTAGGAATAGAGGACTCAGGGAGAAAACATATCAAGGAAATAAGAAGGTCATCTAAACAGATGACCTTAGTCTATCCCGGAGCTCTCGTGCCTGGGTACTCTCAGCTGGAGGCTTTTTTGTTTTGGGCCAATTCTCTTTAACTATTTTTGAGCTTTATGTTTTTCTACCATCTCTTGTGCCACTTTTTTCATTTTAAAAAACTCATTCGTGACCGAGACTCCTCCAGAAGTTTTAATGACTGATTTCATTTCCTGAGCTTGTGAAACTCTTTGGTCTGAAGAGGGATGCGAGGCCATTGCATCTGAGAGCCAGCTCATTGCTGCGTTTTGACCTTTCTTCGCATTTTTTTCCATGGCGAGTAATTTTTTATAGAAGTCACCAACTTTTTCTTTGTCGTAACCAGCGTTCGTGGCGTACCTGAAGCCCACCCGATCCGATTCTAGCTCGTCTTCTTGAGAGTTCTTCATGAAGGCATATTTTTGAACAAATAATCCTCCAGCTGCACCTATCGCTGCGCCCCCTCCGATCATCTTCGCCTTACATTCAAGATCATTGGGATCACAAAGCTTTTTACTGGCGTAGTACCCAGCTGTTCCTAATACTGCTGCACCAATGGCACCGAACATAATGGTTTTACTCTGTTCTTTTTTGGCCACATACATTCGCTCAGCTGTGTGTCTTGCCGTTACGTGACCAATTTCATGCCCCAAAACCCCAGCAATCTCGGCCTCTGATTCGGCCATTGCAATAATAGGAGTGGTTATAAAAACACTACCTGCGGGTAACGCAAAGGCGTTTACAACGGGTGTATCCACCACTGTAAATTGATAGGTATAAGGATTATTATTTAGTTTGTTGGCATGGACTAATTTTTGACCAAGTTTTGTAATATAGGCCTGAAGCGACGGATGATTCACTGGAGGGTACTCTTTTTTCATATCATTCAGTGCTTCTTTCGTAAGCTGTTTTTCTTGTTCAACAGTTAATGCGGACTTTTGACCAGCGTTATTACCTTCTCGATATCGGTCGGATGATTTTGAACTACAGGAAACAACTAAAATCAAAGACAACAACAAAATAAACTTATTCATAGACACCTCACAAACTAATTAACACATTTTATGTTAGAGGATAGAATCGTCCAACAATATGTTTAATATAAATATTAATGACCACCAGTTCTTACCCCATATAGGTTGTAACATTATTTTTAATATCGACCAGGGAGAGGTGGTTCTTTTTACGGGTCCAAATGGACTTGGGAAAACGACCTTGATGCGTCGACTTTATGTGGAGCACCAAACTCAAAGTGTTCTCGTTAGGCAAAAGCCTCTCTCATCATTTTACGATCGAAAACTCGGAAAAATTAAAGACATTATTCTTGAATCAGAAATCCTTCATTTTAACTCGACTAAGTTTATTGAATTATGGGGAGCTTTTGGCCTGGAAAAGAAAAATGATAGATTTCAGTCGGCCTTATCTGGCGGAGAAGATCAGGCGCTAAAGCTTTGTTTAGGATTATCTATCGAAAAACCTCTCTACATCTTAGATGAGCCCAGTCAGCACCTCGATGAGTTTTCAAAATCAATTCTGTGTGAATGGATTAAAGGGCAGCAGAGAGATTTAAAATCAGTCATACTTGTGGAGCATGACTTAAGTTGGCAAAAGTTTCATCGTAAAATGTATGAACTTCAAGTGATCAATAGAACCTTAGTATTGGGGAATTCATGGACTTTATAATCTCCAGATTGGGTGCCTCATTTTTATCTGGAATGATCATTTCTCAGACAGGTACATTGATTCAACTTACGACGAGAAATATTCTTGCTAGTCCTTCAACTCTTGGTTTTGATGGAATTAGTATTTTATGGGTTTTGATTTTTCATTCTGTTCTTTTGTGGCTCAATCTTGAGGATCCATCTACCATTCTCATTCTTGGAGTTCCTTTTTTTATTTTGTTAGGAATTTTATTTTCTTCTTTTATGAGGAGAGTAAAAAGTATTCCAAAGTTAATTTTTATAGGACTATCCTTTAACCTCTTAGTGGGAGCTATCTTTTCACTCTGGCAATTTATATTTTTGGCCTTCAATTTACCTTTTCCTGTTGAGCTTTGGTTTGGACATTTTCGTTACGCAAACTTTTCATCAACTTTCATCTTACTCATTTTTCAACTATTGTTCTTAATCGGCATGCGTTTTGTGAAGCGTGATCTAGCTCTCATAAGCCTTGATGAATCGATGGCGGAGAATCTCAATATTTCTCAGTCTCGGCTGCATCGATTTATCTTCGTTTCAGTTTCTTTGGGTACCTTTTTGGTTGTTTCGATGTTCGGTGCATTCTCTTTTTTGGGCCTCATCTTTCCCATTATCTCAAGACGCCTTTGGTTTCATCGCTTTGACTTAAAAGGGGAGCTTATCGTAGGAAGTATTTTCAACGGAGTTGCTTTTTGCTTGATTGATTTGGTTTGTTATTCGGCGCCTGTTTACGGTGCGGAAATCCCCATGGGGCTCTTAAGTATGATCATAGGAGCAGTGAGTCTTATTATCATCCTTTGGAAATCGAGCAATCGCTTCGAAATATTGGCAAAGACATGAAAATAAAGTTATTCTTTTAATGTTTTTTAATCAACAAAGGACTGCTTTCAATGAAAAAGACATTGGTTTTTTTAAGCCTAATTGTTTCTGCTCTTATTCTTACTTCTTGTAATTCAAATGACCCTAAGAAAATTGATCTTAAATCTGAGGACGACAAGACTTTCTATGCTATGGGTTACATGCTTGGTGGAAATCTTCAGCGTCTTTCATTGTCTGATGCTGAACTCGCTGCTCTTTATAAAGGGATTGCGATGTCATCTAAAAATGAAAAGTCTGAAGTTGATATGGCGAAATACCAGAGCCGTATCCAAGAAGTTTTCAAAGCGCGTATGGATAAAGTTGCTTCAAAAGAAAAAGAAGCTGGAAAAGCATTCATTGAAAAATTCGTTAAGGATGAATCAGCTACAAAAACTGAATCAGGTTTAGCTTATAAAGTTGTTAAAGAAGGTACAGGCGCAACTCCAGCTGCAGAAGATGTTGTTGAAGTTCACTACCACGGGACTCTTACTGATGGAACTGTGTTTGATTCATCAAAAGAGCGTGGAAAAACAATTTCTTTCCCACTTAACAGAGTTATTAAAGGTTGGACTGAAGGTCTACAAACGATGAAAGAGGGTGGAGTTACAAAATTCGTCATCCCTTCTGAGCTTGCTTACGGTGAAGCAGGTGCTCCTCCAAAGATTCCAGGTGGTGCAACTCTTGTTTTCGAAGTTGAGCTTTTCAAAGTTACAAAAGCAGCTGACGCTAATAAGCCAGCTCCTAAGACAACTAAAAAGAAATAATCAATCTCAACATTGATAGAAAATTTAAGGCCAGGGAAACCTGGCCTTTTTTTATAGTTTTTTGAAAGAGATAGAATCTCCTAGATACTCATCAAAGTATTTAGGAATCCCTGCATTGATCACATAACTAAAGATCGTTTTTAATTCATCATCAGTTAATTCTATATTGGATGACCTCTCGACTCTCATGTAGGCCCGAAGTTTTGGTATGTCTGAGAAGGTATCAAAACCAATAAGATGAATTTTCAAATCTAAAGCAACTGCTTTTAAATTAGCTTCTTTAAAAAAAAGTGAGGCAAGAGTAAATTTGAACTTCTTATCTTGAGATAAAGATTCAAAGAGTTTAATCTGGTTGTTTTGATTGAGAGCTTCATCCATCTTAAAAAAAACGAAGACACCCTCATTCGTTATTTTGATTCCTTCTTTAGGAGCAATATTCTGATAAAACACATTACAGAGTAATTTCTCTTGCTCCGACTCACAGAGGGAACTATTGAAAATATCACTCAAATCAGTGTTTGGTAGGGAGACTTTATTTGATTTGTTAGAGGCTAAAACATTAGTGTTTTTATCAGCGTCAATTTCAGTCTCAAATTCTTGGTCAAAGTAATACCAAGCACCAGTTGCAAACAAGAAAACCATCAATGCCAGTATTTTCACGTTTGATTTTTGATCTTGTTTCGTCTTTTGTGTCGTCGAGTTTTCTGTCAGTGGGTTTTTTCTTATTTTAGAATTCGTTTTTTCTTGCCCAAAAAATGACGAGTCTAGTGAATGAGTTTTTGAAATGTGATCTTTTGATTCATCGACTTCACTGGGCTTAACTGAAATCTGTATTCCAGGTCCAATTTCTAAAGGGTAGTGCCCCAAATAAATTGTTTTTTGTTTGGGTTCAAGTTTCATGTTATTGATCTTGACGCCAGTGGAGTCACTAATATCCGTCACAAATAATTTCGCACCATCTTGTTCGATTTTTACATGTTTAAGGGAAATGGAGGAGTGCTTTATTTGAACCTGGCAACTAGAGTCAGAGCCAATATGACAAACACTCTCTTTAACGATGATCTTTTTGGTCTCATTTTTTTTTGAGTGAATTTCAATAATCATGGCTTATTTGATCTGCACTTTGCAATTTCCATACTTGAAATTGGAATGGTTGAATCGACGACAAGACAGTGAGCTCCCCATCCTGTCGCATGCGGAAATGCAGGTTCACTAACACCTGTGTTTTGGTAATTGGTTCCAGCTGTATTCATATTTTCGTCCGCAACTCTTCCCTTTAAGGTCGTTAGGCAATGGTCTTTTGCATCGAAGGCCATAATTCCTGAAGTCTGATGATATTGTGCCATCACGACGGGAATCGTAAAAAGTTTCGCCACACTTTGTGATTGAGCTCCAGCGTTTTTTCCGCGATTGAATTTCACCCAGAACTGAATCATGGCAAAACCATAAGGATCAGTATTAACCGTTGTTTGAGTTAGCCCAGGGTATTTACCGGTATTAATCAGTTTCTGGATATCAGAGTTGTTAAGAATTTTCATTTCATCAATGATAATATTTGTCGCCTGGAAGGCCTGATCTACTTTAGCAAAGGGGGCTTGGTTTGGATCAAGTTGATTAATTCTGAATTCATCAATGGAGTCCCCGAGTTTTGCTGAGCCAAAAGTTGCATCACAAGCTGATTGGGAGTCAATCATCGAAACAAAATGGTTATAAACTTCTGTCAGCTCCACGTTTCTCGTGGCCTTCTTCTGAAGGGCGGTTTGTTGTTCTCCAAGCTTCATCAGAACAAGAACGAGGACTCCCGCTAACCCTAATGCGATAGTCACTTCCACGAGACCTATCCCGGCCTCATTCCATCTTTTCATTATTTCTCCAAGTGCCACAATTATATCGCAAAATGGCGAAAGATAGGTCAGATTTTTGTTTAAATGAAGCGGATGTTGACTAAGTTGATTCAATAAAAACCTAGGTTTATATGTTGAAAAAAGTCTTCATCAGAAAATCTCTTAGCATACGGCTACATCGTTTAAACTGTTCAAAAGTTAAAGGAGTTGTCATGAAACTACAAACCAATTTGGTTTTATTACTTGGACTATCGATGTGTTGTTCAGTTTTTGCCCAGTCCAATCTGATTGCATATAAAAGATCGATTTCTAGTGCTCCTTTTGAGCAGGTTTTTGAGCTGGGGCTTAAAGGTGTTGGAAGCTGCAAGATTGTACCAGCTTTTTTGAAAGGGATTAGAACTTGGAGAGTTACCACCACCAAGCCTCGTCCAGGAATCATGGGAGATGGAGTTCTACTTGGACTTGAAGAGGGTACGTTAAGAGTCGCTCATGGATTTGCGTGGACGCCAGAATTTCATACATCACTTGCTCTACCAAATAGGTTTTTTAAGCCAGCATGGTATTCATCCTTTAAGAACAGTGATAGTAGGCAGAATGCCGTTTTGATGCTTCGTAAAGCAGTTGCTGATGATTTGTGTAATCTTACGTCTTCCTCATTACCAGAGGCGCAATCAGTCAACATAAGTGAATTTACAGCTGAAAAAATCAAACAGAGTTTTACCTTTTATGTGGATTCTTCCAGAAAAATTTCGTGCACATCAAGTCTTCATAGTAAGCCAGTCTTTAATCCCGCTACTTGTCGTTATGAATCGAAAAAGATTGCCATTGGGGCCAGTGCTTGTAAAAGGGCCTATCAAAAAGCATCTGTCTCTGGTCGGGCCACTGTAACGACAAAAAATGATAAATCCAAAAAACCTAAATTCTTTTTTCCTCCCGTTCTGGAAGCTTTAACCCCAGAAATAGAGCGGGAAATGTTGATATCTGAATTACCTTTTGAAACCCATGTTATGGCAGCACATGCTAGTGAAAAGTTAGATATCCAAGCGGTCATAGATCCTTCTTTGGTTCCTGTGAAGGCCAATTTAAGTGAACTAGCTGAAAGGGAAATTGCCTCGAGGTTTAAATACTCCTTTGAGGAAGCAAAAGGGGACTACATAAAACCTTCATGGTTAAGTTCTGTATACGATGAAATTAAAATGGATACACGGCTTAGTGCCCTTAACCCAGACCAAGCGATTTCTGACAGACCGATCGAAGCCGATGTTATTAACAGTACTAAATTTCAGTTTCTTGAACCAATTAAACCTTATTTTCCGAAATTACACTTGGCCGCTAGTGGCTGCCAGCTTATAGAGCATTTTGAAATGAGAAACTTTGATGATTCAACCATGCGTGCAGAATAAAAAAAAGGCGACCTTTCGGTCGCCTTTTTTTATTTCTAAATGAAATTTAAAAATTACTTAGAAGGCTTGAACCAACAAAGTGGACGAACACCAATTTTGTGGCCAAGAGATCCGTGACAAGTCCCTTGAACTTCTTCTTTCTGAGAAACATCTTCGTTCATGTTAACGTCACAAAGTGAACCTTGATAATAAGTATCAAGACGGCACTGAGCTTTTGGATGGTTGTCATCAGTTTTTGTTACTACTTTTGTATCAGGAGTATCAAATTTTGGCTCAGCAGTTCTTCCAAGAGCAGCAAATAGGTTACCAACTGATTGGCCGGCCATTGAAGTACGTACGCAAAGAGCTGTATCAACTTTATTTCTCTTGTAGTTCTTTTTACACATATCTGTCACAAGCTTAGGAGCATTTAGTGATTTCACGATAGCTTCGTTATTATCATTGATCCAAGCTTTACGAAGACACTTAAGAGTTGCGAAGTAGTCAGCTTGACCTTCGTTAGATGCCCAGCTTGATGCTCCAGAGCTTCCGCCCCACCAGCCGCCGCCAGCACTTCCACCTTTCTTCGGAGCTCCACCAATGTGGTGACCAATCTCGTGACAAACAACAAGCGCCATAGCGTCTTTAGTAATTGTCTCGTGACGAGCTAAACCACCAAACATAGCAACTTTCCAAACTTTTCCAGTTTGAGAAGCATAAGCGTTCACAGTTCCATCAGTCCAATTTCTTTCGATGCTAAGTTTTCCACCCATGTTAGCGATGATCGGAGCGTAAACTAATTCAACCTCATCAATGGCCTTGTTGAATTCTTCTTCAGAAATACCATTAACTGACTTTTGATTAGCTGAAATGTAGAGATCGTTCTCTGGAAGGAATCCACCTTTACCATTTTCAGAACATGCGAAACTAGAACCTGCGATTGATAGACCTAAAACCATGGTCATCATTTTCATCGACTTGATCATTTTATATCCTCCGTGATCACACAAACACACATGTGTTAGCATTATTTAATTAGCGGAGTAGATTGTTTCGCTTTTTGAAGAAACCTGTCTACTCAGTTTTAAATCTTAAAAGCTAGTGTAAGATTATGTTGGAAAGGTGAAAGATATTAAGGAGTTTTCATGTTTCAGATCACTTTCTATGTTCCTCTTGAGCACGCTGAAAAAGTCAAAGAAAGCCTCTTTGAAGCGGGTGCGGGGAAGCTCGGGAATTATGAGAAATGCTCTTTTGAAAGCAAGGGGATAGGCCAGTTTCTGCCCCTCCCTGGAAGCACTCCTTTTTTGGGTAAAATGGGTGTCGTGGAAAGGGTCGAGGAGCTCAAGGTTGAAATGATTTGTGAGAAACAATGTATCGATGCGGCAATCCTCGCCCTCAAGTCTTCCCACCCCTACGAGACCCCTGCTTTTTCCGTGACAGAAATTGTCAGGTATTGAGCCTCAGGTTTTAAGAGGAAAGTTTTAAAACTTTATCTGATCTAACCGATAAGAAAATTGAACAAAGAGGTTTATATGAAACTCTTCCTCCTTTCTTTTCTTATCTTGTCCCATGTCTTAGCCGCCCCGGGGAAAGTGCCTCCGACTCGTGAGGGAGCGGGGATTGTGACTAAAGAAGGGTATTACCCGAGGT
>JACCED010105807.1_pt1 | contig 15693 bp, 10 predicted proteins | sample 7455021 | NCBI WGS metagenome assembly JACCED01 (sample SAMN15323456, study PRJNA562643) | freshwater metagenome | isolation source: river surface water | place: USA:Blue River Watershed | collected 2017-08-19 | reverse complement strand
GCCATTGAACCCACGCCTGCTCGTGATCGTTGTACAGGCGCATCGCGATCGACTCCAGACGCTGGCGGGTGACGCCGATCTGTTGCTCTGCCGAATCGGCCCGTGCCGCCGCTTGATCTTGTTGTTTCAAGTTGCTCAGGCCGGCGCCCAGTGAGGTTTGCGAGCTGATCGAGATGCGGTCGCCCGGACCCAGGGTGCCGAAGTAGGCCCCCCATTGCCGCTCGGCGCGCAAGGTCAAATTGGGCCAGGCGCTGGCTTTGGTGCGTTCTATGTCTTTCAGGGCGATGGCATGCTGTACTTCGGCATATCGCAATGCGGGGTGCATCTCCTGAATGCGCCAGCTCAGGCTGGCGGCATCGGTGTACTGCCATTGGGGCCACTGCGCCATGTTTTCCGGGTGCAGAGTGAGGGGCCTGCCAACCATCAGGTTGAGGTCGCTGTTGGCCACATCGCGCAGCCTTTCGTTCTGCGCCAACTCGTCCTGAAAGCGGGCGATGTGGGCATCGGTCAAGGCCACTTCGGTGTCGCTGGATACGCCGGCTTCGGCACGCCGACGCATCATGGCCCGCAGATCTTGCAGCCGACTCATCGAGATCTTGACCATCGCCACCCGCGATTGGGCTTGCCACCATTGGCGGTACGTCTCGACCAGCTGAGAGGACAGGTCGAATGTCGTCTGGTTCAGGTCCAATTCTGCGGCTTGCCAGCGCAACGCCGCGATGTGCTGTTCTGCGGTGATCAGCCCCCCGGTGTAGAGCGGGATCGACAAAGAGGCCGTCATGGCTCTGGTGTCGCCCGTGTTGGGGCTGCCGGTAAAGCGTGGCCCGGTTCCGGCCGTGATGGACGGCGTGGGCCAGTGTTGGCGCTCGGCGATCGTCACGCCCAGTTCTGCCGCGCGCACTTCTTGGCGTTTGGCTTGCAATTGCGGGTGGTAAGACCACATCAGCTGCAGAGCCTCTCGGTAACCGGCCGACCCGTGTGCTTGTGCTGATGCCAGAGCGTGCCCCCACCCACCCCAAAAACACAAGAGACCAGGCAGGATCAAAACTCGGAACTTCATGGTGAAATCGTCAAAAATGAAACTAAATGTAGCATAAGAATACATTAAATTACGCATCAAAGATGTAAAAAACAAAAAATTAAGAATCCTAAAGTTTAGAATGCGAAGTTGCTCTGGATGGGTTTGCGGCCGGTACGGTCCGCACATCCTTGTTTTTTTGGATCGAAACCGGCATGACCTCCGCAACACCCAACTCCACCACCACGCTTCAAGGCCTCTCCAGGGCCGAGGCCATGAGCTTGCGTCCCGTCCGCTTCAAGCGTGTGGACGACGCTCTGGAAATCCAGGTCGGCAATGGCCAAGCGCTGCGCATGGAGGGCTTCTACAAGCCCGAGGTGAAGGTGCTCTCCGATCAGGTCAAATCCAAACTGAAGGCTGCGCCTGGCCAGGACTCAACCGTTCGTGGCAAGCAACTGCGCAAGGCCCAGGAGGTGCTCGAAAAAGCACAGGGGTTGCTCAACGGACAGGAGTTACAAGATGCCGCAGCGCTGAACGAAGCGGGCACTTTGCGCAACTATTGGCAAATCTGGCAACAGTGGCAGGGCGAGGCCTTGGCCGTGCCCGAAGGCCATGCCCTGATGGATGCGTCGCAGTCTGCAACGACTCCCATCACACCGGCACCCAGCGCGGGGCGCGATGGTGCCATGTCGGTGTTGCCAGCCAGCAAAGCGCCTGTCAGCGCACTCGAAGCATCGGCCTTGGGGTTGGGCTATGTCGCTGCCCCGGCCGTGGGCTTGCTGGCGCTTGCGGCCGGCGGGGGAAGCGGGGGAGGCGCTTTATCCGGTTTGTCCATCACCAGTCCGGCCACTGTGCAGGCCAAAGAAAATCAAACCGCCGTTGCCAAGGTCACCGCCAGCAACAGCGGGGCCACCTTCAGTCTGGACAGCACCAGCGCCGATGCCGCCTTGTTCAATATCGATTCCAGCACCGGGGTGCTCACCTTCAAGACTGCCCCCAACTTCGAGGCCACACCCACCAAAACCAACTACACCGTCAAGGTCAATGCCGCAGCATGGGTCAGTTCAGGTGGTGCGCTCGTGTCCCAAACAGCAAGTCAGACGCTGACCATCAAACTGGAAGACGTGATCAACGAGGACACGCCGGTGTTGGCGTTTGGCAATCAGGTCAATGCCAGCGGCGTCATATCGCGCGCCGAAGCCCTGGGTTACCGCGATGCGGCGGGTCATGTGTTTGGCGTGATCACCGCCACCGGGGTGCCGGACGGGCAGACGCTGGTGGTCACCTTTGATCGGGGCAACGGCAAAACTGTGCAGGTCAACGTCGCCGGGTACGGCAACGGCGGCGAAAAACTTCAGGTGCCCCTCACCGCCGACCAGTTGGTCACCTTGGGCGATGGCCCCATCAGCGTGAAAGCCACCAGCAAAGACGCCAACGGCCATGTCTCTGCTGACAGCAACGTGCTCAACTTCACGCTGGACACTGTGGCGCCCGCTTTTGCCAGCGCCAGCACCACCTTCAGCGTGGCCGAAAACAGCACGTTGGTGGGCACCTTGGCCACAAGCACGACCGAATCGGTGAGTTGGAGCATTGCCCTCGACAACGATGCCAACAATGCCAATGCCTCACTGTTCACCATCAATTCCAGCAGCGGTGCGCTGAGTTTCACCAGTGCGCCCAACTTCGAGAGCCCCAAAGACGCGACCCAATCCAATGCCTATCGCGTGCGCGTGGTGGCCACGGACGCGGCGGGCAATACCGCCACCCAGGCAGTCACGGTCAATGTCACCGACGCGAGCGAGTCCCTTCAGTTCAGCGCCATCCCCGGCAACCCATACGTTCAGGCCGGTGTCGCCAGCCCCTTGCCCGACCTTCAGTTGCAGTCGGTTCCAAGCGCCGGGGTCTCCGTTGTGCTGGTCGCCACCGGTGGTGCCCTGGATTTTCCCGCTGATTTGAAATTCAAAGTCGGAGCGGTGATCTCGGATAACGCCAGCCGCATCGAAATGCGCGGCAATCAGGCGGATATCAATGCTGCGCTGGCGGCGCTGACATTTACCAGTGACCTGACGGCCAACGGCTTGAGCATCGCTTATTCGGCATGGCCGGGGGTCGGAACCATCACCAATGCCCCGCTTGCGACCAGCACCCTGTCGTTGCAAACACAAACCCTCAATGCGCCAGTCATCACCCCCGTGCAGCGTCAGTACCGATCCAGCAATTTGCTGGTCAGCAACCAGGCCCTCTCCCAGCAGCTGATCGACAACTACAACCTGTCGGACTCGGCGGTGTTTGCCGCTCTGGCGGGTCAGTACAACAGCGATTCGACCAAAACCATGGGTGGCGATTTGGGCTGGAGCTTGGCCAGCAACTATGTGGACCCGTACAGCCGCACCATGGTGAGCCTGAAGCCGGGACAAGTCAGCGCGACACCGGTGCAGTCCCAATTCGGATGGCACCTGATCCAGCTCACCGGCATCCGCGACCTGCCCGGTACGATCGGCGACAGCGGCGCCGGCATCAACCTGCGCGCACCCGAAAACACCCCCGCCAGCCAGGCCCTGATCAGTTACGGTGCCAACGAATCGGTGACCTGGACCCTGACCGGCACCGACGCCGCCCTGTTCGCCATCGACAACAATGGCGCACTCACGTTCAAGTCGTCGCCCGATTTTGAAGTCCCGCAAGACGCCGGTGCCCACAACACTTACCACCTGAATGTGGTTGCCACCATCACCGGCACGAACCAGAGCACCATCCGTCCCATCACCGTCACGGTGACAAACGCAGCCAGCGGCGGCGCGCTGACCACCACCGGCGCGGCCACCGAAGGCCAGGTGCTCACCGCCAGCCTGAGCCTGCCCAGCCTGGCCAACGGTGGCGATCCCTTTGCCGACGCCAACCCCGCCATCACTTGGCATTGGCAAACAAAGGGGGCCGATGGGCTGTGGGCCGACATTTATGGGGCCAACAACAGCAACTACACCTTGCCGGTGGACGGCAGCATGCTGGGTGCCCAGGTGCGCGTGGCAGCCATCGTCACCGACAGCACCGGCGTCACACTGAACTTTGCTTCGGCGGGCCAGACGGTGGCCGACAATGGATTACCCCCTCCTGCGATCACCTATCCTTTTGCGCAATTGCTGTGGGCCACGGGGGCCCAAAACGGCCTTTTGAACAGCGGCGACGTCATCACCGCCAGCGTCAATTTCAACCAGCCGATCAAGGTCTCTGGCCGTCCGCAACTGGTTTTGTACATCGGCGGCGGCAGTGCCAAAGCCAATTACGACAGCACCCAAAGCGTCGAAGCCAGCGGCCTGCTGCGCTTCACCTACACCTTGGCGTCATCCGACGCCAGCGACGCAAACGGCATCGCCATCGGTTCCCTCGATCTCAATGGCGCCACGTTGTCCGACGCCAACAAAACCACCCTGACCCCCATGGTCAGTGCCCCCGACAATCCGCTGTTCAAAATCGACAACACGCCGCCCGCTGAGGCCACCTTGTCCTTTGTGGGCAGTATCGCCGATACCAATGCAAACTACGCCGATGTCGCCAATGGCTTCATCAAAATCAGCGGCGCCGAGAGCGGTGCCACCGTCAATGTGACCCTGTATCGCGCTTCCGGAGCCAGCCTGGTCAAAACCTTCACCGGCAACTTCAGCGATCAGCCCATTGCGCTCAGCCCGGCCGACATCGCCGCCCTGGGCAACGGCCTCATCACCGCCACGGCGGTGGTCACCGACAGCGCCGGTAACGCCACCGCCGCCGTTGGCCAGCTGACGTTCACCCTGGACACATTGGCGCCGACCTTGCTGTCTCCGGCCTGGTTCCATTTCCCGGTGATCTGATAGCGCATCGAGCGTGACTTGAAAGAAGTCAAAACGCGCATGACGCACGTCGAACTCGAAACCGCGGGCTTCAAAAACGAAATGCCGCACACCTTCCGGAAAAATCGCAGTCATGGCGACACAACTGGCGCAACAGCAAGTCAGCATGGACCGCATCTCGCAACGGCTTACCCGGATTGAACAGTGCCTGGATTTGGTCTGGCTCAAACCCTCAGCCATCAGCCAACCCAGCCTGGAGGGATGTTCACCCCAACTTGCGTTTGAGCAGTTCGTTCACCTGTTGCGGGTTGGCCTTGCCCTTGCTGGCCTTCATCACCTGACCCACCAGCGCATTGAAAGCTTTGTCTTTGCCCGCTTTGTACTGAGCCACATTGTCGGCGTTGGCGGCGATCACCTCATCGATGATCTTCCCCAATGCGCCGCTGTCGTTCATCTGCTTCAGGCCTTTGGCTTCGATGATCGCGTCCACCAACTCACCCTCGCCCGACCACAGCGCATCGAACACCTGCTTGCCCGCATTGTTGCTGATCGTGCCATCGGCGATGCGACCCATCAGCGCCGCCAATTGCGTGGCGCTGACCGCCGGCGCCTCAAACGAGCCTTCGCCGTTGTTCACCCGGCGCGAAAACTCGCCCATGATCCAGTTGCTGGCCGGCTTGGCCAGTGCCGCACCGGCTGCCGCCACCACCGCCTCAAAATACGCCGCCGAAGCCGCGCTCTGCGTCAGAGTGGTCGCATCGTATTCGGGCAAGCCCAATTCGCGCACAAAGCGCTCGGCCATGGCGCGCGGCAACTCGGGCATCTGCTGCCGCACCTGCTCGACCCACTCGGGGGCAATCACCAGCGGTGGCAAATCGGGGTCGGGGAAGTAGCGGTAATCCGCCGAATCCTCCTTGGTGCGCATGGCGCGCGTCTCGCCCGTGTCCGGGTTGAACAGCACCGTGGCCTGCTCAATCGCATGGCCGTCCTCGATCTGCTCGATCTGCCAGCGAATTTCAAAGTCGATGGCCTGCTGCATGAACTTGAAGCTGTTGAGGTTCTTGATCTCTCGCCGCGTGCCCAGAGGCTGGCCGGGCTTGCGCACCGACACGTTGGCGTCGCACCTGAAAGAACCCTCTTGCATGTTGCCGTCGCAAATGCCGATCCAGGTCACGATCTTGTGCAGTTCTTTGGCATAGGCCACCGCTTCTTCGCTGCTGCGCATGTCGGGTTCGGTCACGATCTCCAGCAGCGGCGTACCGGCGCGGTTCAAATCGATGCCACTTTGGCCGACAAAATCTTCGTGCAGCGATTTGCCCGCGTCTTCTTCCAGGTGCGCGCGCACCAGGCGCACGGTCTTTTTCTCATCGCCCAGATCAAACGACACCTCGCCGCCTTGCACCACCGGGATCTCAAACTGGCTGATCTGGTAGCCCTTGGGGAGGTCGGGGTAAAAATAGTTTTTGCGGGCGAAGATGCTGCGCGGCGCCACATGCGCGCCGATGGCCAGGCCAAAACGGATCGCGCGCTCGACCGCGCCCCGGTTCATCACCGGCAGCGTGCCCGGCAAAGCCAGGTCCACCGCGCAGGCCTGCGTGTTGGGCTCGGCGCCAAACGCGGTGGATGCCCGGGAAAAAATCTTCGACGAAGTGGTCAATTGGGTGTGGGTTTCAAACCCGATCACCACCTCATAACCATGAATGAGTTTTGCGGTCATGGCGTCAGACCCCCTGCGGCTTGCGCGTGTGCGCATCCGTCACTTGTTGCAATCGGTGCGCCACATTCAACAAGCGACCCTCTTTGAAATAGTTGCCCACCAGTTGCAAGCCCACCGGCATGCCACCTGTGCCAAACCCGGCCGGCACGCTCATGCCCGGCAAGCCGGCCAGCGAAGCGGGCAGGGTGTAGATGTCGGCCAGATAATCGGCCACCGGATCGTTGGCGTTTTGCCCCAAACGCCACGCCACCGTGGGGGCCACCGGCCCGGCGATCACGTCGCATACCGCGAAAGCACGCTGGAAATCGTCGGCGATCATGCGCCGGATCTTTTGTGCTTGCAAGTAATAGGCGTCGTAGTAGCCGTGCGAGAGCACGTAGGTGCCGGTCATGATGCGGCGCTTCACCTCCACCCCAAACCCTTCGGCACGGCTCTTTTTGTACATGTCCAGCAGGTCTTGCGGGTTGGAAGTGCGGTGGCCAAACTTCACGCCGTCAAATCGGCTCAGGTTCGATGACGCCTCGGCGGGCGCGATGATGTAATAGGCCGGAATCGCCAATTCGGTCAGTGGCAAATCAATCTCGACCCGGCGTGCGCCCAACTTTTCCAACTCGGCCAACGCGGCCTCGATGGCCGCACGCACATCAGCGGCCAGGCCAGCGCCAAAAAACTGCTTTGGCACGCCGATGCGCAACCCGTCCAGCGGCGCATTCAGGTCGCGCGTGAAATCCTCGGTCGGTACATCCAGCGACGTCGAATCGCGGTCCGCATCCGGCCCGCACATCGCCGTCAGCAGCAGGGCGCAGTCCTCGGCGGTGCGCGCCATCGGCCCGGCCTGGTCCAGGCTGGAAGCGTAAGCGATCATGCCGTAGCGGCTGATGCGGCCATAGGTGGGTTTGATGCCGGTGATGCCGCAAAACCCGGCGGGTTGTCGGATCGAACCGCCGGTGTCGGTGCCGGTGGCAGCCGGTACCAGCCGTGCCGCGATGGCCGCTGCGCTGCCGCCCGACGAGCCGCCGGGCACGCGTTGGGCGTCCCATGGGTTGTGCACCACGCCGTAGGCCGAATTCTCGTTGCCCGAGCCCATGGCGAATTCATCGCAGTTCAGCTTGCCCAGGCACACCATGCCCGCGCCTCCTGCGGCTTGCGCGTCAGACTGCGCACCTTCCACCCCCAGGCGGCGCACCACCGTGGCGTCAAAAGGCGAGCGATAACCCTGGAGCATCTTCGAACCGGCGGTGGTGGCGTAGTCGCGGGTGACAAAAATGTCTTTGTGTGCCAGTGGCACGCCTTCAAGCAGGCCTGCCGTGCCGGCGGTGCGGCGCGCATCGGCGCGCCGGGCTTGCGCCAGTGCAGCTTCGGGATCGTGATCCAGGAAACTGCCGCTGCCATCGACTTCGATGCGCTGCAAAAAATGCTGCGCCAATTCCACGGATGAAAACCGTTTCTGATCCAAACCCCGGGCCAGTTCGGCCACGGTGAGGTCGTGCAGGTGTTGACTCATGCCTTCGCCCCTCACTCGATGACCTTGGGGACCAAAAACAGGCCGCGCTCAACCGCCGGGGCGCTTTGCTGGTTGGCTTCGCGGGCGTTGGGCTCACTGGCCACATCGTCGCGCAGGCGCAACGACATGGCCTGCACCACCTCAATCGGGTGGGCCAGCGGCACCACGCCAGCGGTGTTGACCGACTGCATGGCTTCAACCAGCTTGAAAAAGCCGTTCATTTTGTCCAGGGCACCGGCGGCCTCGGCAGGTTGCAATTCCAGCCGAGCCAGGTTGGCGATGCGCTCAATGTCTTGGGAGGTTAGCGACATGGGTGGGTGAGTGGGTTGACTGGTAAACCCGAATTATCCCACCAGCCCAATCCGGCACAGGGGCCGCCGCGCCATCGTCATTGGGCTCGCCTGCCCATCAATGAACTGTTGCGAAAAAGCGACCATTAATTGGGGTCAGACCCCAATTTCCGCCATCCATTGGGCGGCTTTTTCGGCCATCATCAAAATCGGCGAGTTGGTGTTGCCGCTGGTGATGGTGGGCATCACGCTGCCGTCGACCACGCGCAGGCCGCGCACCCAGCTGCCGGTGCCGTCCAGCAGGCGCAGGCGTGAATCGACCACCGCATCCGGGTCGTTGGCGCGGCCCATGCGGGCGGTGCCCACCGGGTGGAAGATGGTGGTGGCGATGTCGCCGGCCAGCCGAGCCAGGTCTTCATCGGTTTCGTACTGCGGGCCGGGTTTCCACTCTTCGGGTTGCAGGTGCGCCAGGGCCGGTTGCGCCACGATGCGGCGCGTCACGCGCAACGAGTCGGCGGCGACTTTGCGGTCTTGTTCGGTGCTCAGGTAGTTGGGCGCGATGGCCGGGGCCTGCCGGAAGTCATTGGCCGTGATGTGCACCGTGCCCCGGCTGGTGGGATTCAGGTTGCACACGCTGGCGGTGAAGGCAGGGAAGTCGTGCAGCGGTTCGCCAAAGGCGTCCAGGCTCAGGGGCTGCACGTGGTATTCGATGTTGGGCCATTCGAATTCGGGGCTGCTGCGGGTGAAAGCACCCAGTTGCGAGGGCGCCATGCTCATGGGGCCGGTGCGCTTGAAGGCGTACTCCAGACCGATCATGGCTTTGCCCCACCAGCTGTTGGCCAGGGTGTTCAGGGTTTTGACGCCCTGAACTTTGTACACCGCCCGGATTTGCAAGTGGTCTTGCAGGTTGGCGCCCACGCCCGGGCGGTTCAGCACCGGTTCAATGCCCAGTGCTTTCAGTCGCTCGGCCTCGCCCACGCCGGACAGTTCCAGGATTTGCGGCGTGCCGATGCTGCCGGCGCACAAGGCGACTTCGTGTTCGGCACGCGCCACCACTTCCTGTTGCCCATCCCAGACCCGCACGCCCGCGCAGCGCAGCGCGCCGTTGCTCTCGCGCTCCCACACCAGGCCCATGACTTGGGCCGAGGTCCACATCTCGAAATTCGGTCGGCCATAACAGGTGGGCCGCAAGAAGGCTTTGGCGGTGTTCCAGCGCCAGCCGTCGCGCTGGTTCACTTCGAAATAACCCACGCCTTCGTTGCTGCCCCGGTTGAAGTCGTCGGTGGCAGGAATGCCGGCTTGCTGGGCGGCTTGGGCAAACGCGTCCAGCACGTCCCAGCGCAAGCGCTGTTGGTCCACCCGCCACTCGCCGCCGGCGCCGTGCATGGCGTGTGCGCCTTTGTGATGGTCCTCGTGTTTTTTGAAGAAAGGCAGGCAGGCGTCCCAGCGCCAGCCGTCGTCACCGGTGATCTGCGCCCACTGGTCGTAGTCGCGCGCCTGACCGCGCATGTAAATCATGCCGTTGATGCTGGAACAGCCGCCCAGCACCTTGCCGCGCGGGTAACGCAGGCGGCGGCCATTCAGGCCCTGGGTCGGCTCGGTCTGGTACATCCAGTCGGTGCGCGGGTTGCCGATGCAATACAAATAACCCACCGGGATGTGCACCCAGTGGTAATCGTCTTTGCGCCCGGCCTCGATCAGCAACACCCGCTTGCGCGGATCGGCGCTGAGCCGATTGGCCAGCAGGCAACCCGCGGTGCCCGCGCCGATGATGATGTGATCAAACAGAGGTGTGCTCATAAAGAATTGGGGTCAGACCCCAATTTCCGCGCTGTGGCAAAAAAGCAACCATTAATTGGGGTCAGACCCCAATTATGCTCACTTGGAGGTGGGCATGGCGAACTCGGCGCCTTTGCCGATGCTCTCGGGCCAGCGCTGCATGATGCTCTTTTGCTTGGTGTAAAAGCGCACGCCTTCTTCACCATAGGCGTGCATGTCGCCAAACAAAGAGCGTTTCCAGCCGCCAAAACCGTGCCAGGCCATGGGCACGGGGATGGGCACGTTGATGCCGACCATGCCGACCTGGATGCGGCGGCCAAATTCACGCGCCACGTTGCCGTCGCGGGTGAAGCACGACACGCCGTTGCCGAATTCGTGGTCGTTGATCAGTTTGACGGCGGTGCCGAAGTCGGGCACGCGCACGCATGACAGCACCGGGCCGAAGATTTCTTCTTTGTAGATTTTCATCTCGGGGGTCACGTGGTCAAACAGCGTGCCACCCAACCAGAAGCCCTGGTCGCAGCCCTTGCCGGCGCTGGCACCCGCAAAGCCCCGACCATCGACCAGCAGCTTGGCGCCTTCTTGGGCACCGGCGTCGATGTAGCCGCTGATGCGCTGGCGTGCGGCGTCGGTGACGATGGGGCCCATTTCGGCGGCCAGGTTCATGCCGTCGAGCACCTTGAGTTGTTTCGTGCGCTCGATCAGCTTGGGCATGATTTTGTCGGCCACATCGCCCACCAGCACGGCGACCGAAATGGCCATGCAGCGCTCGCCGGCCGAACCATAGGCGCTGCCGATCAGGGCGTCGACGGCTTGGTCGAGGTCGGCGTCGGGCATGACCACCATGTGGTTTTTGGCACCGCCCAGGGCTTGCACGCGTTTGCCGTGGCGGGCGCCGGTTTCATAGATGTAGTTGGCGATCGGGGTCGAGCCGACGAAGCTGACGGCTTTGACGTCGGGATGATCGATCAGGGCGTCGACCGACTCTTTGTCGCCCTGGACCACATTGAACACGCCGTCGGGCAGGCCGGCTTTTTTCAGCAATTCGGCCATGAACAGAGAGGGCGAGGGGTCCAGCGGGCTGGGTTTGAGCACAAAGGTGTTGCCGCAAGCGATGGCCACGGGGAACATCCACATGGGCACCATGACGGGGAAGTTGAACGGGGTGATGCCCGCCACCACGCCCAGGGGCTGGCGCAGCACCCAGTTGTCGATGCCGGTGGACACCTGGTCGGTGAAGCCGGTCTTGAGCAGTTGCGGAATGCCGGTGGCGAACTCGACGATCTCGATGCCGCGCGTCACTTCGCCTTGGGCGTCGGTGAAGACCTTGCCGTGCTCGGCGGTGATCATGCGGGCCAGGTCGTCGCGGTGCTGGTTGAGCAACTCAAGGAATTTGAACATCACGCGCGCGCGGCGCAGCGGGGGCAAATCGGACCATGCGGGAAAGGCCGCCTGGGCTGCCGCCACAGCGGCATTCACGTCGGCGACGCTGCCCAGTTTGACTTGTGCCGTGACAGCCCCGGTGGCGGGGTTGGTGACGGGTTGCTGGCGCGTGCTCTGCCCGGCGACCACTTGGCCCTGGATGTAATGGGAGATGGTGTTGCTCATGAATGGTTCCAAAGAAAAAAATCAGCGACCACCGGTGACGTCGATGCAAGAACCGGTGGTGTAAGAGGAGTCGTCGCCCATCAGCCAGACGATGGCTTTGGCCACTTCTTCGGCGGTGCCGGGGCGTTGCAGGGGGACCAGGTGGGCCAGCTCGCGCGCCCGGTTGGGCAGGCCGCCGCTGGCATGGATTTCGGTGTCGATCAGGCCCGGGCGGACGGCGTTGACGCGGATGCCCTCAGCGCCCACTTCTTTGGCCAGGCCCAGGGTCAGCACCTCGATCGCACCCTTGGCCGCCGCATAGTCCACGTATTGACCGGGCGAGCCCAGCCGGGCGGCCGCAGAACCGAGGTTGACGATCACGCCGCCGCTGCCGCCGTGCTTGGTGCTCATGCGGCGCACGGCTTCACGGGCGCACAAGAAACTGCCGGTCACGTTGATGCGAAACATGCGCTCCAGTCGGGCGGCACTCATTTCATCAATCCGTTGCGGCACATCCACCACACCGGCGTTGTTGACCAGCGCGCCCAGGCGGCCCAACTTGGCGTCCACCGTTTCAAACATCCTGACCACTTGGCTTTCATCGCCCACATCGGCTTGCACGGCAATGGCCGTGCCGCCGGCGGCGCGAATCTGGCGCACGACCTCATCGGCAGCCAGCGAGTTTTGGGTGTAGTTGACCGCCACCGACCAGCCATCCCGGGCGGCCAGCAAAGCGCACGCGGCGCCAATTCCACGACTGCCGCCAGTCACCAAAGCCACACGCGACATGCTGTTCTCCTGTAAAAATGGGGTTCATGGGGCGCACGGCGACCCCGCCAAATCAACCATCGCGCACGATACCACGGAGACCCCAAACCATGAATCGCACAGTTGACTACTACTTTGCGCCCCCCAGCCCCTGGACCTATCTGGGTCACGCCCGGTTGGCTGAAATTTTGCGTCAGCGGGGTGTCTCGGTGCGGGTCATGCCGGTCGATCTGGGCGGCAAGGTGTTTCCGATCTCCGGTGGTTTGCCGCTGGGACAGCGCGCGCCCCAGCGCCAGGCCTACCGCTTGGTCGAGTTGCAGCGCTTCAGCCAGCACCTCAACGCCCCGCTCAATCTGAAACCCAAATACTTTCCCGTCTCGGGCGACGATTCGTCGCGCCTGATCATTGCGGTTGATCAGCACCATGGGGTCGAGGCCGCCATGCGCATCACCGGTGCGGTGCTGGCGGCGTGCTGGGCGCAAGAGCGCAACATCGCCGACCCCAAGGTGCTGGCCGAGTTGCTGGCCGAGCAGGGCCTGGATGCCGCCTGCCTGGACAAAGCCAATAGCCAGTCGGTGCAGGAAACTTATGAAAAGTACACCGCGCAGGCGATTGCCGCCGGGGTTTTTGGCGCGCCCAGCTATGTCGTGGATGGCGAGATTTTCTGGGGGCAGGATCGCTTGGACTTTTTGGACCGGCGGTTGGCATGATCAGCCACCGGCCTGGCCGCATCTTGCATCACGTGGTTTCTGCCGCAAGGTTTGGGAGCGCCATCTAGCCAGCGCATGGTGGCGTTAAAAGTAACATTAAAGGATTCAAAAATAAATTGAAAGTGTGACAATCCTTCGGTTACGCACTCCTTTAGAATGCAAAAATGGCAATCAAATCGAGTTCTTTTGGCGCGACGACCGTCACCGGCGACGATGCAAAAGCCTTCTTGCGTCAAGTTGCCAAAGGGCGAACCAGCCGCGTGCTCAAGGCGGATTCTGAGTCCGGTTTAAAAATGGCTCGGCAATACGCTCGATCGGGCCTGGTCGAGTTGAAAACTTCCAAGTCCTCTTCTACTTAAGAGGTCACCATGACATTGCAACTTCGCGAGCTCAGCTCGGGGGATGATTGTGGGCGTTTAAGTCTGGGTGATCCGAGTCTGGTGCCACTAAAAAATTTCTTGAAAAAAGAGGCTAAATCTTTGCATCAGACTAACTTGGCCAAGACACATGTGGTTGTCGAAGAGGGTGAGAGAAAAGTTCTTGCTTATGTCACAACACTGTGCACGCAGATTTCCGTCGAGGACATCCATCAGCATGCTCCCATTCATGCGTACAAATATTCAGACTACCCCGCCTTGAAACTGGCTCGTTTGGCAGTGGACTCAAAGTTCAGGCAAAGAAATCTGGGGAGTCAGTTGGTGGACTTTGTCATCGGATTGACCAAAATGCACATCATGTCCCACACGGGCTGTCGCTTTTTACTGGTGGATGCGAAGCATCAATCCATTGGGTTTTACTTAAAAAAGGGGTTTAAAAAATAGCCAAAGAGCAAATCTCTAACGATCAAGTCACCACACTTTTTCTGGATTTGCACCGATTGCCCACTTGAGGCAGGACCGATTTTTTTCTGAACCGGCGATTGGCTAGAGATCGCCACCCCAACGCCCTGGGGGCGTTGCTGAATGGGGTGACACGGATTAGAATATCTATTCATTTTTCTATTCATAAATCCATCCATCTTCATGGCCGCAACCACAGACGCCATCCGTCAGCAACTGGCTTTGGGGCCGGCCAAGTCGCGCCAACTGGTTGAAAAGACAGGGTTCAGCCAACCGACGGTGTCCCGGGCACTGGCTGAATTGGGCGATGACATCATTCGCCTCGGGGCGGGGCGATCCATTCAATATGCGCTGAAAGATCACACCCGAGGGTTCGATGCCGTGGCCATTCATCGGGTGAGCGAAAGCGGGCAAATCAGCATGTGGGGTCAGCTGGTGTCGGTGCGCCCCGACGGGTTTGTGATGATCCAGCCCGATGGCTCCGCCCTGCACAGCGACGGCTTGCCCTGGTGGTTGTTGGACATGCGCCCGCAAGGCTTCATGGGTCGGGCCTACGCGGCGCGTCATGCGCCAGCACTGGGCTTGCCTGCCGATGTCGAGCAATGGAGCGATGCGCAAGTCTTGCATGCGTTGTTGCACCACGGGCATGATGCGGTGGGGCATTGGCTGGTCGGAGAAAAAGCCCGCGAGGTTTTTTTGCAAATGCCGCCGCCAGAGCCTGTCGATCGACAGGCCATGTACCCCGAGCTGGCGCGGGCGGCTGCTGCGGGCGAGTCGCCGGGTTCCAGCGCCGGGGGAGAGCAGCCCAAATTTGCCGCTTATACCGACCGGGGTCATGTGCTGGTGAAATACAGCGCACGGGATGACAACGCCGTCAGCGAGCGCTGGCGCGATTTGTTGTTGTCAGAGCACCATGCTCTCGCCATGCTCGGCACGCCCAGTCAGGTGTTGGACATCAACAGCCAACGGTTTTTGGAGGTGCCGCGCTTTGACCGTGTAGGCCCCTTGGGTCGCGTTGGCGTGTTCTCATTGCGTGCCCTTGATGCCGAATATGTCGGACGCATGCACGAGCCTTGGCCGGTGCTGGTGCAAGCACTCGCCCAAATGGGCGTGGTCCAGCCCCGGGCGACACAGGGCGCAGCACTGCGTTGGGCGTTTGGGGCGTTGATCGGCAACACCGACATGCATGCCGGCAACTTGTCGTTCATCGGCAGTCACGGCAGCCCTTATCAGTTGTCGCCTGCCTACGACGTGTTGCCCATGGCTTTTGCGCCCAATCGCTTTGGGGAAATGGGACAGGGATTGACGCGCGTGAATGTGTTGGCCGCGATCCCCGCTGCCATCTGGCATCAGGCCAGCCAACTCGCCCAGAACTACCTTGAACGACTTCGCACCGATCCCTTGTTGTCAGGCGGCTTTGCGCCTTGCTTGCAAGCCATGCAGCAGCACCTGGCCGAGGCGCAAGTGCGCATCGGGCGCTTGGCTTAAACCCCCGCCGCGTGCGCCTGCTGGTCGGCGTGGTAGCTAGAGCGCACCATCGCCCCCACAGCCGCGTGGCTGAAGCCCATTTTGTAGGCCTCGGCTTCAAACATCTTGAAAGTGTCGGGATGAACATAGCGCCGCACCGGCAGGTGGCTGTTGCTGGGCGCGAGGT
>JACCED010731329.1_pt1 | contig 15695 bp, 12 predicted proteins | sample 7455021 | NCBI WGS metagenome assembly JACCED01 (sample SAMN15323456, study PRJNA562643) | freshwater metagenome | isolation source: river surface water | place: USA:Blue River Watershed | collected 2017-08-19 | reverse complement strand
TCCATCGTTGGTGCGGGTATGAAGACCTCGTCTGGTGTTTCTGCCAAGTTCTTTGGTGCACTGGCCAGGGCTGGCATCAACATCGAGATGATCTCCACCTCTGAAATTCGCATTTCGGTTGTGACTCGTGCCGATCAGCTCAAGGAAGCTACTCGCATCGTGCACACTGCATTCGAACTTGATGCCGCTGACACCGCAGTGGTTTACGCCGGAACCGGAAGGTAACTCATGTCAAAGCCAAATCTCGCGCTAGTTGGAGCAACCGGAGCCGTTGGCACCGTGATGATTGACATCATCAACTCGAGAGAGAACATTTGGGGCGAGATTCGCCTCATCGCCTCTCCACGCTCGGCTGGTAAGCAGATTATGGTTCACGGCGCCCCTCACACCGTGGTGGCACTGAGTGAAGAGGCCTTTGATGGCATCGACATAGCAATGTTTGACGTCCCAGACGAGGTCAGCGAGATCTGGGCTCCAATCGCAGCTGCCAAGGGCGTGGTTGCGGTAGATAACTCAGCTGCTTTCCGCATGAATCCCGAGGTGCCACTCGTGGTGCCCGAGGTAAACCCACACGCTGCTAAGTCTCGCCCGTTGGGAATCATTTCAAACCCAAACTGCACCACCTTGACCATGATGGCCGCTTTAGGTGCACTACATCGCAAGTGGCAGTTGACCGAGTTGGTGGTTTCTTCCTACCAGGCAGTTTCTGGCGCTGGTGCCCCTGGTATTGAGCGTTTGCAGCAGGAAATCCAGGCGGTTGCCAAGAACCAGGATGCTGGTCTGTCCTCTGACAATGTGACCGAGACCCTAAATGCCAACGGAGCGGCGCTTACAGATTCGCTGTGGCCAGTTCCGATTGCGCTAAACGTTATTCCAGTAGCAGGATCTATGAAGGATGGTGGACACTCCTCTGAGGAGCTAAAGGTTCGCAATGAGTCTCGCAAGATTCTGGGCATCAAGGACCTAAAGGTTGCCGCGACCTGTGTTCGCGTTCCAGTTCAGGTGGCGCACTCGCTAGCGGTACACGCCACCTTCGCAAACCCAGTTACTGCCGATGAGGTTCGTGCGGAGTTGGAGAAGCAGCCAACCGTGGTGGTTATGGATGATCCGGCCAATGGTGTTTACCCAACTCCAGCGCACGTTGCCGGACAGGACCCTACCTTTGTTGGTCGTATTCGCCAGGCTCAGGACTTCCCAAACACCATCGATCTATTTGCGGTTGGCGACAACCTACGCAAGGGTGCAGCGCTAAACACCTACGAGATCGCGGAACTAGTCGCTGCGGAGCTTGGCTAACTAATAGTCAAAAGCGTTGCACTGGGTGGGCAAAACAGTCTTACCGGTGCGTAAATCGAGCAACCCATGCCGCCTGAAACATGCAGTAATGCTTGCTTGCCATCGAATTCCCAGCCACTGACTCCTTGCGCATATTCGGTTGGCAAATCGCAGTTTGTTACCAGTGCTTTTGAGCCCGGTAAGCAAATCTGCCCACCGTGGGTGTGGCCGGCAAAAATCACACTGGCATCGTGCTTAGTGAAGGCCTCGATGACCCTAAGGTATGGAGCGTGTGCCACTCCAAACAGCAGGTCAGCGTCAGTAAGTGAGTTTTTCTGAGCACCCAAGCTGTCAAGTTCGTCAAGGTTTTCATGCGGGTCATCAAGCCCCATAAAGCCAAGTTTTAGGCCGTCAAGTTGCAAAGTGCCAGAGTGGTTATTGAGGTCCAGCCAACCGGCACCAGTCAGTTCTGAGGTAAATCTCGCCGTGTCCAGATCTACAACTTTTCTAACCTCAGATGGGCCCTGAAAGTAGCGAAGCGGGTTTCGAAACTTGGGAGCGCGGTAATCATTCGAGCCATTTACAAAGACCCCCGGGAAGCCAAGCAGGGGTGATAGTGCACTAAGGCAAGGGTTGATGGCATCTTTATGCCCAAGGTTGTCTCCGGTGTTCACAACCAAATCTGGCTTTAGCTCCGCCAGCTCTGAGAGGAAGCTGGCTTTGGCTTTTTGACCCGGTGCAAAGTGCAAATCAGAAATGTGCAGCACGCGAATCGGCTGATCCAAACCGATTGCTAGCTCAACCTCTTTGAGTAAAAAGGGGCCCGAGTTAGAAGCTAGCCACATTGATTCGGTATCAAAACGATGGCGCTGTTGGCACTAATCTCACTGCCTGCCGCAGGCAATGTGCTGTGAGCTAGGCCATTGGCCAATGTGGCATCACACTGCTTAAGTTGACTTTGGCTGGACTGTGGCAATGAAACTGTGAATCCCATGGCCTCAAGATTCGCTTTGGCCTGGTTTAGTTCGAGACCGCGAACCGTTGGAACTACCAACTTGCCGCCCGATGAAACAAAGATCTTCACAATCGAACCGCGAGCAATGGTCTGACCGGCTGCAGGAATTGTGTAAGCAACGGAGCCAGCGGGTGCCGTGGACTGCACCTCACGCTTTTGCACCGCGATGTTCAGTTCTGCACCGGTAATAGTCAGTTTCGCTGAATCTAGGTCAACGCCGGTGGTGTTTGGAATGGTAATCATGGTCGGTGCGATGTACTGCGGCAAAGCAGCCGGGAAGGCCTCTCCCACGTAGTGTTTATTCACCTCGGTCATGATGGTCTTCCAGATGGCATGTCTAATCACTGGAACTGCTCGGCCGTTTACGCTCTTGCCGGACTGCGAGGTCAAACCGGATACGTTTCCTACCCAGGTCGCAGTGGCAACCTTAGATGAGAAGCCAGTCATCCAGGTGTGGATGCGGCTGTCTGTGGTTCCGGTCTTACCGGCAAGTGGTATGCCATCACCTGGGTTGGCCGCAGAACCGGTTCCACCGCTCATAACTCCGCGCATGGCATCGATCATGGCGTGTGCAATATCTGGTGCTACCGCTTGGCTGCAAATGGTCTTTGGAACCGGAATCTCTTCGTTGGTGCGACGCAGAATTACCTTGTCGATGGCAACTGGAGAACACACGGTGCCATTGTTTGAGATGCCGGCGTAGGCAGCAGCCATGGTTAGTGGTGCAATTTCATTGGTGCCAAGGATGGTGGCGGGTACATAGAGCAGTTCTTCACCGTCGGCTCGGTGCACACCAAACGCTCTTGCGGTGTCGCGAATAGCGCAGAGGTCTAACTTAGAGGCCATCGCGGCAAACGCGGTGTTCTGCGAGGTGATTACCGCTTGCCGGACACTTAGGTCATCAATGGTCTTGTCGCCGGAGTTGTTTACCTCCCAAAGCCCAACTACACCACCGCAGCTGGCGCGGAAGTCCTTCTCAACGTTCCAGATTTTTACCTTGTCGGCCTTGCCATCCAGGTCAACATCTTCACCGGTGAAGATTCGGCCATCGACGTGGTCACCCAGGGTATAGCCGTTCTTGAGCCATTCGGCCAAGGTGAAGACCTTGTAGGTAGAACCCGGTTGGAAACCGGAAGAACCACCGTATGGTTTGTCGGTGTTGAAATTCACCGAGGTGCGACCAGGTTCTGGGTTATCGGACTGATCAAAATAGCGGTTCTGAACCATGGCAAGCACACGTCCAGTGCCAACCTCAACGGAGACCGAGGCGGTGCCAAATGCCCACTCGTTATCGCTCGGCAAAATGTCCATGGTGGCGTTGAACGCAGTTTCTTGGATGTCTAGATCCAGGCTGGTGTAAATCTCCAAACCACCGCGACGCAATAGCATTTCGCGGTCCTCGGAAGTCACTCCAAATTCCGGAGAGTTTCTGATGGTCCAAACTGTGAAGTCACAGAAGAAAGCGGTGGCTTGATTTGCCTCACAACCCTGCTGGCTCTTGGTGATCTTGGTCTGGATTGGAGCTTCCTTGTAGCCGTCTGCCTCAGCCTGGGTGATGTAACCCTCATCTGCCATGGCCTGAATCACATAGTTTCTGCGACCAAGGCCGCGCTCTAAGTTTTCGGCAACGTCTGGCTTATAGTCATTTGGAGACTTCAGCATTGCCGCAAGGTAGGCAGCCTGCGGCACAGTTAGGTTTTTCGCGCTGGTGCCGAAGTAATACTGGCTAGCTGTTTCAACACCGTTGATCTGGTTACCCAGGAACACCAGGTTGAGATAGCCCGCGAGAATGTCTTTTTTCTCAACTTCGTTCTCTAGCGCAATTGCCAAGCGAATCTCACGTAGCTTTCGGCCAACCGTAACCTCGGTGGCTGCCGCGATTGCCTCGGCATCTCCGGTTAGGTTTGCGGCCTCAACCTGAGATTGACGAACGTACTGCATGGTGATGGTCGATGCGCCAGGACCTTCACCAAAAGTTGCCAGGTTGGTCAAGGTAGCGCGAAGCAATGAAATTATGTCCACTCCACCGTGCTCGTAGAAACGGGGGTCTTCAACCGAAATCACAGCGTTGATCAGGTTGGGGGAGATGTCCTCGAAAGGAACTTCGATTCGGTTCTCGTGATAGAAATTCGCCATTTTCACCGGCTTGCCATCGCGCAGCGCGTAGATGGTGGAAGCCTGAGAGGCATTTACTGGCTTGATGTATGCAGGCAGACCCTCAAATAGACCAGCTCCGGTGGAGGCTGCCACACCGGCAACGGCTGCCATCGGGGCCAAGATTGCCACCGACAACACACCGGCTACAGCGCTGAGCAAGCCAAACTTGAGTATGTTGGTCAGCGCGGATTGAGATTTCTTTCCGGACATAGACTCTAGGTTACCTGTCACATCCTGAAACGGAGCTGTAAATGACTAAGTGGGAATACATCACAACCCCTCTGCTACTTCACAAAGAGACCCAGATTCTCAACACCTGGGGCACCCAGGGCTGGGAGTTGGTTCAGGTGATCACCGGCCCACAGGGTGGACTAATCGCATTCTTCAAGCGCGAGGTGCAGGCATGAGCGTAGAACAGAAGCTAGCCGAGCTAGGACTTGAACTGCCAAGCGTCGCAACTCCGGCTGGAGCGTATGTACCGGCGGTAATCTCCGGCAACTTGGTATTCACCGCGGGCCAGATTCCACTGGTTGATGGCAGCTTGATGGCTACCGGAAAAGTCGGCAACGAAATCACACCAGAGTTTGCCAAGGAGATTGCCCAGCGCTGTGCACTAAATGCTTTGGCTGCGGTCAAGAGCGTTATCGGTGACCTCGCTCGCGTAAAGCGCGTCGTGAAGGTGGTTGGCTTTGTGGCTTCAACCCCAGAATTCACTGGTCAACCAGGCGTCCTAAACGGCGCATCTGAACTACTCGGTAAGGTCTTTGGCGATGCCGGCCTTCACGCTAGAAGCGCAGTAGGTGTGGCATCGTTGCCGCTGGATGCCCCTGTAGAAGTCGAACTAATAGTCGAATTCGTCTAGGTATTAGTCGTTCGCTCCCGCGCTGATTCTTCCTGTGATGGTGTCCATCACGGAAGTGTCAGCCAGGGTGGTAACGTCACCGATTGGCCGATCTTCTGCCACATCTCTTAGCAAGCGACGCATGATCTTGCCGGAGCGAGTCTTTGGCAATTCGCTAACCACAAAGATGGTTCTCGGTTTCGCGATTGGACCAATTTCCTTGGCCACGTGATCGCGCAGAATCTTGGAAGTGTCCAGATCTGAACCGATTTCATCCTGGTGCGAGCGACGCAAAATCACGAATGCCACTACCGCTTGACCGGTGGTCTCATCCTTGGCACCAACTACGGCAGCTTCCGCAACATATGGGTGTGAAACCAGAGCTGACTCAATCTCGGCAGTTGATAGTCGGTGACCGGAGACATTCATGACGTCATCGACTCGACCGAGCAGCCAAAGGTCACCGTCAGCATCAAACTTTGCCCCGTCGCCAGCAAAGTACTTGCCATCGAAACGAGACCAGTAGGTTTCCTTGTAGCGCTCCGGGTCTCCCCAGATGCCACGCAGCATAGACGGCCAAGGCTCGGTGATGGTTAGGTAACCACCGTGGCCAGGGCCAACCTCTTTGCCCTCGTCATCAATGATTCGCATTTCGATTCCAGGCAGGGCAACCTGAGCGCTGCCAGGTTTCGTTGCAGTAATTCCAGGAAGTGGCGAGATCATGATTGCGCCGGTCTCGGTCTGCCACCAGGTGTCCACGATTGGAGCTTTGTTGCCGCCAATTACCTCGCGGTACCACATCCAGGCCTCAGGGTTGATCGGTTCACCAACGCTACCTAGAACTCGGATTGAACTCAGGTCATAGTGTGTGGTGACGCTGCGACCGATCTTCATAAAGCTGCGAATCGCGGTCGGGGCGGTGTAGAGGATGTTCACGTGATACTTCTGAACGATGTCCCACCATCTGCCCCAGTCCGGTGAGTCTGGAGTGCCCTCGTAAATCACCTGAGTAGCACCATTAGCCATTGGGCCATACGCCACGTAGGAGTGTCCGGTAATCCAGCCGATATCTGCGGTACACCAGTAAACATCTTGTCCCTCGTGCAGGTCAAAAACGTTCTTGTGGGTAAATGACGCTTGGGTCAGATAGCCACCGGTGGTGTGCAGAATCCCCTTTGGCTTTCCAGTGGTTCCCGAGGTGTAAAGAATGAATAGCGGGTGTTCGGCATTGAAGCCCTGCGCCACGTGCTCCTGATCTACGGTGCGAAGCTCTTCTTCCCACCAAAGGTCACGACCCTCGACCCAGTCCACCTTTGAGTCAGTTCGGTTTACCACCAAAACGTTTTCAACGGTTGGACACTTGTTGCCAGCGAGAGCTTCATCTACTGCTGGTTTTAGCAGGCTAGCCTTGCCCTTTCGGAAGCCACCATCCGCGGTGATGACCAGTTTGGCTTCCGCGTCTTGGATTCTGGAGGCCAGCGAGTCAGCCGAGAAACCACCAAAAATGACCGAGTGGACGGCACCAACGCGGGCTACTGCCTGCATGGCAATGATCGCCTCTGGGATCATTGGCATGTAAATGGCGACTCGATCCCCAGGTTCAATGCCGAGCTTGAGCAGTAGGTTTGCCGCCTTCTTGACCTCGGTGAGCATATCGAGGTAGGTGTAGACCTTGGTATCACCAGGTTCACCCTCAAAAAACAGCGCTACTCGCTTACCCCAGCCAGCCTCGACGTGGCGGTCAAGACAGTTGTAACTGACATTGATTTCGCCATCGTGGAACCACTTGGCAAATGGTGCATTAGACCAGTCCAAGGTTTGGGTGAAGGGTTTGTGCCAGTGCAGTTTTCTGGCTTCATCCGCCCAGAACTCTAGGCGGTCTGCCTTCGCACGGGTATAGATTTCAGGCTGCGCAATTGCATTGGCAGCAAATTCCTTGCTGGGTTCGAAGCGCCTTTCTTCGGTCAGCAAGTTTTCAATTTCATGTTCAACAGACATCGTCGTCCTCCAGATGTTGACGTTCACATAATGCCAGATTTTTTGGAACCAAGGTTCAAAACTGAGAGTTTGCAATTAACTTGTGAGATTGTTCGACAAATGGGGGACAAAAGGCGAAATAACCGCATAATATTTAGGCCTGACTTAGGTCAGATGCGACTGCAGCGTTCCCCCAATGCGCAGTCGCCTGCCGGCAGGTTTCCCCCAAACCTGCCGGCCCTTTCTTTTTCCACAGATTCATAAATCACTACTTGATGGTCGAGTGCTTGGGCGCACCATCTAGGCATGGAAATCCAACTACCCGATCGGCTGACGAAGTTGCTCGCACGAGAAGGGTTGACTGACCTGATCCTTAACGGGCACCTACATACCTATATAGATGTCGGTCAAGGACTCAACAGAACCAGCAATCCTTTCGAAAGCCAGTCCGAACTCTCGCAAGCCCTCATTGAATTGGGATTTCAAACCGGAGCGCGAGTCGATATCGCAAAACCCATCTCCGACTTTGTGGTTTCGGGGCTCAGATTTCACGTCGTGCTAGGGCATGGCGTGAGTCCAGTCCCACTGGTTTCGATCAGAAAGCACCCAGCCGTCCAAGTGAGGTTGGAGCACCTACTTGAGTTGGGGATGCTGACAAACGGTCAGCTTGAATTTTTAAAGTTGGCACTGGCAAATCGCGAAAACATCGTGATTGCCGGTGCTACTTCTTCCGGTAAGACCACCTTGCTTGGGGCACTGATTGCCGAACTCCAAGAACGCATCATATGTATTGAGCAAATTCCTGAGTTGGTCATTAGAGAGCCCGCGGTCTCGCTGCAAGAAAGACCCGCGAATCAGGAAGGGCTGGGTGCCATTTCACTGCAGCAGTTAGTGATAGAGGCGCTTCGGATGCGACCTGATCGAATCGTGGTTGGCGAGGTTCGAGGCAGCGAGTTCGGGGTGCTACTTCAAGCAATGAACAACGGCCATCGCGGCACCATGACCACCCTGCACTGCAAGAGCATCGCTGATCTCGCTAATCGACTTACGCTATTGGGACTGCTCTCCGGGTTCGATAAAGACCTCACCAAACAAATGGTGAGTCAATCCTTTGATCTAGTGCTTCAACTAGAGCGGGTCGAAGGAATTCGCAAACTCACCCAGGTAGGGCGAATTGGGGCTGAGCTTGAGATAACTCAGGTGGCGGCATGACAGCGGTTGCGAAGTTCGGTGCGCTGTTGGCAGCCGGAGTCAATCTGAATACCGCCATGGAAATCACCGGGCTCAGAAAAGATGGCGATCGGCCGATAGAGCAGATGCTTTGGGCGGCAATTCTTACTGGTGCTCCATTGCGTCAGGCGACCCAGCGCTTAGTTGCCTATGAATTCGATTTAGCGAAGTTCAAGGCCGAATTAGCGAGTGCTAATGCTGTACCGATAGCGACCCGGAAACTGTTGCTCTGGCTCCCTGCGCTATCTCTTGTGATTGGTCAATTAGCGGGCTTTGGAACCATCGCTGCTATCTTTCATCCCTTTGGCTTGATTGCCCTGGTGCTAGCACTAATCCTCATTGTGATTGGGGTGCGTTGGTCTGCTCGATTGCTAGCTCCGCTACTAAAAGAACCCACGCATCCAGCCCTCGAATTGATTCAATTCAGTCTCAGACTGTCGGCCGGAGCTCCACTGAGTCAGTCAGTCAGCCCCGGAGTGCGCGAGCTGGTCTCGCTTTGTCGCCAAACCGGAGCACCACTTCAAGAGCTCGTCCAGCATGAAATTGACCTTGTTACTCAGCGCGCGCTGCAAGAGTCCATGACAAGAGCTAAGCGAATGTCCATCGAGCTGTTGGTGCCGATGGCGCTGACCGTATTGCCAGCATTCTTGATTTTGACAGTCGTCCCGATGCTGATTGGTTTCGGGCTATAAGGAAAGGAGAAAAATGAAGCAGTTAGTTAGTGACCGAGGTGCCATTACCGCGGAATACGCGATCGCGACCCTAGGAGGAGTTGCCTTCGCTGGGCTACTGATCTTGGTTATGCGATCCGACGCAGTGCGGGATTTACTATTCGGACTGGTGGCAAGAGCCCTTGGCATTCAGTAATCAAAAAGGTGCGGTAACTGCAGAGTTCATGCTGCTGTTTCCAACAGTCGTCCTAACCCTGGCTGGAATCTTGGGGGTCTTTAAGCTGGGGTTGGCTCAACTTCAACTCTCCGGGGCGGCTTTTGCCCAAGCTAGGCAACTTTCAATCGGCAATCAGCGCTTGGAAATGCCAGGCACCACCTTTCAAGTGGTTGAGTCGGGGAGATGGGTATGTGTCACTGCGACCAAGTCTTTGATTTTTGATTTGGAGGTCCAGTCTTGCCTGCTAAAGCACGGCCTCTAGAGCGCGGAAGTATTTCAGCTGCCATGGCAATTGCCTGCTGGGCAATTCCAGCGTTTTTGCTGGCCACGGGTTTCGCGATTCAGATGGCATTTTGGCAACAGCAAACTCAATTGGTTGCTGATGCAGCCGCTTTGAGTGCCAGTGAAACTGCCCGGGGTTTGCTTTCTGGATTCTCCTGCGAAAACCCGGAACTAATTGCGACCCGATTTGACTTAGAACTTGACAGATGTCGTATTGTCGGTTTCAGTGCGTTAGTAGAGGTGTCAAAATCTCTACCGCCATTTCGATTGTCTGCCCGAGCAACAGCCGGACCAGCGAAGTAATAGGGAGAGCGTTTGCCAAAGAGATTAGTGATTGTTGAGTCACCTGCTAAGGCCAAGACCATTGCAAAGTATCTGGGCAATGACTTCGAGGTTTTGGCATCGGTTGGCCACATTCGCGATTTGGCCGAACCAAAGGACGTACCAGCAGATAAGAAAAAAGGCCCACTGGGTAAGTTCTCTATCGACGTCGACAACGACTTCCTGCCTTTTTATGTAGTTTCTCCCGGCAAATCAAAAACCGTTAGTGACCTCAAATCAGCATTGAAAAATGCAGATGAGCTCTACCTCGCAACCGATGAAGACCGCGAAGGTGAAGCAATTGCCTGGCACCTGCTTGAGGTGTTGAAGCCAAAAGTTCCAGTGCGCCGAATGGTATTCAACGAAATCACCAAGGACGCCATCCAAGAAGCCGCCAACAACACCAGAGCCCTGAACGAAGACCTCGTTCAGGCGCAAGAAACCCGAAGAGTGGTTGACCGACTCGTCGGTTATGAGATCTCTCCGGTGCTATGGAAAAAGATCAACCGCGGCCTGTCTGCTGGACGCGTTCAGTCACCGGCCATTCGCATGATTGTTCAGCGTGAACGTGAGCGCATGGCCTTTGTGGCGGCGAACTACTCCAGTGTTACCACATCCCTGAGCAAGTCTGAAATCGATTTTGAGGCAAAACTGACTGCGGTATCGGGACAGAAGCTGGCAACCGGAAAGAGTTTTGACGAGAACGGCAAGCTAACCGGCTCCGCACTGGTGCTGGCTCCAGAAAGAGCGGAGCAGTTAGCGAAAGCGCTGACAGCTCAGAATCTGACAGTTTCGCAAGTTGAGGCAAAGCCATCCACTCGCAAACCGTATGCACCTTTCACCACCTCAACACTGCAGCAGGAAGCATCTCGCAAACTTGGCATGAGTGCCAAGCAGGCGATGGACACCGCTCAACAGCTTTACCAAGAGGGTTACATCACCTATATGCGTACCGACTCGCCTTCGCTGTCACAGCAGGCGACGGCAGCTGCCAGGGCTGCAGCGGCAGAGCTATTTGGCAAAGAGCTAGTAGCCGATACCCCAAGGGTTTACGGATCAAAATCAAAGAATGCTCAAGAGGCTCACGAGGCGGTCCGACCATCGGGAGAGGTTTTCAAGCACCCAAGTGAATTGGCTTCGGTGCTGCACGGTAGGTCATTGGCGCTTTACGAACTCATCTGGCGCAGAACCGTTGCTTCCCAGATGGCAGATGCCAAGCTCTCAACCACCTCGGTTAGGTTCAATGTCAACCTTGCTGGAGAAGAACTAGAGCTTTCGGCAAGCGGTACAACTGTCACATACAAGGGATTCCTCGCGGTCTACGACGAGACCCGTGAAGACGAGAATGAAGAGCAGGCAAAGCTGCCACAGCTTGAAGTTGGCGATCAGATTAAGGCTGCGGAAGCCACCGCAAAGACTCACCAGACTCAGCCACCGGCTCGCTACACCGAAGCCTCATTGGTAAAGGCACTCGAAGAGCAGGGAATCGGAAGACCTTCTACCTATGCCGCAATCATCTCGACGATTCTGTCTAAAGGATATGTAGTCAAGCGCGGTAGCGCATTGGTCCCAGAGTGGATTGCCTTTACCGTGACGCGCTTCTTGGAGGAGAACTTTGGCGATCTGGTCGACTATGAGTTCACTGCGAAGATGGAAGAGGATCTAGACCGGATTGCTCTGGGTGAGCTTGATCGCTCCAGTTGGCTCAAGAACTTCTACTTTGCCGATACTGGATTGAAAAACACGGTTGAGTCTTTGGGTGAATCTGACCCGAGGTCTATCAACAGTTTTGACATTGGTGAAGGCATCCAGCTTCGTACCGGAAAGTACGGCCCATACCTTGAGGTGATGGCCGACGAGGAACGCCGAATTGTAAACATTCCTGAGGGCCTGACTCCGGATGAGCTGACTCATGAAAAGGCTTTGGAGTTGATCAACGCTCCGGCGGCAGAGGATCGCATTCTTGGTAAAGAGCCGGCTAGCGGTCTAGACATTATCGTCAAGGATGGTCGTTACGGAGCTTATGTTGCTCTGGTCGACGAGGGCAATCCAAAGCCAAAAACCGCATCGCTATTCAAGTCGATGAGCGTGGCTACCGTGAGCTTGGAAGAGGCGGTAAATCTGCTCTCGCTTCCTCGTGTGTTGGGTGTTGACCCAGAATCTGGTGCTGAGATCACCGCTCAGAATGGTAAGTACGGTCCTTATCTAAAGCGCGGCACCGACTCTCGATCTTTGACCTCCGAGGAACAAATCTTCGAGCTGAGCCTCGAAGAAGCCATCGAAATCTATAAGCAACCAAAGTACGGCGCTCGCAGAACCGCTTCTACTCCGTTGCGCGAATTTGGTGAAGATCCTGCCTCTGGTAAGCCGGTGGTTGCCAAGACTGGTCAGTTCGGAAACTACGTCACCGATGGTGTTATCAACGCCACCGTCCCAAAGGATGAGCCATTGGATGAGATTTCCAGCGACCGTGCCTTCGAGTTGCTAGCTATCCGGCGTGAGAAGCTAGGTGTTGCACCTGGTGAAGTGCCAAAGACGGCAAAAACCAAGAGTTCTAGGAAAAAGCGCTGACGTGTTTATTACTTTCGAGGGAATCGACGGGGTTGGAAAATCAACCCAGTTAGACCTGCTGCAAAAGTGGTTTGAGGGTCAGGGTAAAGAAGTAGTAAGAACCTTGGAACCCGGTGGCACTGAGCTTGGTCAAGAAATCCGCCACCTGCTGCTTCACCGAAAGGGTGATGTTGCAGCTCGAGCGGAGGCCTTGCTCTATGCAGCAGACCGTGCTCACCACGTTGCTACCAAGATTCGTCCGGCACTTGCTCAGGGCAAAGTAGTGCTTAGCGATCGCTATTTCGATTCTTCCGTTGCCTACCAAGGGGCAGCCCGCGAATTGGATGTTGAGGAAGTTAGAAACATCTCTTTGTGGGCGGTAGATCACCTAATTCCTGACCTCACCGTGTTGCTCGACCTGGATGCTCAGGCGGCAATCTTGCGTCGCAACAAAACCGGCACCGAACCGGATCGACTAGAGCGCGAGAAGGTTGACTTCTTCGAAAGAGCTCGCGCTCAGTATCTTGAACTTGCTAAAGAACCAAGGTTTTTGGTGGTCGACGCCACCTTATCCATCGATGAGATTCAACAGCAGATTCGAACTCGGGTTTCCGCCATGGAGCAAAGTTGAGCCACCCAGTCTGGGACGAACTGCTTGGACAGCCGGAGGCAATCGAGCAGCTGCAAAAAGCGGTCGGCGGTAAACCAAATTCGGTCCACCACGCTTGGCTCTTTACCGGCCCTGCGGGCTCGGGTCGTAGCAATCTAGCCAAGAGTTTTGCGGCAGCCTTGCAATGCACAGAGGATGGTTGTGGCCAATGTCAGCAGTGTCGTCTGGTGCAAGCCGATGCTCATCCGGATGTTTCTCTGCTGGTCACCGATCGAGTGGTAATCAGCATTGAAGAGGTCCGTGATCTGGTGTCGCGTTCCGCGATGGCCACCACCGTTGGCGATTATCGAGTCATCATTATCGAAGATGCCGATCGCATGGCGGAGAGGACATCAAACGTGCTACTCAAGGCATTGGAGGAACCAGCCGAAAAAGTGGTCTGGATCCTTTGTGCACCGAGCGTCTCGGACTTGCTCCCCACCATCCGCTCCAGAACCAGAAACATTAACCTTCGGTTGCCATCGATTGATGAGGTCGCGACTTTGTTGGTACAGCGGGATGGCGTGGCGTTGGATCTGGCTCGAAAATCTGCCCTGTTAGCCCAGAACCATGTTGGAATGGCTCGACGCCTGGCCCTTTCATCCGAGGCCCGAGCTAGAAGATCTGAAACCTTGCGAGTCTTGATGTCAATTTCAAATTTGAGCTCCGCCATGGTGGCTGCCGAAAAACTCTTGGGTGTTGCAAAGCGAGATGCCGAGGCATCCAGTAACGAGAAAGACGCTTTGGAAAAAGATGCCCTTTTGAAGGCATTTGGTCTAACCCCAGATGAGAAGCTCCCACCAAACCTCAGGGCTCAATTCAAAGAGCTTGAAGAGAATCAAAAGCGTCGAGCAACCAGAGCTTTGCGTGATGGCATCGATCGGATTTTCACTGATGCAGAGTCAATTTACCGCGATCTAATGGCTTTGCAACTAGGTGCCGAGGTCGAGCTAGTAAACACCGAGATCGAACCTGAACTAATGCAGCGCGCGCAGCGGACCAACGTGGAACAAACCATCGCAATTCTCGATGCGATTACTCAAGCTAGGCAGCGGCTAGCCTCCAACGTGCGAGATTTGTTGGTGCTAGAAGCACTCTGCACGAATTTCATTTTCAGGGGAAACGTTGCGGCTTAGGGGTCTGCTGCTCATAGCAACGCTATTGCTAACGGGTTGTTCGGTAACGCCCAGTCCGATTGAGCAGATTAAGTCTGGAGCCGATTTTTCTGAGCAGCAAATCACTTGGGAGCCCTGCGATTCCGGTTTTGAATGCGCCAAGGTTGCGGTGCCACTTGATCACCTGAAGCCAACTGGCGAGATTTTTGAAATTGCGCTGATTAGAAAGTCAGGAACTTCGAATCTTCGGCCCTTGCTAGTAAACCCCGGCGGACCCGGTGCTAGCGGTGTTGATTATCTGCGTGACAACTATGAGTCCTTGGGCACCTCGGCGCTTAGGGAAAGCTTCCAGGTAATTGGATTTGACCCCAGGGGAGTAGGTCGTTCTGCTCCAGTTACCTGCAGTGATGAGAAATTGAAGGACCAGATTTACTACGAGGAATCTGGATACCCATTGGGATCTGACGAGGACTTTGCATTTTCTAAAGACATCCTGGAGCGATTCGCCGCCAGCTGCCAAGAAACTGGGTTCAACGTTGGTTATTTCAACACTCAACAGTCCGCGCGCGATATGGACCTAATTCGTTCTGCCCTTGGGGTTGAGAAGCTCGACTACCTAGGATTTAGCTACGGCACGGAGCTTGGAGCCAGTTACATTGCACTTTTCCCTGACCGAGTTGGAAGGTTCGTGCTGGACGGCGCAGTCGATCCAACTTTGAGCTCAGCCCAGTCCACAGTGAATCAAGTGGCCGGCTTTGATAGCGCATTCCGCAGCTACCTAAAAGACTGCCTAACGCAGTCCGAGTGTCCATTCCAGGGCAGTGTCGAAGCCGCTCTTGAGTCAGTGGGCGAACTGCTGCAGGAGCTGGAAACCAGTACATTGCCAACTCAATATGATCGCGAGGCGGGGCTGACCGTAGCGCTCTACGGCATCATTGCAGCGCTCTATTCAAAGCAGTCTTGGCCGTATTTAACGCAGGCGTTCCAAGAAGCCTTTGAAGGCGATGGCTCTACGTTGCTATTGCTTGCTGACTTCTACAACGATAAAGACCCAGAGGGCGGCTACCTCTCAAACATCTCCGAAGCAAACACCGCAATCAACTGCGCAGATGAGCGACCTGAAACTCAAGACTTTGAACAAATGCGGAAAGACGTTTTGGAGGCAAGCAGCGTCTTTGGAAAGTATTTTGGCTACCCCGAACTTAGCTGCCTCGGTTGGCCCAGGGGTGAGTCGATGATCGAACTGGACTATACGGTCACACTGGAAACCGGACCGCTAGTAGTTGGCACCACTGGAGATCCAGCAACTCCCTACGGTCAAGCCGTAACGCTCGCAAAGTTGCTTTCCGGCGCTACTTTGCTCACCTATGTTGGCGAGGGCCACACCGCCTATGG
>JACCED010639685.1_pt1 | contig 15705 bp, 15 predicted proteins | sample 7455021 | NCBI WGS metagenome assembly JACCED01 (sample SAMN15323456, study PRJNA562643) | freshwater metagenome | isolation source: river surface water | place: USA:Blue River Watershed | collected 2017-08-19 | reverse complement strand
GCCAGTCTCGCGCGACCAGCTCCGCTGCCTGCTGCTGTCGGCCCTGCTGCACCTGAGCGACCAGGGCGGATCGGGGAGCACGCTGCTGGTCCAGGTACAGCCCGAAACGGACGGGGCCCTGCTGCAACTCACGCTCGAAACTCGCGGCAGCCCGACACGGCCTGCCTCCGTCACACCCGAGGACGCTGCTGGCGCAGCAGGGGAGGGCTACGGGAGCTGGAACACGTTGGCGCCGGGTGAGGACGCTGACTACCGCCCCCTGCGCTGGCGCGACGTACGGGTACTGGCCGCAGGCCTACCCCTGCTGCGGCATGTCAGCCCCACCCGAATCGAGCTGCGGCTGCCGCGCGCCGAGGCTCACGCGCCGCTTCAGATCGCACCGCGCTGAGACGCACCGCCCAAATGGCGCTCAAGGGCGGCCACTGGCAGCGGCTCGCAGTAGAGAAAGCCTTGGAAGCCTGTGCAGCCCTCGCGAACAAGGAAGTCCCTCTGCGCCTGGGTCTCCACACCCTCGGCCACCACCGCCAGGTGCAGGCTTTGCGCCAGCACAATGATGGCGCGGGCGATGGCCGCATCGGTCTCATCGACCAGCAGGTCCTTCACGAACTCACGGTCGATCTTGAGCTGGTTCAGTGGCAGGCGCTTCAGGTAGGCCAGCGAGGAGTAGCCCATGCCGAAATCGTCCAGCGCCAGCCCCACCCCCAGGGCCTTGAGCCGGGTCATTTTGCTCACCATGTCCTCGAAGCCGTCGATCATGAGGCTCTCGGTCAGCTCCAGCGTGAGCAAATGCGGCGCAATACCGGCCCGGGCAATCGCCTCGGTCACGACGTCGGCGAAGTCCGGATGCCGAAATTGGCGTGCGCTGACATTGACTGCGATGCCCAGGTGCCTGCGATCAGGCTCGCGCGCCCACTGCGCCAGTTGCGCGCAGGCGGTGTCGAGCACCCAGCGGCCGATCGGCAAAATCAGCGCCGTTTCCTCGGCGGCACCGATGAAGATCCCGGGTCCGAGCCGGCCCCGCACCGGATGGGCCCAGCGCACCAGCGCCTCGACCCCGGTCACCTGGCCAGTGGCATCGACCTGGGGCTGGTAGTCCAGCTCGAACTGGTGCTCCCTCCAGGCCTGCCGGAGGTCGGCTGCCAGCGCAGCGCTGGCGCTGGCCTGGGCCTGCAACTCGGGATCGAAGGCGCAGACCATGTTGCGGCCCAGGCGCTTGGCCTGATACATGGCCAGGTCCGCCTGCTTGAGCAGGTCGCTCACCGACTCTGCGTCCTTGTCAAAAGCAGCCACGCCGATACTGCAGGTGCTGTGGTGAAGTGTCCCAGGCAAGGCGTAGGGCTCGCCCAGGGCGGCCAGCACGCGATCGGCCACTGCCTGGGCGGCGGCTGCCATGGTCGCCGGGTTGCCGGCCTCGCCGGGCCGGGGTTGAAGCAGAACGACGAACTCGTCACCCCCTAAGCGCGCGACGGTGTCGGTCTCGGACACGCAGTCACGCAGCCGACGGCCGACCTGCTGAAGCAGAAGGTCGCCGTGCTCGTGACCCAGGGTGTCGTTGAGCACCTTGAAGTTGTCCAGATCGATGAACATCAGCGCGCCGCCGTCCGCCGCAGGTGCCGGCGCGAGCATGTCCTGCAGCCGCTCGAGGAGCAGTTGCCGGTTGGGAAGTCCGGTGAGCGTGTCGTAGAACGCCAGGTAGCGGATTTTTTGCTCGGCGGCCTTGCGCTCGGTGATGTCACGACCCACCGCCACCCAGTGGGTCAGGCGACGCGCTGGGTCCCAGACCGGCGAGATATCCAGATCTACCCAATAGGGCTGGCCGTCCTTTCGGTAGTTCACCAGGTCGACCCGAACCGGCGCCCACTGCTGCAGTGCGCCGCGGATCTGGTCCAGCCGATCGCGCTGCGTACCCGGCCCCTGCAGCAGCCGCGGCGAGCGCCCCAGCACCTCCTCACGGGTGTAGCCGGTACGGCGTTCAAAGGCCTCGTTGACAAAGACGATGCGTGGACCGGGCTCGTCATAGGGAGCCGCTTCAGTGATGATCACCAGGTCATTGAGGCGGGCGATGCTGCCCTCGAGCAGGCGCAGATGCTCCTGCACCAGATGATCACCCGTGGCATCCTGCAGGTGAACGGCCATGCCGGCGCCGAAGGGCTCACCACGAAACGCCAGCCACAGGTGCTGCGAGGCGTCGGCTTCTTCCAGCACCAGAGGTTCGCGCCGCGCCAGGGCGGACCGTACTCGGGCTGCCAGGCGCAGCCGCCCGGTGCGCAGGAACAGGTCCCAGAACAGGCGCCCTTGGAGCCCGGTCACGGCCTGCCCCAGCAAGCGTTCAGCCGCCGGGTTGGCGAAATTGATGCGCCCCTGCGCATCCAGGGTCAGGAGCGCGGCGCCGGCTGCGCCCTGCGGCTCGGCGATCAGCAGCACGCCCTCGATCTGCTGCGTGCGCAGCTGCATACCCACCACGGCCTGCCCCAGCACCCGCGCCCACAGGCGCCGGCCCGCCGCCTGCACCTGAACCTCGTGATCAAAGGGCAGCCCCTGCAAGGCGCAGCGGCGCAGCAGCAACTCCAGCTCTTGGCGCCAAGGCGGCAGCACGAAGCCGAAGTCGGTCGGCCCTGACGGTTCGTCACAAGCGAGGATCAGCGACAGCCTGGGCGAGGTGTGCAAACAGGGCGACCCCTCGGCCTCGGAAAGGTCCAGGCGCCAGACGCCGGCGCCAGTGGCCGCCTCGAGCAAACCGGCCACGCCAGCGACCGCGGCCGCGGTCGCGGCACGAGTTTCATGCGCTTCCAGGAATGCGGCCACCGATGGATAGTAGGCAGTCGCGGCCGCGGCAGGTGGCCAGTCGGTCACGTCCTACAGCAGCCGGCGATGGTGTCCGAAATGGAAGACCGTACGTCTCGATAAAGTGCTTACGACTTGCAACCCCCCGCCCCCGCACGCTCCCACACCCACTCACGCGCCTGCCCGGACAAGGAAAAGCCATGACCAACGCCCAGACCGCTGACGTGCTCCACGCCTACATCGTCGAAGACAACCCCATGCTCTGCGAGGGCCTGGTGGGCACGCTGGAGGAGCTCACCGGGGTCAAGGTCCTGGGTACCACCGGCGCAGAAGGCCGTGCACTGGCATGGCTGCACGAGCACCCCCACGATTGGCAAGTGTTGGTGGTCGACCTCTTCCTTCGCAGTGGCAGCGGACTGCACTTAGTGGAACATCTACCACCGCGCGGCCCCTGGCAGAAAGTGGTGGTGTTCAGCAACTATGTGAACGCCACCGTCCGCAAGCGCTGTGCCCAACTGGGAGTGGATGCGGTGTTCGACAAATCCACCGAGATCGACGCGCTGGTGGATTACTGTGCGCGTCAGTGCTTCCTCCAATCCGCAGCGGGCCCATCCGCCTACGGCCTGGGCCCTGGGCTTGCCAGCAGATCACCGCGCGCCAACACAAGCCGGCTCGCCCCCCTTGCGGGAATGGCGTTTCGGCCGGGTGGGCTTCAGCCAGCCGACCTGGCCGTGCCGCCCGGGACCTGAAGCCGGTCCGAGACCGCATCTCACTGCGCGGGCTTGACGATCGAGGGGGGGCCGCTCTTGTTGGGTTGGTCCTCGCGCTCGAAGTTGGTGTCGGAGGGGTTGATGCCCCCCGGCGGAGTTGCCTGCTGCTGACGCATCTCGCGCTGCGTGGCCGCGCTTTCCGGATTCATGCCCTCACCCGGCCCGCCCATGCGGCTTGCGGGGGGCTCCGCGCAGGCGACCAGCCACAAAGCCGCACAGGCGACCCCCATCCCTGAAGCGAAACGAAGGCTCGTTCCGTTGAAATTCAGGCGGTGCAAAAACGAGTTGGAATGTGGCATGTGGGCCTCCGAGGTGGCTGAGTGGACGAACGAATATGTGGCCGTCTGGACACATGACACCTTTGGGCAAGCGGTGTGCCCGGTACCCGCCCGGACGATGCGGGCCACCCGCATGGAAGCTCCCACACCGAAGCGGGTGGCCCCAACCAGCCAGAGCCGGCACCGTCAACCTCACACGACGCATGAGGTTGTAACCACAGATGGGCAGCCGGTCAGGCTCCGCCATACAATGAGTTGGTCCAAGACACTCCAGGGAAAAGGGCGGGTTCGTGAGAGTTGCTGTTGTCGGGTCCGGAATCTCTGGCCTTGCTGCCGCGCACAAGCTGCGTGCACATGCCCATGTCACCCTGTTCGAGGCCGGCAACTACTTCGGCGGCCACACCCGCACGGTGGACGTAACCCTGCCCACGGCGCAGGGCGAAAAGTCCTGGGGCGTCGACACAGGCTTCCTGGTGCTCAACGAGCGGACCTACCCGCAGCTCATCGCGCTTCTGGCCGAGCTGGGGGTGCCCACCGCGCCCTCCGATATGTCCTTCTCGGTCCAGGTGCCCGCCAGCGCCCGCACCCGCGCGCTCGAATGGAGTGGCAACAACCTGGCGACGGTGTTTGCGCAGAAGCGCAACCTCCTCAGCCCCCGCTTCCTGGGGATGCTGGCCGACCTGCTGCGCTTCAACCGCCTGTGTACCCGGCTGGCCCTGGAGGGCGAAGAATCCCGGCTGATGGAGCCCTTGGGCAGCTTTCTCCAACGGGAGGGGTTTGGCCAGCCCTTCCGGGACTGGTACTTCCTGCCTATGCTGGGCTGCATCTGGAGCTGCCCGACAGACCAGATGCTGCAATTCCCGGTGGCGACCATGATCCGTTTCTGCCACAACCACGGACTGCTCCAGGTGAACGACCGGCCGCAGTGGTTCACGGTCGCCGGCGGTGCGCGCCAGTATGTGGAGAAGATCGTCGCCAGCTTGACCGACACCCGGCTGGCAACGCCGGTACGGCGGATCGACCGCGACGCTGCCGGCGTGACGGTGCGCACCGACCAAGGCGCCGAGCGCTTTGACCACGCCGTTGTGGCCACCCACAGCGACCAGGCGCTGGCGCTGCTGACCCAGCCGACCACGGCTGAGGCCGAGGTACTCGGCGCGATCCGCTACCAACCCAACCGGGCGGTACTGCACACCGACACTTCGGTGCTGCCTCAGCGCAGAGCCGCTTGGGCCGCCTGGAACTACGAGCGCGCCGCCGAAGACTCGCAGGAGTCTGGCCGCGTCTGTCTGCACTACCTGCTCAACAAACTGCAGCCCCTCCCCTTCAGCCAGCCTCTGGTCGAGTCACTGAACCCGGTGCGCGCGATTGACCCGGGCCAGGTGCTGAGCGAGTACGAATTCAGCCACCCGGTCTTTGATATGGCTGCCATCCAGGCCCAGGGCCGCGTCCCTGAGCTGCAGGGAGTAGCCCACACTTGGTACTGCGGCGCGTGGACCGGCTATGGCTTTCACGAGGACGGGCTCAAGTCCGGACTGGCCGTTGCCGAGGAGCTCCTGGCCTACACCGCGTCGGCGCGCAAAGCGGCAGCGTGAGCGAGGGAGGGCTGCGCGTGGAACAGAGGGTGGATCGCTTGGCCCCAACCAGCATGGCCCAGATCGGCTTCGGCCAGGTGCGGCACACCCGTGTGCGCCCGCACCGGCACGCCTTTGCCTATGACACCTTCTTCCTGCTGCTGCCGATGCGGCGGCTGGGCGATCCTGCGGCGCTTGGCGGCTTGGCCGTCAACCGGCGCGGGGCCCTGAGCTTTCACGACCGCGACCATGGCGACGGACGGGGCCCCGAACGGGGCGGCGCGGTGGCCTGGCTGGACGCACTGCTGGCCAGCGAAGGCATCACCGACGCCGACGGCGAGGTCTGGCTGCACACCTTCCCTCGGATGCTGGGCTATGTGTTCAAGCCGGTGAGCTTCTGGTACTGCCACCGGGCCGATGGGCCGCTGCGGGCGATCGTGGTCGAGGTGAACAACACCTTTGGCGAGCGCCATTGCTACCTGCTGGACCAGCCCCGCTACGGGGTGGAGCTGCAGGCCGACAAGTGCTTTCATGTCTCGCCTTTTTGCACCACCGAGGGGCGCTACCGCTTCCGATTTCTGCTTAGCAATCAGCGCACGCCCGCCCGCACCGTGGCCCGGGTCGACCTCGACGACGGGGATGGCCCGCTGCTGGCCACCAGCGTGAGCGGCGCGCTCGAGCCAATCACCCCACAGATCCTGCGACAGGCGCTCTGGCGCTATCCTGCGATGACGATGATGGTCATCGCCCGAATCCATTGGCAGGCCCTGCAGTTATGGCGCAAGCAAGTAGGCTTTCACCGCAAGCCGCCAGCGCCTGAGCGCTTCGTGACCCGCTAGGCCGACCATCTCCTAGACAACGCCGCATGAACATCTTGACGTCCCGTTCACCAACGACCCGCGCGGCCGCAGGTGCCCGGCCTGGCCACGAACAGGGTGCCGAGGCTGGCGCAGCCAGCGTCGCTACCACTACGGCAAGTGGCGGCGCGCCCATGGCACACGGGCTGCCCCAGGGCGCGCCGGCTGCAGCGCGCGCCCTCTTCCGGCTGCTGCAAGGCTTGCGCCACGGCACCCTGGTGGTGGAACTGCCCGACGGCTCGGTGCGTGTGCTCGGCGACAGCCAGGGGCCGGAGGTCCAGGTCAAACTCCAAAACTGGAACCCCTGCGGCGCCGCGCTACGCTCGGGCGACATCGGCTTTGCCGAAAGCTACCTCGCCGGCGACTGGCACACCACGGACCTGGCCAGCCTCTTGCACCTCATGCTGGCCAACCGGCAGGCCCTGGATGCCGCCATCCATGGCTCCTGGATCGGCCGGCTGGTGTACCGCCTGCGTCACCTGCTACACCGCAACACCAAAGGGAATAGCCGCAAGAACATTCATGCCCACTATGACCTGGGCAACGACTTCTACCGGCTATGGCTCGACCCGACGATGAACTACTCCTCGGCCCTGTTCGAGCGCAATGCGCAGGGCGAGCCGACGCAATCACTGGACGAGGCCCAGCACGCCAAAGTGCGCCGCGCGTTGCGCATGGTCGGCGTCCAGCCGGGCGACCGGTTGCTCGAGATCGGCTGCGGCTGGGGCGCACTGGCAGAAAAAGCGGCGAAGGAGTTTGGCGCCCGGGTCACCGGCGTGACCCTGTCCACCGAGCAACTGGCCTGGGCGAAAAAGCGGCTGCAGGACCAGGGCCTGGCCGAGCGCGCCGACCTGCGGCTGCAGGACTATCGGGACATCGCCGACGGCCCCTATGACGCTGTCTGCTCGATCGAAATGCTCGAGGCGGTGGGACGTGAGTACTGGCCCACCTACTTTCAGAGCATCGCCCGACTGCTCAAACCGGGTGGCCGCGCCTGCATTCAGACCATCGTGATCCGCGACGAGTTGTTCGAGCGCTATATCCGCTCGACCGACTTCATCCAGCAGTACGTCTTCCCTGGCGGCTGCCTGCCCTGCCCGAGGGAATTCCGGCGAGAGGCGCAAGCGGCTGGCCTGCGCATGGTGGAGGAATTCGCCTTTGGCCAAGACTATGCCGAGACCTGCCGGCGCTGGCGCGAGGCTTGCCTGGGCCGCCGGGACGAGGTTCTGGCGCAAGGCTTTGATGCCCGCTTCCTGCGTCTGTGGGAGTTTTATCTAGCGTATTGCGAAGCCGGCTTTGCCGCAGGGGACATTGATGTCGTCCAGTACACCTTGGCCCGCTGACGCCCGGCCGCACCGGGCTGCCTCGGCGGACGTATCGCGCGCAGGGACGTCCGTGTTGGGCGGCGTGTTGGTGGGTGCAAGGTCCGGCCAAATGACCGGTGCGACGTCCGTCGCGAAGTACGACGCATCAGCCAGCACGATGGTCCGCCTGTGGGTCGCTGCGCCTGTGGTGATGGCGCTGGCCCTGGCACTTTGTCAGCCCGCCATTGCATCCACCGAGGCCCTGCCCGAACCGAACAACCAACGCCAACGGGGCGCCGCCGAGGCGGCCAGGGGAAGCGCCGCGCACCCCCAACTCCCGGGCAGCCGCCTGCGCGGGGAGGGCAAGCTACGCTTCCTGGGTCTGGGCATCTACCAAGCGCGTCTGTGGACATCGCCAAGCTTCCGGGTCGACCAGGCACTGGACCACCCGGTGGTGCTCGAACTGACCTACCTGCGCGATTTCGAGGGTGACACCATCGCCCAGCGCTCGCTGGACGAAATGCGGCGCGCCGGTCCCTTGTCTGAGGCCCAGGCCCAGCGCTGGCTCGCGGCCATGCAGCGGCTGTTCCCCAACGTGCGCAGTGGCGAACGCGTCACCGGCATGCACCAGCCGGGCCAGGGCGCCAGCTTCTGGGTCGACGGACGGCCGCTGGGCGAAATTGCCGACCCCGAGTTTGGCCGGCGCTTTTTCGGCATCTGGTTGGCGCCGAGCACCTCGCAGCCGGGCCTTCGACTGTCCCTGCTCGGGCTCGCCACCAGCGGCAGCCTCTGACGAATCCCTCCCCCCGTTCACCGGAGTCACTCATGACCCTCGCCCACCTTCTGCTTGGCCGCGCCGGCCGGCTGCTGGCCGCACTGGCCCTGGGCCTTGGCGCCCTCACCCTGGCCGGCTGCGCCAGCCCACGCGTGGAGCAATACAGCGCCGAGCGGCCCGCTCTGGACCTGGCGACCTACTTCAACGGCAAGGTGATTGCCCATGGCATCTTCCAGGACCACAGCGGCCTGGTGGTCAAGCGCTTCACCGTCGAGATGGACTGCCGGTGGGAGGGAAACAAAGGCGTTCTTGACGAGCGCTTCACCTATTCCGACGGCACGAAGCAGCGACGGGTCTGGACGCTCACCAAGGAAGCCGACGGCCGCTACACCGGCACTGCCGACGACGTCGTGGGCGTGGCCACCGGCAAGACGGCGGGCAATGCCTTCCAGTGGTCTTATGTGCTGAAGCTGCCGGTCGACGGCTCGGTCTACGAGGTGAGTTTCGACGACTGGATGTTTCTGGTCGACGATCGGGTGATGCTCAATCGGGCCACCATGAGCAAATTCGGTGTCCGCCTGGGCGAGGTCACGCTCTCGTTCCAGAAACTGCCCTGAGCGCCGCTCCATGAGCCTCAACCCCAAGATTGGCGACTGGCAAGGCAAGCGGGTCTGGCTGGTCGGCGCCTCCAGCGGCATCGGGCTGGCCGTGGCTCGCCAGCTGCATGCCTTGGGCGCGCAGGTGCTGGTGTCGGCGCGGCGAGCCGGGCCATTGCAGGACTTCGCGAGTGCCCACCCGGGCAGCCTGGCCTTGCCCCTGGACGTGACCGACCGCGAGGCCGTAGCCCGGGTCACCGCGCAAGCCCTGGAAGGCGGCCCGCTTGACCTGGTGTGCTACTGCGCAGGCCACTACAACGCGATGCGCGCCACCGCCATCGACCTCGACGACCTGCTGCGGCACCACGATATCAACACCGTGGGCCTGCTGTACCTGCTCCATGCCATCACCCCGTCTCTGCTGGCCCAGGGCCACGGGCACATCAGCCTCGTGAGCAGCGTGGCCGGCTACCGAGGCCTGCCCCAAGCCATGGCCTACGGACCGACCAAGGCCGCCCTGATCAACCTGGCCGAAACGCTTTACCTCGACCTGCGTCCGAAGGGGCTAGGTATCAGCTTGGTCAACCCCGGTTTCGTCGAGACGCCACTGACCGCCGGCAACAAATTTCATATGCCCGCCCTCATCACCGCCGATGAGGCCGCACGCGAAATGATCAAGGGCTGGCGACAGGGCCAGTTCGAAATCCACTTCCCGCGCCGATTCACACGGGTGATGAAGCTGCTGGCGCTCTTGCCCTATCGCCTGTACTTTGCGGCGGTGCGCCGCAGCACCGGGCTTTGAACGCATGACCGCTCCTACCCACGTCGACCTCGACACGTCGGTGCGCGAGTTCGTCCGCTACTTCGAGCAGCTCACCCCCGCTGACCTCACGCGTTTGCCGCACTTCTACGCCGAAGGCGCCCGCTTCAAGGACCCCTTCAACGAGGTGCAGGGCGTGGCCGCCATCGAGGCCATCTTCCGGCACATGTACGTGTCTCTGGAGGCGCCGCGCTTTGTCGTCACTGGCCAGGTGCACCAGGGCGAGCAGTGCTTCCTGCTGTGGGACTTCTACTTTCGCTTTCGCCGCTTTGACACCCGCACCGAGCAACGGGTGAGAGGCAGCTCGCACATCGTGTTCGACGCGCAAGGCCGTGTCACCCTGCACCGCGACTACTGGGACGCCGCCGAGGAGCTGTACGAAAAGCTGCCGTGGGTCGGCGGTCTGATGCGCTGGCTCAAGCGCCGCGCCAACCAGTGAGCGCGCGCAAGGCCCCAGGCCGCTCTCAGGGCGCGCGCGCTGGCGAAGCAGGCCCCGTCCTGCGCCTGGTCCTGGGGGACCAGCTCGATCCGCAGCATTCCTGGTTCCGCGAGGTCCGCCAGGAGGTGGTCTACCTTCTCATGGAGGTGCGCGCCGAGACGGACTATGTTCGCCACCACGCACAGAAGGTGCTGGCCATTTTTGCGGCCATGCGCGCTTTCGCCGCGCAACTGCAGGCCGCGGGCCACAGGGTTCGGTATGTGGCGATTGACGACACAAGCAACCGGCAGGACATCCCCGCCAACCTCGATGCCCTCGTCCTCCATTACGGCGCCTCGGAGGTGCAGTACCAATCACCCGACGAATGGCGGCTCGACCGCGCCTTGACGGATTGGGCCATGCAGGCACGCGAGCATGGAGTGACCGTGACGCCGGTCGACACCGAACACTTTCTCACCGCGCGGGACGATTGCCAGCGCCTGTTCGGCGACAGCCGCCAGTGGCTGATGGAGCGCTTTTACCGCGAGCAACGCCGCAAGCACCGGGTGCTGCTAGACGCCGAGGGCAAGCCCGAAGGCGGCCAGTGGAACTTCGACGCCGACAACCGCAAGCCCTGGAAGGGAAAGCCGCCCGCGCCGGTGGATACCCGACCCACCCACGACCATGCGGCGCTGTGGCAAGTGATCGAGGCCGCCGGCGTGCAGACCATGGGCGAGCCGCAGGCCCAGGCCTTTCGCTGGCCGCTCGATCGCAACGAGGCGCTGGCGCAGCTGGATCACTTCATCGCACACGCCCTGCCGCATTTCGGCGACTACCAGGACGCGCTCACCAGCCGCAGCGACTTTCTCTTTCACTCGCTCTTGTCCTTTGGCCTCAACACCAAAATGCTGCGGCCCCGTGAGGTGATCGACCGAGCCGAGGCGGCCTGGCGCGCCGGCGACGCTCCCTTGCACGCGGTGGAAGGCTTTATCCGCCAGATCCTGGGTTGGCGTGAGTATGTGCGGGGCTTTTACTGGGCCCACATGCCGGGCTACACCGAGGTCAACGCGCTGGGCCACGAGCGCCCCTTGCCTGCCTGGTTCTGGAGCGGGCAAACCAAGATGGCCTGCCTGGCCCGCGCCATCGGCCAGTCGCTGGAGACGGCCTACGCGCACCACATCCAGCGCCTCATGGTGATCGGCAACTTCGCGCTGTTGGCGGGCCTGCAACCCGAAGCGCTGCACCGCTGGTACCTGGGCATCTACATCGACGCCTTCGAGTGGGTGGAGGCGCCCAACACCCTGGGCATGAGTCAATTTGCCGATGGCGGCCGCCTGGCCACCAAGCCCTATGTGAGCAGCGCCGCCTACCTGGACCGCATGGGCGACCACTGCGCAGGCTGCGCCTACGACAAAAAAGCCCGGGTGGGCGAGCAAGCCTGCCCTTTCAACGCGCTGTACTGGGATTTCTTCGACCGCCAGCGCGAGCGCCTGGCAGGCAACCACCGCCTCGGCATGGTTTACCGGCAGCTCGATCGCTTCAGCCCCGAGGACCTGCAGGCCCTGCGGGTACAGGCGCAGGCGACGCTCGCACGAATCGACCAGCTCTGAGGACCGAGGCTGCAGGGACTCATGCCTCTTGCTTGAGGGCGTAGTGCTGGATCCACCCCACCAGCTTCATGGCGGCAGGCGTGAGGGGCATGTCGTGCCGCCGCACGGTGCAGATGATGGGTCTGGGCATCTCATCGCGCACCGGCACCACGGCCAACTCCGTGCGCATGGCCGAATGCTCGTACACCACCCGCGGGATGGTGGCGATCCAGTTCGCCGATGCCGCGATCAGCCCAGGCAGTGCCAGGAAGGACTCGCACATCATGGCCACCCGCGGCGCCCCCAGGCCAGCCTTCTCGAAAGCCTCCTCGATCACTGCGCCGGGCCCTCGCGAGGGGCTCGAAAGCACCCATTCGCAGTCGCGTAGCTGCGCCAGCGAGGTGGCGCCCGCCAGGGGATGGGCCTTGGGCGCGACGACCACCACCTGACTGGCGTAGAGGGGCTCGGCCAAGAGGTCAGCCTCCAGGTCGACCCGGTGCACAGGGGTGAGCGCGAAGTCGATACTGCCCTCCCGCAGCAGCGGTGCGATGCCGGGGTAGAGCCCATCGCGGCAATGGACCCGCACCTGGGGATGCTGCCGGCTGAACTGGCGGATAGCCCGGGGCAGCAGACCCAGCCCGATGGCAGGCGAGATGGACATCTTCACCGTGCCTTGCCACAGGCCCCGCATCTGAGCGATTTCGTCGGTGGCGCGGCGGCTCTGCGAGACCATCAACTTGGCGTGGGGCAGGAAGGCCTGACCGAATGGCGTGAAGCTCACCCCCTGCTTGCTGCGCACCAGCAAGGGCGCCTGCAACTCCTGCTCGAGCTGCTGGATGGCGGCCGTGAGGGCCGGCTGGGTGACGCCCAGGTGCTGCGCCACGGACCGCAGGCTGCCATGGGTCTCCACCTGCACCAGCGCCTCGAGGGTGGTGAGCTTCATTCGGGTTACTACTGAGATTGGTAATTTTGATCACGGACCTGAAAAAACGAATTTTCAGGCGTACCCCCGGTTTCTAACATCGCCTGCGAACTGGCTCAAGGACAGGCCTTGGCTACCCCGCACGAGGAAACCGCAAACATGTTCATCAAGAATTGCTGGTACGTCGCCGCCTGGGACATGGAGGTGCCCCAGGACGCGATGCTGGCCCGCACCCTGCTCGGTGAGCCGGTGCTGATGTACCGCACCGGCGCAGGCCGGGTGGTGGCCCTGGAAAACCGCTGCTGCCACCGCGCTGCACCGCTGCACCTGGGGCGCAAGGAAGGCGACTGCGTGCGCTGCATGTACCACGGCCTCAAGTTCGACCCCACCGGTGCCTGCGTGGAGATTCCTGGGCAGGAGACGATTCCCGCCAAGACCTGCGTCCGCAGTTACCCGGTGGTCGAACGCCACCGTCTGGTCTGGATCTGGATGGGAGACCCGGCCCTGGCCAACCCGGACGACATCGTGGGCTATCCGTGGCACGACTCGCCCGAGTGGCGCATGAAGCCCGGCTACATCCACTACCAGGCCCATTACCAACTGATCGTCGACAACCTGCTGGACTTCACACACCTGGCCTGGGTTCACCCCACTACGCTGGGGACCGACAGCGCCGCCGCCATCAAGCCGGTCATCGAGCGTGACACGAAGGGCCTGGGCACGCTCACGATCTCGCGCTGGTACCACAACGACGACATGCCCAACTTGCACAAGCGAGTCGCGAGCTTCGAGGGCAAGGTGGATCGTTGGCAGATCTACCAATGGTCGCCCCCCGCCCTCTTGCGCATGGACGCGGGCTCGGCCCCGGTGGGCACCGGCGCGCCAGAAGGTCAACGGGTACCCGAGGCGGTGCAGTTCCGGCACACCTCCATCCAGACGCCGGAGACCGAGACCACCAGCCACTACTGGTTCTGCCAAGCGCGCAACTTCGCGCTGGACGACGCGCAGATGACGGAGCAGATCTACCAAGGCGTGGTCGAGGCCTTCGAGGAAGACCGCACCATGATCGAGGGGCAGCAAAAGATCATGAGCCAGGTGCCCAATCGGCCGATGATTCCCATCGGCTCGGACAGTGGCATGAACCAGGCCCGCTGGCTGATCGATCGCCAGCTCAAGGCCGAACAGGCGCAGGCCAGCGCCGCTGCGGGCGCCCACCCTGTGATCCCGGTCGTCCCGGTCACTCCAGTCGGGGCGGTGTGATGCAGCTGCGCGTCACCCGGCTGCGCGCGATCGCGCGCGACATCCTGCACTTGCAGCTGCAGGCGCCCGATGGTCGCGCGCTGCCCGGCGCACAGGCTGGCGCTCACATTGACCTGCACCTGCCCTCGGGCTTGGTGCGCCAGTACTCCCTGACCAATGCACTGGGCGAGCCGCAGATGGCGGCCTATGAGGTCGCCATCGGCCTGGATGCGGCGAGCCGCGGCGGCTCGACCTGGATCCACGAGCAGCTGCGCGTCGGTGCCGCGCTCCAGGTCAGCGAGCCCCGCAACCACTTCCCGCTCGATCTGGCCCACCACCGGGTGCTGCTGCTGGCCGGCGGGATCGGCATCACCCCGGTCTACGCGATGGCGCAGACCGCCCAGCGACTGGGGCTGGACTGGCAACTGGTGGCCTGCGCCCGCTCGCTGGGCCGCATCGCCTATGCCGAGGAACTGCTCGCTCTGGCCCCGGGCCGGGTGCACCTGCACGGCGACGCTGAAGCCGGCGCGCGCATCGACTTCTCCCGCTTTCTGAACGCCCAGCCCTGGGACGGCGTCTACGCCTGCGGCCCACAGCCGATGCTGGACGATCTCACGCAGCGCACCGCCGCCTGGCCCGCCGGGCGCTTTCGCTGCGAGAAGTTCAAGGCCGAGGCGATTGACAGCGCGCTCGACCAGGCCTTCGAGCTGGTGCTGGCGCGCAGCGGCCTGCGTACGAGAGTTGAGCCCGGCGAGCCGGTGCTGGATGCGATGGAGCGTCTGGGCGTCGACCACCCGTTTTCTTGCCGCGAGGGCTTGTGCGGCGCCTGCGAATGCGCCTGCATTGACGGCGAGCCCGATCACCGCGACCAGTTTCTGAACGCCGCCGCGCGCGCCGAGGGCCGGCGCTTTCTTCCCTGCGTCTCCCGCGCCCGCGGCGAGCGCCTCACCTTGGACCTCTGACCCATGAACCTCGAATCGAAAACCGTCATCGTCACCGGCGGCGCCTCCGGCTTTGGCGCCGCCACCGCCCGGCGAATGGCACAGGCCGGCGCCCGCGTGGTGGTGGCGGACCTGCAGGCAGAAGGCGCCGAGCGAATGGCGAGCGAACTGCGCGACCAGGGCGCGCAGGCAATCAGCTGTGCGGTCGACGTCGCCTCCCAGGCCGATTTCAAACGCCTGGTCGAAAAAACCCTGCAGGCCTTCGGCGGCCTGGACATCCTCGTGAACAACGCCGGCACCACCCACCGCAACAAGCCGGCGCTGGAGGTGACAGAAGAAGAGTTCGACCGCGTCTATCGGGTCAACGTCAAAAGCCTGTATTGGGCTGCGCAGAGCGTGTTGCCCCACTTCGTCAAACAAGGCGCCGGCTGCATCGTCAACGTGGCCTCGACCACCGGCGTGCGCCCCGGCCCGGGCCTGTGCTGGTACAGCGGGAGCAAGGCCGCGATGATCAACCTGACCAAGGGCCTGGCCTTGGAGTTCGCCCGCTCGGGCGTTCGCATCAACGCGGTAAATCCGATGATCGGCGAGACCGCCATGCTCGGCGACTTCATGGGCATGGAAGACACCCCCGCCAACCGGGAACGCTTCCTCCAGCGCATTCCCTTGGGCCGCTTCACCCGACCGCAGGACGTGGCCTCGGCAGTCACCTTCCTGGCCAGCGATGAAGCCAGCTACCTCACCGGTGTTTGCCTCGACGTGGACGGAGGGCGAAATATATGAGCAGCCCTTACGCCGCGCCCAAGCTCCTGATCGACGGCCAGTGGCGCGCGGGCCG
>JACCED010760277.1_pt1 | contig 15712 bp, 14 predicted proteins | sample 7455021 | NCBI WGS metagenome assembly JACCED01 (sample SAMN15323456, study PRJNA562643) | freshwater metagenome | isolation source: river surface water | place: USA:Blue River Watershed | collected 2017-08-19 | reverse complement strand
CATACATATTTTTGAAGTTGGGAAAGTTGTGTTTGTAAGGAATCATGTAGGAGGAGTAAATAAACGGACAAATTGTGTGATGAATTTTGATTCAAATAAGTATTGACTAAATGTTTGATGGAATTGAAAATATCAACAATTGAATGGCATCGTAAATAATTGGCAGTTCCTTTAAGTCGGTATACAAGATTCACAACAACATCGTGTTGACCATTTGTAATGGCGGATTTGAGTTCATGTAAAGTATTATTGGCTTCATCGAAAAAATCGTGAAATATCTCTTTTATGAAATCAATATTATTGTCAAAATCAAGTAGGAGAGATTTCAAATCATCTGGATTGATCATATTGTTTTTAACTTTTCCAGATTTCCAGATTTCCAGATTTCCAGACAATAATAAAAACGTTTTATGAAATTTTTTTTATATTCGAAATAGAAAAAAAAATGAAATTGGGAAACAACCAAAAAAAATACAAAGTTCAAAAAAAAGTGTCGGATTATTTTATTACAACAGTGGCAAAAAAGAAACCGACCAAAACAGGGGAAGGAGAAGGAGAAGGAGAAGGGGAAGGAGAAGGGGAAAGGAAACAGGAGGGGGGAATAAGACGATGGACCCTGCATTTTGACGGGTGTTCAAAAGGGAATCCGGGATTAGCGGGATGTGGAGCGGTGATATACAATTCAGAAACGGGGGAAGAAATATGGGCAGGGAGTGAGAAAGTGGGGGACCATGAAACGAATAATGTTGCCGAATACAGTGGCCTAATATTATCCCTACAGGCAATACACACAATCATGTCCAAGGCAAATATATCTTTTTTCGACCAAATCCACATATTAATACGTGGCGACAGTCAATTAGTGATTAACCAAGTAACAAGGGCCTGTAGGGTGAATCATAGTGGATTGTGTCGATTACGTGACAAGGTGGACGAATTATTGGGAAAATTCGGGAAAAATGTGGAGGTGAGATTTGAACATGTTCCAAGGGCATTGAATACACGTGCGGATCAATTATCCAACGAATTTGGAAAAGTGTAACGGTGCAAAAAGGAACGGTGCAAAAAGGAACGGTGCAAAAAGGAACGGTGCGAAGGGAGGGTTTTTACATTAAAAAAGGGTTATTGTCGGGGTGTTGTCTAATTTTTTTTTTGATTTCTCGGACGCGGTCATGGCAATTAACAACGTGGTCAACATTGCAGACAATTCCGGCGTAATCGCCATAATACAAATCAAATAAATGGGGGTTTTCACGATGTATAATGGTCATAATGGCTTCATCTAATTGGTACCATCCTTCATTACACATTTGGTGGAATTTTTGTTTGAACAATTGAACATAATTCATTAAATGTTGTGCATCACCCATAAATAGTCCACCGGCTAAATGGTGGTATATATTATGGAAAAAGTCTTTGTCAGAATTGCGGGATTCCACGTAGGGATTGACACACATTTGTCGAATTTTGTTGGAAATGGGTTTAGCAATCCATTTGTGGATTTGTTCGAGATTTTGCGCTACATGGTTGATCCCGAAATCCATATAAATGAAATGCGTGCTTTTGTATGGGTTTTGACGAATGGCGTCTTCGACGAAATGGAATTTATTGTTATTCAATAGAATATAGAGGGGCGTGTCTTTTTGAAGATTGATATTGTGGATGGGATAGGTGCGTTGGAGTTCTTCCAGTTGTTGCTTGTAGGGGAAAAAATAGGTGGATGACAGGGCGCAAGGGTTGAGTTTGGTGGGTAAATGTTGACGGGTCGTTTTGATTTTTTGGACCAGATCGGTATCGTCGGGGTCGTAATAAATAATGATGGGATAAGGGAGTGTGAGGATGAATTTAGATGCGAGATCCATGTAGCGGGAAACGTCTGCATTGGGTGCGTTTTCCATTTTGCGGATGTTGTAAAACATAGTGATGATGGTTATAGCGTACGTCATTTTTCTTGTTTAGTACGTATTTCAATTGAAGTTCTAGATGGTTCCTTTTTTTTTAATATAGTAATTTTTTCTTTTTTGGAAAAACAAAAAAAAGAAACTTTTTGGTACAGGTATTATTAATTCGAAACAAAGATAAAAAAAGTAAGGCGATGGACGAGGATGGAAATAGATTTGAGGAAGAAGAAGAAAAGAATGATTATAATAACATGTTAAAGGATTCGTTGATTGAAAATTTAAAAGGTCAATTATTACATCAACAAAGGATAACACGTGAATTATACAATTCGATTAATCGTTATGAAAAAGAGGTCCATACAAGAGATAAACAAATTGAAGTATTGCAAAATGTTGTATTTAACATGACTTTACACCGGTTTAACATAACAAAATAAATATTTATTTTTAATCCAGAAAAATTTATATACACAAAATAAAAAATATATACACAAATTGATATTCTGATTTTTTTATTCCAGTGAAGGGGGGATAGCGAGGAATTCAGTCCAAAGTGAGCGTTTGATTTTTTTATGTACTATTTGATTAGGAACGGATAAAGGTACTGATGAAGGAACGAGTGCAGTGGGTGCTGGTGTTGGGGTTGCCTGTAGGGATAACATTTTGTTTTGGATATCAAGTGTTAGGGTTTGTATTTGGTCTAAATTGCGTAGGATGACATCATGATTGGATGTTGTTGTTGTTATTTTCGCAGGTTTAAAATCAAGGACCATTTTATTTTCTTCATTTTTTTCCATTTTTTCGGTGTAACAATGAATGATTAAAATGATGTACCGGATGTATCGTGATGTGTGCGGGGAGCAAGTAGGATGGGTTGGGATGTTTGGATACGACGGATCATTTTGTCGCCTGTCATTCGGATGTTATTGCATAATTGATCGAAAACGGCGCGTTTGGATTTCAATTTGTCCCACATTCGGTCATCCAAATGGTCGACAGGAATGAAAAAAGTGTAAACGTAATCATGGGTGCAATATTTCTTTTCGAATTTTTCAACAAATTGATTGGTGACAACGTCGATTTCATTAACTGCGTCAGGGTTACAAATAAGGGGAACACCATTCCAGAGTCGTGAGGTATAATTCTCGTCATACCATTTTTTGATATATTTGCGTTTAACTGCGCGTTTCAAACTGTTCAAGAAATCATTTGCAATAACATGTCGATATTCAACACATTCATAATATATTTCACCATTTTCCAATATATCCCTACAGGCAGTACCTTTACAGGCAAATTTCCAGATGGCGTAGATGACAATTATTTTTTCATTAAATGCGACAGATTCAGCAGCTAAATCGTCAAACAATTGACGTTCAAAATAATGGTTGTACAAAAAATAATTAAAATTGGTTTTTGGGTCATCAGAATGTGTGGGAGAACCACAAATGAACGGATTGTCAACACAAAAACAAAACATTGTTATAAAAAACCCAAGTCCAAAAAAAAAATAAATATATACCTATATATTTTTATTTATATATTTATTATATATGCAAGTAAAGGAAAATATAATGCAATGCAATGTAAAAACATAATACAATGTAAAAATGTAATACAAAAAAAATTTAACGGCGTCGGGTAACGAATTTCCATTCACTATTTGAATTTCCGTTATTACCACTACCGTTGTTGTTGTTGTTGTTGCGAGAAGAGAATTGATTTACGCGGTATCCACTGCCATTTTTTCTTCCGCCGCCACCTCTTCCGAAACGGTTGTTATCGTTGTTGTTGCGACTAATTTGATGTTCGCAAATCAATGATGATCCATCGCCCTTGACATTACTTGCTTGATATTGATGTTTCGTATTATTGGCTTCCGATTTACAAACTGAAAAAGTAACTTTTTCGCCGTCACACAAGTAACGGTAAATTTTGTCAGAAACATTGATTTTACTGTGATGGACAAAAATATCGCGGTCTTTGATATTTTCAATATTGGAAGTGAATGTGATAAATCCATAACCAGATTTTGAATTGAACCATTTAATAATCCCGTTATAAACAAATCCATCTGGTTGACCCGCAATAGCTTCCGCGGAAACAATGGTTGTATTTGTCTCCATTTTTTTCTCTACAGGCAATTCTTCTCCTTGGTTTTGTTGTTCCTGTTCATGTTCATGCTCCTGCTCCGGTTGTTGTTCGCTTTCACTTAATAAAAAGGATTGATTTTGTTCAACTGAATGTTCCATTGTGTTTAGATTTATATTTAGTTGGTTATTTAATTTTTTGTATTTTCCTCAAATTATAAATGGATAATGATCAAAACATCTTTAAATTGATTTTTCTTGAATTAATTTGGAGGGTTCATCGTTCCTTATTCCTCGTTCCTTATTCAGCCGCCATAATGACCATCGTCATAATTGTCGTCGTCATCATCGTCGTCATAATCGTCATCATTGTCGTCGTAATAATAAGTATTATCCCGTTTTTTGATGGTGGAAGATTGAACGGAAGAAGAGGTACTGGTGACGGGAAAATAATTGGGTTCGCCTGTAGGGTCAGATATTTTGATCCAGGCGAGATACATGGTTTTCCATTCGACGGGGATCTTTGTGTACAATGCGATGCGATTGTGGAATTCCATTTTCAGTTTTCCAATGTCACTGGCAGATTGGTGATTCATCCAGGGTAATTTTCCGCCCAAAAACATGTAGAGGACAGTGTATGCGATGGATATCATATCATCTCTCCTACAGGGTTCCCATCCAGAGTGGACAAATGGACTCATATATCTGGGTGTTCCAATGAGATGATTTGATTTGACGGGTTGTTGATGGAGATTGGATTCTTGGTCCCAATAAAATTTGCTCATTCCAAAATCGATCAAAACAATGCGTCCGGCGTTGGTAGTTAAGAAATTGGCGGGTTTAATATCACGATGTAGGAGCATTTTTTCGTGTACATATTGAATAACCGAAATCATTTGGAACAAATATGCGTTGCATATATCCCAGTCATCCTTACAGGTGTCTGAAATCGCTTCCAACGATGGGCCATAATAATCCATTACAATATACGAATACATGCCTTCAACACCATACCATTTTAATGCGGGAATACCAATATCTGCCGGTTTTTTGTCGACCAGGTATTGCAAAATTTTGGCTTCGTGTGTAAGAATAGTGACATCTGATAAAAGTTCGGCTTTGATTGCAACCAGGGATTTGCTTTTGACATTTTGGCCGCGATAAACTTGTCCGAATTTACCCCCGCCAATCAATTCCAATTTCAAATATTTACCTTTACCAATAACCATCGGAACATGTTGTTGATTTTGATTTTGATTGTTTTTTATCATTCAATTCAATTTAATTTAATTTTCAATTTGTTTTGTTTTTTTCTTCTGGAAAAGTTGATAAAAATTAAATTAAATTAACAAGAATAATTTTGGATTGTTTTTTTTTATTCAATTCTATTTCTTCTGTTTTTTCTTTTGTTTAAGGTTTTCCTTTTTTTTATGAATGTTTTACGACGCAATGATTTTTTGTGACCTCCTCTATACCACATGTTTCGTAAAGTGTCGCTAAAACTATTTACTGCCTTAGGTAAAAATCGTTGTGATAATGTGCTTCTTGGTTTAACCAATGCTGTTGCAGCGGCAACACGTTTTTTATATTCTTCATCAACAGTTGAAGGAAGTGGTTGTTGTTGCTCTAGTGGTTGTGGTAGTTGTTGTTGTATGACCATAGGATTATCTGATGTTGCAGTCGATTCAAATCCAACAACAACTTGATCAGATGAATAAATACTCATTAATAATTCTGTAAATTTTTTTCGTATATCTTCAACAACACCAGAATGATTTACATGATGGAATTCGTGTTCTTCGGTGGCTAAATCTAATTCCGCTTCGCGGTACAAATCAACTCTAGGCGGATCAATAAAAGGAACCATTCCAATACTGACTATTTTATGTGCCATCACCATTGCACCTGCGACAGGTGCTAATGGAGGAACGGCAATTGCGGTATAAAAGACAATATTTGTAGCAAGAGTAAGTGTGGCAAAAATAGCACCAAGTTTTTGATTTTTAACTCCGACTCTCCATGGGGCAGAAATAATATTGTAAAACATGGATTTATAAGTAATTTTTTCGTTTTTTATTTGATTGTTTTTGACATAATCTTTGAACATATTGTCTTTAAACATAATGGTCATTTGTTGCATATAAAACAAGTAAAAGTACTTTTCTTTGACATTTGGTGGTGATGCCTTAAAGAATTGAATAGTCCTAAATACCATATTTTTAGCGGTTTGCAAAGACGACGAATTTGTTTGTTGAGCCTTTGGTAAAGACGACGAATTTGTTTCCCCTTCTCCGCCTCTAAATGATTTCAAATCAACATTGGAATTTCGGATATCTCTTCTTTTTTGTCTGCCTTCTCTATCCATAAGTAGTGCAGACGTACCAAGTGTTGCAACATTTAAAAGGTTTTTGAATTCACCAAACATTTTTGATTTCGTAATCATGACTTTACCGTTCAACATTAATTTTTGTTGTTCACGAGTCGTTTCTCCTTTTTTGTTGTATTCATTTTGAAACACATCTGCCAATTTAATCAAAATGCAAATAACTCTGAGAAAATAATTTAATTCACGGTTGTTTTGATTGTATACATCCATAAATTCGCTATTGGTAAATTCAGATTGGATTTTAAACTCTTTCGTTCGAAAAAGTTCTAACAAACTGTCCAACTCTTTCTGGAAATCTAATGGTTCTGTTAATGCGGTTTCTGCCTGTAGGAGTGGCGTTGATTCAGAATCAGATGGAGGAGTAGGGGATATTTGAACCGATTGTGGTTGTTGAACTGTTGATTGTTGAACTGTTGGTTGTTGATTTGAATTGCTACTACTACTACTACTACTAAACCAATCAAATAACCCACCTCCTGTTTGATTAACAATATTATCTAGTTCATTTTTGTTTTCCACAAGAACATCTTTCAATTCACTCTCGGTGACATTTTTACTTTCCGGTTGAGCAACTTCTTGAATAACTCCTGGTTGTTTGTCAATAAAAGAAGTGGTCAACATGTCGCGTGAGAAAGATTTGCTTCTGAAAAGGTTGTTGAACAAGGTGGTGTATTGATTAATTGAAAAATTGAGATCATCTAAAACGCTTTTGATTTCTTCTTTGAACAAATGGGAATTAGATCCGATCCTGTTGGGATCAACAGTATACGCGTCGTAGGTGACAATATTGACTAAAATATATAAATCATTCAGACGTTGTTTGGACATCATGGATTTAATTTGTGCCGACGCATTTTCTGATTTTTGTTGCGAGGTCAATTCAATTTTCGGTTTATTCAATCCGAAAAAAGAGATGCCCCCCGTTTTTTTATGGTGTTTTCTTTTTGTTTGTTGTACCATTTAATTTTAATTTTAGCGTTTAATTTTTTTTTTAAAAAAGAGGAGTTTTATTATTATATATATAATATTACAACACAAAAATTACTAAACTATTTGTTTGGATTGTTTTTATACATAAAGTGATTGGTTTGTACAAACGAATTTCAAAATCATTTGTTCGATGGATCGTAATTTGGACAAAGTATTGATATCGGCAAGAAATTCGGCAACACCATCTAATTCAGCGACGACATGATTGATTTTTAAAACAGCACGAACAAATTCACCGAGAAAAATACCTCGATCGCAAATAAGGTCTTCAAGGAAATCGCGTGCGTCATTTTCGTTTTCACAGCCACACCACCACATGATTTCTTCGACCAAATTAAAATGAAAATCGATTTCCATGCCCACATTTAATTCATGGAGAGATTCATTATTACGCAAAGTATCGATATAAGATTCGGCCTGTAGGAGACATGTGGTGAGGGGGTCACTCAGCGTTTGTGGCGGTCTCAATGTCATTGCTTCTTCGGGGACATTTAAATTGCAGAAACAGCTGATAAATCCCACCATTTCTTTTGCGGATAATTGTGTGAATTTTTTCCAGACATCGACCATCACGAGGCAATGGATTTCGCGGACCATTGTTGCCATTTTTCCTTCCGTCGTCAGGGTGAACCCGGATCCGGATCCGGATGATGTCTCGGCGTCACTGATGAAACGCGGAATGAGGGTTTGGGTGACGCATTGGATTTCATCTTGGAGGTAGGTATTGGTCAACATGATATCGGTCTGGAGACGGGATATTTCGCGTTCGACTTGGCAAAATTCGTTATATTCTGCCGCGATTTGATCAATTCCGGGATGTTTTGACCGAATATCGTCCGCGCCAGTTTTGCCGATGGCGCCTAATTCAAGTAGGGATAAAAAGCGGATGACGGTGTTGCTACTGGGGGCAGTAGTGGTTGAGGGTTTTTCAGAAAGAAGTTCCAATTTGCGTTTTAGACAGTCGATTTGTGATTGTAAGCCGTCGACGAATCGGCGGGTTTCGTCATACAACATGGACCCATGTATCATTTCCTCTACAGGCCTCTCACCTTGGACCGCGTTTAGAACGAGCAAGTAGGAGATTTTGAATTTAGAAGTCAATTTTTGGGGTGTTCCTTTCAACATGTTTTTGTAATCGGTGATTGGGGGGAATCCGCCCCCACCGCCCGAACCGCCATTATTATTGTAAATAAGGTTTCCGCAATGAATGACGTGTCCAACCGTGTCGATACCTCTTCGTCCAGCGCGTCCAGCCATTTGTGTGTATTCGTGGCCGTACAGGATGCGGCTTTGTTTGCCGTCGAATTTCATGACGCTGGTGAAAATGGTGGTTTTAATGGGGCAATCAAGGCCGATGGCGAATGTTTCGGTGGCGAAAAGGAGTTTGACGTGTCCAAGTGCGACCATCATTTCGACGATTTCGCGGAGTACGGGTAAAACGCCGGAATGGTGGAATGCGATGCCTTTTGCAAGTAGGGAAACCATACATTTGTATTCGGGGAGTTCCATATATTCTTTGAAATTGGGAAGACGTCGGATAATGTGTTCGCATTCGCGTTCCATGATGTAAGGGATTTTGCTGTCATCTTCGAGGAGATTGACGGTGATTTCTTTGGCACAGGCTTCGACTTGTTGTCTGGAGAGGATGAATGTGATGGCGGGGAGCATGTTGTTGTCTTTTAAATGGCGCGCGAGGGCGTTGAGGAAGAAAGGGCGTTTGACGTAAATATTGGGTGTTTTTCGCATGAGTTCCATTTCCTTACTGGCGCGGTGATAGGTTTGGTCATTGAATTGGCCTGTAGAGGATTGTATACAGAGGGGTTTGTTGAAAACGGTTTTTTTGAGTTCTGCGGCGCGTTCTTTGTCGAGACATTTGAAATAATTTTCGGGTGCGACGAGGAAAAGGTAATGTGACAGGGGGACGACACGGTGGTGGGTAGAACTGATCCACACTTTTTTGTCGTGGACATGGTCGGGGTCTCGTTTTTCGATCCATTCGGCGAATTTTTCGGGGTGGTCGATGGTGGCGGAAAGCATGAGGAGTTGTACCTGTAGGGGTAACATGATGATGGATTGTTCCCACACATTGCCGCGGTCGGGGTCATTGATATAATGGACTTCATCGAAAACGACGCATGCGAGTTCCCTGTCAAAATCCATTTCGAAAAGGAGATTGGTGGCATTGGATTGTTCGCGTTTCATGTAGAGTGTATTCATCAGGATTTCGGTGGTCATGATGAGTACATCTGCTTCTGGGTTGGATTTGATATCTCCGGTAAGTATCCCAAATGTGATTCCCTTACAGGCGTATTTTTTCGTAAACTCGTAATATTTTTGATTGGAGAGGGATTTGATTGGGCTGCAATAAATAATCCGTTTTTTTTGGATGCCGCAAAAATATTGGATGGCGAATTCGGCAGGGACAGTTTTGCCGGATCCAGTGTGGGCAGTAACGAGGGAGTGGTTTCCTTGTAGGAGTGAATATATTGAGTATTTTTGGAAGTCGGAGAGTGGGTAAGGGAACAATTGGTCGATGCCTTCTTCTGTGAGTTTGTCGTCATATCTGGCTGGAAATGGGGTGGATTCATCACATACATAAACCATTTTTTTTTTCTCTTCAACTGAAAAAAAAAATATATATAAACGATTTAATTGCGATTAAAAAAATCAATCCTTCTGGAAAAACAAAAAAAGAAAAAAAAAAGAAAAAGAAAAAGGAAAAGGAAAATGATCTATTTTCAAAAAGGTCAGCCTGGAATTTTTATTGGAATGGGAATTTTATCAAGTTGTATTTTATTTACGTTACATAATTCTCAAATGGAATATAGTCGTAAAAGACACGAATTAAATTTGAAGAAAATAGAAGTAAAAGATGATGTTGAAAAAATAAATCAGTACAATTTGATTATTGATGATTTATCACGTAGCGAAAACACTTATTTTTTCATAAATACTGTTTTGATGACGGGTATTATTGGTGGTTTTGTGTTTGTTGCATCGAAAACATTTAACGTTCTAGAAGTTGTGAAAAAAAAAATATTTGCGACCGAATGAAAAAAAAAATCAAATCATTAAAAATTTGATCACAAAATAAAAATAAAAAAAAAAGAATAATGGCAATCTTTGAACAACTCTTTACAGGCGAAAATTTCTCCACGTTTTTATTAACGAATATTGTTCTTTTCATGGATATAGCGTCTGAATTGATTTATTTTGTGGTGCCTGTATGGATCATTATGTTACATTATGAATTAAATTGTATGAACGAAATTTTAGACAGACATAATACAATTATGATCAAAATGATCGATCTTCAATCTGGAATAAATAAACGAATAAAAATTTTGGAAATGTCCCAGTCCCATGAATCAGAATCAGAATCCGTAATTACCAAATTATAAGAATAAGATTTGTGTTTTTCCAGATGATTTTTCCATATTTGTATTTATTTTTAATTTGTCTTTTTTTTTATAAATAAAATAACGTGTTTAGAAAAAAAAAATTTAAAAATGGAAACATCTTTAATAACTGATATCATACTGGTGGAGGTCCAAAACATGCTATTATTTGTCATGACCGAAATACATAATTACGCGATTACATTACACCCAATCAGTATTTTCCTCTTTTTAATGGTTTTGCTTTGTATACGTAATCAAAATGAAAATTATCATAAACTGACCAATATGGTTCGCCTCTGTTTAAATCAAACGAGTGATAATAAAGTTATCAATAAGAATAACAACAACGACAATGTTTATTATCACATAAAACGAAGAAAAAGAAATAAGAAAAACAAACAAGAACAAGAACAAGTATAATAAGTTTATTATTTTACATTATGTATTCTTCTTGCGCAATTAAATAAAATGAATTTATTTATTTTTATATATGAATTACACATAAACAAATGATATATTTTTTTTTAATTCATATTATTTCGGTCATAATGATATTATTTCGGCTCGGAATTTGCGATCCATGCGGTCTTCGTCCATAAATGAAAAAACACGAATATCAACTGCCTGTAGGGGACAACATAATGTTGGTGGGAAGGGGTTTAGGCTTTTTACTGGGGTCATTAATTTGAGTGACGGTATATATATTTGGAGTACATGATAACCGGAGGAAGAAGAAGAAAAATCCATGACATATCCTTTGTATGTGTTTTCTCCTTCTTTTCCTTCTTCTTCTCTATGAAAAAACAGATCGACGGTGGCGGCGGTGTTTTGGACGCGTTTTACGTGTCGCATTTTTTCGTTGAGTTTGCCATCGATGTGTGGCATCCATTTTTCGTAGAAGAGTCCGGCTTGTGTGGAAAAGTCCCCTTCAAAAAAGACGATTTGGTTAAGTAAATCGGGGAGTCGGCGTATGGGTGAGGTGATGTGGCAATACAACATCATTTCACCTTCAACGTGGTCGTTGTCGTGGTCATTAATACGGACAATGTGGTCAAATCCGGTAAAGATGTAATTATCGACGGTGGTGTAGCGGGATTTGAATGAATCAGTGGTGGACCACGCATGATATAATTGAACGACCCCCCGGTCGTCGCATTGCGATGTAGGAACGACGGATGTGGGTCGTAAAATGGGGCGCAAAACGCCTTTGCCGAATTGGTGGACGAGATGTTGTGCGGATTCCCTGTTCATGAGCATCATCAAGTAGGCGACAACATCATGACAATCATTGATCCCATCGGGCATTAAAGAATCATTCCTACAGGCTAACTTAAGGGCGGTTTCCAATTGGATATAATCAGGGTTGGACAATAATTCGGGGGTGTCGTAGACCAGGTTTTGTTTGATGAATACGAGGGCCATGCCGAAATGGATTTTCGAAATGAGTCCTGATTTTCGGTTGACGGAGAAATCCATGTACATGGTAAATCGTCGGTGGTTTGCTCGTAGGGAAAATAATCCATCGGCGACGAGTGGTGGGAGCATGCCGATTTTGCCGGTGGGTTGGGGCATATATATGGTGGATACTTTGTTATCGGGGAAAACATCCCATAATTGGAGTGCGTCGATCATGAACGCGACATTGGAGATGTAGACGGTAATTCGCCATTCTTCTTTATCGGAATTGATGATGCGGAAAGCGTCGTCATTGTCGACACAATCGGCGGGGTCGATGGTGTATATATTATTATTGTCTGAGGAGTCGTCGCGGATTTTTTTGGGTAGGTGATGTTCGTGATAGAGGTGGTCGATTAGGTTATTGTCGTCGTCGTCTTTGGGATATGATTTGAGGATGGTTTGAATACGTGAAGACAGGGTTCGATATGAGGCGGTTAACCCGTGGCAGGCGAGCAAGTAGGAGTATATGTTTGGGGGTTGGGTGACGTCGCCGATCATGACTTTGATCATGCCGATGGGGTGTTTGGAGGTCCATTCGGTGAATTGGAAAGTGATGTATTTATTGATTTTGACTTTTGAAAAATGGGCGATGGATTTGTCGTCATGGGGGATGAGGAAGATGGGGAGTCGTCGGTCGTGGGGGATGCATTTGTAGAGGTGTTTTTTGCCTTGACGTCCGTAGACTTGATTATTATTTAGGACGAGGATGCCGGGGATGTTTTGTTGGGTGATATTGGTCCTTACAGGGGATTTGGCAAGTAGGGGAAAATGAATGTTGCGTGATTGGATGTCTGGGGGGATATCATTGGCGAAGGCGATGATGTCGTCGTGGAAGAAGTGGTAGGAAATTGGATTGACGGCGAAGGGGATATTGGATGGTTGGTCGTCTGTGAGGGGGTCATATTGGTAGGAGGAATAATCGCGTTTGTTGATAGATAATTTGTAATAATGATATTTGTCCAAATCTAATTCGGAATTCATTTTTTATTTATAATTTCTCAATTTTCTGGATTTTCTTTTTTCCAGAGTTCTTTTTCCAGGGATTCTTTTTCTTTTTTTTGTTTGATTGGTTTTTTGTTTTCTTGTCATTTTCATTCTCTTTTTCATTTTCATTCTCTTTTTGCCACCGCGTGTTTTCTTATTCATTTTGTTTAAATTCGATTTTAATAAATTCAATATTTCTTTTTCAGGTTCATTGTCATCGATATTCCCATTACTTTCGGTTTTATATATTTTATCAGCTAAATTACCTAATGTCTTATCCCATATAGAGTCATTATCAAAAAATGTAGATAAATCAACGTCTTTTCCTAAATTTTTTTGTATAATTTCGGTATAATATTTTTTCAATTTGTCAGATATTTTTTCAGTAAAACCTTTAATGATCGTTTTCATTTTATTTGTATCATTGTTTACATGATTCATAATCCTTCGATAAATAGCTTCACTTGGTAATTCCGGATTTTGTAAACATATTTCGGTAAAAAAAGTTGACCACATAACACAATATCCGCCTTCGTCACTTATTGCATAATCATACTGATGTTGAATACCTAAATTAGGACAAACATCAAGTGACTGTTTAAATTCATAATTAAAATTACTACCCATTAAATAAAATATTTCGAACATTGATGATATGACTTTTCCATAATTTTCGTTACCACGATAATGTGACCCATGAGGTTCAAAATGTTCAAATATATATGTATTCTCTTTTTTTTTGTCTTTTCTGCAAATAATTACATTCGCATGTCCGGCACGAATGATATTGTTATTATAAAAATATAAAGTAAGAGGAATAATAATAAAATTGATTTTATTATTTAAACATATTTGTAAATTCTTTTTAAATTTTTCTACTCTGTGCTTTTTTGTAAATTCGCAATTTTTAGGTGTTATTGTTTTATCTGTATTTTCATCAAACGATAAAACTATGCCACTACGTAAACTTTCATCATTTGGTAGATAACATTCAGAACCAAACTTTTTCAAAAGATAATTTAAATAAAATCCTTCAACAACAGTATTCCTGTGAACCACCATTGGTTTATTCGGATTTTCTTGTCCTTTTTTGTAGAGATAATCCAGAAAAGTTTCAATCGTTTCTTCTATCTTATACTCACCATGTGTATTTTTATCATACTTAATTGTTATTGGGTAATTTTTTTCTTCAATTCCGCACCCAGAAAAAATAAAGTGAACATCAGTCTTACCAGTAACACTCCAGTTATTTAAATTTTGATTAAAATGTGTACAATTAGCGAACATGTGATCCATATATTTCACATTACTAACATTCCATTTATTAAGAGGTTGATTAAATGACCGACAATTTATAAACATACCTTGCATATTTGTCACATTACTAACATTCCAATTTTTAATACTGTCACTATTATTATTATTGAATGCCATGCAACCCGCGAACATACTTTCCATATTTGTCACATTACTAACATCCCAATCTCCAATGTCCTCATTGAACTCTTCAAAATCAGAAAACAACTGACTCATATCAGTAATATTAGAAACATCCCATTCATTCATACGTCCTTTACCATTATTATGTTCCCAATAGTTTGTAATATTTTGATTAAATACTAATTCAATATAGTCATAAATTGCACCTCGTAACTGATTTTTATCTGTTGGAGTAAATCTTTTTCCTGACATTTTGAAAAACAATGTAAAAACAAAAAAATGGTTTTAAAATAAAAAAAGTGTATATATAAAAGCCAGATAATATATTTTCCCCTACAGGGTTAGCCTGTAGAGGTGTGTTATATTGTTGTTTCGTTTCATTTTCGTGATTTTCTCGATTTTCTAAATTTTCTTTTTGTTTGGTTGGTTTTTTGTTTTCTTGTCATCATTCTCTTTTTGATTTTCATTTTCATTCTCTTTTTGCCGCCGGTTTGTTTGTTGTTTTCTTGTTCAGATATAAAAATGGGACGAATGCGTAATGGCATATTTTCAACCGCCATTCCAGAGTTTGTAAAGACATTGTCAATACGACTTTTATAAACCTTGTCTAGATTCCAATTACTTAAATCTTGATTAAAGTTTAAACATCCATAGAACATCCTATCCATTATTTCAAAATTGTTAACTTTCCATTTGTTAAGTGGTTGATTAAACTCTTTACAGTTCTCAAACATTATATACGCAAGGGCTACTTTGCTTACATCCCAATTATTCAATGGTTGATTAAACTTTTCACAATCCTTAAACATATAGTTCATATTTGTAACATTACTAACATCCCATTTATCGATTGGTTCATTAAATGTTTTTAAGTCAGAAAACAATCCAGGCATGCTTTCAATTTTAGAAACATCCCAGTCATTAAAATAACCTTTATTCCAATGTTTCCAATAGTACTTTTTTTGATCAGGGGTCATAAATTTATATTCACTGACCGCAGTCCTTAACGCATCATTGTTTTCAGGTGTAAACCGTATTTTTCCAACTTCTTCATCTTTTTTT
>JACCED011065731.1_pt1 | contig 15720 bp, 14 predicted proteins | sample 7455021 | NCBI WGS metagenome assembly JACCED01 (sample SAMN15323456, study PRJNA562643) | freshwater metagenome | isolation source: river surface water | place: USA:Blue River Watershed | collected 2017-08-19 | reverse complement strand
GCCACTGTTGGTGGAGGTGTGGTCGGTTCGTCCAGCAGCAGCTCCAGCTCTTCAAGTTCGTCAGTTTCCAGCGCGACCAGCAGTGCGCCTCTTGTCGTCTCCAGTTCATCCAGCTCGACGTCGTCTGTGGCGAGCAGCTCGGTTGCGTCTGTTGGATATGATGTGGTCGGGCCAGTGCATTTGAGTTGGCGTGTACCGACGGTGCGTGAAGATATGTCTGGACTTGGCGTCGAGGAGTTGGGCGGTTACGAAATCCGATATCGGAAAGCGGGAGATGAAACCTTCACCTATGTCAGTATTGAGAATCCAAATACTGTCTATTACGACATTCCCTGGTTAGAGGGTAACTATATATTCCAGATTGCTGCGTTTGATAAAAATGGACTCTATAGCAAATTTATGGATCTTCGCCCGGGTGGTTAATACCTAGTATTCACCCAGGTTGACATCCCCATTTCTAATGAATAGCCGATAGATGTTACTACCGGCTATTTTTTCTTTATGCGGAGCCCATTTTCTCGGTATTTGGTAGGTTGTGCCTTTGGGGCACTCCACATAAATCAGCGCATTTTGAGCCAAATAGTCGCCTTTTTCTAACAAATCGAAGGTGGATTGCCACAAATCCAGTTGAAAAGGTGGGTCGATAAATATCAGATCAAAGCGCTGAGGACTCTTTAGTTGTAACCAAATCAAGGCGTCTTGTTTCTGCAGGTGACCGTTAGTTGCTTTAAGGAGCTCCAAATTTTTGGTCAGCTCTTGTGCGGCGAGGGGGCTTTGCTCAAGAAATAAACATTCTGCCGCCCCGCGCGAAAGCGCCTCCAGCCCCAATGCCCCTGAACCGGCAAATAAGTCTAGACAGCGCGCACCCTGAATATCTGGTGCCAGCCAATTAAATAGGGTTTCACGCATGCGATCGCCGGTCGGGCGCAATCCCTCCACATCAGGAAAGCTTAGTTTTCGTCCTCTCCAGCAGCCCCCAATAATACGCAGCTGGTTAGCGCTTTTGGCAGATTTTGTGCCGGATTTTTCAGGTTTGGCGCTGGGTCTGGACAAGGTCTTCTCTCGCACAAGTGAACATAAGTGGTAGGATAGCGCCTTTACTACCCTGGCTGGAATGTTATAGCCAGCCAGATTCTTCCTTCGACACCCCCCAGATCACGATTATGTTTTTCAATCTGTTTAAAAAATCTGACAAGCAAGATGGCGACAAAGCCGTCGAAGCAGCCCCAGGCGCTGCAGTGGTTGATGAACCCCAGGCGCCTGTGGAGCCGTCTGTTGTTATCGCCGACCCGATCGAAACTTCTGAAGCAACCGCGCCAGAAAAGCGAGGCTTGTTCGCGCGGATTAAGCAAGGTTTAAGTCGCACTTCCAGTCATTTTGCCGAGGGCTTGGGCAACCTGTTTTTGGGTCGCAAAACCATCGATGAAGACCTCTTTGAGGAGCTGGAAACCCAGCTGTTGCTGGCCGACGTAGGAATGGAAGCAACCAGCGAGATTATCGATAACCTTACTGCGCGTGTTGCCCGCAAACAACTTAATGATGCTGATGCCCTGTATGAAGCATTGCGTGAGCAACTCGCTGAATTACTCAAACCCGTTGAGCAGCCACTTCTGGTAGATCCGGCAAGAGCGCCATTTGTGATTTTGGTAGTCGGCGTCAACGGTGTGGGTAAAACCACAACTATCGGCAAGCTCGCCAAACGCCTGCAAAATGAAGGTAAAAAGGTCATGTTAGCTGCAGGAGATACGTTCCGCGCGGCAGCGGTCGAACAGTTGCAAGTCTGGGGCGAGCGTAACGGTGTACCGGTAATCGCCCAACACACAGGGGCGGATTCCGCTTCGGTAATTTACGATGCGCTCAATGCTGCCAAAGCCCGCGGTATTGATGTTGTGATTGCTGATACCGCAGGTCGATTGCATAACAAAAACCATTTGATGGAAGAGCTCGCGAAGGTTAAGCGCGTAATGGCTAAGTTGGATGTATCTGCACCTCACGAAGTTTTGCTAGTGCTGGATGCCGGCACTGGTCAGAACGCCGTAAATCAGGCTGAGCAATTCCGCGATGCCGCAGGAGTCACGGGCTTGGTGCTGACAAAGTTGGACGGTACTGCAAAAGGCGGGGTGATTTTTGCACTTAGTAAGAAATTTAGTTTGCCAGTGCGCTTTATTGGTGTGGGCGAGACTATTGAAGATCTGCAACCCTTTGCTGCCGAGCCATTTATCAAAGCCCTATTTAAGCAGGGTGACGCAAATTAACATGCGGGATTCGCTGTGATTCGATTCGAAAATGTAAGCAAGCGCTATGAAACAGGCTACGAGGCCTTAGTGCGCGTGGATTTTGAAGTGGAAGCGGGAGAAATGCTGTTCTTGACCGGACACTCCGGTGCGGGAAAAAGTACGCTGATGAAAATGATTCTGCTGATGGAGCAGCCCTCACATGGAAATGTTTTTGTGGATGGCCATCACTTGGCGCGTATGTCTAAAAGTCAGTTGCCCTATTTTCGCCGCAATATTGGTGTTGTTTTTCAGAATCACCAATTGCTGTTTGATCGCACTGTTTACGATAACGTCGCCCTACCTTTACAGGTGGCGGGTTTTCCCTACCAGGAAATTGGTAAGCGCGTGCGTGCAGCGCTGGACAAGGTGGATTTACTTGCCAAAGAGCGCAGAAATCCCATTATGCTTTCAGGTGGTGAGCAACAGCGCGTAGGTATAGCTCGCGCAGTGGTCAATAAACCGACTTTGCTGCTAGCCGATGAGCCAACGGGCAACTTGGATCCTGAGTTATCCAATGAAATTATGACATTATTTCGGCAGTTCAACGAAGTGGGGACAACGGTAATGATCGCTACCCACGACGTGGAGTTACTTAAGCGGATGAACAAGCGCGTGCTCGGGCTGGTGCAGGGCAAGCTGGTACACGACGGAGTCCTTTGGTGAAACCGCAACGACCTAAACCTGAACGTCGCCCGAATCGAATGGGCGCCACGGTAAATCGCAGCGAACGCGCGGTACGGGAACCGGTGCGCGCCGAACCTCGGGCTGCAGCGCGCACTCAAGGTGCAGTGCACAGCAAAACCTCCTGGAGGGATAAAGCGGACGCCTGGACTGCTCATCACAGCAACTCGGCCTTCGATAGTCTGTTGCGGTTGCTGGAAACTCCGTTACAGAGCCTGATGACCTGGTTGGTAATTGCAATTGCGGTCGCGTTGCCGGCCGCGTTGTTTGTAGTGTTTAACAATGTCCAGCAGATCGGCCAAACTTGGCAGGATTCCAGCCAGATTTCGGTATTCCTAAAAACTTCCTCTAGCCCTGTCCAAGTGCAGGAATTACGCGATCGTTGGGCGCAACGGCCCGATGTTGCTTTGGCGACTTATGTTTCCCCAGCGCAAGCGTTGGATGAGTTCAAGCGTGGTTCTGGGTTAGGTGAATTGGCTGATCACTTAGATGAGAATCCCTTGCCGGCGGTAATCCTCATTAAGCCCAAAATTGGCGGTAATGCGCCCGATGTGCTCAATTCGCTTCAGCAGGCATTGATTGCTGATCCTCTGGTCGCCGATGTGCGACTAGACATGCTGTGGGTCAAGCGTTTGCACCAGTTCATTTCCATCGCCGAGCGTTTTGTTGCGGGGCTTGCCGGATTGCTGGCGATGGGGGTATTGCTAGTGATTGGCAATACCATCCGCATGGCGATTGAAAATCGCCGGGACGAGATTCTTGTTGTTAAATTGGTGGGTGCTACTGACGCCTACGTTCGACGTCCATTTCTATACACTGGTTTGTGGTATGGAGTCGGAGGTGGAATGTTGGCAGCAATTCTATTGGCGATAGGTTTCTGGTGGTTGTCGACGCCGGTTGCCCAACTGGCTGATCTGTATCAAAGCAGTTTTCGTTTACAAGGTTTAGGCTTTATTGAGAGTCTGCAATTAGTCCTGATTGCAGGTATCACTGGGTTGTTGGGTGCTTGGATTGCTGTGGCACGGCATCTCTATTTAATTCAACCTCGCTAAATGAAGGACGCAACTCTGCCAAAGCTGTGAATAGGTGCAAAACCCCCGATGAGTGAACTTTTTCAGTGCTAGCGGAACCAATAAGCAACTGTTACACTCGGGCCATATTTTACTGGAGGTAATTATGAGCACAAGCACAAGTCTGCAACCTATAGGCACTCTTGCCCCAGGTGCAAATCTGAATGCCTATGTTCAAGCGGTAAGCAGTTTTTCGATTCTCTCGGTTGATGAGGAGCAAGCGCTGGCGCGTGATCTGCACCACAATGGCAACCTTGATGCCGCGCGTAAACTCGTGATGGCGCACTTGCGTTTTGTGGTTCATATCGCTCGATCCTACAACGGCTACGGTTTGCCCTTGGGTGATTTAATTCAAGAAGGTAACGTTGGCCTGATGAAGGCAGTTAAACGTTTTGATCCAGATAAAGGTGTGCGTCTGGTGTCATTCGCCGTTCACTGGATCAAAGCCGAGATTCACGAATTTATTCTTCGTAATTGGCGCATTGTTAAAATTGCGACCACTAAAGCTCAGCGGAAGCTGTTCTTTAATCTGCGTGGTGCTAAAAAACGGTTAGCTTGGCTGAGCAACGATGAGGCTCATGCAGTGGCGCAGGATTTGGGTGTTGATGTTAAGCAAGTCCGTGAAATGGAAGGGCGTTTGGCATCTTATGACGCGGGGTTTGATGCTGGTGAAGATGACGAAGATGATAACTATGTAGCGCCTGCGCATTATCTTGAAGATAATCGTTATGACCCAGCAGTCCGATTGGAGGAATCCAATTGGGAAGAGTCCAACGTAAATAGTTTGGAGAAAGCATTGGAAAAACTCGACGACCGCAGCCGCATTATATTGCAGCGCCGCTGGTTGAACGATGATAAAGCGACATTGCACGATCTTGCGGCTGAATATGGAGTTTCTGCGGAGCGTATTCGCCAGCTGGAAAAGAACGCCATGAATAAAGTGAAATCGATGATGCTGGAAGCCTGAAAGGTTTTAGTGTGATTTTAAAAGCCGCGCACTGCGCGGCTTTTTTATTGACGCGATAAATAGAATTAGCTGTTTAATAGGGGGATTTCAAGTGGCGCGTATATTTATGCTGATCGCTGCAATTAGTGGATTTTTATCAGTAGTTATAGGGGCTTTTGCCGCACATGGTTTGAAAAAAGCACTGGCTCCGGAAATGGTTGATGTTGTAAAGACCGGTGTTCAATACCAAATGTATCATGCGTTGGCATTGCTGTTGGTTGCTATTAGTCTGCTGTATAAACCAGCTGTGGGGTTAAAAGCGAGCGGCTGGGCCTTTATACTGGGGAGCCTGATGTTTAGCGGCAGTCTTTACGCACTGGCGATGGGGGCCCCGAAATGGTTAGGGCCGATTACACCGCTAGGTGGATTGTGCTTTCTTGCAGGGTGGTTTTTGTTGGCTATCGCAGCTTGGCGAATGAAATCGATCTCCTGATGTTTATTTCTCTCAACGGTTTTTACTTGAATTATTTATGTCTGAGCTTCCCGAATTAACTCCCGACCTAGTAGGTGGTGAGGAAGGCTTTTTGATCAAGCCTGAATTTAAACCCAAATCCATTCGCAGCTTCGTTATCCGAGCTGGGCGCATCACGGTGGGGCAAAAAAATGCCTTTGATAAGTATTGGCCAGCGATGGGATTAAGTTTATTTGCAGGCGCTATTAATCCCATCGAGGTATTTGGTCGTACAGCGCCGCTTGTGTTGGAGATAGGTTTTGGTATGGGGGATTCGCTACTGCAAATGGCGGCGAATGAACCGGATAAGAACTTTATCGGTATTGAAGTCCACCCGCCTGGCGTTGGCCGGCTGATTAGTACCGCCAGTCAGCAGGGGTTAAGTAATCTGCGGGTATATATGGCGGATGCGATGGATGTATTGGAGGATTGCATTCCCGATGGCAGTATCGATCGGCTGCAGTTGTACTTCCCTGATCCATGGCACAAAAAGAAGCACCATAAGCGCCGGATTGTCCAGCCTGCCTTTGTCCAAAAATTGCGCCCGAAATTAACAGCGGGAGGTATTTTACATATGGCAACTGATTGGCAGCCTTATGCCGATCATATGTTGGAAGTAATGAATAGCGCGACAGGTTTTGCGAATGATTTCACGGAAACCGGTTTCGCTCCTAGGCCAGATTATCGCCCAATCACTAAATTTGAAAAACGCGGTGAGCGCCTCGGTCATGGGGTCTGGGATTTGTTGTTCAAAAAAACGGCATAAATTGGCATATGGTGCTTTAATTTGCTAAGGTAAGCACCTGAAAATAATGATGAAATGGAATTCAGCAGGTGTAAGTTTATGGGTCGGTAACGATCTTAATTTTTTTCGCAGTCTATGGTTCTCGATGATCAAAGATAACCAGATTGTCTTTTTTGGAACCTCGCTATTTTCAACGGAGAACGAAATGGCCATGAAAAACACACACATTTTAGCCTTGTCTGCCGCTATTGCAGCTATTTCTGCTGGTGCGAGCGCTGATAACCATAAATTTGAAGTCCGCGCCGATGTTGGCCGTACCTTCTTTGAAGACCCGCTGGAGGATGCTAACACCTTTGGTTTGGGCTTCGGCTATGTATTGGATGACAACTGGACCCTGGAGGCAGTGGCCAGTCAATACAGCACCGAAACCCAGGACGATGGCGCGGATGTCGATGTCGATGGTACACAATACCGTCTGGATGCTCTCTATAACATCAATACTGAAAGCTTGTGGCGCCCTTACGTCGCCTTTGGTGTGGGCGATCAGAAACGCGAACTAGATTCTGAAGACTGGTCTGATCGCGATACACTGGTTAACTTGGGAGCAGGCGTTAAGCGCAGCTTGGGTGGTAACTGGGAATTCCGCACTGACGTGCGTGCGTTTAATAGCTTGGACAATGAGTACACAGATCTGGCATTGAACGCGGGTATCAGCTATCTATTTGGCGGTTCTCCTGCACCCGTCAAAGCGGCGCCTGCCCCAGAACCTGAGAAAGACTCTGACGGTGATGGTGTATTGGACTCTAAAGATCAATGTCCTGATACCCCGAAAACCCACAAAGTTGACGCTGTTGGTTGTTCACTGAAGCTGACTGAAACTGTTGCCATCGAATTGAATATTACCTTCGATACTGCCAAGTCGATTATCAAACCAGAGTTCGAAGGCGAAGTATCCAAACTGGCGTCGTTCATGAACCAATACGCCGACACAGTAGTAAGCGTTGAAGGTCATACAGATAGCCAGGGTTCTGATGCCTACAATCAAAAGCTCTCCCAAAGCCGCGCTGATGCAGTTAAAGCAGCTTTGATTACCAAATACGGTATTGAGGCTGATCGCGTTAAAGCCGTTGGTTATGGTGAAGCAAAACCCGTTGCAGACAATGCAACTTCTGCCGGTCGCGAGCAAAACCGCCGTGTTGTAGGTCAGGTATCGACTGCAGTGACCAAGACGGAAACCAAGTAACTTTTTGCTTAGTAATCTTTGGTTCTGTTAGTTTAAAAAACCCGGCCTGACTAAGGGCCGGGTTTTTTATTGGGGTCGAATTCCTGAAGTATCCTTGAGTATCCCGCACGAAAGTCCGCATAGCGTAGCTTGTAGCCGCTTGATAGCATTAATTGGTTGTTGAGTTGTTTGTTGCCTCGCTCAATAGTGGCCGAATCGGACAGAAACTTGTTAACCCCGAGTTCGGCAGCGATCCAGCTTACTATCTCAATCATGGGGGTCGGTGCAGAATCAGTACCAATATAAATAGGCGCAAGAGGGGCTTGCAGATCAATTAAATGTGCAAGAAATCCTGCGCAATCATCAACGTGAATACGATTGGTGTAGTTTGGGCTGGCAGACGCGCGCCCTTGAATGACCTGCTCGATTAGTCGATGGCGGCCCGGGCCATAAATACCACTAAAGCGGACAATAGTACTGGGGAACTTGCTAGTGCTGACAATTCGCTCTGCGTCGAGCAACTGCTGGCCGGAATAGCCAGCGGGGAGGGTGGGAGAGCGTTCATCTACCCAGCTGCCGTCATTCTGTGCATAGACTGCAGTACTTGAGACGAAAATAATCAGGCGTGGGTGCAACTGCAATGCGCCCAGCGCCCTAATCAGGTTTTGGCAGATTATTACATAGGCTTGGTGGTAGCCTGTTTCGCTGCGTTCGTCCGGCGTTGTAGTAATGACTATGCTGGAAAAATTCTCCTGAAGCACTGCGCTAAGTGCTGCGGTGTCGCGAGCATCGCAGGTCAAATAACGCAAATGTGGTAAATCTGGGGGGCAATTACGCCGAATACCAGTAATTTGATAAGTATTTTGATCAAGTTGCTGTGCCAGTCTTTGGCCTAGATCTCCGCACCCAAGAATGAGTACTTTTTCGGTCGACTGCGATTTTTGTGGAGCAGACTGCTTATTAGTCATTTGATAAATGTCTTTTATCTGATAGTTTTAGGCTATTCAAAAAAGCCCAGCCGGAAATTAAAAAACCCACCGTTTACGGGAGCCCTGCCATGACCCTCACCGAACTCCGCTATATAGTCACTCTTGCCCAAGAGCAGCATTTTGGTCGAGCCGCTGACCGCTGCTACGTGAGCCAACCGACGCTAAGTATTGCTGTCAAAAAGCTTGAAGATGAATTGGGCGTGGCGTTGTTCGAGCGTACCAAATCGCGCGTGCAGCCAACTCCTTTGGGAGAGCAGATAGTTGCTCAGGCCAATCTGGTGCTAGAGCAAACTGCCGCAATTAAAGACCTGGCCGATGCTGGTAAAGACCAGCTTAGTAGCCCCTTGTCAGTCGGGGCAATTTTTACCATTGGCCCATATTTGTTGCCGAAGTTTATTCCGTATCTGCAGCAGAAAGCCAGCAAAATGCCGCTCTATGTGGAGGAGGGCTATACCCATAATTTGCGCAAAAAGCTGCGCAATGGCGAACTGGATGTGATCATTATTGCTTTGCCGTTTGAAGAGCCGGATGTGGTCACCCAAGTATTATATGAAGAGCCTTTTGTTGTACTGATGCCCAAGGGTCATCCATTGTCCACAAAGGACGCGGTTAACCCCAATGATTTAACGAGTGAGCAATTGCTTTTATTGGGTGAAGGTCACTGTTTTCGAGATCAGGTATTAACAACCTGTCCGAATTTGCAGCATCACGGTGAACATTCCGCTAATAATGTACGTACCGCCGCAGAAGGTAGCTCGTTGGAAACCCTACGCCATATGGTGGCTTCCGGTCTAGGATTGACGATTCTGCCAGTGTCTGCGGCCGACAGCTCGCTCTATAGTGCCGATGTGTTGGTAACTCGCCCGTTTACAGAGCCCTCGCCAAGTCGTTCTGTTGCTTTGGCATGGCGGGCCAGTTTTCCCCGTCATAAAGCGATAGACGCACTGCGCGAGGCAATTAAATCCACCCGACATTAATCGCTTGATTGGAAACTACGATGAACGCCGGTATGGCCAACGGCAGAAACCTGGAGCAGATTCCCGTTACGGAAATAAAAGGGGTTGGTGCCAGTTTGGCTGCCAAATTGGCGAAGATAGGCCTATATAGCGTGCAAGATTTGCTGTTGCATTTACCGCTCCGATACCTGGATCGCACTCGTGTTACCCCCATAGGTGCGCTACAACCTAACCTGAATGTTGTGATTGAAGCAGAAGTAAGGGCCTGTGATATTGCGTTTGGTAAGCGGCGCAGCCTTGTATGTAAGGTGCAAGACGGTACCGGTACCATCACCCTGCGCTTTTTTCATTTCAACAATACGCAAAAGCAACGCCTGGTTGCGGGGACTTGCTTGCGTATTTTCGGCGAAACTCGACGCGGTGCCTCTGGTTTGGAGATGTATCACCCAGAATATGAATACCTAAATGAGGCAGCTCCACTGCCACTGGACCAATCCCTCACTCCTATTTACCCCGCCACTGAAGGCTTGACACAGCCACGCTTGCGCAGCTTGACACGCCAAGCACTTACTTGGTTGGACCGTCACCCGTTGAGTGAGCTCTTGCCGGAACCGGTGCGCCACCAGCTTAACCAGATTTCGCTAGCGGATGCTCTGCGGTTTCTCCACCTGCCACCTTCGAACGCAAATGTAGAGCAATTATTAGACGGTGATCACCCTTACCAACAGCGACTCGCATTTGAAGAACTATTGGCCCACCACTTGAGTTTGTTGTTGTTGCGTCGTGAGACCCAAGCTGATGGGGCTGAGGGGCTGCGGATGAGTCCCATGTTGAAAAAATATTTCCTCGCACAGCTTGGCTTTGGTTTGACCCGAGCCCAGGAGCGTGTGGTTGCTGAAATAGTGGCGGACATTGCTAAACCTATTCCTATGCTCCGATTGGTCCAGGGCGATGTTGGCTCGGGCAAGACGGTAGTGGCAGCTATGGCCGCATTAGCAGCGGTATCTAGCGGCAAACAGGCGGCTATTATGGCGCCGACAGAGATACTTGCCGAACAGCACCGCATCAATTTTGGCCGATGGCTGGAACCCTTGGGGATCAAACTTGGCTGGTTGACAGGCAAGTTAAAGGTAGCCGAACGACGTGCGCAAATGACAGCAATTGCCGGTGGCGAGGCGCAGATTGTGGTGGGTACCCATGCCCTATTTCAAGACGCAGTGGAGTTCGCCAACCTGGGTCTGATAGTGATTGATGAACAGCACAGATTTGGTGTGCATCAGCGGCTATCCCTTTCAGCAAAAGGCGCAACTGGGCGCGAAAATCAGTCATTCGGGCATTTACGTCCGCATCAGTTGATTATGACCGCCACCCCCATCCCCAGAACCCTGGCGATGAGTGCCTATGCAGATTTGGACTGCTCGGTAATTGACGAATTACCTCCAGGGCGTACGCCAGTAACGACAGTGGTGATTAGCGATCAGCGCCGTGCCGAGGTGATCGAAAGGGTGCGCCTGGCCTGTGAACAGGGGCGCCAGGCTTATTGGGTTTGTACTTTGATCGAGGAGTCAGAAGTGCTTGAAGCTCAAGCGGCGGAGGCCACCGCAAGTCGCCTGGCGGAATCTTTGCCCCAGTTAAGGATAGGTTTGATCCACGGTCGGCTGAAGACCGTCGACAAAGATCAAGTCATGGCATCATTTAAAGCGAACGCACTGGATTTATTGGTCGCCACTACAGTGATAGAGGTTGGGGTCGACGTACCCAACGCCAGCCTTATGATTATTGAAAACCCTGAGCGCCTTGGGTTGGCTCAGTTGCACCAGTTACGCGGTCGCGTAGGCCGAGGTTCGGCCGCCAGCCATTGCGTGTTGCTCTACGGCTCACCCTTGTCTCAAAACAGTCGCGAACGCTTGCGGGTCATGCGCGAAAGCAGTGACGGCTTTTACATCGCAGAACAGGATTTACTCTTGCGTGGCCCGGGTCAGGTACTAGGTACGCGCCAAACGGGCGAAATGCAGTTTCGTATTGCTGACCTTCAACGTGATAGCCACCTACTACCGGAGGTTAAAAACGCAGCGCTCTTATTGATGAGCGAGTATCCGGCACTCTGCAACCAATTAGTAACTCGTTGGTTAGGCCAGAATCATCGCTATTTGCAGGTTTAATCATCCTAAGGTGTCTGTTTCATGGGTAGTCTGAGAACTGATCTATTTTTTGGCATAGATTATTGCATTGTCGAAGTAAATGCCTAATGCACCGGCAAATCTCGTCTATGCTTGGAAAGATTGGTTAGTGGATAAACCTGTGCAGAACAATCCTCTAGCCTTATAAATATCAACCGGCGATAAATAACCAGAGGAGTAGGCTGTGTCAGTCCCTACCAGTGTTCAATCCCTGCTCAACAAGCAAAATGTGCATTATCAGGTGGCTGAAGTGCCTGTGTCCGAGCATGAGCGAGCGCTTTGGCATGACCAGCATCTGCGGACAATGAGTGCGGCTAAATCAGTAATATTGCAAGACAGCAAAGGGCGAGTACAAGTGATTTACGCTGCCGATCGCTTACTGGATCTCAAGGCAGTTAACCGCCAATTGGGCCGTGAACTTCGCGCCTCCAGCCCTTCCGATATCCAGAAGTTCTGCCATTCCCACAATCTTCAATCCATTCCTGCGCTACCCAAATTGGCGGGGTTATTAACGCTGATTGACCGAAGCTTGGTAGAGCGCAGCGAGTTATTGGCGGATTCCGGAGATGAAAAGCAACTGCTGAAATTCAGTCGCGACGAATTCAGGCAAATGATGGATGACGCAACTATTTGCGATATCGCGGTACCGCTGGAACCATTGGAAATCGAGGATACCAGTACCAGTGATACTGACCAGATTCTAGGAGCTGTGCGCAACTTTACCCAGTTGCGAGTGAAGCAGCGGTTGGAGGAAACTCTGGAATTGCCGCCGTTATCTGATACGGCACAGCGTATTATCAAACTGCGGGTGAATCCCAATGCGGACATTAGCGACCTTGCGCAAATCGTAGAGACGGACCCTAGTCTGGCTGCCCAGGTTGTTAGTTGGGCGGCGTCACCCTATTATTCCGCCCCTGGAAAAATTAAATCTATCCATGACGCCATAGTCCGGGTTTTGGGCTTCGATATGGTGCTCAACCTGGCGCTGGGGTTGTCGCTCGGCAAAACAATGACAATTCCCAAAGAAGGCCCGCACGGCGCCCAGCCGTATTGGCACCAAGCCGTCTACATGGCGGCCACAATTGAAGGTTTAGTGACTGCAATCCCGCGCGATCATCGCCCCAGTTTTGGTATGGCCTATCTATGCGGTTTGTTGCACAACTTTGGTTATTTGATTCTCGCCGAAGTGTTTCCCCCTTATTTCCACAATTATTGTGAACTGGCGGATGCCAACCCCCATGTCAACCACCAAGCAATAGAGCGCCATTTGTTGGGCGTTACCCGCGAGCAGTTGGCGGCGACCTTAATGTCACTCTGGTCAATGCCGGAAGAGGTAGTTGCCGGTTTGCGACATCAAAATAACCCTGGGTACCAGGGCGAATACGCGTCCTATGCGAAGTTAATCTTTGTTGCTCAACGATTGCTGCAACAGCACAATATTGGCCGTGGGCCCAAGCTGGCAATTCCTGCCCAAGTATTTGAGGATTTGCATCTGGATCCCGAAAAGGCCTACACCACTGTGGCGAATATCATTGAATCGAGCGATGACCTGAAACACATTGCCCATGAACTATCGCCCCATCATTAAGCGTAGCCGCTGTCGCCAAAACCCCTTTTGCAAGGGGTTTTGTCGTTATGGCGCGGCAGTTTTCAGGAAGTAAAAGTGACTATGAGCCATTTATTTAACGCCGTGGATGCGGCAGTCATTTTGGTTGCGCGCCGTCTTGAAGGTTCTCAGGGGGAGCGTTTGCCCGAGGGTTGTCGCCCGCAGGATTTGGAGCAGGCATTGGCAGTTCAGGCTGCAGTGACCGCGCGCTGGTGCGAGCAACAGGACGATAGCATAGGTGGTTGGAAATGCTTGTTGCCGCCGGAGAACAAATTGGTAATCGGCCCCATTTATACCCGTACCATCGATTCGGTTCCCCCGGTTAGCCTCTGGCCCAAACCAGGACAACCAAACATTGCCCGCGTAGAGCCGGAGCTGGCATTTTTCTTTGGTAGAGATTTGCCGGCGCGAGCCCAGCCCTATACTCCTGAAGAAATCGATGCGGCCATTGTCCGTACCCATATGGCGTTGGAGTTGATTAATGGCCGTTACTCTGATCCGGCAAGTTGTGATTTTCCTGAAATGTTGGCGGATGGGTTAGTGAACCAAGGGTTGTTTATTGGCCCCCAGGTCGATTCAGTCAGCGCGGCCGCGGCGAGTGGTTTTACAATTACCTTCAAGTGCTCTGGAGGCGACCTGATTGAGCGCCAGGGGGTGCACCCAAACAGCCTTCCGCGCGCCCCGCTTTATTGGCTGGTCGAGTTCCTGCGCAATCGTGGTCAAGGTATTCTAGCGGGACAGGCAGTGATTACAGGTTCCTTTGCCGGGGTGATTGAAGTGCCGATGAATACCCCTATCCAGGTCGACTATGCAGGTCTGGGTAGTATGCAAGTTAGTTTTACCGCGCGCGCGGCGGTGTAGCCAGGAGATTTTTATGAGCCAGGAACCTCCATTTTATTCTTGTGAGATCCCGGTGCGCTGGGGCGATATGGATGCATACGGCCACGTAAACAACACACTTTACTTCCGTTATTTTGAAGAGGCGCGCTTCCAGTGGATGTTGGAAAAAGGCCTACCGATTAAAAGCGATACCCACCCGGTAGTGGTTACTATTGGCTGTACATTTTTGCGGCCGATTTTTCACCCCGAAACACTGCGAATTGACGTTTATCTTAGTGAGCAGGGCCGTTCCAGCTTTATGGTGAAGTACAAGGTATACACCCTGTCGCAACAGGAAGTACCAGCGGCAGAAGGTTACTCCAAGGTGGTGTGGGTCAGCGCTAAAGATGGCAAATCCGTGCCGCTTCCCGATGTGGTGCGCGCATGGTTTCCGACCCATTGATTACCGATTGGGTAGTGGTGGGTGGTTGGGGCTTTGTAGCTGCTAGCGCCTTACTGCTCGGTGCTCTGCTTGGCAGGCATATCCGTTTTTCGCCCAAAGTCATCGCCCATGTCATGGCGTTTGGCAGTGGAATTCTGGTGGTGGTGTTTAGTTCGGTAATCCCATTCGTGGAAAAAGACGTCCGGTGACTCTTCAACTACCCAGGGAGCACATTCAAGGAAACCCCATGCATTTAACTCGTCGTCACTTTCTAAAAAATGCTAGCGCAGCTGCAATCGCCTTGGGGGGGTTTAGGTGTTTACAGCTGCAAGCGCAAGTTTATGCGCAAGACCCTATTTATGGGATTGATAAAGTCGGCCAATTGGTGGCTGACCCGGCGGGCATTCTCAATTTACCACGGCATTTCAGTTATAAGGTCATCGCTCGCACGGGTGATCGCATGAGTGACGGTTTGTTTACGCCAGGTGCAATGGACGGTATGGCTGCATTTCCGCTCCCGGGAGAGGCGAGTAAATGTATTCTAGTGCGTAACCACGAATTGGATTCCTTAGGCGAGGAGGTAGACGCCTTTGGGGGTGATAAAGGTCTGGCAAGTAAATTTACTAACGGAAAAGCCTACGATCATTTTAATGACCTGCCTGTTAGTGGCGGAACCAGTTCGATGGTATATAACCTTCGTAGTCAACAGATTGAACGCAGTCATTTAAGTTTGGTGGGAACTGTACGCAATTGTGCAGGGGGTCCAACGCCCTGGGGGAGTTGGCTTAGTTGCGAGGAGACCTTGGTGGGTAAAGCGCAGGGGTATGGGCGGGAGCATGGTTACGTTTTTGAGGTGCCTGCACTGGCGCAAGGATTAGTTGAAGCTGTGCCGCTAAAAGATATGGGCCGTTTTGTTCATGAGGCGGCGGTGATTGACAGCGTTACCGGTATTATCTACCTGTCTGAAGATTATGAACGCGGTTTGCTTTATCGATTTATCCCCAAAACGCCCGGCGTGCTGCGTAATGGTGGGCGATTGCAGGCATTGGTTATTTGCGGTTGGATGCAGGCTAATACGCGAAATTGGCCGGAGGATGAGAACGACCAGAATGCACGGAAAGTTGCTGTACGGCAGCGTTTCGAATGTGAGTGGATAGATCTGGAAGATGTCACCTCCCCCGATGGGCATTTAAGTCGGCGAGGGGAGGCTCAAGGTGCAGCGATTTTTGCTCGTGGCGAGGGACTCGCGTTTGCGTTGGGAGCGCACGGAACCCGCG
>JACCED010119936.1_pt1 | contig 15724 bp, 15 predicted proteins | sample 7455021 | NCBI WGS metagenome assembly JACCED01 (sample SAMN15323456, study PRJNA562643) | freshwater metagenome | isolation source: river surface water | place: USA:Blue River Watershed | collected 2017-08-19 | reverse complement strand
TGGCTGTTCCTGTTTGTCTGCATCTATTGGTGGGGCGCGGGCGAAATCGCGCCACACTAAGGGCTTGAAGGCGCCGTCGCCCATGGAATTCTCTCGGGGCGGCGGCGTCACGCCGCTTATCGCGGCATTAACCGGGCATTGCCCGCGCTGCGGGAAGGGCAAGCTGTTTCAAGGACTGCTTGCCATTCGCCCCAGCTGTTCATCCTGCCACCTGGATTTAAGCGCGCATGACGCCGGAGACGGTCCCGCCATGGCGGGTATTTTCGTCATTGGCGCCATTGCCGTGATCCTGGCACTTTGGGTCGATGCGCGCTTCCGGCCGGATTTATGGGTGCATGCGGTGATCTGGCCGCTGGTCATCCTGCCGCTCTCTCTCCTCGTCATGCGCGGTGCCAAGGCGCTGCTGGTAGCGCTGCATTGGCGTCATCGCGCGGGGCAATGAAACCCATGCGCTGGCGTCGCCTTTGGCTGCCGACCCTGGCGGGCTTGCCCGTGCTGGTCATTTTATTGGGGCTGGGTACCTGGCAGGCGCAGCGCCTGGTGTGGAAGACCGATCTGCTGGCGCGCCTTGCCGCCGCTGAAGCAGGCCCCCCCGCGCCGCTGCGTGACCCCCCCGAATTATTCGCAAAAATCGCGCTTGTTGGGCGTTTCGATCACACGCGGGAAGCCTTGCTGGGGGTGGAAGTGCGCGGCAATACCCTGGGCGCGCGCCTGCTGGTGCCCTTGCAGCGGGATGCTGGGCCGGCGGTACTCGTGGATCGCGGCTGGGTGCCCTTGGCGGGGCGTGAGGGTCTGTCGCGCCCTGAAGGCGTCGTCCAGCTGGTGGGCTATATTCGCCTGGGCGAAGCGGCTGGCTGGTTTGCCGCCGCGGATGATGTGCCCGGGCGGCGCTTTTATCATTTTGATCCGATGAAGATCGGGGCCGCCCTTGGGCTTTCGGCCACGGCGCCCTTCGGGGTGGTGGTTTTGGGCGCGCCGGGGGGCGGTTTGCCAGAACCGGCGCAACACCTGCCTCGGCCCAAGAATAATCATTTGGGCTATGCCATCACCTGGTATGGGCTGGCCCTCGCGTTGATCGGTGTCTTTGCCGTATGGGCGCGCCGCCGCCTGCAGGAGAGGTAAATGTCCATCACCCCTTACGCACGCCTGAAATCCCGCTTTGCACGCATTGCCGCGTTGAATGAAGCGGCCGCCATGCTGCATTGGGATGCCAGCGCCATGATGCCCGCGGGTGGTGGTGCAGCGCGGGGTGAGCAATTGGCGACCCTGGCCGGGCTTGCACATGAATTGCTGACCGCACCGGTGGTGGCCGATGAGCTTGCCGGCGCGACGGCACAAGGCGAATGGGATGCCGCGAACCTTGCCCTGATGCGCCGCGCCCATGCGCGCGCCACCGCCCTGCCGACGAGCCTGGTGGAAGCAACGACGCGCGCCAATTCGGCTTGCGAAAAAATCTGGCGGGAGGCCAAGGCGCGTGCCGATTTCGCCATGGTGCGCCCGGCGTTGACGGAGGTTGTCGCCCTGCAACGCGAAACTGCCGCAGCGCTTTCCTCAGCTCTTGGCATGGCGCCTTATGATGCGTTGATGGATGGCTATCAGCGCGGTGTGACGGCGGCGGATGTCGAACCCGTTTTCGCAGCCTATGAGGCGTTTTTGGCTGAAGCCCTGCCGCAGGCTGAGGAAATCCAGGCCAAGCGCGGCGCGCCTGTGCCGCTGACGGGTGCTTTTCCTGTGGCGGCGCAGAAGGCGCTGTGCCAGGCGCTGTCGGCGCGCATTGGGCTTGAATACGATCATGCGCGGCTGGATGAATCGCTCCATCCTTTCTGCGGTGGCACGCCCAGCGATGTGCGCATCACGACGTTTTATGATGAGGCTGACGCTGCGAAGGCGCTGCTGGGGGTGCTGCATGAAACCGGGCACGCGCTGTATGAACGCGGCTTGCCGGCGGCCTATGCGCGCCAGCCGGTGGGCGAAGCGGCAGGCATGGCCGCGCATGAAAGCCAATCGCTGATTGTTGAAATGCAGGCCTGCCGTTCGGATGCCTTCTTGCGCTTTTTGGGCAGCGAATTGCGCACGCGGTTTGGCTGCGATGCGGCGACGGTGGCGCCCGAGAATCTCGCGCGTCTCTGGCGGCGCGTGTCACGCGGTTTCATTCGTGTGGATGCGGATGAAATCACCTATCCGGCCCATGTCATTCTGCGCTTTCGGCTTGAAAAGGCGATGATCGAAGGCGCGCTGCAGGTGGCTGATTTGCCGGTGGCCTGGAATGAGGGGTTGGAGAAGCTTCTCGGCATTCGCCCGCCCAATGATGCCAAGGGCTGCCTGCAGGATATCCATTGGCATGATGGCGCCTTTGGCTATTTCCCATCCTATACTTTGGGTGCGATGGCGGCAGCGCAATTGATGAAGGCAGCGCGCAAGGCAGAACCGGGCTTGGATGCTGCGCTTGCGGAAGGCGATATGGCGCCGTTACTGAGGTGGCTGCGCGTCCATGTGCATGGCAAGGGATCGCTGCTCGGTTTTCAGGATTTATTGCGCGCCGCCACTGGCAAGCCGCTGGATCCGAGCGATTTCATGGATCATTTGCGGGCGCGCTATCTGGCGCATTAGGGCGCGCGCAGAAATGCCAGAACGGCGGCATTGAAGCCCGCCGCGTCATCCCAATTCAGCAGATGCGTGGCATTGGGCAGGGTAAGGCGCGTGACGGCCGGAATGCTCTCCGCCAGGCCATCCGCAACACGGCGGAAGGGCGCTTCGGTCACGGCGCCATCCAGTAATAGGGTTCTTGGGCGCAGCGCTTCGGCGGCCGCGCGCGTATAGGGTATGCGCCCTTCCTGCCCTTGGCCGATCAAGCTGCGCGCATTGTCACGACAGATGGATTGGCGCGGTTCGCCAAGCTTCGCCCAAGCCCCCGGGCCAAGCGCATAATCATAGAAACTGATGAGCCCCGCTTCGATGTCACCCTTGGCGACTTTCGCGACGGCATCGGCAATCAACGCGGTGTAATTGGGCGCGGCTTCACCAGGGGCGATAAAGCCTTCGCCCAAAACGCCCGCGGGTTCCGCCAGCACAAGCCGGCGCAGCAATGCCGGATGCCGTTCCGCAATGCGAAACGCGATATAGCCACCGCGTGAATGGCCGAGCAGATCAACCGGCCCAAGATCAAGCGCGGTGATGAAGGCCGCCATGTCTTCGATATGTTCTTCGATGGAAAGCCGCGCCGCGCCGCTTCGGTCATTCGGCCAATAATGCCGCAGGCTTGGGGCAAGAACGCGAAATCCGGCAGCGGAAAACGCCGCCATTTGTGGTGCCCAATAACGATAATCATAAAGTGAGCCATGGATCAGCAGCAGCGGCCGCCCCTGACCTTCGGTGATGAAGGCCATATCGTAACCCTTGATGCTGACATGCTGCATGGCGGATATCCCTGGCGCTTTGGGTTACGCAATTTCCCGAAGCATCTTGGCGCGCAAGGCACGGGCAAAATCGCGCCGCGTTTCAGCCACCATCACAAAGGCGCCAGGCCCGCCCATGATATTGCGTTCATAATGCACATGCAGCGGTTCATTGCCGCGCGTCACGGGCGCGATTTCAATGGCGAGGCCATTGATGGTGATACCCTGCGCCACCGCCGCATCCCGCGCCGCAGGGGCAGGGGTGATGGAACGCATATCCGGCCCATCGCCGGCCACATCAATCACGCGTTCTGTGGCACGGAAAGGTGCCGCGGCAATCAAGGCCGCCGCATGGCTGATCGCGTCCCCAATCGCGTTGTAGCTTTGCCGTGATCTTGGCGCGGCCAGCGCGGCATTGGCGAAAACCTGCGCAGAGGCCGCGTCATGCACGCGATGCCAATCCACCACCAGGGCAGCGCCACCCGGGCTGCCCCATTCCGTCATCGCAATCGCCATGGCGCGGCGCGGATTGGCGGCAATGGCATCCAGCACCGCCGGATGCGTGATGGATTCAGCAATGCCTTCGCGTTGCAGGCGAAATTCATCCGCATCAATGGACCCGGAAGCGTCCATGGCGAGGACGAGCAGTAAATCCACTTCCGGGTAGGCTTGCGCCCGTGCCGTGGCGCTGATCAACCCGGGGGCGAAAAGCATGCCACGGCGACGCATGGTGGCCTTACCGTGCCCGCGCCAGCAAACGCCGCGCGCGTTCCACCACGGGCAGGTCAATCATCGCGCCTTCAAAAGCAACCGCGCCCTTGCCTTCCGCAAGCGCGACATCAAAGGCGGCGATCAGCCGGCGGGCGCGTTCCACTTCGGCCGGTGCGGGGCCGTATTCCTCATTCACCACTGTGACTTGCGCGGGATGGATGCAGGCAGCGCAGCCAAAGCCCAGCGCACGCGACCGCCTGAGAGAGGCGCGATAGGCATCAAGGTCGGAGAAATCCGCAAAAACACCAATGGACCCAAGCGGCAGGATGCGTGCCGCACGCGCCGCCGCCACCGCCATCATGCCATAGACATAAAGCGAATCAGCGCCCGGCACGGCTTCCAATTCGGTGGACAGATCTTCCGAACCCACACCAAGTGCGGCCATGCGCGGATCAGCCAAGGCAATCGCATGCAAAGCGGGCAGTGCATCGGGCGTTTCCACCACGCCGATGAAGCGCGTATGGCCGATTTGCATGCCAAGGGCGGCTTCCCGCGCCGCCACCACTTCCGACAGAAGCTTGATATGTTCCGGCCCCATCACCTTGGGCAGCATCAGCGATGACACTTCCGGCATGATGGCCGCCGCAATATCCGGCACCGCCAATTCCAAGGGCCGATTGATGCGCACACAAATTTCCTGCCCATGCGCGGCAATGGTCTTGGCCGCCGCAGGCAAAGCAGCGCGCGCCGCTTCTTTTTCGCTGGGCGGGATGGAATCTTCCAGATCAAGAATAATCACATCCGCGCCGCGCGTATGCGCCTTGGCAACAAAACGTTCCGCGACCGCTGGGATAAACAGCAAGGAGCGCCAGCTATTGGGGTTGGATGTCGGCATCAGGCGAACTCCGCTTCCAGCTTGGCGCAGAGATACCCATCCTTATCGGCCGCCCAGCATTCCATCTTGCCATCGGTTTGCGCCGCGCCGCAGAGCGTGACGGTATCGCCCACCCAAAGCGGGCGTGCGAGGCGTGCGGTGAACCCCACCAGCCGGCCCTTGGCGCGCTTCAGCGCACCATCCAGGATCAACTGCATGGTGAGCCCGCCATTCTGCACCGCAGCGTCATAGCCTTCGCCATCGCGCGCGTAATCGGCATCGTAATGGATCCGGTGCGCATTCCAGGTCACTGACGAATAACGGAACACCAAAGGCGAAGACAGCAACACCTTATCCGACCAGGCGGCGTTTTCGGGGGCCGGCACGGGTGGGGTCGCAGTGGTTTTTTGCCCGGGCGGGGTGGCATCGCGATACATCGCGTCAAACTCATCAACCGCAATCACCTGGCCACGGCTTTCAATGGTGTGGCGCATCGTCAGCACCGCCATACGCCCGGTGCGGCCATGCTTTGGCACAATTGCCGCGACCTCTGCCTTCTTGATGGCGGGTTCACCCACAACAAGATTGCCCTTGATGGTCACTCGCCGTCCCGCACCCATGCGGCGCGGCAGCGGAATGGGCGGCAGGAACACGCCCTTATTCGGGTGGCCATCCGGGCCGATATCCGATTGCCTGGCGATATCGGGAAAGAACATGGTGAACCAATGTGGCGGCAGCGCCATGCCCTGGGTGATGCTGGCCGGGTCCATATCCAGCATGCCGGCAATGCGGCGCGCTGAAGACAGGCCGATTTCATCCTCTACAATCCGGGTACGCCCCACCCAAGGGGCAAGCGCGGCAATCGCCGCATCGAATTCAGCATCGGTCATGGTCATTCCATTGCATCCCAGCAAAGCCGCGCAAGACGCCCGGCGGTAGCAAAGGCAGCGGTATAGCCCGGCATGCCATCCGGCAAGGTCTCCGGCACCCGATCCGTGAAGACACTGATGATGAAGCGCGGCGCATTGCCACGATAGACAATGCCGGCATCCATCCGCCCTCGTGGCCCGCGCCCGGTTTTATGCGCAACCTTGGTCTTGCCCGGAAGCATGGAGGGGATGAGGTTCCGCAGCCGCTGCCAGGACAGGATATCAAGCCCCAGCTGACAAAGTTCCTTGCTGGCGCCGAGTGCCGTCGCCGCACCGGCATCGGCCGCGCCTTGCAGCATCCTGTCCAGCAAAATGCCCTGATCATGCGCGGTGGTGCTGGCCACTGCCTCGATCGGGTGATCCCAGGTAAGGCCCGGCGGCGGGAAATTCACGCGATGCGTGGAGCCCTTCATGCCAATTTTTTGGCACCAGGCATTCAACGCATCACGGTCCAGCCTTTCCAGCACAAGCTGGGTGCAGACATTGTCGCTGGTGATGATCATGTTCACGAAAGCATCGCGCAGCGGAATAACGCAGCCCGGCGTCATGTATTGATAGGTGCCGCTATCCACCCCTTCCTGCAGCCGCGCTTCGATGGTGCAGGGTTCATCAAGCCGGAGCGCACCCGCATGCACCCGCGACAGCGCATGCATGAGGATGGAGGTTTTGCGCGTGCTGGCGGAAGGCAGCACCATATCGCCATCGCGATCCGCTTCCTGGCCGGTCACCAGATCCTTCACATACCAGCTGGTGGTGAAGGGCTGCGCGTCGCAGACCGCATTCATCCGCGCGATCAATTCCTGCATGGGCGTTCTCCTATCCGGAAAGGCTAACCCTGGGCGGGCGCCGTGGCCAGGGCGCGGGTTTCTGGCTAGGCTTGCCGCTGCATGAGGGGGGAACACAGCATGAGGCAGAATATCAAGCATGTCGCAGTGATTGGCGCGGGCACCATTGGCGCTTCCTGGGCGGCCTATTTCCTGAGCCGTGGCTTGAGCGTGACAGCAAGCGACCCTTCCCCCGGCGCGCCAGACCTGATCCGCCGCATGGTGGAAGCCGCCTGGCCAGTGCTGATGCGCCTTGGCGGCAAGGCGGATGCCAATCCCAATGCCTGGCGCTTTGAAGCAGACCCCGTGGCGGCGCTGGCGGGGGCGGATTTCGTGCAGGAAAGCGCGCCGGAACGCCTGGATGTGAAGCAGCCCTTGTTGGCGCGGATCGATGCGGCGCTGCCGGCGGATGTGGTGATTGCATCCTCCACTTCCGGCCTGCTTGCCAGCCGCTTGTCAGAACATTGCGCGCATCCGGAACGCGTGGTGATCGGCCACCCCTTCAACCCGCCGCATCTGATCCCGCTGGTTGAGGTGGTGGGTGGCGCCAAGGGCAGCCCAGAAGCCGTGCAGGCGGCAATGGAATTCTACCGCGCGATTGGCAAATACCCGATCGAAATCAAGAAGGAAGTACCCGGCCATTTGGCGAACCGCTTGCAGGCGGCGCTCTGGCGTGAAGCGGTGCATTTGGTGGCGGAAGGGGTCGCGAGTGTTGCCGATGTGGATGCCGCGATCAGCGAAGGCCCGGGGCTGCGCTGGGCGTTGATGGGCCCGCATACCACCTTCCATCTGGCGGGTGGTGAGGGCGGCATTGAACATTTCATGCATCATCTGCTGCCAGCGGTCACCAGCTGGTGGAGCGATCTCGGCCATCCCAGGGTGGATGAAGCCTTGCAGCGCGCCTTGGCGGCCGGGGTTGCGGAAGGCACCCAGGGCGCCGCGACGCGTGATCTGGCGGCCTGGCGCGATGCGGCTTTGGTGCGCTTGCTGGAAGCGCGGGGGAAGCAGGACGCCTGATGGCGTCCCCCGTTCAAGTCAGGCGTATTGCCGCCCGCGCAACAACCGCCCCGGCAGCGCGCCGGTGGCGGCGCCATCGCGATAGGTGACTTCGCCATTCACAATGGTCGCGACATAACCATCGGCCTTTTGCAGCAAGCGCCGCCCACCCGCCGGCAAATCGCGCACCATGCGCGGCGCTTGCAGTTTCAGCGCGGCGAAATCAATCACATTCACATCGGCCTTCATGCCCGCGCGCAGAATGCCGCGATCATGCAGGCCCGCCGCCCGCGCCGTATCTGAAGTCAGGCGGCGGATCATGTCTTGCACAGGGAACACCGCTTCCTTCGCATCCCGCGCCCAATAGGACAGCAGGAAGGTCGGGAAGGACCCGTCGGAGATGAAACCGACATGCGCGCCGCCATCGGAAAGCCCGGCAATGGCATTGGGGTGGCGGAGACACTCGGCACTCGCGGAAAGCGTGTAATCCGCGAAATTCGTCAGTGGCGCGAAGATGAAGCCGCGCCCTTCATCGGCGATCAGCAGATCATAAGCCACTACTTCCGCGCGGCGCCCTTCCCGTGCCGCCATGGCGGCGATGGAAGCCGAAGCCGGCGGCGCGTAATCCGGCGGATCGCCAAAGGGGAACATGCGTTCAAAGGCAAGGCGCGAAATCAGCGGGAAATTGCTGCCGGAAATACGATCTTCGGAAAGGATCCGCGCGCGCCGGCCGGGTTCCGCCATGGCGCTAGCACGCTCAGCCGCCGGCAGATGCGCGATTTCCTTATAGCTCGGGCAGCCGGAAAACGGGTTCTGGCTGCCTTCCAAGCCCAGCAGAATGCCAATCGGGCGCGGTGGAAACACTGGGCGGATCGGCAGCCCCGCCGCGGCAGCGCCATCCGACAGGGAAAGCAATTCCTTCCAGGCTTCCGTGCGGTCATGCCGCGCCGTCAGGGAAAACACGACAGGCTGGCCGGTCGCTTCCACCACGCGGCGCACCATGGCGAATTCGGTGGCGGGATCGGGCGTATTCCAATCGGAAACCAATTCCAGCAAGCCGCCGCCGCCATCACGCAAGCCCTGCGCCAGGCCGCGCAGCTCATCTTCCTGTGCGCGGAGGGTTGGTGTCGGGTCGCCCTTCAAGGTCTTGTGGCTGATGGTGCGTGATGTGGAAACGCCGAAGGCACCGGCGCGCACTGCGTCGGCGGTGATGGCGCGCATGGCGGCGATATCCGCCTGATTGGCGTTTTCCAGATTGAGCGCGCGTTCACCCATGACATGCACACGCACCGCGCCATGTGGCAGCAGGGCGCAGATATCCATATCCCGCGGGCGCGCGGCCAAGGCATCCAGATATTCGGGGAAGCTTTCCCAGGACCAATTCAACCCCTCATGCAAAATGGGCCCTGGGATGTCTTCCACACCTTCCATCAATTCGATCAGCTTGTCGCGATCCGCCGCACGGCAGGGCGCGAAGCCAACGCCGCAATTGCCCATCACGGCGGTTGTCACACCATGCCAGGCGGAAGGCGCCAAATGCGAATCCCACACTGCCTGCCCGTCATAATGCGTGTGGATATCAACAAAGCCCGGTGTCACCAGCTTGCCGCGCGCGTCAATTTCAGTGGCACCGCGCGTGGTGATCTGCCCGATGGCTTCAACCTTGCCGCCAGTGAGGGCGACATCCGCTTCCCGTGGGGCGGCACCCGTGCCATCCACCACCAAACCGCCACGGATCACGATATCGCTCATGGGCCTGTTTCCTTTTCCCGAGGCACCAGCATAGCGTGATCTGGGCCGGGCAAGGCAAGCCCGGCCTGGGCGTGGCGCAGGCAGGAAGCCTGCCAGCTGGGCCTACCGGCTGGTCAGGCCGCCCTGTCTTGTATCCCAGTAGCCTGTCGCTGGCTGTCGCCAAGTTTAGCCATCAGCTTATCAACCCAGGCGTGACTGGCGGCATTCTGCCGGAAGCCGACGCCCACATAGCCTTTGGTGACCCGGACCACGCGGGCGGTGCCGGCTTCTGCAACAATTTCACCCGATATTTCCACGCTCTGGCCGAGTTCGATTGCCACATCACTTTGGAAGCTGGCGCCGTCGCGCGAAATTTCAAGCAATACCGCCGGGTGCAGCCTATTTTGGCCGTCTCGGAGCGTGAATTTCGTGCCTTGGCCGTTGGCTCTTTCCCAATCAGTACGCATGCCAACCAGGAAGTCGTCCACCTGTTCACCAAGCCGTGCTGTGACATCGGCAACCGTCTCGGCCGCCATTTTTACGGTACCGCTGGAGGCACGCGCCCCTTCGGCAACGTCCGAGACCTCTCGCATTGCGCGCGCTGCTTCGTCATTCTGTTTGGCGACCGATTGTACGCTGGCGGAGATATCGCGCGTCACCGCATCCTGTTCCTCAACGGCGGAGGCGATGGCACTGGCGACGCCGTTCACGCGTTGAATGGCATTCGCCACATCCTGGACCGCCCCCACCGCTTCACCGGTGGCTGCCTGAATGGCGCTGATCTGTGCACTGATTTGTTCGGTAGCGCGGGCGGTTTGTGCCGCAAGGGTCTTAACTTCTGATGCCACGACGGCGAAACCCTTGCCTGCATCGCCCGCGCGCGCGGCCTCAATCGTTGCATTCAAGGCCAGAAGATTGGTCTGTCCAGCAATATCGGTGATCAACCGCACAACATCACCAATCTGATCAGCCGATTCGGCCAAGCCTTTTACAGTGGCGCCGGTCGCGTTGGCGCGTTCTACCGCATCCTGCGCCGCGCGTGCCGCGGCGGCCACTTGACGAGAAATTTCGGTGACCGAGGAGGTCATTTCTTCCGTTGCGGCCGCGACGGCGGACAGGTTGCTGGAATTCTGATTTGCGCCATCCGCGGTATCAGCCACACGATTGCGTGTCTGTTCCGTGGCTGAGGCCATGGAAACCGACGCGTCCCGCATGCCGCCAGCTGATTCGCGTAGCCGGTCCATAATGCTGGCAACGGAACCGCCAAATTCCTGCGTCAGGCTCTGCACCATGGCTTGGCGACGATCCCGTGCCGCCCGATCAATGGCGGCGGCCGCTTCAAAAGCGGCATTGGCTTCGGCCTGTTCGCGGAATTTCTCAAGCGCTTCAGCCATGGTGCCGACCTCATCGCTGCGGCCACGGCCAGGGATGTCCAGCGCCGTATCGCCCTTGGCCAAGCGGCCCATGGCGCCGGCCATATCCGTGAGCGGGCGCGCAATGCGCTGTGCCGCGATTAGCGATACCGGAATGGCGAGGCCGAGCACCGCGGCTGCGGCAAATCCGATCAGCCACATGACCTTCTGCGTGGCTGCGTCAAGCTCTGCCCGCGGCAGGGCAATCATCATGGCGCCGGCCGCATGGCCCGCCAAGTCACGCAGCGGTTGCACCGCAACCACATGTTCACCACGACCGGGCAGGGTAAGTTCCACGCCGCTGATGGCTTGGCCATCACGCTGTGCCGCCACCACCGCAGCGGGCAGACCTTCAATGGTCAGCCCTTCGACCGTCGCGGTGACCAGTCGGCCAGCACCAAACAGCGCAGCTTCCCCGCCGACCACCTTGCCAAGTTCGCCCACCACCGCTGGCGTCAGCCGGGTTGCGACCTTGAGTGTACCGATGATTTGTCCCGCCTGATCCTTCACCGGCAGCGCCGCCCCTGTGGCGAATTGGCCGGAGGAAGGCGAAACCTCACTCCCTGTCTTGGCAGTGCCAGTCAGGGCCGATGCCACATCAGGCACGCGCGATTTGTCGTCACCGCTGCGATTGGGATCATGCCCGCGCATGATGACGCGGCCGGTCTTGTCGGTCACTTCAAGCACGGAAACGGTGGGGTCCATGACACGCAAGGCCGCGAGGCCGCGGACCAGGATATCGCGCAGTTTGGAAGTGTCCCCAGCGGCAATGGCCGCGATCACATCGGGCCTTTCGGCGAAGCCAGCGCTATAGCCGGCCATACGCTGACCCGCGGCCTCAAGATCACGTTCCGCAAGCCCGACAGCGCGGGTCAGGGCCTGCTGCATCTGCGTTTCATGATCCTTCTCCACCGCCCAAAAAGCACCTGTAGCGGCGAGCAAAGCTGCGAAAACAGCCGGCACGAGCGCCAGCATGAGCAGACGGGGGCGCAGCCCTGAAAAACGACGCGCGAAAACAGCCATGAAATTCCTCCAGCGACAGAAGCCTCATCTTCGCTGGAGTGGATGAAAAAAAAGTTTCAGTTTCGTGATAGGCAGCATGTGTGCCTATAATTTAGCTAAATCGCCGCTTCCCGCAGCATCATCCGGGCATCGCCATGCCAAATCTTATCGAATCGTTGCAGCCAGCGATCCGCCTGGGTTTCGCCGCTGGCTAGAATTGCATCAAGCGGGTCAAGAAATAACCCCTCATCCAGCCCGCGTGCCTTCAGACCATCGCGCGCAATCGCCAGCACATCGCGGCCAACATCGCGTAAACTCCGGCCCTGAATGGTCGCGGTCAGGCCCTCGCGCGGTACGGCTTCCCGCAGCGCGCGGATTTCAGCGACACTCCAGCCCCGCGTCAGCGCGCAGGCGGCTTTCTGGGCCGCGTCATCATAGATCAATCCCACCCAGAAGGCGGGCAGCGCATTCAGCATGGAAGGTGCGCCGGCATCCGCGCCGCGCATTTCCAGAAAACGCTTCAACCGCACATCGGTGAAAACCGTGGTTACATGATCCGCCCAATCGCCCATGGTGGCGGATTGGCCCGCGAGCTTTTCTGCGCGCCCTTCCAGGAAGGCGCGGAAGCTCTGCCCCGCCGCATCCAGCCATTGGCCATCACGCATGATGAAATACATGGGCACATCCAGCACCCAATCGGCAAAGCGTTCAAAGCCGAAGCCATCTTCAAACACCACGGCCGGGATGCCGGTGCGGTCCGGGTCCGTATCCGTCCAGGCCTTGGCGCGGAGGCTGCGATAGCCGTTCTTCTGGCCTTCCGAAATCGGCGAATTGGCAAACAAGGCGGTCGCCAGCGGTTGCAGCGCGAGCGAGATGCGGAGCTTTTCCACCATATCGGCTTCATCGCCGAAATCGAGGTTCACCTGCACGGTGCAGGTGCGCAGCATCATATCAAGGCCCATGGACCCCATGCGCGGCATGTAATTGCGCATGATCGCGTAGCGGCCCTTGGGCATCCAGGGCATGTCTTCGCGCTTGGCGAGCGGGTGAAAGCCGATCGGCGCAAAGCCGAGGTCGAGCGGGCCTGCAACCTCTCTCACATCGTCCAAATGTTCGAAAAGTTCGGCGGCGACTTCATGGAGGTTTTCCAGCGGCGCGCCCGAAAGCTCGAATTGCCCACCCGGTTCCAGGCTGACGGAAGCCGCGCCACGCTTCAGGCCAATCGGGTTGCCGCGATCCAGAATGGGCTCCCACCCCTTCGCCATCAGCCCTTCCAGCATGGCGCGAATGCCGCGCGGTTCATAAGCAGGGGGGGTGTAATCCGTGCGGCGGAAGCCAAATTTCTCGTGTTCAGTGCCAATCCGCCAAGCGGATTTCGGCTTGCAGCCAGCGGCGAACCATTCCGCCATTTGGCGGGTGGAAGTGATGGGGGTGGGATCTGACTCGCCGGGATTGGACATCAAAACCTTCCAGGTGCGCCGCCGGGACGGCGCTTATCGTGTTGCGGACCAGTCGCCTGCCAATGCTGCCAGCACCGCAAGCCCCGCAACCGCCGCCGTTTCCGCCCGCAGGATGCGGGGGCCAAGGCTGACAGGGGTAACAAAGGGATACCGGAGCGCGGCGTCAAGTTCGGCCGGGTCGAAGCCGCCCTCTGGCCCGACCAATAGGCCGAGCGGCAGGCGCTGCCCAGCAAGCGCTTGCGGCAGGGCGGGCGCGACGGCGCGTTCCGCTGCCATGAAAAGCGGCGTTTGATCCCAGGCGCTTAGCGCGGCGTGCAAGGGCATGGCGGGATGGATCACCGGCAGGCTGAGCCTTTCGCATTGCTCTGCCGCGCCGCGGGCAATGGCGGCAAGCCGCGCATGGTTCACCCGATCCGCCACGGATCTGCGCGTGATGACTGGGTGGATGGCCGCGATGCCAAGCTCGGTCGCTTTTTCCACCAGCCATTCCATGGCGTCGCGCTTCAGGGTCGCGACCATCAGACGAAGATCAGGCTCTGGCGCAGGCGCGCGGCTTTGCGCTTCCAGCGCGATGCGGCAGCGATCCTTGCGCAGCGCCGTGATCCGCCCCGCCCATTCGCCATCTCGCGCATTGAAGACGGCCACGGCATCGCCCGCGCCACGGCGCAGCACGGCGCCCAGGTGATGCGCCTGGCCGGGTTCAGCCTCAATCTCAAGGCCGGCGGCGAGGTGGGTTTCAAGATGGAGGCGCGGGGTGGACATGGTGCGATTCAGTGCCCCTTATAGACCCATGAGTGGCTATACCGATATCCGCACCAGTGGTTGGGTGGCGCGCCTGCCGCAGGCTTGGCGTCCCTATGCGCTGCTGATGCGCCTGGATCGCCCCATCGGGTCCTGGCTGCTATTCCTGCCGGGGCTTTGGGCCTTTGCCATGGTGGCGCCGGATTGGCGGCAAGGGCTGTGGCTGACCGCGCTGTTCGGCCTGGGCGCGGTGCTGATGCGCGGCGCGGGTTGCGTCGTGAATGATCTCTGGGACCGCGATTTGGACCGGCAGGTGGAACGCACGGCGGGCAGGCCACTTGCTTCCGGCGCGCTGCGGCCGCGGCATGCCTTGGTGTTTCTGGCGCTGGTGCTGGCGGTGGCCTTGCTGATTCTGCTGCAATTGAACCGCACGGCGCAGTGGTTGGGTGTCGCGTCACTATTGCCGGTGGTAATTTACCCGCTGGCCAAGCGCGTGACGGATTGGCCGCAAGCGGTGCTTGGGGTGATATTCTCCTGGGCCGCGCCCATGGGCTATGCGGCGATGACGGGCGGGCTGGATGCGGCGGCCTTCGCGCTCTGGGCTGCGGGTTTCTTCTGGATCCTGGGCTATGACACGATTTATGCGCATCAGGACCGGGAAGATGATGCGCTGGTCGGCATCAGATCATCCGCGCTGCGCCTCGGTGAAAAGACGCGGCCCTTCCTGATCCTTTGCTATGGGCTGACCATGGCCTTGCTGGCGCTGGCGGGTTGGCTGGCGGGGCTGGCGCCCTGGTATCTGCTGGGGCTGGTTTTGCCCGGTGCGATGTTGGCGCGGCAGGTGATCCAGCTTGATATTGCTGATCCGGCGCTTTGCCTTCGCCTGTTCAAGGCCAATCGGGATGTTGGGCTCGCCATTGCTGCGGCCTTGCTATTGGGCCGGCTGTGACGGCGGAGGAATTTGTCGCAGCGCAGACGGTGGTGTCTCGCGCGCCCCTGGTGCCGGAAATCGCGCTGCATTTGGCAACTGAAATCACACCGATCTGGCAAGCGACCGAAGCCTGGTTGGCTGAACAGAATATCGAACCGCCCTTCTGGGCCTTTGCCTGGCCGGGCGGGCAGGCCTTGGCGCGGGCGGTGCTGGATCAACCCGCTCTGGTCGCCGGCAAGCGTGTGCTGGATTTCGCGGCTGGCTGCGGCATCGCCGCCATTGCTGCCGCGCAAGCCGGTGCGGCGGAGGTTGAAGCGGCCGAGATTGACCCGCTAGCGCTGGCCGCAGTGCGACTGAACGCTGCTTTGAATGGTGTGGTGGTCGCAACCCCGCCCGGTGATGTGGTGGGCGCGCCCTGCCGCTGGGATGTGATTTTCGCCGGCGATGTCTGTTACGAAGCGCCGATGACAGCGCATATCCTGCCCTGGCTGCGTGGCCTTGTCGCGGCGGGGGCAGAAGTGCTGATCGCCGATCCGGGCCGTGCCTATTTGCCCAAAGCGGGGCTTGATCCCATCGCGCGCTATAGCGTGCCGACGACGCGCGAATTGGAAGATCGTGAAGTGCGAGAGGTCACCATCCATCGCTTGCTAGCCTGATGCGCTTGCGGTGCCCGTCGCGATCAGTGCAGGCTTGGTGCAATAGATCAGGAGGACCCCAT